>ENA-ORKV01000883-ORKV01000883.1-human-gut-metagenome-genome-assembly--contig:-NODE-883-length-28453-cov-4.122639_pt1 | contig 28453 bp, 20 predicted proteins | sample MGYA00243058_ERZ508805 | MGnify/ENA primary metagenome ERZ508805 (study PRJEB26277, sample SAMN04329770) | human gut metagenome | biome: human-associated habitat | host: Homo sapiens | place: USA... | reverse complement strand
TATCTTACGTCAAGACCCAGATGTTATAATGATCGGAGAAATTCGTGATGATGAAACAGCTAGAATTGCTGTTAGAGCAAGTATTACTGGACACTTAGTTTTATCTACAATACATACAAACAATTCACTTAATACAATTGAACGTTTAACAGATATGTCAGTTGAAAGATATTTACTTGGTTCTTCTCTATCAGGAATCGTTTCACAAAAATTATCTAGAAGATTATGTGAAAAATGTAAAAGATTAAGAAAAACTACTGATTATGAAAAAGAAATATTTAAAAGAGTTTTAAAAAGAGATATTGAAGAAATATATGAACCAGTTGGATGTCATGAATGTTCAAGAGGATACCGTGGAAGAATTGCGATTCATGAAGTATTACTATTAAATCAAGTAATAAAAGATGCTATAACTAAAGGCGCAGAAAAACCTTTTTTAAGGAAACTTGTTTACAGTGAAGAAGGAACTGAGACAATGTTGCAAGATGGACTTGAAAAAGTTATCGAAGGAAAAACTTCTTTTGAAGAAATATTAAAATTAATTGATTTAGATGATGATCTTGGAAGTGATACTCAACTTGGACTTGATGAACAAATAAATGCAAGCTCAATGGTTAATGGACCAACAATCTTAAATAGCAATCAACCTATTAATATAAATATAACTGAAGATGTTTTAAAAAGTTTAAATTTACTAAATAAAGAGATTCAAGAAAAAGAAGAAGCTAAAGATAAGGAAGTTAGCATTCCAGTTAATGAAGAAGTTATTCCTGAAAAAAAAGAAACTTTAAAGGAAGAAGAAATTGAACTTCCTTCTATAAAAGATGACACTAAAGAAGAAATTGATGTTAACGATGAGAAATTAGAAGAACCTGTTATACCTGAACCTAAAAAAGATGTTTTAGAAGATTTTGAACCTAAACAAGAAATAAAATTAAGTACTTATGATGAACTTGAACATTTAGAGGATGAAAAATACAACTTATCTAAAAAAGATTATAATGATAGATTAGCTATTCTTTTAAATCAAATAAATGTAAGTGAACTTAAAGATCAAGATGAAATTGATAAATATTTAATTCACCTATCACTTATTGAAGGAGATTCACTAATATATAAAAACAATAATAAACTTATTAGTAAATTAATTGAAGAACTTAATAATAATTCCGAATATATGATGGAATCAGATGAGGTTGATGATGATACAATTAAATTAACCGATAAAGACATTGATATAGACGATTTAAATATTATTGATATAAATGATCTAGTTAATAATAAAAGTGTCTTAAATGAGCAAATAGAACCTAATGATGATGAATTTGATAAACTTGAAGATGTTAATGATTTAGTAGATACTAAAGATAATAGAGTTTATTTAAATGAAAGTGATTTAGATATTGATGATGATTTAAATATTATTGAAAACAATGATGATAATGATTTATTAGCTGATTCATACTTTGATGATTTAATTGATGATACAACTATTGATTCATTATTAAATGATTTGAATACTAAAGAAGATTAATTCTTCTTTTTTTATTGCAAAAAAAATAGAAGCATAAGCTTCTATCCATTAATTTGTTTAGCAACTTCTTCTGCAAAGTTTTCGCTTCTTTTTTCCATTCCTTCGCCTACTTCATAACGGATCATTGATTTAACAACTCCACCATTATTTTTAACGTAAGTTTCAACATCTATATCACCATTTTTAACAAATGATTGATGAATTAAACAATTTTCTTTGTAGTATTTTTGAATACGTCCCATAACCATCTTTTCAGCAATATCAGCAGGTTTTCCTTCATTAATTGCTTGTTCTTTTAAGATTTCTTTTTCTCTTTCGATTACTTCTGCAGGGACATCTTCTTTTCTTAAATATTCAGGTCTCATCGCTGCTGCTTGCATAGCTACATCTTTAGCAACTTCTTCATTTGCTCCTTCAACTACTACTAATACAGCAATTTTTCCACCCATGTGTAAGTAAGATCCGAAATTTTCAGCATCAGTTTTAGTAACTACTTCTGCTCTTCTAAATGAAAGTTTTTCTCCAATTTTAGAAGTTTTAGCAACTATATATTCAGAAACTGTTTGATCTCCTACTTTTAAGTTATTGAATTCATCCATAGTTGTTGCATCGCTTGCTAAAATAGCTGCACCAATATTTTCAATCATTTCTACGAATTCAGCATTCTTAGTAACGAAATCTGTTTCACAGTTAACTTCCATGATAACAGCTTTATTACCATCTATAAAAATATTAGCAAGTCCTTCAGCAGCAATTCTATCAGCTTTTTTAGCAGCTTTAGCAATTCCTTTTTCTCTTAACCAATCTGTAGCAGCTTCCATATCACCGTTACATTCAGTTAAAGCTTTTTTGCAGTCCATCATACCTGCACCAGTTTTAGCTCTTAATTCATTAACATCTTTAGCACTAATCATTTTTATTCTCCTCTTTATTTATTTTTATTTTTTTTAAACTTTGTTCATCGAGATTATAGCCTTCCATTCTAAAACATTCTTGTTTAAGTTCAAACATCAAGACTTTAAATACTGACGAATAATCAGGTGATTCACCAGTGATAATTGCTTCTATAATACCTTTATCATCTGTTCCAATTGCAACATCTGTCCTACCAGCTTCAATATACCACTCTATCTCATATCCTTGAAGTACACTCAATTTTCTTTTAATAAGATAGCAGAATTTCTCCATGAAAGTAATATCGCAATCGCATTCAAATATATCATCAACTTTAATACAACAACCCTTTTCAATAATATATTTAAGCGAATTCTCAATACATTCATAAAACTTCACTTTATCAAGATGTGAATAAAGTGTTTGAGCTCTATACGAGTCAGAATCAAATGGTCTAGTATAAAGCAAACTATCAGCATTTTCTTTTATAAACATATCTAACAACCAATCACCTTGCATAATATATCACCCCCATAATTAATTTAATGCACTGATTAATTCATCTTTTTTCATAGTTGAATAACCTTTAATACCAGCTTCTTTAGCCATATTTCTAAGTTCAGTAACAGTTTTTCCTTCTAAAGAATCATCTGCTTTCTTTTCTTCAGTTTTTTCAACTTTTACTTCTTTAACAGCTTTTTCAAATTTTTCCTTTGAATCTTTTTTGCTGGTTTCATCTTCTGTTACATAGTCAACTATTTCAAGACCTTTTGCTTCACATATTGCATTTGTTAAAGCTCCTAAAACAACTTTAACACTTCTTACTGCATCATCATTTCCAGGAATAACATAATCAACGTCATCTGGATCGCAGTTTGTATCAACTAAACCAAAAACTGGAATATTTAATTTTCTTGCTTCTCTAATTGCATTGATTTCTTTTTTAGGATCAACAATTATTAAAGCATTTGGAAGTTTATCCATTGCACGAATACCACATAAAACTTTATTTAATTTTTCGTATTCTTTTTTAAGACCGATAACTTCTTTTTTAGGTAATGCATCAAACATACCATTAGTTTCCATATTTTCGATTTCTTCTAATCTTTTAATTCTTCTTCTTATAGTTCTGAAGTTAGTTAATGTTCCACCTAACCATCTTTCAGTTACATAGAAAGATTCAGAACGAGTAGCTTCTTCAATAGATGCTTCTACTGCTTGTTTTTTAGTTCCAACAAATAGGAAGCTTCCTCCATTTTCAGCAATTTCTTTAATTTTAGCGTATGCTTTTTCCATACATGCTACAGTTTTTTCAAGATCGATTATATAAATATCATCTCTTGATGTAAAGATGTATTCCTTCATTTTAGGATTCCATCTTTTAGTTTGATGTCCAAAGTGAACACCTGCTTCTAATAAATTATTCATAGAAACAACAGCCATAATTACACTCTCCTTTTCGTTATTACTTCCAAGTATCTATACCTTACCAACACTTGGCCACTAGATAAGGCAAACAACACTTGTGCTTATTTGGTTTTTAAACCATAGTTAATATATCAAAAAAAGTAGTATTTTTCAACTACTTTTTACCTATTATATGCTATTTTCTCGCATTAATTAACATTACAAGTATATTCACTTATAGAAGTAATTTTAAAATTATTATCTATTTTAACTGAACCGTTATATTTATAACCAAATTCATCTTTTTCTCCTACTACTTCTCCTCTATAAAAACATGACTCATCTTCTTCATTTTTACAATTATAAGTTGCTTCAAAATCATAACATTCATCATTATATTTAGAAAATGCATCTATTTTAAAGTTTTCAAGATTAGCATAATAATTATTTTTTATTTCTTCTGATATAAAACTATATTTATTTGTATTATTTTTAGCATCTTCTATAATATCTATTAATTCATTTTTAATTATTTCATCTACACTTATAATATCTGGTTTAGCACTTGTAGTAGTCGTACTACTTGTTTGATTATCATCCAATTTATTAGTTTTTTTATTACTTAATTTTACAATTAAAACAACACTTAAAAATATTATAATTAACAACTCAAAAACAATAATTATTTTACTTACTTTATTCATATTTTACCTCTTCTTATTCAATAACAATATTCCCATTTTTTATAACTTCGATTCTTTTATTATCGTGAGTTACACCAATGACTTCTAAATCACGAGTACCTATCATAAAATCAACGTGTGTTTTAGATATATTTACTCCTCTTTTTAATTGTTCTTCATCATCTTTTACATCACCATCTAAGCATTCAACAAAACCTCTACCAATTGCAATATGACAAGATGCGTTTTCATCATATAAAGTCTCATTAAAAATAATATTTGTTTTATTAATTGCTGAATCAAATGACACTAAAGCACATTCTCCTAAATAACGTGAATATTCATCAGTTTCAAGAATAGTAGTTAATACATCTTCTCCAGTTTCTGCATGATATTCTCTAACCTTTCCATCTTTAAATTTTAAATAGAAGTTCTCTATAGTTACATTATTGTATATAAGTGGTTTAGATGAGTAAACGATTCCTTCAGTTTTATTATATTCAGGGCTTGTAAATACTTCTAATGTAGGCATATTACATATATCACCATTTGGGCTTTTACCACTACTCCATTTATGTCCTTTTGGTAGATATATTTTTAAGTCAGTTCCTAATTCATTTTTATATTCTAAATGATCAAAATTATATTCATTTAATTCTTCAGTTATATTACTTAGTTTTTCTAAATACTTATTCCATGTTTCATATGCATCTTTATTTTTATCTATAAAACATATTTTATATAAATTATCCCAAAATTCATTAACAGTTAAATTTATTGAATGACTCCATTTAGCATTTGGAACACACGCAATTGTCCATCTTAAGCTACCAGCATTATATAAAGTTCTAAAGTACTTTTCTGTTTCTTGTCTATGCTTAATAGTTTCTTTTATCTTTATTGGTTCAATATCACTCATTAGAGATGGAATCATACTTCTAACAAAAAGAAATGCTGCATCCAATTTAGCATATTTATTATATATTGATGAATCAAACATAGGATGTTTATTAATATTTTCTTGATCCATATATTTCATTAAATCATGTTTTTTATATTCATCTATTTCATCTACATATACTTCTTTTAAGTTAAATTTTTTGCATTCTTCTAAAAGAATATTTTTAAATCCTGATATATGTTTAGGTATACTTATAAATAAATAATCATTTTCTTTTAAATTCAAACATTTAAGTAAAAGATACGCATATTTTCTTTTCATATTATCACCAGTATTATTATACTAAATATTTTATATTTTATAAACTAAAACATGCGATACTTTACCCATATAATATAGGGGTTCACTTTTTGGTACATCTATATCTTTATATAGCACTGCTCCATTATTTAAAGCAACTTTTTGACTATATACATTTTCTCTAGTAGTTGAAATATAAATGTCACTGTTGTATTCACTTAAATTATCATTTATATATTGTTTTAATAATCCTAAAGCAGCAGTTGCATAACCAGAATTTTGGTGACTCTTAAATATCTCATAAGAAACATTACCTGTATATAAAAAATTATCTTTATTCTTTTTTTGTAAAACAAATTCTATTTGACCAACTACCTCTAATGTATCTTTTTTAACAATTTCTAAAGTGTTTTCGGGATTAGATGCTGATTTAAAAGCTCCTAAAGATAAAAACAAATTATCACCTTCAATTAATTTAGTTGATCTAGATTCATCCCAAATTCTAATAGTTTGAAGAGCAAATGATAAATTAATTCTAGAACTATTTTTAATTGAAATACGATCAATATATTTTGTAAATTTAATTAAAGATGGAATTTTCTCAACCTTTTCTTCATCAGTAGAATTACTTGATAAAGTATCAATTTCATTTGTATATCTAAAATAATGATATTTATCACTTATTTCTAAAACTTTTTCTTCTGTTACCACATTTATCAAAGAATCATTCTTTTGTATAAAAACAATATGCCCTTCATCATTAATGATTTCATAAATACCTATATCCAAATAATCACTTAGTTTATTATAAATTATTTCACTTGAGATATACTCTTTTATATCTTTCTTAGAAATATTCTCTTTTACATATATTCTAGTATTATTATCACTTTTATTAACTTCAATTCTCATATTGCCCCCAATATTCTAAAAATAAGTTCAAGAAAAAATGAACAATTTTAAATTGTCCATTATTATAATACATTTTTATTATTTTTTCAAAATTTTATTGATTACATCGTTTAGTAAATGTTTATCTATAGGTTTAGGAACATAATCTGTAAATCCAGCTTCAATGAATTTATCTTTAGCACCAACAACAGCATCTGCTGTTAGAGCAACAACTGGTGTATTAAAGCCTTCTATTTTACTTAAGTTTTTAAATGTTTCGATTCCATCCATATTTGGCATCATATAATCCATAAATATAATATCATAATGCTTTTCTTTTACTTTATCTAATGATTCAGCTCCAGAACAGACATAATCAATTGTAAAGTTATATGGTTTCATTATCTTAGTTGCAACTTTTATATTAAGTAAATTATCATCAACTATTAGAATATTTTTACCTGTATAATCAACATAATCTATTTCAATTTCGTTATTTTGAATTAAATTTAAAGAATTTGGGACTTTATTTTTTGCTTTTAAAACATATTTATTTAAAACTCTATATAATTCTTTCTTTTCAATAGGTTTTGCTAAATAATCATCAAAACCAAGTAACAAATATTGCTCTTTCATTCCTTGAATTGCATTTGCAGTTAAAGCAATTACTGGTATATCAAAACCATCAATTTGTTTAAGTCTAGTTAGTGTTTCAGATCCTTTCATTTTAGGCATCATATCATCTAATAAAATAATATCATAGGTTTTACCTTCTTTTATTTTATCAAGACAAGCAAATCCACTTTCACAAACTTCAACATTACATTTATAAGGTTTTAAAAGTTTAGTTGCAACTTTTAAATTTAAAGTATTGTCATCAACAACTAAAATATTCTTGTTTGTTAAATCAAGTTCGCCTTCAACAACTGTTTCTTCATTATCAAGTTTAGCATTACTTATTCTTTGATCAATTGCAGCTGTAAATTCTGAACCTTCACCATATGTAGAATTAACAACTATTTTACCATGCATCATTTCTACTAATTGTTTTGTAATAGCAAGACCAAGTCCAGTTCCTTCAATAGTTGTATTTTTATCTTCATCAAGTCTTTGAAATTTAGTAAATAATTTATCTATATTTTCTTTTTTAATTCCTTTACCAGAATCTTTAACACTCATGATAAGTCTACACACTTCATCATTTACTTTTACACATCTTACATCAAATTTAATATATCCTTCATCAGTATATTTAACTGCATTAGTTAAGAAATTTATTAATATTTTCTTTATATTAAAATGATCTCCATATAAAACATGTGGAATATCTGGAGCAATATTTACTTCAAAGTTAAGAGGTTTGTCTCCTAAACGTGCTTTAATTAATTTTACAACTTCATCTAATATTTTATATATGTCATAGTCAGTTTGAACAAGCTCTAGTTTACCAGATTCTATTTTAGAAATGTCAAGAATACCATTTACTATTTCAAGAAGTGATTCAGATGCAGTTACAATATCACTTGCATTTTCTTTTGCCTCTTCTAAGTTATCTGCATTCCTTATGCATTCAGAAAAACCAACAATAGCATTTAAAGGTGTACGAATTTCATGAGACATACTGCTTAAGAAATCTGATTTTGCTTGATTAGCTTTATCTGCAGCATCTTTAGCAGCTTTTACTTGATTAAGCATTTTTACATCTGGATTTTCAATTGTAAAATACATTAAAATTGTAATAAACGTTTCAACTGGAGTTATTATTATTATTTCTGGATAAAAGTATTGAATGATAGTAGTAGCAGCCCCTAATATTATATAAGCATAAATAGGATAAAATTTTTTATCTTTTATTGCTTTCATATTCGAAAAAAGTATAATAATCCATACAAGCATTAAAATAGCACTTATACCATAAATCATATTGTTGGATAGACCCGTTGAATAAGCAACATATCCTTTTATAACAACATTCATTGGTAAAAAACTGCAAATAAAGCAAAATATAATTTCTAACGTAATAATAATTATCTTTAAAGTTTTATATTTTCTCCATTTTTGATCCTGCTTAATTTCATCGGAGTATGAGACACCACTACTAATAATGTATATGTATAATGTCATAGTCATTATCCACAATATTAAATATACTTGAATAAATTTGCAAATAAATACAGTTATCCAACTTGCACCAGTATAGTATGCCGACATATAAGCAATAATATCAAGAAAAAGGCCTACAAGATTTCCTACTATCATGGTTCCAAATATATTATTTTCCATTGTCTTAATTTTCTTCTTAGTAAAAAAGGAAATCATAATTAACATACAATAAAAAACACTTATAATTTGAGGATAAATCATACTAACATTCATAACAACATCCCTATTCTAGAAAGATTATAACATAAAAAAAGAACAAATAAAACTATTTGTTCTAATAATTATATCACCTTTTTTAACGATTTTCTGTCAATTTTGCCACTACTAGTGTATAATAAATTTTTCATGTAATTTATAGTATACATATGTTTTTCCATGCCTAACATATCATGGAAAATACTATATATATATTGATCAAATTCATCTTTACTAACATTGCCCTCCAAAACAACGTGAACCACAATTTGAGAAGAGTTACTACTTTTAACAACTGCACAAGTTTTTACAACATGCGATTTCATAATCATATTTTCTACATCGACAGGATAAATATATTTTTCGCTATCAACAATGTTTTTCGCAATTGCATCTTCATATCTACCTTTTACAAATAGAAATCCATCTTGATCAATATAACCGGCATCGCCTAAAACAATACCATATTTACCATTCGGCAACAATATTTTAGTTTTATTTGTTAATACTTCATTATTACCATATTCCATCATAGGGTGATCTACACACATGCAAATATCACCTATTTCATTATACCCTAAAGGTTCATGAGTAAAATGATCTAGAATAATGCAATTATTACCAAGCAACGGAATACCAACTGAGCCATATTTTTTAGCATCATCTGTTTGTGTAGAAAATGGAGCTCCTATTTCTGAGCCACCATACCCGTTTTTCATAAATGTTTTGCATCCGTTTTCTTTCATTTTTTTATCGATTATTTCTTCACAAGTTGCATTAGTTCCATCTCCACCACAACCGTTTGTCTGAATATTTGATAAATCAACTTTTTTGATTTTCTTATCATGAATTAAATTTATATATGAAGCTGGTGTAAAAGTTTGGTGATTCGGTTTATATTTTTTTAAAAGTTTCGTTGTATTTTTTATGTTATACGCAGGAATAACTATATCTTCCATACCTAACGTTAAAGGTAGATGAATTCCGACAACAGACCCAAAAGCAATAAATATTGGAATAATATCAAGATATTTATCCCCGGCATGATATTTCATACCACCATTCATATATTGAAAAACTCTAGCGTTTGCACTCCCGTTTGTAAGTTTTACTATTTTAGGAAAACCTGTAGAACCACTAGTATATTCAATAAAACCGAGCGCATTGCTATCGTAAGTTGTTTCTGGAATAATATCAATGTTTTTGCTACCATTAATAAACTTTTTAAAATCAATTATCTTATCTTTATCATGAACATTTCTAAAACTTTTAAGGTTCGAAACCACTCTATAAAACGGCTTGATAGCCTTTTTAGATGATTCAAAAAGTGAAAGTGGAATAATTTTTTCTGAACATAAATCAATATTTTTAGATAATACTTTATTCAAAATACCATCAAATATAAATGTAACTTTTGAATTAGAAGAGTTAACACAATATTCAATATCTTTCTCACTTTTACGAATATCAATCAAATTTGACACTGCACCTATTTTATTTAAAGCATAAAATAAAAATATTGACTCTGCGGTTGAAGGCATTACAATTGCTACCACATCACCTTTTTTTACACCTAAATTAATTAAAGCTTTAGCATAAATATCTATATTATTAAATAATTCTTCGTATGTATATTTCTTATCTAAATAATTAATGGCAACATTGTGAAAGTTTCCTTTGTTATTTTCACACAAAAAATCATACATGCTCATATTTGGAAGTGTTGAGGTAAGCGCCTCTTCAGTATAATATTTTAGCCATGGTTTATCAATGTGTGGATAACCAGTGACCGGTCCAACAAAATTACCTAAAGCAAGTTGGCGTAGATATAAATCTCTTTCTTTTAATTCGATATTATTGAAGAATGCCTCTCTAGCAAATAAAATTTTTAATGCTTCGTTTTCCATATTACCCCTCTTTTTTTACTAAGTGTTTGATATTTTAGCATAAGAAAAGTGGTTTGTCAAATTTTAGACCACACAATTATTGCTTAAAAAGGGAAAACAGTACATCCTTATATTTCTTTTGACATAGTAATTAATCTATCATAATAATGTTCTTTTTTATAAAATGATTTACCAATATCATTATATCCAAACACATCTATATTAATAGTTTTGCATTCTTTGTATTTAAAATATTCTTCCATTTTATCTAATAAAGTTTTACCTATACCTTTACTTCTAATATTTTTTGTAACAATAAGTTCAATTACCTCGCCTAACTTGTTTGGTCTACAATAGTCAAAATCACTTTCAGGCTCTCTTATAATACCCATTATTAATCCAACAACTATATCATTTTCCTTGGCCAAATATATTTTACCATTATTTTTCTTAACAATTTCTAGATCTTTAGAATATATTTTTTCTTCATAATCATCATTTATTATATTAAAATGATATGGATCAAGTGAAACAATATATTCTTGTAATTCTTTTAATAACTTTTTTACCTCATCAATATAAATTTCATTAAATTCAATTATTTCCATAATACCTATGCTTTCTTATTAAATTCTTTTATTTTTCTTTTTGCTAAACTTGTATGAGTTTTTTCTAACCATTCTTCACGTGGCCCAAAAGATAATTCATCTGTTATAATTCTAACTCTATCTTTATTTTGTAATACATAATCTACTGGAACAGATTCATCATTTATATAAGCTCCAACCATCGTATTACCTATATCTGTATGAATTTTATATGCAAAATCTATTGGTGTTGCTCCTTTTGGTAATTCAATTATATCACCTTTAGTTGTATAAACATAAACTTTATCAGAGAAAAGTTCAGTTTTAACTTGATTTACAAATTGTTGATTGTCACCAAACATTAAATTTATTTCCGTTAATGACTTAAAGAATTGAAATTTTTCTTTTAGTTCTTGTTGCATAATATCTCTTGCTTGACCTTTTTTAGAATCCCAATAGGCAGTTAAACCAAAAGATGCAACTTTATCCATATCAAATGTTCTTATTTGAGTTTGTACAAGTCTATCTTCTGGGCCAAAAACTGTTGTATGTAAACTTCTATACATATTTGTTTTAGGATTACATATATAATCTTTAAATTTGTCATTTATTGGATGGTATTCATGATGTATCATTCCAAGTGTTCTATAACAGTTTTCAACTTCATCTACCATTATCTTTAAAGCAAGTAAATCATGTATATCTGATAATCTATGACCATCATTTAGTCTTTTATAAATTCCATATATATTTTTAGTTCTTACTTTAATTTCATTTGGTATTTCTTTATCATTTAATAAACTATGTATTTTATAAAGCATCTCTTTTAAGCAAGATTCACTTGATTCTTCTATTTTTATTTTCTTTTCTTCAATTGTTTTATACATATCAGGTTTTAAATATTTTAAAGATAAATCTTCAAGTTCAGATTTAATTCTATATGCTCCAATATAATAAGCTAGAGGAACAAATATTTCCATTGTTTCAAGGGAATTTTCTTTTTGTTTAAATTCTGATTTAAATTGTAAAGTTCTCATATTATGAAGTCTATCTGCTAATTTAATAATTATAATTCTTACATCTTCGGTTACACCAGTTATTATCTTTCTCGTATTGGCGTAATTTTGGTCTTGTTTTGATGAGAAATTCATTTTTGCAAGCTTTGTAACTCCATCAACTAAATTAGCTATATTTTGGTTAAATTCATGAGCTATGTCTTCTTTAGTTATATTTGCATCTTCTATTGTATCATGTAAAAGACCTGCACAGATAGTATCACAGTCAGCGTGCATTTCTGCAAGTATATAAGCAACATTTAAAGGATGAGTTATGTATGCTTCTCCACTCTGTCTTACTTGGCCTCTATGAAGATTTTCAGCATAATTATACGCTTTCTTTACGAGTGTGGTTTCTTCATTCGCATAACCAATTAACTTTTCTAATAAATCTTCTAAAGTACTATTTCCCATATTAATCTAACCTCCTAAAAAAAATAATCGGTATCTTCAAGACACACAAGCATCTTAAAGGTACCGATTAAAAACATACTTTATTTGCATTTACTTTGAAGCATGAGCATGCAAACATAGAAACAAAATCATTTCCATAGCAGCATTTAGTTAGAATTTTAGTTCTTAAATTTCTCATAAGCATACCATCCTCTAATAAATATAACCATAATCTTATCACCTTTTTTTAATAAATCAAGTACTAACTTAAAAAAATTATTAACTATTTTTAAAATATCATAATTTTTTTCTCATGTTTATGATAAAAAATTTCATGACAATAATTATCAACTATACCTACTATTATGTGAACTTTTAATTTATTAAATAGTTTACAAGTTGGTAAATTTTGCTTTTAGCATTTTACTTCTTAATGTTATATCAGACACCCTTATAAAAAGGATTTATCTGTAAGAGAAGTTATTAAAGTCTAGTTTGTCTCTTTATTTTTACTAATCAAGTCATTTTTAATACATTTTTCACATTAAATCAAAAAAATAATAGACTAATTGTCTATTACTTCTATTTTATTTTTTATATCTTCTTGTTTTTTCTTATTGTATTTTCTATTATTAGTTATAACAATTACTATAATAAGTACAACTACTAAGAAAGCAATAATGCCTGCAAATATATAATTTTTCTCCTCTTTTATATCAAGTTTCTTTTTTATATTTATAACATATTTATTTGTAACTTCTTTATTTTCACTTATTACTTCAATTACTATTTTACTTTTATTTTGAATATTTGAATTTCCTTTAATATTAACTGTTGATTTATCGCTTGTTGGTGTAACTTTTATATCAAGAGATGAAACTTCTCCAGCTATTTCTAAAGTATAATTATGTACATTTTCTAAAAATTTAAATTTTTGACCAATTACTTCAATATTTTTTACACTAGCATCATTTTGACTTTCATAAACATTTTCTCCAGCTTTAAGTCTTTTAATATTTAAAGTATAAGTATTTTTATCTCCAGTCTCATTTGTAACTAAAATATCTATTACATTGTCGCCTTCTTCTAGATCAAGTTTACTTATTTCATATTTTGATTTTGAATCAACTAATTTTATAGTTGGATTTATTTTATCAACTTCATTTAATACTTCAATATTGTACGTTGTTATAAATCTTGAAAAAGTAAAATCTAAAGAATCATCTTTTATATCTTCAATTAATAGATTATTTATACTTGTATTTCTTGGTTTTTCTTCATCTTTTTTTATTTCACTTGGAACAAAATTTAGTATATTACTTTTTAATATTTCAGTAAAACCATTATAACTAAAATTATTTATTGTTATATATCCATTTGTTGTATTTTGTATTTCAGTAGTTACTTTACATTTAAAATTTATAAATGTGTTATCTTGTGGTGTTCCTTTTAAATTGAATTCATAATTATTTATTGGACTAACTTCAGTTAAACCAGCAGCATAAGTAAAATTATCACATGTAATATAACTTGGAACATTTAATCTTCCTTTAATATATTCATATTCAACATTCCCTTTTCCCTCAATTTTACATGAAAATTCATCATTAAGTTTTTTATTTCCTGTATCACATTCAAGACTGCTAGCAAATACAAATGTTGGCAAAATAAAAAGTAATAGAATTATTTTTTTCACTTTCGTTCCCTCCATATTCTATTACTATTTTATCACAAATTTAATATAATTATATAATTTTATTACTTAAACTATTGGTTTATTCAAATTTTACTTACCGTTTTTCTTATCAGTTAGCAATAATTTTTTAGATGATTCTTTACTGTTTTCTATTGCTTTTCTTTTCCGCTCACTTGTTATATCACCATGAACTACAATGTCATCAATAGCTTCTGTTAAAGCAACAAAACTATTATAAACTGCTGATTGACTTTCACCAATTTTAACAACATGATCATTATCTATTCCTAGCTCTTCTGCAACTTTATCGCATTCAAGCATTCTACCAAAGAATAGAAATATCCAATCATCTTTCTTACAATCACTGATTAGTCTTCTAACATCTTGTATATCATATTTTATACTTGAATTATCTTCTCCATCTGTCATTATTGCAACAATACCCCTATTTTTTGTTTCACTTCTTATTTGCTTTATAGTTTTGCATAAAGTATCATAAAAGCACGTATTTCCATTAGCAAAATATTTTAGTTTTTCAACGTGATTAATGTTTTTTCTATAGTTTACTATTCGACATTTGTCAGTAAATAATGCTGTTGTTACATTAGTTACACCAACAGAGTTCTTTCTAGCTGTAATTAAATCATCATATCCCTTTTTAGTAGTTTCAACATAATCCTCACAAGAAGTACTGGCATCTATAATAAATATAAGTTCTGTTTCTCTTTTTCTAAGTTGTTCAGAAACATCTTTTATAATAATAGATGATTTTTTACGTACTTCATCTAAAGCATTTACATTCTTTTTAAAATCTAGATTGCTAAGACTAGAAAGAGCACTTTCTTTTTTTAATTCAATATTTTCCTTTGATTCTCTCACTTTTAATGCTGTTTCTAAATTACTTAAATATTTTTTGCTTTCCATATTAATCCCTCTATTTCACTTTTTTCAATTTTCTTTCTATTTTATCATAATTTATTAAATATCCTTCGTTTTTTTCTATATATTCCTCATAATCTGTATAACAATCAAAAAACTCAGAATAATCGTTATAAGCTTTTTTCTTTTCTTCTTTTGCATCTAAATATATCATTGAAAGTTTTTTATCAATGCCCACTAGTAAAAGAGTAAGTAGGATAAACAAAGAATTACTTATTATCCTTGGTAATTCAACTGTGTTTAAAATAAAACATCTATACAGATTTGCAGCACTGGTGATGGCTGAAAAAACTATTGAAAATTCAGAACCTAATTTAAACCCCATATGTTGGCAATATGCCTTTCTTGTTTCTTCTGTAAAATAGTCAAGCTGTTCCTGTAAATCCATAAGAGATATCGGTGCACATTCGTATTTTTGTAGTAATTCTAAAAGTTCATTTAGCTTTTCGAAACTTTTTAAATATATGTTAAGATTGTATGATATACTATTTACTCTATTTTCTATACTATCAGTTATTCTACCATCTGCTAACGTCTTTACAAATGCTATCTTTTTAATTAATTTATCCACATTTTTAGAATCTAAAGATGCATTAGTAACTTCTCTTATTATTTTATTAAAATCTTCTTGAATCATGGTACAATCAAGATTTTCTAAATATTGAAGTCTTTTATTTTGTCTTGCAAGTAATCTTTTTATATCATCAAGTTCTTTTTCAGCAACAGAATAATCAGAGTCAAAACTATATTTGTCTTCAGGAATTAATTTGCGAATTAAATTAATAGAATGTTCAATTAGTATTTTAACCTTTTTGTTCTTTGAATATCTATTTATAATATCTATGATTCTAATTAATTTGCTTTCTAACTCTTGATATTGTTTTTTTAATTCTTCTGATTCTAGTTGCATCTTTATAATTTTAGACATTTGTTTTGCTTCAGAATAAGGTGTTTTTAAAAGCGCTTTTATTTCAAATAGTTTTGATTTTAAAATATTTTGTTTTTTTAAAACTGATTCGACTGAATATTTATTTGCAAGATCGAATATCTTATTAAATTCCTCAAAAATAATTTCATATTCATTATGATAAAAGCTTATTTCTAAACAATATTGATCTTTACTAATACCTTTTGTACCAATTTCAGATATTGTTTTTTTAATTTCTGTCAAAGTATTATCAATTTCATTATTTATATAATTATATTTCTCCTCTATAAAATTTTTATTTATTTTCTCTTTTATTAAAATGACTTCTTCATAATATGATTGAGATAAACTATTAAAATTTTCTGACAAATGTTCAATAGCTTTATCAACAAATTCTTTTTCTGAAACTAGATTATATCTTTTTATAATACCTTCATAAGATGACATTAATGAAATAAAATTTTCTACTTTATCAGATATATTAAAATATAGTGAATCATATGTAGACTCATCAATATTCAACAGAGTATCTAAAGATGCTAATTCATTAATAGCGTCAATTAAGAGTTTTACTTTTTTTAGTTTCTCTTTTATTATTGTTGATGCTGCAAGCTTATCAGAATAAAATTTTTCTTTCTCATTATAGTCATTATATGCGCTTTCATAATTTGCTTCTTCTGCTTCAGAAGTATCATTGTCACTAGCGTTTTGTTTTTTTATGTACGCTTCATTATATTTTTCCCTTTTTTTCTCATCTGATAAAATACTATACGCTTCATTTAACAATGCAGTTAATTCTTCACTTCCATTTTCATTATCTGGATGAATTTCTTTTAGTATTGCATGATATCTTTTTTTAATTTCTTCTACTGGAGCATCAATTGATACTTCAAAAATTTGATAATAGTCAATCCAGTTCTTTTCCCAAGCTTCCATAACCCACCTCACAATTGCCAAGTATTATATAACAAAAATTATATATATACAAGTTTTCACTTATGAAAAGTACGTTAAACAGCAATACAAGAAAAGTATTAATTTAACTAAAAAAGATATTTATAATCATCAATTATAAATATCAATCTTTGCAAATAAGTTACCAATCGTTTAATTAAATATTCACATAGATATTGCGTATTTTAGAATAATTTAACGAAATTTAGTTATTTTTCTTTGGGCCGATTCCATATGCATTATTTACACCAATATCAAAATGATTGACAATTTTATTTATCTTTGGATATAAAGTCAAAACTGCCATCTCTTCTTCATAAGTTCTATCTTTTTCTTCCTCAAGTCGTTTGGTTTCCTTTTGTTCCTTAACTATCAAATACACGGAAATAGCCATACAAGATAGATTAAAAAGAAATGAAACTATTGATTTTTCACCTTTAGCTAAATAATCATACATATTCTTAGAAAACAAACCTAAATTATAAAATAAACTTCCCCATCCTGCAATTTTTAAAAGCAATAAACGATCATACATTGAAGATTTATTATCACATGCCATAGCGAAGTTGTCAACTGCAGTTAAGTATTCTTCAAAAGCTTCTTTTCCATATTTTTGAGCAAGACCTAAATATAAATCATCCTCGATATATTTGTTTAAATACATATTTATCTCTTCATATAATTTTTGACTATCAGCATAAACTTTATTAAAACATTGCCAGTCAATTGCATTAAGATAATCGTCTCTTATTTCATCTAAGTTTTTAGTAGCTGACTCCCTATCAAATAAAGGCTTATTAAAAACATCACATAGATTTTCAAATTCTTCACTGCTCATAGAAACTTGAGTGTTTTTTTGATATGAAATGGTTGATATAGCCTCATCCAACATCTTTCCTATACAATCAATTTTTTCAAAATATCCATCCTTATAATCTTCAAGCTTTTCAAAATCACTTATAAGGCTATTAAAACTATTATTCAACTCTTTAAGCATCGATAAAGATTTAAGAAATGTAATCCTATCCATGTCAATTGGTCCTCTTTCATAAAGATTTTTTCTTGTATCCTTTATTCTACCAATTTCATCATTAAACCTTAAAACCAAATTTTCGTATTGATCTTTTATCACCATAAATGACATATGTTGGAAATACTTTTTATAAGAAACACGTGAAACATTACCAATAAAATCAAGTTTTTCTTTTACTTCGTCTTTTCTTGCTAAAACATCATCAATGTTATAGATCATTGCTTCTTTGGTTACTGAAAGATATTCTTCGTTTTCTTTCTTATACATTTCAGCAATATCTTTTTGATAAACTTTGAATGTCTCTTTATTTGCAAGTTTATACATATCAATACATTTTTTATATAAATCATCGATTGATTCTTGAACTTCTTTAAATTTCATCGTAATTTCCTTATAAAATGCATATTTTGATTTTGCTATTTTTACTTCATTAACACTTTTTGGCAAATCTTCACATTTTTTATTCAAAGATTCAAGTTGTTTTCTTAAATTTTCCTTTTGAACATCACTAAGTGTAACAATATTAAATGTAGTTGTAAACTTTTTTAAAGTCTTAAAAATATTATTTAAACAATTTCTATATTCTTCAGGATCTTTGATATCCATCAATTTAGATATCAATCTATCTATTTTTTTCTCACAGACATCAGCATATTCATTTATACTAGCATTTTGTTTTAAAGAGTCCATTGGAAATTCTTCCGTACTATTTAGTATATTATTATTCTCTAAACAAAAATCCTCTGATAACATATTTTTAGAATATATCTCATTTAAAACATTGTTTAAAGAAACAAAACTATTATGAATACCAGTCTTTGTTGGTTTTATGTGAAAAGAATAAGCATTCCACTCACCTAATTCAGGGAAACTTTTCAAGAAAATCTCATTATTTCCATTTTTTTCAAGATCCATATTATATGTGATAAACATCCAGCTTTTTTTCTTTAACTCATCAATTATTTCTTTTAAGTTATCTCCAATCGAATAGTCTTTAACTCCTGAGGTAAAAATAACAACTACTCCAGGATTGTTTGTATCTTTATTTAGTTGCCTCAAATTAGAATTAAGCACATTTCTAAGACGAGGATATCCAAATTCTCCAAATAGATATCTTATATTTTTATTCAACAGATTAATATTTTCTCGATAAGCAGCTTTATAGCTACCATCAGCATATGTTATCGTCGTAACTTCTGTTAAAAATTCACACGAGCATCTTTCTAAGAGAAATTCAAAATACCCATAAGCAATATTTTCTTTAATTTCTTCACTCACGTGTTCACTAGCATCTATAAAAAACACTAGGTCTCTGCTTTGATTATTAATTATATGTTTCATTTTTTTGCCTCTTTCTTCAATAATTTTTTTATTTCAAAGAATAAAATAAAGTCTTATCTGTTAAATCATCTATTGAGATATATCCTTGAATATAATCTTTTTCAAAGTCAATAGCTTTTTTTATGTCAGTCAAGTTTAAAAAACTTCCTTGTTCAACACTTCTTATAGCAGACATATATTTTATTGCTGATTTATAACTATCATAGTCAAGCTCAGGATATGAAAGTTTTGCAATGACATGAGTTGTTAACAACGAAAGAAAGATAAGTATATCTCCTAATACAAAATTTTTATTTTGAAGAGCCAAAGAAAGAAAGGCTGCAACAACAAAGAACTTCATAGAATATAATGTCAAATCAGCAGTTGCCGAACTCAAAACATCAATTTTGTTATATTTCTTTTCACCATATAAAAATCTATTAATTTGCATGCGTAATTCATCTAAATCAATACCACTAGCTAGGTAATCATGATATATAAGAATTTCACCATATGATTTTTCAAGAGATTCTAGATAAAGAAGTATGTTATATACAAATTCTTTTAACTTTTTAGTATTTTCCTCATCTTTAAAATCTATCTCAAGATTTTTAAACAAAACATAATTTTCTCGAGCAAAGTCTAAAGCTAAAGTTATAATATACTTGTATAAAAACTCCGTTTTAGAATTCTTATAGTATTTTTGAATTATACTTATTGCTTTATCAAGTTTATATATCAATTCATCATATTCATTCTTTATTTGTCTAAGTTCTTTATTGCTTAAACATTTGTTTTGTTTTTCCACTATAATCACCCCATTCAAATAAAGTTACTATATTATATTATATAGTAAAATTAAAAGCAAGATTATCTCTTGCTTAATTCACTTGTTAAAATTTCTTTTACTTTAACTGGATTTGCTTGACCACGAGTTTTTTTCATTACTTGACCAACAAAATAATCAAACATATTAGTTTTACCATTTTTATATTCTTCTATTTGACTACTATTTTCATCTAAAACTTCAGTAACAACTGAAGTTAAAGCTCCATCATCACTTATTTGTTCCATTCCTTCGGCTTTAATAATAGATCCAGGTTCTTCACATCTTTCAAGTGTTAAGAAGAATAATTCTTTAGCTTGTTTAGAAGAAATCTTACCATTACTCATAGCTTTTAATATAACAGTTAAACGTGTAGGTGTTAAATATAAATCTTTAATATCTGTATCATGTTTATATACATAACCTAAAATATTACCTGTAATCCAATTTGCTGCTAATTTAGCATCTGCTCCAAGTGATATACATTCTTCAAAATATGTAGCGACGTTAATGTCTTTAATTAAAATACCAGCATCGTATTCTGAAAGACCATATTCTTTCATATATTTATCTTTTCTTTCATAAGGAAGTTCTGGAATACTTTTTCTTATTTCCTCTAACCATTCTTTAGTTATCTTAAATTTTGGAATATTTGGTTCAACAAAATATTTATAATCTATAGCATCAACTTTACTACGCATATGAATTGTTGTTCCAGATTCTTCGTCATATCTTCTTGTTTCTTGTTCTACTTCGTCATAACGTCCTGCATCTTTAAGCTCACTTTGTCTTTTAATCTCATAAGTGATTGCATCATGTACTCCACCAAATGAGTTAACATTTTTAACTTCAACTTTTGTTCCTAAAGTAAATTCATCATCACTTATAGATATATTTACGTCACATCTTATTTGACCTTTTTTGGAATCTGCCTCACTTATTCCACAATATTGATATATTGCACGAACATATTCAAGGAAGTATACAGCATCATCTGCTGAATGTAAGCAAGGTTCAGTTACAAGTTCAAGAAGTGGAACACCTGCACGATTATAATCAATTGTTGAAGTATCATATAAGTGATTCATACTAGCTGCATCTTCTTCTAAGTGGATATTGTCTATTCCAACTCTAAAGCTTGTTCCATCATCACGAATAATATCTAAGTATCCACCCATACCAACACAGTCTTCTGGTGGATTTTGAGTTATTTGAAAGTTTTTTGGCATATCAGGATAATAATAGTTTTTTCTTTCAAAATACATATATTCTGGTTGACGACAATTTAAAATTTCACTCATCATCAAAGACATTTTTACAGCTTCTTTATTTAAAACTGGTAAAGTTCCAGGAAAACCCATGTCAATTGGTCTTATATTTGTATTTGGCATTTCTGAATATCCATTTTTAGCACTTGAAAATACTTTTGATTTAGTTTCAGATATTTCACAGTGCATTTCAAGACCGATAGTTACATAATATTTACTCATTACTTAACCTCCTTTGCAGTCATATTTTTATATTCCATTACACTTTCTAATGCGTAAGCAATATTTAAAACATTTTGGTCATCATAACAGTTTCCTGTAATGTTTACTCCTACTGGAAGGCCATCGATTAATCCATCTGGAATAGTTATAGATGGGAAACCTCCAAAGTTTCCAATTTGTAAATGTTCTTCAAGTACATCAAGTTCACTTTCATCTAAAACATCTTTATCACTTTCAAATTTTTTAGCAACACCAGTTCCAACTGGCATAATAAATGCATCATAACTTGCAAATAATTCTTTAAATTTATCTACAATAAGTCTTCTAACTCTTTGAGCATTTTTAAAGTATCTATCTTGGTTTTCAGATTGTAAAACATAAGAACCAATTATAAATCTTCTCTTTATTAAAGGAGAAAAACCTTTAGTTCTATGATCTTTCATTTGTTCTTGATAAGTATTACCCTCTCCTCTTGGACCAAATATGAATCCAGTTAAGTTAGACATGTTACTTGTAGCTTCAGCACAAGATAAAACTACATATGTAGAAGATATTGCATTAAGTAAAGTTCTATCGATTTTTACACCTTCTACTATAGCTCCAAGGCTTCTTAATTTATCAAGTGTTTTATGAAAAATTTCCAAATGACGAGTTAACTCTGGAGTTTTATGAGTATATGAGTTAATATCACATATATCTTCTAAATAGAAAAGTTTTTTACCTTTAATATCTTTATTTAAATTATCATATAGATGAATATCACTTGAATCCCAAGTAGTCATATCATACTTGTCGATTCCTTTCATACCATCTACTACAATTGCAGCATCTTCAACATTTCTTGTTAAAGCTCCACATGTATCTAAAGAAGAAGCAAATGCGAATAAACCATATCTTGAAATCATTCCATATGTTGGTTTATATCCAACAATACCACAGTAAGCAGCAGGTTTACGAATAGAATCTCCTGTATCTGATCCAGTTGCGTAAGGAATAAGTCCAGCAGCAACTATAGCAGCTGATCCAGAAGAAGAACCAGCACACATACGTGTTTTATCCCATGGATTTAAAATATTTCCAGTATGAGCTGTTGTTCCAGTTCCACCCATACCAAATTCATCCATTGCTGTTTTATTTACTAAAATTGCTCCTTTACTCTCTAAGTTTTTTATAGCAGTTGCTGTAAAAAATGGAACATAATCTTTTAAAGTATTACTTGATCCAGTTGATAAAATCCCAGCAGTTGAATAATTATCTTTACAAGCAAAAGGTATTCCTGATAAAAGTTCTTTAGTAACTTCTTTAGAAGAAGCATTGTCTACAATAGTAACTACTGCATTATATTCTTCTTTGGCAGTATAAGAGTCTTTTATAGCTTCTTTAACAAGGTCTTCGCTTGTAATAGAACCAGATTCTAATTCTTCATGTAATGTTTTAATATCTTTATCCATTATCCCACCACCTTTGGTACACTTACTTCATCACCATCTGTGTCATCACAGTTAGCAAGTAAGTCTTTTATATCAATTGATTCTTCAACTTCATCATCTCTTAGAACATATTCAAAATTATCTAAAGCATGAGTCATTGGAAGAACATCTTTTATATTAGGTATTTCATTTATTTTATTGATATTTGCATCAATTACTGCAAATTCTTTAAATACCATATCTTTTTCTTCATCACTTAAACCAATCATTAATAAATCGGCAAGTTTTTCTACCGCTTCAGGTGTAAAACCATTATTCATCTTCATCACTCTCCACTTTTATTCCAAGTTCTTTAAGTTGTATAGGCATAAGTGTTGCAGGGGATCCCATCATTAAGTCTGCTCCACTTGCACTTGTTGGGAATGCTTGTACTTCTCTTAAATTTGGTTCATCTTGGATAAGCATTATTAATCTATCGATACCTGGAGCCATACCGCCATGTGGAGGACATCCATATTTAAATGCTGTAAATATTGATTTAAATCTATTTTCAACTTCTTCACGACTATATCCAACGATTTCAAATCCTTTTGCAAGACTATCTAAATCATGATTTCTAATTGCTCCAGAAGCCATTTCATTACCATTACATACAAAATCAAATTGATATGCAAGTATTTCTCCTGGATCTTTTTCTTCATAATCTTTAATTCCTCCATGTGGTAAACTAAATGGATTATGACAGAATTCCCATTTTTTAGTTTGTTCATCAAATTCAAACATTGGGAAGTCATTAATGATACATAATTCTAGCTTATTATTATCAATTAAATTCATTTTTCTTCCAAGTTCATTTCTTATAAGACCTGCAAATTTTTGCGCATGAAGTTTATTTCTATTAGCTATAAAGAACATTACTGAATTTTCTTTCATATCAAATTCGTGAATCAAGTTTTCTCTCTCTTCATCACTTAAGAATTTATCAATTGGTCCTTTTAAAGAGCCATCACTCATAAGTGTTATATAACCTATACCAGGCATTCCAATACTTGATGCATAATCAACGATTTCATTAAACCAAGAGTTTGAATTCTCACCTATTCCATCACATACTATTACTTTAATAGTTGATTTCTTAAATGGTCCAAAAGTTGTATCTTTTAAAACAACACTCGCATCTTTAATAATTAATGGATTTCTTAAATCTGGTTTATCAGATCCGTACATTTCCATCGCGTCCCTATAAGCAATACGTCTAAATGGAGGTTTAGATACTTCCTTATTTGAGAATTTTGTAAATGTATCATAGAAAATACTTTCTCCAACTTCTAGTACTTCATCCTCTTCAACGAAAGACATTTCCAAATCTAATTGGTAAAATTCTAAAGTTCTATCAGCTCTGGCATCTTCATCTCTAAAACAAGGTGCTATTTGGAAATATTTACCCATGCCTCCAACCATAAGTAACTCTTTATATATTTGAGGAGCTTGTGGAAGTGCATAGAATTTTCCTTTAAATAAACGAGATGGAACAACAAAGTCTCTTGCTCCTTCTGGTGATGATGCTGTAAGAATTGGAGTTTGTATTTCTGTAAATCCTAAATCATACATTTTGTTTCTTAAGAAATGTAAAATATCACTTCTTAAAACCATATTCTTTTTAACTGCTTCATTACGCATATCAAGATATCTATATTTAAGTCTTACATCATCTTTTGTTTGTTTACTTGTCATGATTTCAAATGGAAGTTCATGAACACAGCTACCAAGCATTTCTAATGAATCAACAACCATTTCAACATTTCCAGTTGAGATTCTATCGTTTTCTGTTCCTTCTTCTCTTCTACGTATTTTACCAGTTAATTTTACAACTGATTCTTTAGCTATACCTTTAAACATATCATCATCATTTGATACAGTTTGTAAAGTTGAAGTTTCATCTCTTAAGTCCAAAAATAATACTCCACCATGATCGCGAATATTTTCAACCCAACCAGAAACAACAACATCTTTTCCGGCTAAAGTTTCATTTATATCTTTTAATAAATGTGTTCTATATTTATTCATATTTTTTTCTCCTTACATATTCATATCTAAGTAATCAATTAAATCATTAATTTCTACATCTTTTTCTTCTTTTGTTTTATTGTCTTTTACTCGTACTATATTCTTAGCTAAATCTTCATCATTTAAAACAATAAAGTATTTACTATTAAATCTATCAACACTTTTAAATTGAGCTTTTAAAGATTTATTCATCATGTCAGTTTCAACTACAAAGCCATTTAAACGTAAATCTTGAGCTAAATAGCAAGCCGTTTCTTTTTCAGTATTAGTTACATACAGAAGATATACATCAATTGAATCATTAATTGGAATCTTTATACCTTCTTCTTCCATAGCAAGAATAGTTCTATCATAACCCATGGCAAAACCTAATCCTGGAACACTTGGTCCACCTAAAGTTTCAACTAACGAATTGTATCTTCCTCCGCCTCCTAAGGCATAAGAGTCATTTAAAGTTATTTCAAACACTGTGTGATTATAGTAATCAAGTCCACGAACTAGTTTTTGATCAACTTCATAATTTATATCCATAAGATCAAGTAATTCACATAATGAATCAAATCTTTTTTTACTTTCTTCATTTAAATAATCTAATATTTTTGGAGCAGAAGCCATTATTTCATTTTCCGCATCAACTTTACAATCAAGTATTCTTAATGGGTTTTTTTCGAGTCTATTTTTACAGTCTTCACATAATGAATCTATATGAGGACGGAAATAACTTACTAAAGCTTCTCGATAATTATTTCTCGATTCATCATCACCTAAAGTATTAAGACGAACACAGACATTATCAAGACCAAGTAAACGATAAGCATTATAAGCAAGAGAAATAACTTCAGCATCACTTATAACATCATCTGAACCAAAGCATTCAAATCCCCATTGAGTAAATTCTCTATTTCTTCCACTTTGAGGACGTTCATATCTATACATCTTAGCATTATAGAAAACTTTCACTGGATCAGTCATATTTCCATACATCTTATTTTCAATAAACCATCTTACAATAGATGCAGTTCCTTCTGGTCTTAAAGTTAAATTTCTATCTCCTCTATCTTTAAAATCATAAGTTTCTTTTTGAACCATATCTGTAGTTTCTCCAACACCTCTATGGAAAAGTTCACTAGCTTCAAATACTGGTGTTTCAATATAACCATAACCATATTTTTCTGAAAGTGCTGAAAGTATTTCGTTTACATAAGCACGTTTTTTAGCATTATCTCCATATATATCATATGTTCCTTTTTGCTTTGTTATCATAAAATCCTCCTTAACATAAAAAAACCTACATAACGTAAGGACGGAATAATCCGCGGTGCCACCTTACTTTACATAGGTACTCTCTTCTTCTTTTATCGCAAGAAATGCGTTTTTATATATTGAAAAGTGTTATGATTATAATACGTATTTGGCATTTTCACCAACTAGCCTTCTCTTAAATACTTAATTATAAACTCGGGTCTTTTCTATAAAAATGTACTTTAATTATAAATAAAATAGCCTATCTTGTCAATAGAATAGCTTTTATTTTTCATAATTACAACTTGAACATTTTATTTCATCTTTTTTCTCAACTAGTAAAGAACCACATTCAGGGCAAGTATCACCAGTTGGCTTATCCCAAAGAGCTATATCACATTTTGGATATTTATCACATCCATAGAATATCTTACCTCTTCTTGTTTTCTTTTCTACAATATCTCCATCACATTTTGGACATTTGCATATAATTGTTTTAACTTTTTCTTCTTTTTTAACATATTTACACTCTGGATAGTTACTACATGCAACAAATTCGCCAAATTTACCTTTACGTACAACTAAAGGTGAATTACAGTTTGGACAAGTTTCTCCAGTTTCCTTTGGAGCCGCTTTTTCCATTTTCGTAAATGCACTTTCTACTAAAGGCTCAAATTCATTATAAAAATCTTTTAATATTTTTATGTTGTCTTTATTTTCTTCAGCGATTAAGTCTAAGTCAGTTTCCATATTAGCTGTATATTCAACATTAATAATATTTGAAAAATATTCTTGAAGTTTATCGGTTGTTTCAATTCCTATTTCAGTTGGAACAAACTTTTTATCTTCAATTTTAACATAATCACGCATTTTTAATGTTTCCATAGTTTTTGCATACGTTGAAGGTCTTCCGATACCTAGTTCTTCCATTTCTTGAATTAATGTTGCTTCCGTATATCTTGAAACTGGTTTAGTAAATTTTTGTTCAGTTTCAATATCTTTTGTAGATACTACTCCATTAAACTTATCAAAATCTGGTAATATAACATCATCAGTTTTTGAAAAATCTTTATAGACTTTTAAGTAACCATCAAAAGTCAAAATAGAACCTGTTACTTTAAATTCATAACCGTTGTTATCAAGAATAACTGTTGTTGCAAGTGTTTTAGCATCACTCATTAAAGATGCAAGGGCACGTGCATATATTATTGAATATACCTTATATTCATCTTTAGTTAAATATTCTTTAACACTTTCAGGTGTTCTTTTAATACTTGTTGGTCTTATTGCTTCGTGAGCATCTTGTACATTTTCCGTCTTCTTACCCTTTTTAACAACACCAACATATTTTTTACCAAAGTTTTCTTCAATATATTTAAAAGTATCATTTATAAATACTGGAGAAAGTCTTGTTGAATCAGTACGCATATATGTTATTAAACCTAGAGTTTCACTTCCTAAATCTACACCTTCATAAAGTTTTTGAGCAATACGCATTGTTTTACTTGAATTAAAATTAAATTTATTAATACATGCTTGTTGTAAAGTTGAAGTTGTAAATGGAAGGAAGCCCTTTTTAGTTTTTTCTTTTTTCTCTACACTTGCTATTTTAAAATCTTCACCTAATTTAGATAAGATA
>ENA-ORKV01000877-ORKV01000877.1-human-gut-metagenome-genome-assembly--contig:-NODE-877-length-28636-cov-7.276095_pt1 | contig 28636 bp, 29 predicted proteins | sample MGYA00243058_ERZ508805 | MGnify/ENA primary metagenome ERZ508805 (study PRJEB26277, sample SAMN04329770) | human gut metagenome | biome: human-associated habitat | host: Homo sapiens | place: USA... | reverse complement strand
GCTGGAGCTGCTGGAGCTGCTGGAGCTGCTGGAGCTGCTGGAGCTGCTGGAGCTGCTGGAGCTGCTGGAGCTGCTGGAGCTGCTGGAGCTTTAACTTTACCAAGCATAATACTATTTACCAAATCTAAAATAAAACCTTCTGTCTTCTCTGAGAGATGTACATTAACATCTACTGAAATCTTAATACTGTCCATAATCTAAAAAATTTATTTGTCTAACAATTCTTCTTTGTGATTTTCGATAAGCTCATCCATTCTGTTAAGAAATCTACTGATTTCCATAAAACCTATAGTTGCTACTGAATTATAGAAATTATCATTCTTGTGCCAAATAGATACTGTAAATAGGTCTCTTCCGACTATGACCTTATAGTCACCTTTCGTAAAAATAGTTCGCTTATCTTTAGAGATAGCATGCCAGTCAGTATCTTCAACGGTAAAGAGTTCTGAAACTGGTACGTGCAAATAATTTGCCAAGGCACATATCTGAGCAGAATCAAGGTAAGTTTCACCTCTTAATACTCGCTTGAAACCAAGCTCAGGATATTTTACCATTGGCCATAAGAGATTTGCGACCTCTTGCTCCTGTAAGCCATATTGGCTCATAATTTTATTTATGTTAAATTTTTCCATGTAAAATATGAAGTTATGTTCTTTATTATTTTCATTTGCAAAAGTAGCAAAAATTCTTCATATAAAAAAATTTTTTATGTTAAAAGAAGTTAACAAAAAATTTTTTAACTACTGTTAACACTTAAACTTATAAATACTATATAATGTATGCGTATATACGCGCGTACGCGTAACACAATTCTATATTACATAAATCTTATAAATATTATATAATGTATGTGTATATACGCGCGTACGCGTAACACAATTCTATATTACATAAATCTTATAAATTTATCAGATATGTGGCGTTCACCAAATAAAAAATATTTACGGAACCATATAACCTATTGAAAATCAATCACTTATATAAAAAGTGTCCGGAGCACGGACCTTTTCTATAACTTATAGGGATATTTTTAAAAAAATATACTACGGTTATAATATATATTTTTAAAAAATTCATTTGAACTATATAGATTATAGGGTAACTTGGGTAACTTTTTATATAAGTGATTGATTTTCAATAGGTTAGGCGTTACCCTATAGCGTTCACGGATAGTTCACGAACTGTTACCTTGTCAAATATTTTTACTTCAGCTCTATATACTCTATATTGCTGATTGTACAATTTGGATTTTTGCTAACTATATTGAGTTGTAGATTGCGGTAACCAAACCATTTAGGACTAAGTTTAATGCCCAAAAATCTTTTCCGTTCTATAGACTTTGTAATTAAAAGCTCATCTTTAGACTGTATATTTAGATTTGCCGAATCTCTTGTAAAATATCCTGTTACTGAATTCCATGAATCATTATAGTTAATAGCCTTTACTGTATCTCTGTATATTATAGAATCTTTTAGCTGCGTCTTTACTTTGTACTTAATAGTAGTCTCAGGATTTACTACAGTAGTAAGTTTATCAGCTTTAAGCTGCTTAATTAACTTAGCGTCATCAGCTCTTAACCGTTTATATTGCTTTAAAGACAATTCTATATTTGAAATATGAATTGCATTTAAGCTGTCTGTTACTTTGTATTTATGCAGTGAATCCATGCTCACTGATATACTATTCTGGTACGCAATTTCACAAGCTTTATGTTGTTTTCCTTGGTGCCAAATATACAAAAAAGCCACCAAGAGAATCACGATTAAAAATTGTGAAAGTATACTATAAAAATTCAGTTGCTTCATAATTCTAGCTATAATTAAATAGATGAAGAGAGTGAAATCCACTATATAAAGGTGATAACTTTATAACTTAAATATAGTGGATAACTTCTGTTAAAAATAGGGAGTACCTGGGATAATTTTATATATTTTTGTACTCTTCCTTTGCATTAAAGCAAGGACAGGCTTTATGCACATTAGGCATATCACGATGGCCTACCACTTCAGCGTTTGGAAATCTTTGTTTATAGCCAGCAACAAGTCCAGCCAATGCTGCTTTCTGCAACTCAGTTCTTGTATCTGCTGGCTTTCCATTTTCATCAAGTCCGCCAATATAACAGATACCAATAGAATCTGAATTGTGACCCTTACAGTGAGCACCTGGTTTTGCCTCTGGGCGACCAGGCTCTACTGTACCATCCAAATCGACTACTACATTATAGCCGATTTCATCAAAACCACGCTCTCTATGCCATTTATCTATATCTTTGGCGTGAAAATCACGCCCAGCCTTAGTGGCTGAGCAGTGAATGATAATATAATTTATTTGTCTCATAACTGTTTTAATTTACTTACAATTGTTTCAATTTTATAGACAACATTAAGTTTAGCTGGCGAAAATGGTAAATTCTCTATTTTCTGCTTAGCTTCTTGCAAAATATTAATTACGTAGTCATTCATAATTTAAGTTATTTATTGCAGGAAATGTAAGAAGCACTGCTAGTGCTTCATGTAATTGTTTCTTATTCACATTGTCTTATTTTTTAAATTTCTAAAGTCAATAAATTAGAGTTCTCTACTGTATATTATACATCTATTGCATTTGAAAACTCATCAAGTTTCTTTAGTTCATTATAGCAATATGTATATAAGTTGGATTCTTCTTTCTTATCGAACGGAATCAAATAATTCCAACTATGTACAATTTCTGTTTTATCTTCATTCCAAAAATGAACTAAAACGTTGGCTTCTGAATTATACGTATTAACAAACTCAATTTTAGCATAAACATTGTCATGCTTTTTCTTTAAATAAAACTCTTTTAATAATAGTGCCATAATCTTATTTATTTTATAGTTAATGATTATATTACTTCTATCCATTCTGTACCATTGTACATCATTTCTTTCTTTGTTGTCGTATTAAAGAAATGTTGACCAGGTAAAGGAGCAACAGGTAATTTTGTACCAAATACACTTGTTTCTACTGTATTTTTTAATCTTAACATTGTATTACCGTCAAGTATATTTCCTGTTAATATTAAATTTTTAACATTGTTAATATATAATTGATTAGTATTAAGATAATTATTGGCAAATACATTGTTATAGCAAAGCATATCTTCATGTTCTGCGTAACCATAAAAAGTAAAGCCATAACCTGTTTCTCCTAATAATGTTCCTCCGCCAATAATACTATTATTTATTATTTTATTATTACAACAAGGAGTAAATGCATCAACAGCAAGCATAATACTTGAAAACATATAACAACCACCAGCACAATTTTCAAATGTATTTCCATCTATAACAGAATTGTAAATACCACAAAATAGTGCTAAACCAGTTCCTTTTGCATTTCTAATTATATTATTTTTAATAGACATATAAAACATTCCTGATACAATAGAAGCTCGTTTAAAATTAGATGTTCTTTTTGAATCATTTGTACCAACTTTTGGGTCTGTATCTTCTGATAATTCTAGCGTTGCAGGGTCGAACGATATATCAGCTATAACATATACTCCTTTATCATCTTCACCAACATCTAAACATTTGCAAATAGTTCCACCAAAAACATCACCAGCATAATTACTAAAATAAATATAGAAATCTTTCAAATAATCTTTATGTTCAATTAAAGAATATACTTGCCAAGTTTCATTAGGATGAGAACCTTTAAGATTTCTAGCAGTACAATATAACTTTAATGATTTATTTGTATTACTTAGTAACGTATATGTTATATATTCAGCACTAGTTATAGATAATTCGCAAATTGTAGGATGTAAACCTACATTATTACCAAAACAATCAAAACTTATGCCTTCTTCTTTAGTACCTTCAACTGTATTATGTTCTATAGTAAAATGCTCTAAAGATGCATCTTTATCTACTCTTGTAATAATACCAGTTGTGCCACCATAGACTTTATTATTTTTTATAATTGCATTTTTTACACCTGCAATACATATAGAGTGAGTTATTTTTTGTTTAGACCTGTTACTTTCTAATAAACCATTAAAGATACAATTATCTATAATTAATTTTTTTGCTATATCAACCCATACTGCTGTATATAATGTTACATCATCGTTAACATTTATGACACAATCTCTAATTTCAAATATACAATGAGCATTATGTATATAATTTAAATACCCAGATTGTGCATTTTCTGTAATATTAAATACTATATTTTTTACTGTTATATAAAATGTAGTATCATATAATGAGTCAGGCAATGAATTGCCAAATCCACAATTATATACAGTCAAATTTTCAAAAACGCTATCATACCAAGTATCTTGAGCAATTAACTTTGTAGGAGTATTATTATTGAAATTCCAAGCTCTAATTATACACTTATCACGATTTACTCCTATTATATGTTTCTTATAATAATTTATTGAAGGCTTATTATTATTTGTAAAGAATGAAGATGTTTTATAATCGCCTTCATCAATATATATAGTTTTTATATATTTACATGCAAAAAGGATATAGTTTTTTAAATCTTCATTTTCTATATCGTCTGGCATTATATCTCTAATATGTACAGAATCTAAATTATAAAGTGGATAATACGTTAGTATATTAGTTTTATAATCTTTAAGTCTTATACCTATTATATTATCTTTTAAATCTATATTTATTCTAGGTATCTTGCTTTCGGTTGTATATATAAAACAAATAGGAATGCAATAACTAGAATAAACCTGTCTAAGTTTATAAGCCTCAAATTGTAATTTATTATAATTCCAACATAAAATACATTGCGTACTCGGTAAACTAAAAATATAAGATTTTTTAGTTATAGTATAATATCGGTTAAAATCAGTATCTGTAAATGATTTTGAAGATACAGTATATTTTATTTCTTGCAATACATTAATTTGCACATTACCTGTAGCATTTCCATCTTCTCCTAGTTCGTTAGTAATTTCCATCATTCCTTTATGAAACTTTATAACTGGAAATCTGATGTTATCAAATATAACACTTTGACTAACTACATCCTTTGTTGAATTTCCTATTTCTTGCTTAATATTTACTTTGTCTAACTTCTTGTTAAGCTCAACGTCCATATCAGCCTTGTTTGCTTTCTTGTCAAGCTCAGTGCTGATAACTTTTTGGCTCATCGTTTTATCTTCAGCATTACCAGTTGTTTGAACAATATTTACTTTGTCGAACTTCTTGTTAAGCTCAGTGCTAGTAGCTTTCTGGCTCATTACCTTATTTTCATCAGAACCTAATTCCTGAGTTACTTCAGGAATTTCATCAACCATACTAAGCAGAGTACTCTGAAGTAAATCGCCAGTAATCTCTTGATTGCCATTCTGCTTTATAGCTTGCTTAATAGCAGATTTTAAATTTTCGTAAACCATAGTTTCATTAATTTAATACTATCCCATATAGTTTGGCTATTAAGAGTATAGCCTTTGCTCCATAAATTGAGCAACAACATGAGAATTTTGTCCATAACTTTATTACTTTAAATAATCTAAATTAATATGTTTTATTTAGAATCATTTTCTCGTTTCATGTTTCCAAACGATTTATTATCTTGTTTATCAAATTCGCTATTTAATCTATCTATAATAGGCTTCCAGTAACCTGGCAAAGCTTTCATAATTTCAAATCTTATTAAGTGATAAATCACTCTGAAAATAACATTCTTTGGATATGCTATGATAAGGTTTTTAAAACCATTACAAACATAAGCATAATCAAATATATGTGTTAAAATCTTAGCAGCAAATATTGCTTCTTTTTTATCTCCGCAAGCATACACAATACTATAAATAGCATATATGATTGTGAAATATAATGCCAATTCAAATATAGCTTTCTGCGCTTTATTCCATGAGAAATTTTTGCATCTCGTTATAGATATGCCATCAGCTCTCATTCCACAGAATATGTTAAAGCCAAAACCGATAATAAGAGCTACTACAAAGCCCTCCGTTGGTGATAGTATAGCCAACAGAGAGCTAAAAGCAGAAATAATAATCAGCCTAATCTGTTCAAATTCAAACGTTCTTGCCATTAGATAAAGTCCTCCCAGTTTAATGTTAATGATTTACCAATAGCATCACTGGTCCATCTCATAAATTCCATGCCTTCATAGCCATCAGGGTCTGAGGCTACTAACTTAGCATAAGTTATGCACTTGTCCACAGTATCAAGAACTGCTGGATAGAAATCAGCATAAGCCATATTAGCAGTATATGCCATATCTCCACAGGTCTCATTATGAGTTGGAGTAAATGGACCAAGCACATTTCTTAACTGCTCTGTAGTCCAAGAATGAGCACTTCCAGATGTGTTAACCATTTTCTTGCTCGCATAATCTGCAAGTTCGTCAGTAAAATGGTAACCATGCTTTTTGATATATTCAAGATAGCCTGGCGCATTCATAATCGCATTAGCAGTTCTTGAAAACTTATCTTTAATCTCTATTTTGTGCTCTTCATTATCTGATGAATGCACAACTATGTATTTAATCTTTTTCATGACAGCTTTTCAACTAATGTTTTAACTAAGTCTTTCACTTCTTGAACAGAACCTTCAACAGCTTTAAGTCTTGTCTCAGTTTCTTGTTCTTTCTTGAGAGCAGGGTTAAGAGTAACAAGCAATTCAGGAGTTTTGTCTACTACCATCTGGTAGTAATCTCTATTTGCGAGTTTCTCTTTAGCATCATTGCAAATAGCGTTAACCTCTTTAATAAGAGCTTCTGAACTAGTAGACAGAACAATACTTCCTGCCTTAGTAGTTTCTAGCAATTCAGGAATAACATATACACTAGATTTGCCACCAATTTCAATAGTAACATCTCTGCAAATTGCCCTGAGATACTGAGTTGATTACACGCTCTGCAGAGAAGCCTACCTGACCGCTAAGTCGGTCTACACCTCCACGAACGTCACAAATTGCTCCATTGAGTGCATTAAAGTCGCAATTCAAGTTACCAGCAAGCTGAGTGATAGCAGCTGTATTACCATGAACTGCGTCCATAAGCAAGTTACTGTTCTGATTATCTGCCATCTGATTGCGAAGAGAATCAATCTGAGCCTGAATAGCAGGGTTACAATTCTGCTCGCCTCCCCACATACGATTAGCAAACATCATCCAAACTAGGTAAACAAAAGGATTGTTCATCCAGTTGTTCATACCACCTCCCATAGCAGCCATCATGGTTGCTGGGTCATTGTTCTTAGTAGTGGCCAAAATCGCTGCTAAATCATTATCGCGACCATCTGTGCAATAAATCTTTTCGATTGTATCAGCCATAATCTACAAATTTTAAATTAAACAATTAAGTTTTTAACTCTCTATGTTGCAACATTTTATTCAATATCGTAATCATTGTTATAGTCGTTATTGAAATCGCCTCCAAGGTTTTCATGCTTGAAGCCACCAAGATTAGTGATTATATTGTCCACATCAAATTCACAAGTTACTGAAGCTAAATCTCCTTGTTCCTGCCAATCAACTTCCATATTGAAAGTTATAGCATCATAAGTTTCACCTTTACAAGTTATCTTCTTCTGACTACAGAGACGAATTATCCTCATAGCATCGCAAAGATATTCAGGAATAACCGTATTGAACTTATATGTTTTCTTAGAAACTTGGCTTTCAATAAATGAATAGCCTAATCTCTTTGTAGCCTCTTCTTCAAACGAATATTCTGGTTTGCCTAATTCAGATTTAAGCAATAAAATAAAATGAAAATTCTCACTGCCTAATATTATTATGCCATTTTTAAGAGCAAAATCACCTTCTGGGTTCCAGTATTCTACCTTAAGACAATCATCTATGTTATTATCAAAACAAAATACTTCTGAATAGTACCATTCGCCAGAATGTATTTCTAGCCAATATTGGCCTTCATAATCTATAACACCAGAAAGTGGAAATATACCTAAAAATAGTAATATGTTATAGCCATTTTTTGATACGTTTCTCAGTCCAGCATCTTTAAATCTTTCAACTACGTTACCAGTTACTCTTTTATTAGTATCGGCACTTCTTACGTATACTTCTGAAACATTTCCAGATACTATTAACTGAAATGGTGAAACTACATTCGGATTTGTGATAAGTGGAGCAACGTGGCCATAAGCAAAACTGCGATAGCGGTTTTGCTTATGGAAGTCATCATAGAACTTCAATGGTGATATGCATATCGGATTTGCCATATTGCTTTTTACTATTGGATTTGTCTTTTAAAATTGCCTGAATAAATAAATTCATGTTGCAAATATAATAAAAATTATTCAATATTATATAAAAATATATAAATTTTTAAAATTATTTAGCTCTTTATTTTGGACTATACACGAGTGTGGCATTTATAAGGTGCGTGTCTATATCCACTGATAGTGAATCGATAATTCCTGTTCCAACTGATGTTTTAATAGCTTTATTTAAGTCTATTTTTTCATCCGTTTGAAACTCTATATCTTGCTGCATGCACTGTTTTATGCCAGTTACTCTATATGCATCAGCTGATGGAGCTCTGGTATATTCTATACGATATGCGGGCATATCTAGCATATAATATCTAGCAAGGTATAGCCATGAGCATAAATAGTTTTGTGGCGTAACACTATATGTATATATGTATTCGTCATCTCTTAAACCAGAAACAGCAGCAATAGGAACTCGTCCTGTATTTTTATCTGCCATCATAAGAGCAAAGCCATCTTCAGAAAATTTATCAGGGGCATACAACATCAAATCAATATCGGTAGAAAACGCTTCAGAATTTACTTCTTCTGTTTTATCTGACTGTATATACAGTGACTTAACGTCTATTTCCATGTCTTCAAACGTGTCAGTAGAATCATCCATCCAGCTAAATTCATACCTGGAATTTAAATCATCTTTGTTATAGCTAGTTGCCTCTTGAGCATATAGAACTGTTTTCTTATTAAACTTATCATATTTTTTAGTTAAGTCAAACTGTAAACCAGGACTGGTATACGATAAGCCTTTCATGAAATATGATACATGCTCAATTCTTAATCTATTGCTATCATCTATGTACCAATAACATCTAAAACAGTCTCTCAACATATTCATGAGTTGTTCAAATGTTATTTCTGCTTTCTGTGCAGCTTGGTCATAATTGCCTTTTAATACATTAGATTTTGGAGCTATAAATGGAACATAACCAATTCTAGAACCATCGAAAGGCATAATAGGAGTTGATGTGTCTCCTTCATAAAAGAATCTACTGTACTCAGCTGTTGCTTCAAATTTTACCAACGGGTCTATTTTATGTAATAACGCTTTTGTTGTGTCAGCCAAAGAAAATGCATCTTTTAAAGTAAATTGCGTTCTAAATTGACTTTCAAATGAAGACCATTCATCTGGTATAATTGCCCATATAGACGTATTAGCCCATGAACTTCTACTTATAGGAACTGGCATATGCGCAGTTTTGGTTGTAGCACTTACAAAATTATTAGTAAAATACTTTCCATAGTCATTTCTACCATATTTAGTAGGATGAGTAACAGTATAGCCTGTCTGCTTTACTTGCAGTCCTATTAAGCCTATGCATTTTCTATAATTAACCCTTTCAGATACAAAATCATCTTTTGGCAAATCATATAATGTTTTCGTTTGTCCAGACGATGGCTCTACAGCTGTGTCAACATCTGCTAGTATACGGCCCCAAATAGCGTAATTTATAACATCAAGACTAAATACTGTAACATCTGTAGCACTGTTACGTATACTAAATTTATATTCTCCAGCACTACCCATGTGTGCATTATCAGAATTTACGCTCCAATCTGGCATAACAAATATGCACTGCGAAAATGCTACTCCTATACTTCCAAATGCTCTATCATCATATATTTTTAACACGAATTTCCATTCATCTTTTAAGCCACTTGTCGCATGTGGGTCAACTACTTCTCCTGTGTCAAACCATCTAAAAGTTACGCCGCCTTGGCCGCTTGCTACTTGTGATAAGTCAGATATACCTATCATCTTTATGTGTCCATCACCATTAGTTTGGTTGACCCAAGTAGTAGGTGGAGTTCCAGGTACATGCGAATAAGTTCCAGCATATTTCGAACTCATTTCTTCAGTAATAAGGAATTCCTGTATGCTAAAATTCTTGGCAAAATAATATTTCTTTTCAAGAGCATCAGCATCATCTATAGCTTCATTTGTATCTTGTTCCCAATATGTTCCATTAGCATAACACGACACAGAATTGGCACCTTGAATATAGAATTGATATAGTAAGCGCTTTGTTAAAGTAAGTGGAGTTATAGCTGGTGAAAGCTTAATCAAATCATAAGTATTATCATAGTTATTCATTATTTTTGAATATCTATCTATAGGTGATAATTTCAATTCTATTGAATGCCTCGTATCATCTAATTTACAGTCTGTTTCAACAAATGAATTTAAAGCTAATACTTTTCCACTATTATTTGTTACTAACAGTAAATACTTGGTTTCTAAAGACTGTGACTTTATGAAATCAAAGTCTGTACCAAATATTTTAATAGAACCTTCTAGCGAGCTTCTAAAAAATACTTGACCAGTCTCTTTTTTATATTTATTTTCAAGTTTACTGTAATGTGGACCTTGTAATCTAAAACCTGCATAAACCCAAACATGAGTAAGCATATTGCTAATTTCAACCTGGGTCATCTGTGATAGCTCAGTGCTTGAAATATCTAATACAAAATCACATCTTATATATTCTGCTTTTAGCCTCACACTATCAGATACTGAGTTATAGTCAACTAAGCCTCTACCAATGTGTACAGTATAGCCTAAATAATTAACATCCTTATCATAGAAAAATACTCGCAGCTGTTTTACGTTTATATCTGGTGGAAACAAAGTGCATATAGGAAGCTGTTTTCTGCCAACTGGTCTTAAACCGGTTAGCCAAGATGTAACACAATATTGACCTACTGAAGTGGCGCTTTTAAACTCACCAGTACTTGTGTTAAACTGGCCATTTGTAGCTGTCTGCTGTTCTCCTTTAAGCAAATAAAATATATTATTATTCATAAAGCCATAAATCTAGATAAACTTTAAATTTTAATCTCTAGAACTTTAAAATTTATATATCCTTATAATTTATAATTCAATATAATTTAAAGTCCCAGAGATTATAGAGTGAAGTACTGGGTTAACTATTGATATATCTTCTTACGTTACCTTTAATAACAAGAGTTCGGCCATCCCCTAAAGGATAAACACGTTCAGAATTTTGTTTCTTAATAGCCTCTACGCCTCTTTCAATATTTGACAAATCTGTAGTTGTTTCTACTGTTATCATCTGCGCCTGTAGACTATCTGCTTTATTAAAAGCTTGTGAGAATTTATTCTCAAATGTGCCCTTATTTAAGCTATCAACAATATCAGGAAGTACTCGTCTGTATTTACGAGTATTGCGTTTATTTATAATAGCCATAGCTTCGCCGCCTTCTGCTCGCATATTTTTGCCTTCAGAATTTTTCTGATGCAAATCTATATCATTGCCGGACGCATGTGAGCCGCCTTCTAAGAACTCAAGACCACCTTCTCCATACTCCTGATTTGCTGCTGCTGTAGCTTGTTTAGCTTTCACCTTGGCAACTGCAAAGCTTGTCCACATTGTTGCGATAGCTGCTAATGCCAAAGCAGGACCAATAATAGGTACACCTGACATAGCTGACCAGATATTAGCAGAAGCAGTAATAAGAGAAGAAGCCTGAGTTACAGTATTGATAGCTTCTTGACGCTTTTGAGCCTGTTCAAGAAGTTTTTGCTTTTGTTGCATATTCTTCTTCTCCTGCTGTAGTTCTTTCTTCTTAGTTGCAACTTGGTTGGCATAACCGTTGTTACGACCTTCAACTTCAGCGTCATAAGCTGATTGAGCTGCTTCTACTCGCTTTTCAGCTGCATCGACTGCTGCTTGTGCGACGTCAACTTCAGCTTGAGCTATTTCTTGAAGATTGCTAATAACCTGACTGCATGCAGCATTCCAAGCTTTAATGCCATCATCATCAAAGCCCATATAAGAAAGCAAGAATCCAGTAACGCCATATTTACCTATACGGCCCATCAAACTCAAACCTTTTTTACGTAGCTTTTTCTGGTCATCTTCGAGTTTTTTAACTACGTTATTAGCTTCATCAATCTGAGCCTGTGACCAGTCAAGAGCTCCGGATTTAGCTAATCTTATCTTTTCTTTCCATAGAGCAATTTCCTGAGTCAGCTCGTAATCTTTAATTTCATCAGCTGTGTGCACAGCTAAATCAAATTCAGATTTTGCCAAGGCTTGCTGCTGCTGGAAATTTTGCAGTCTATTAGAACCTGATATGGATAATTTCTGTTTATTAAACTTAGCATTAATACTGGTCTCAGATTCTTGCTGCTCAACAGGCTTAGCTCTATTTTGAGCTAAAGCTAATTTTCTAGCATTCTCGACTTGTTCAAGAAGTAATCGTCTTTCTTCTTGAGTGCCTTTCTTTACAAGATACAACTGTTCTTGTATCTCCTTAGCACGCAAGTCAAGAATAATCTGGTCATATTTAGTTTCGATTTGTGCTCTTTCTTTATGCCATGCTGCCAATTGTTCAGGAGTAGCTTGACCTGTAACTTCAGCCTCTGTCTGGCCATCTTCTGAAATAGTAGCAGCCTTTGTAGTATAAGCTGCTTCACGGTCATCAAGTTGCTGTAATCTAAGCTTTTTCTCCTTTTCTATCTCAGCCGAAATAGTATCATATCTAAACTTCATAGTTTGACGAAGTTTAGTCATACTATCTATTTGGCGCTCATCCTCAATATCTTGCAAATCAAGATTGAGTTTTCTTTGAGTATTCTCGATGATAGCTGCGAGTTCTTCCTGCTGTTTTTTAACCTGTTGCTTCTGCTCATCAGTAAGTGGCTTATTTCCCTTTTTGCCTGCTAAGAAAACTTCGTTTTTACGGAACTTCTCTTGCATCTCTCTGATTGTAGCCTCAGCAGAATCTACAGCTTCTTGCTTACGTTTTTTAAACTCATCTCGCTGCAAAGCAGTAATACTAGCCTCATATTTCTTCTGAATTGTGAGGTCATTTCTCCAGATTGTATCAGTTAAATCACGCTCACGATGTGTGCGTGTACGTGTGCTACCTTTCTTGTGAGCTGTATCTAAGCCTAATTGTTTGTATATTTTATCAATAGTTTTATATTGCTTTTCGGCTATTTTTACAGCTTTGTCAGCAAAATTCTCATTATATTCTTGTTCTTTTTCAACTTGCGTTTTTCGTTTATTTCTTATATGCTTATATGTCTCTTTTGTTTCTTCTTTATTGAATCCCAAAAGACCAGTTATGCCACCAGCTGCTAGTTTCTGCCACCACTTAAGGTCCTTATCCTTCCAATTTTGCTCAAAATCAAATTGATTTTCAATAGCTTTGCCATAATATTCAGCTGCAACTTGCATAGCCGCTGTGGCTTTAGCTCGAGCATATAGAGCTTTTATAAATACATCAGTATTATCAACAAGAAGATTCTCAGCCTGATTAACGTTATTAATTGAAACATCGAGCTTGTTAAACTCAGACCGATTATCTTTTATAAACTGCTGTTGCTTTTTTAAATTTCCGCCTAAATTCTTCCACTCAATTGATAACTTTCTAAGAGTTGCTATTTGTTCACCTAAACGTTTTGTGTTCTTTGTCAGAACACCGTCAACACTATCAACTACATCAGCCATATCTGCAACAGTCTTTTGGCCTGACCACATAACCTGAATCCAGTGCAGAATCTCTTTACCGTGAGCAGATAAGGCATACAACACTACTACAAGAGCTGTTTGCCAGCTGAATAAAGCTGATATGATTTGTTTAGTAACAGATACTGTTGGCTTACCTTCTGCCGCTAAAGCTTTATTTTGTTCTCTTACTTTCTTAATTTCGTCAATTACAATAGGGATGTTGTTAGAGATACCAAGAAAGAATGTGTTAAGAGACACAGCTGCAGCAGGAAGTTCTCGAACTACCTGAGATACAGATACTCCAAGACCGTCCCACGACTTAGCATAATTACCAACACTAAGTCTGTGATTTCCAGTTGCTTCCTGGAGTCGTATCATTTCTTTATATATAGCGGCTGTTTCTTGCTCAAGTTTTTTACCAGCATCAGTAGCTGAACGCTCAGCAGCTGACATAGCATTTAACTTAATCTTGTTAAGTGCATACTGTGCTGCCAATCTGTTATAAGAGCCTTCAGCAGACTGATTAATCTGAGCCTGATACTTAGCAGTCTGATTAAGAATTTTTGTCTGCAAATCTAGTTCTTTAACCTGTATATTTGTAGCATCTGCTGCTTGGTTATATCTGTTCTGAGCCTGTGTAAGCGCATCAACCTGAGTTCTATTAGCTGTGTGAGCAGCCATCACCTCTCGAATTTTAGCTTTCAACTCAAGATAACGTTGACATTCTTCTGACTGCAGATAAGCTAATTTCTCTTCTGCTTTCTGCACTTTAGAAACCTGCACAACATGAGCTTTAAGTTGCTCATCCATAGCTGCAAGTCTAGACCTCTGCTCATTAATTTGACGAATTATATCATCACCTCTAGAAGCTCTCTGCTCAGCGGACATATTCTTATATAAATCAATGAGATGCTTGAGGTGTATTCTAATTCTTTCATAAGAACCAGCTTGCAACTCAAGTGCTTTCTTGCTCTCAGCTGTAGTTCTATTCAAAGCAGCAGTTTTAGATTTTAAATCAGCTACTTCTTTGCCGATATCAGTCTGTGCAAACTCATATTCTTTCTGTGCTCTTTCTAATCTTTGGGCTGCTCTGGCTGCATCATCTAAAGCTGCACGACCTTCTTTGGTAGAAGTACTCATATTCTTTATAGCCTCTACCATCTCAGAAGAACCTTTCTTTATAGCAGCAACCATCTCTCCATAACTATCTATAAGCAGTTCCAAAGATTGAGTGATTTTATTTATGGAGCCGTCGGACTGTATGAGGTCACTTTCCTTTATTACGTCATCTGCCATAATTATCTATGTTTAATTCGTTTATAAGCTTTAGCTTCAGCATCGAGCTGAGCTTTTATATTATTAACGGTTGTATAAAATTGAAGAACAGTCATACGTTTAGCATTTAAATTGGCTTTTTGGCCAACTAACATACATAAACTTTCAAACTGCTTATCATATTTTAATTCGAATGAATTTTTACCAGTAAATATTCCTGGCTTAAAAGATTTAAGCAGAGACAAGTCTATATCAGCTATCTCTTCGGTATATTCTTTGTCTTCTATAATACCTTTTAGCTGCAAGATTGTTCTCTGCTTAATCTTTTCATATATCATTTTTTCTTTTGCTGAATCAAAGTTATCTGGAAAATAAGTTTCTAGCTCTGTCGAAAGTTTTTTTTTCAACTGAAATAGCGTTTCTATAATAGAGCTATGCTTCGCCTTATTTAAATCAGATAATAATTCTTGTAAACTAGTATCTGACTGGCTTTCTACTTTCTTTCCATCAATACTGTATACGAGAGCCGCAAATGCCATATACCTTGGAGATATTCCACTCACAATCATGTGCATGTTTTGTCTCATATTTTGCAATTCTTGCATAGCTTTTTTCTTGTCTCCAGAATTAATAAGCTTTGCAATTTGTGCTATGTGCTCATCAACTGAATCTATGTCTGAACCAAGTCCAGCGTCTATAATAATATACTTATTATATCTTTGGAAATTTTCAATCGGCATTTCATCAATTGAATCATATAGCTTTATAGTTCTATTAGCTAAGGATATTGTTTTCATACTAAAAATCTTATTATAGGAGTTGCAAATACTGGCACATAGATATACGATGGGTCAAGCGTAATCAGTACCATTGCAATCGATATTATAACACTAAGCCAGAAACCTAGACAAAAGTCACAATCAAGCATTTTAGCTACAATTGTAAAACCTATATCATCACACTGGTCTCTAAGCCAATATCTAAAACCTGATTTGCTCATAAACAGCTCCACAAAAGCAGAAAATAGAGCAATTAAAACTATTTGATATAACGTTGGCATAATTCTCTTGTTGTTATTGTAAACTCAAATCTCAGTCCAGAATATGGATGCATAAAGAATAACTTATCCATAGACTGAATATCTTGACCGGAGTAAACATAGCTGTTATAAATCTTTTCAAGCGAATATCCTTTATAGATATTCTCGAATCTCTCATAAACTTTGTCGACTGTAAGTCTACCTGTCTGTTTAATGAGACCTGGAGTAGTAAGAACTCTAATAATTTCGTCTTTCACCTCTTCTGAGTACATAGCATCATTATCAGCAAAAATAGTATCTAGATTAAACCAGAAAACTATAGCTCCTGAGAATGTAAATTGAGGTGTAGATTGAACTACTTGAGTAATATTCTGAGCATCATAAATATCAAACCAGCAGAAATTACCATATTGGTCATTTGGAAGTAAAGAAGCGTATTCAGATTTTCCAATGTATGCTGCTGGATATATAAATTTTCCGCCGCCTTCCTGGTGTTCAACCAACTTATAAGAACGGCCGAAAGCATAATCAAGCCATTTAAGCTTTTCTCCTAATGTTTTCTGAATATCCTGTATAACTTTATCTAGCAATACTGGATTTTCTTTCATCGGAATAATTATGCTTCGTTCTACACTATTCTTCTTCTGTGCCATTCTGTAAATATTCTTTAAGTTTGACTGACAATTCTGGTCTTATGTATTTATATATGATATTTTTTAAGTTCTCTTTTGTAAGCTTGAGAATTTTCGGTCCATATTTATCTTTTAAATACTTATTCTTATCATCAGTACTCGTTAGATAGAAACCATCAACATCATACACAAGCCTTAAAGACTTATACCATTCGCCAGTATCTCTAAGTGTTACTCTATTATATGGCTGTCCCTTTCTGATTTTTCGTTTTACAGTACTTGGAGCATACGGAGCATAAGTCATAATTTCAACATCATCTCCGTTTACACCTCTTTCATAAAGCTGGTCTTCAGTAATAGCCTCTATGATTTCTTGCTCATGAGCCAGCACAGTTTTAACGAGTTCCCTACCAAGGACCTCATCAAACTTTCTTAATCTATAAGCCAAGTTTCTAATAGATAAGCCATAATACTTAGATGCAGCCATTATATAGACCTGTATTTAATTCCGTTATTCACACATGGCAGGCATACCCTATCTAGTCCTTGTGTACTAATACTTAAAGCTTTTAAAGCAATATCCAATTCATACGAAAGTCCAGATTGTCTCATACTATTAGAATCGCCATCTAATTCTGTAAGAATATCCAACTTAGACGCATTGATAGAATGCCTATTAGTTCTAACATTTGGATTGTAGGCAAATTCTCGTAAGAAATCTATAGCTACTTGCTTTGAGAGTACATCCTGGAACATAGCTCTCTGCTTAATAATAAAATCTGTCAAGTCACAGTATGCTGAGACCTCAAGATTAATGCCATAGTTCTTATCATAGGTAAAATTCATTATCTCTGGGTCAAATTCTTCATCCTCTGATATGTAGAATGGGTGTACCTCGATGTACCTAGACCAAGCCTGATAAGCCAAAAACTCACTTCTAGAACACGCTTTACATGGACCTGTGGACCAGTCTCTATCTTTATAAATGGCTTGAGCATTTTCAGGAAGCTCTGACTGCTTGTATACTAAATACCAACTGCCTCCAGCGTCTGTATTAGTGCTCTCATAAGGCAGCAGAATATCATCTTTTGGCTTAAACCATTCGAGACTATTAGCCTTGGTTTTCTCAAAAGTAAGAGTGTAAATTGGCTCTGGGTTACTAGAATGGAAAATATAGAGAGTATAAGAGCCTGGTTTTGTCATCTGTAGGCCAATCTTATCAATTTTAACTGTAACGCCTTTAGAGCGAACAGTATCAATCTCAAAACCTACTAATCTATTGCGATTTTCAATCTTGTTAGTAAGTCTACCAGTACCATCAAACAGAATTTTATTCTCGATGAGAGACTTTGTAGCCTTATCAGCTAATTTCATATTGATAAACTTATTAACAAGTTTCACGATACTAGCCTTAGTTTTCTCTTCAAGCCATTCTGAAAACGGATTTGTTTCTGTCCAATACTCAGAATCTAGAATATCTGTTTCTGCTGGAACATCTTGAATAGCTTTGTACAGAGAATCATCTATTCGAACTACTTCTCCAGATTTATAAGCTTTATTCACATCGTGCACCTGCCAATTATAGTTCTGAAAATCAGGAGCTATACATCGTAAATTATCCAATGTAAGAAGAGGATGAATCTGCTGAAAATACATACCTGATTCAGTCTGAGTTATATTGCTAGATAACACAATATCTGACAAATCATAACTCTGTTTCCATCCTACTAGATGGAGCATTTTATCTTGTATATCTGCAATTCTTATCATGATTACATTTCAGTTTAAAGTAAAAACGGGAGGAACGAGACCTTTTCATCAGTCTGTCCTCCCGCTGGACCCATCCAAAGCTAATAACAACTAAAAGCTATTACTAGTTTCTTCTAGATTTATATTTAGATATTCACCCAAAGAAAGATTACGCTGTTGGAGGAGCAACAACCTGCTGTACAGGCACTGCATAATTAGCATTCTCACTTGAAATATCAAAGGCAATAATTGGACTAGCCAAAGTCGTAGAATTGCTGTTGTGAGAAGTAAGGAATGCGACGTCAACTGCGAAGCCATAGTGCTCCTTACGGGTACGAACCATATCAGCTGTAGCTTCACCAGCGATACTATGGTAATCGCCAACAGAATCGTAGAAGTAAGTACCACAAGGAATATTCAACAATGGCAGAGTTGCGATACCCCACTCATGGCCATCACCAGATACTGTACCAAGCAAGCAGTCACGCTCGAAACGTGTCATGAAGCCAAGAGAACCTGAATTGATAGCATAACCCTGAGCATACTTCTTGTCGACGAGCGCCATATTGTTAGTCAAGTGTACAATCTTGTTACCAAACTCGTTCTGCTTGTTAACGTCATTATACAAACCATGCTGAGCAAGCTTTCGCATAATTGACTCAACACCAGCATCACCTACGATGTGCAACTGGCCGAAGAAGTCATTGGCTGCCATAATTGGGTCAAGGTCGCCGAAGATGTTCTCACGCTCAGTCCACTTTGCGTTGATTGTACCTTTTTCATTTGTGTAGAGCAGCGGGTTCTTAATAACCTTTGTCTTCTCAGCCGCAAGCTTAGCAAGAGCAGCTTCATCAAGTTTCTGAGCAAGCTTGTAGATGTACTTCATCAACTTAGTCTCGAAATCTTTCTGGATGCCGATTTCGTTGTTCATGTACATAGCAGGAGCGATAGTGAAGCCAAACGCATAAGTAGCAAAATTAATCTGTACCATGCGAGAAGTATTTTCGCTATCAGCAATCGTAAGTGAACGAGTATTGCCGATTGTGATGTCTGCATCATAGTCGATTACAGGAGTTTCAAGGGTGTTACCAATAGAAGTACGAGCCTTCTGCTTGAGCTCCTCAGTAAGAATACCGGCTGGGTCATTAGACTGCTGGATAAAAACGTCAAGAGCACCATATCGGCTAGGACGATACTCGTACTTGTCAAAATTTGAACTAGAACGAATGTTCTGAATTCTAGTAAGTACTAAACTCATAGTCTTTTAATTTTTAAAAGTTTAACATAAATATATCATAACTGACATGCTGCATTACCCTTTTACATCATACAGTCTATTATCGAATTGGAAGGCTAGAAACATTGTTTTCATTTCTAATCTCAAGTGCTTTGTTACCAAACTCAACATTATCGCGAGTTAAGCCGGTTGACAACAGATAGTTCTCAATCTGGACATCAGCTTCCTGCTGAGTTTTAGCTGTTGACAAATCAAGATTAACTGTTCGGCGGTCAGATTGTGGGTTAGGCTTAGTGCCTCCACCTGGCTGCTGCTTACCTGTATCAATAACATCCTTCAAACTTGTCTCCATTACCAACTCCTCGATAGTATATGGATTGAGGTTGTTCTTAGGATTGTTGAGGGTGTTACCAGCGGCATCACGGAGTACCAGTTTCTTTCCACCATTACCATCATCGATGAAATCAGGAGTACCCTTAGCAAGAATCTCATCTTTAGCAGCAGCGAGGAGAATCTTCTTAACTGGCTCTGAAACATCAGCTTTAAACTTGATACCAGCTGTAGCATTAGTAAATGCAAAGCCTACCTGAAGGTCTTTCTCCTTCTTTTCGTAGCCCTTCTTAGCTCTATCAAGCTCTTCAGTCTTAGTTGTAAGCTGTGTCTGAAGCTGAGTAACCTGATGGCGAGCATCTTTAAGCTGCTGCTTTACAGCTTCATCAGACCCACCTGCCGCAAGTTTAGCTTCAAGCTCAGTTACTTTCTTCTTCTGAGCCTCGAGCTGAGCAGAAAGTGTCTTAGTACCATCAAGCTTAGTCTTGTAGTCACCAAGAACTCGCTTAAGATAGTCATAAGTTTTTTCACCATCTGCTTTATTTATGCCAGAAATACTGAGAATATCAGCATCATACTGACCGTGCAAAGCACCAATCTTTGTGCCAATTACTGTTGTCTCATCATTGCTAGAGAGTGTAGTAATGGCTAATTTTTGAGCGTCAGTCAAACCCTTAAGTGACTCGCTCTGATTAAGCATTTCAATTGTTATCATAGCTTTGTCTTTTAATCTTTAGGTTCCTCAATGAGACCTGCAGCATCACCAAATGGGTCATTGATGACAGCTGTAATTGAATAACCAAGCAGCTTGTAGTTCTGCTTAAATACCTGCCACTCGCCGAATGAGAAGTAGCGTTTCTGAGGTGGATTTACCTCTTTACCTGTTCGCTTGCTAAAACGGTCACCAAAAGCAACCATTGCAACAACTTTACCAGATGTGTTGTCAGTAGAAGCATTTGAAGCATTCTGCTTCAAGGCCTCTTCTACGACAGCGAGGCGAGCCTCAGCTTTCTTAAGTTCTTCGGCGTTATTGTCAAACTCCGTTTTCTGTTCAACAGTGAAAGCATCAGGGTTACTCAGCTGAAGCTGCTGGAGCTCCTCCTGACGGTCCTTCAAGTCCTGAATCAATTCTTGGAGCTCCGCCTTGTTCATCGTTTTGTTTGACATATTCTAATAATTTATCTCTAATAATTTTAATCTTTTCACGTAGTGGAAGAGAAGAACCAAATTCCACAATATCAATGTTTTCACGTTCAAACTTTGATATAAACTCTGAGAAATTAACTTTAAGTTTCACATAGTTTACGTTAAGCAAACTAGCATTGTAAAGCTTCATTATCTCGTCGAGTGTTTTATGAGGATATGGCTCTAACTGCTTCAATATAAGCATCCTCTGCAACACCAGCGGGTTGTTACGATATTCCACTTCAAGAATCTGCTGCATTATAGCATCAAGTTCTGTTTCGGTGGCACCACTCTCTTTAGCAGATTTATACTTAGAATAGAGTTCTTCAACAGTGAAGACATAAAACTCTGTGCCCCAACTTATAGATGACGATATGAAATTATCTCCATAGCGAAGCTTACAGATTGTGTCTTCTACAAACTTCTGAGCCTGCTCGAAGTCTGTCTTCAAAGTGTTCAAAACAGCTGTTTTACTTTCGAAATTTGCAGCTACCTGCGTCTCGTTGATAGCCTCTTTCTCTGATACTGCGGCATTACCACCTGCTCCAACTACTGAAACAACAATCTCGTCGTGAAGTCTGCGGACCTCTTCAACGTTGTATTCTAGACTGTTTTTATCAATAGATGTAATCTGAACAGGGTTGCGCATATCCGCTATGCCCTCTGTCTGATTAGGAACTGGTACCTCCAAGAAGGAACCAGGACCAGCTATTCGCTTTTCACCGCAGCAAGGACATTTTTTAACTGTTCCATCAGCATTAATCTCGTATTCGCCGTCAGCATTTCTTAAGAAACCACCGTCACAGTATTCACCCGTTTCGTTGTTCTCGAAATTACAGTCTGCCTCATAAGCTGAATAAATAGGATATGGAGCATACAAATCGAGATGCTGTTTAGAGATAGAGAAGAACAAATACCAATCCAATCGAGATAACTCCTTCGTGATTGGATTTTTCTTAATATCTGGATATTTCTCATTGATAGGAGTTGTCCAAAAGAACCGTGCCGGGCAAAATCCTAAGTTATGGGTAGCCTCTGTTAACAGAGACTCTATCTCATTCTTCTCATTAAGCTGATAAACTCTTATTGAAGTACTGTCAAAGACCGCTATTCTATGTTCTGGCTGTTTGAAAACAAGCCATTCAAAATTAGTGATACTCTTATCTACAAGCTTGTAATCGATAACGTTATCGATATTAAGCCAATAGAAATATGGCTCTGGTCTAAAGCTTGTCTGTTGAGTTGGAAGGTCAACTACAAGTATGCTGTTAGGCGATACCTGTAGCTGTTTCCATCCTTCAGTTTTCCATATATCCGGCTCGTGAAGTACATTCTTTTTATAATTCAGCCAATCTTCAAGCAGTTCAGAAGATGTAAACTGATATGCTGAACTTGAGTTTCTACTGTAGAATACTCGTTCGAGCTCTCGGTATACATCGTCTATAACTGCTGAAGTTGGAAGCGGATACTGGAACAGATGAACAAATATGTTGTACTTGTCTTTTGGGAGTAAGTGCGACACCCAATCAAGAAACAACTGAGCTGAGCTATTGTAGTCAAACAAAGATATGTTAGCTTCCGTGTGGAACCTAACACGCTGCTGGAGAGAAGACGCTTTATTTATCAGCTGCCTTTTCTGTGGTCTTAGCAGAATTTCCTTTATCTGATTTAAGCTTAAGCCCATATTCTTCTGTATATTCGTATTCACTATCTTCAGGTACGCGCCAACCACCATTTAAAGCTGGTCCCATATCGAGAATTCTCTCGGCGTGTGATACCTCAAATTCCTGTGAGATACCACCTGCTTCGAGACGTACCTTTTTTACTGGTTTTCTAACTTGTCGTACCATACTCAAATCTTTTTAACTCGAAGCTGCGTTTGTGAGCTCCGTAAGTGGATTGTAGTCAAGTGTATCAGCCTTAATCAAGACGAGATTGTCTGACCAATTAGGATAGAAGCTCCAACTAATAGTGTTAGAGTCTGGCTCCTCATAGCCGCCGAGGTTCTTGTCACCTACGAAGAACTTGTCAACTGGAATAGGCTCATAGTTTGCACCATTACCAGCTTCATCGATAGCTCCAATATTACCATTCTCGTCAATCAAGAACACGCCAATCTTTTCACATGAATAAGTCTTGAGTGTCTTAATAACTGACTGAGCTTCCTGATAAATAACGCCTGTGAATGTAGTTGGCTCACGACCAACAACAATCTCAATACCACCAAGTGTTTGGTTACCGCCACCAAACGTACGAGCTTCGCCAGGTTCGGTAGTTGGGTTCTGAATGTATGGTGATACAATCAACTTAGTGCCGCCATCTGCAGCAAAAAGAGGTGTCATCGTAACTTTCTTAGAAATCGTTTCCTTAGGAATCTTGTTCTTAACACCTGTAGAGCTGTAGATACGGGCAAAAATTACTTTCTGAATCTGTCCAAAGCTCTCTTTGCACTCAGCAATCTCAAGGTCATTGAGATGCTTACCTGCTGGACATCCGCAATTCAATCCCATAATAGTCTAAATATTAATTAGTTAATAAATATGCAAAGCTAAGCAGTGAGTGCAAAAGCTATGCGTTAGTTGCAGATACAGGACTCGAACCTGTGACCTCTAGGATATGAACCTAGCGAGCTTCCAACTGCTCTAATCTGCGATATAAGCGAAGGCGGTCACGACAGCAGAAGGATTCGAACCTTCGACCTCAGGTTTACAAGACCTGTGCTCTAGCCCTCTGAGCTATGCCACCGCTGATGCCGCCATTTGCCCTCGCTAGAGGAATCGAACCTCTCCAATCACTGGACGGACGTAGCGTGATTGGCTCACCAGGACGAGGATGTAGCTCTCCGCTGAGAGCTGATTGAATTAAATTAATAATCAAGAAAAAATACGGAGTGTTATCAAGAAAACCTTTCCCTTAAAAAAATAACCATAACCTATAAACTAACATTTACACTGCAAATATACTAAAAATATTTGAGATAATAAAATTTTTTATGTTAAAGTATGTTAATTGAAATAAAATTAATTTCTCAGCCTTATTCTACTAGTAGTATGTTTTCTACTATGCATCTCTATCACGCCTGTAAGAGCATCTGGTGCATCATCGTGCTGCTGTTTCTTATTATCTTTACGATACGACATAAGAGCTGCATAGAACTTAGGCCATTTCTTTTCCCAACCTTCTGGAAACAGAATATCGCTTTGGCACATTCCAGAATTAGTGAATACGCGTGTTGCTTTCTTCTCAGACTGAGTGAATGTTCTGACAGCGGTTCTAAAGTTTCTATGTGTTACACGAAGTATCTTTTTAACATTTCTAGAAAAGCCTCTACCACCATTGTTCGATTCTATAAGAGCTGATACAGTCTGATTTCGTGTTAGCATCTCAGCTGTCTTTGGCTCTGTTTTCTCCATTGGCGCATCTGTGAACAACACATCAGTAACATATACATACTCAGGTGTATCTATAAAGCAGATAGAACACAGATTATCAGCTCCAGTATCAGCCGTATCTGTGTAGTTCCACTTGTGAGCAGCTTCTCGGCCTTGCGGCAGCTGGTCTTTGTTATAAGTCTTAAAACCTTCAGAATACATAAGACCTTCTTTTGGTGTAGGGTCCTGCATGTACTGAGTGTCAAATACGAGTGGGTTAATCTCTCGCATGTGGTCAAGCTCTTCGAGAGTATGCTTCATAGGCCACAGGGCATGGCGTTCATGAGTAACAGGGTCTTCCTGTATAGCCGGTAGGGACAGAACTGTCCACTCATCTGGTTCTATCTCTTGCAAATATCCACTCAAGTCATGCTCGTGTAGTCTTTGCATGATTATGATAATAGGAGTATTACGGCTGTTAGTACGGTTACGAATTGTATTTTCGAATCGCAAGTTAATTCGCTCACGAACTATATCTGAATCGGCATCCTCAGGTTTAATAGGGTCGTCAATCATGATTGCACCTTGAAACACATTAGTCTTAGCACCTATCTGTTCAAGCATACCATTCATATCTTCATCGAATGTAAGGTTGTCAGCTGTTTCAGAACCTTTGATTGGTTCCTCTTCATCCACATTACCAGCACCAAAACCAGTTACCTGGCCTTGTGTTGAAACAGCATACATCTCTCCACCTGCTGCTGTTTTCCAACGCTTACTAGAGGCTTTCTCCTTCTCAAGTTTGGATTGTGGAAACAGCTCTTTATATAAGCTCTCTTGCATGATAGACCTTACGGTGTCTGAGTTATCTGCTACAAGTACGTCAGAATATGATAAATGCAGAAAACGAGATTTAGGATTTAGTGCAAAGCACCAACTGATAAACGATTTAATTACCAACTCAGTTTTTCCGTATCTAGGCGGTAAATTTATTATTAGTCTTCTACATTTACCATCTACAACATCCTGTAAAGCCTGTATTACTTTCTCGTGATGCTCGGCGACTATAAAATTGCGTTTATACTGAGCTTTAAACATGGCTTTTGTATAAGCCTTGAATGATGAAAGCATCTCAAGGCGTAACATCTCTTTAGCATTTACAACATCATGCTTAAGAGTATCTGCATTTATAACTCTCTGCTGCATTTCAGAAAGTGTTCTTTTTGGAGCATTCATATTGTTTACATTCTAAATTGTTGTTTCAAGAAGGAATTGTTCTTTATGAGTTCTACCATTTCATTTTCTGTATGTATACCTTCCCCCAAAATAACTCGGTATGTGATGCAGCTCTTTTGTCGTCCACAGAAAACGGTACAGCGTAATTAGTATATACAGTGCCGTGGTGCCGTATTAAGTGCCGACCTGGATTTTTGTATACATTACAAATCCATGCTTGATTGTCACATTCAGACCATATATCATATTCTTCGTGGGTAAGGTTTTCATCAATGCCAATATGACGATGGCCTGATTTGCCATTTCCTTCTGTTCCGAAATAAATAATCTTTGCCATATCAGTATTTGGTGTTATAATAGGCTGAGCTCACAATGGCAAAATAAATGTATATCAAATGTGTTTAATAAAAACTATGTAAGCCCAGCCTTGACTGAATAATATTACGTAATTAATATATAATAATGTATGGGGGTGGGGGTGGGCGCGCGCGGGCGCGGGCGTAACTAAATGGTTTCATACTTGAAAAAATGAGAGAATTAAGTGTGTGCAATTATTTGAGAAGTGACTCTCTAATCAGAATATAAGCCTCTCTAGAAACTGGAGTATTCGGTATGATACCTGCGGCCTTAGATTCTTGTGGCAAATCAAGCATCATTCCAGTTTTTCCGAAAATACGGTCCCAGAGTTTCTCTACTGTCTGGATTTCTCCAATTCTAGAGTCATTCATAAGACGTTTAACCACTATTTTAATAGCGAGGGGCGTCTTATCATTATCGTATATGGCTTGAAGCTGCTTCTCATTAGCAGTAAGAAGGCAGGCTAACAGATTGGCCGTATCTGTCTTCGATAACTGCAAATCAAGATTTATGTTGAGTGAACTGAGAAGCTTTACGACTTCTGTTCGAGTTGTACCTTGAGAAAGCATAATCTGCTTTGCAACGTTTTCGGCCATTGCAGGCTGACCGTTGCTAATAGCTACCCTGTTAGCCAAATCTATAACTTCTTTGGCTGGCATATGCTTGTCTTCATCTTCGAGTTGCTGATATACAGCCTCTTGAGCTTCTTGCTTTTTCTGTCTAAACGCCTTAACAGCTTGTCTTGCAGCTTGGCCTTCAGCAGCTCTAGCAAGTTTTAATTTGGCTTTTGCAAGCTCTTGGGCTGTTTTCCTGTCATGTATTGACTTCGACTTATCATGGACCATGGAGTCTCGTTGTTCGAGACCATCTGTACCTAATAAGTCTGATGAATCTGGTAATATATCAGAAATATCATCGTTAATTCTATCTATACTTTTCATCGTCTAATCTTTTAAAGTAAATCTGAGATGTCATCATTATGTTTAACGGGCTCATAAAACTTATAAACTAGGTGCCAAACCGGAGTTTCACACGAGTTATAACCTTCTATGGCAAGATATATATAGTCTGTTTTACTAAACATAGTTGCAAGTTCTTCGGCTAAATATTTACTTGTTCTGATGGTCATTGTAGTACTTCCATCTTTAACCTTTCGTCCTATTAACTCTTTAAGACTTGCATTAAGATATAAAATTTGGTCATGTGTTAAATCTTTCCAGCTTTTAGGTATATGTTCTCTAATATCTGCCCATGTTTCGTTATCAAAATCAGGTATTAATCTTTGCTTAGCTAATACCTTTGACAGTTTTGATATTGGCTTTAGATATAACCTATCTTTGCACTTATCGCATTTCATATTTTCACATGTGATATTAAGTGCTTTACAAGCATTTTTCAAAGAATCCTTAGCATATTCAGATTTAACAGTTACATAGGCTTTATTTTTGTAAAAGCCTCCTGCAACGATGAGCGCCAGAGTTATATACAACTCTGAATCTCTTAGCTCTTTGCCTGAAACTGGTATATAATAATTCTGTTCCATGAGTTTTTATAATTTTTTGATTTACACTGCAAATATACTTAAAAAATTCCAAACTATAAAATTTTCGGTTAATTTTTATAGTTTTTTAACACTTTGGAGATATTTTTCGTATCACATTCCGTCTTTGTAGATTTCATGAAAATTTGTGAGATTTCTTACTAGGTGGGACGATTTCGGTGAAAAATATTACCACAATTCAATATATTTCGGTGAAATATTTATTAACCGAACTCAGTCCGGGTCTGTGAAAGTGATATATAAGTGAACGAGTCCGTGAACGTTTTGGGGTCCTCCTAAGTTATTGATTTTCAATTCTTTATATAATATATTAACCGATATTACTAAAAATATTATATAATTAGGAACTAGAAATAGAAAAATGATATAAGTATATAACCGATATTTAAGGATTTAGTTTAATTTTAAAATTTTCTTGAGAGATTTATAAGAGTCCTGAGGTCACCGTAGTTCGGTGAACTATTTATAACTAATTGATTTTCAATAACTTATATTAAAAATTCACCGAGTCCGGATAGGGCTCCGATGCGGTAACTCGGTGAATGTCAGCTTAAATCCTATGAAAATCGCCATTTATAATATAGATTTGTAAGCACAAAAGGCGGAACTGTGATTAGTTGTTATATATTTCTAGTAAGAATTAAAATAGTGAGCCTCAGAACCATTTTTATATATTAATCTATATATCTTTATTATTTTTATATTATAATGGCCCAGAGGTACACCACTTTCATCCCTGGGTATGTTTTTAATATTTTTGAACCCTCTATATACGCGCGTAGGCACATACCCATATACATTTATACTACTATAGCCTGTCGTCCAGTGAACCTATTTTGCGCAAAAATTTTTCTGAACAAAGTGCGCAATATAGAATTGAGCCTAAGGGCCCTCTTTGTCAGTATTTTATGAATTGATGAAGCATATCTCT
>ENA-ORKV01000870-ORKV01000870.1-human-gut-metagenome-genome-assembly--contig:-NODE-870-length-28836-cov-3.286867_pt1 | contig 28836 bp, 17 predicted proteins | sample MGYA00243058_ERZ508805 | MGnify/ENA primary metagenome ERZ508805 (study PRJEB26277, sample SAMN04329770) | human gut metagenome | biome: human-associated habitat | host: Homo sapiens | place: USA... | reverse complement strand
GAAATTGTTTTCGCTTCCCAGAAGAGACAGTTAAATTGCGTGAAGAGCATTATGGAAGGCTTAAACCGCGACAAGGCGACAAAGGATAAGCTGCAGCAGACGAGGGAAACGTTGCTTTCGGTATTAAACCGTGCTGCCTTAGAGACCGGTGGCGTTGCATTGGATGAACTGGAAAAGCAGATTGAACAGAGACTTACACAATATAATGCCCATTGGGATGACCGGATGGAGCTGCCGGAGGGTGGCGTGAAAAGAGGTATCCATAACAAATGGAAGAAAGAAGTCGGACTCATCCTGCAGGCGTATTATGAGATGGAGGAGGTTCGCGGAAAGCTGCGGAAGGCAGAGGCGGACGAGGAAACCTGCGAGGAGATCACCGACCGGATCCACAGCCTGGAGAAGGAAAAGGAGCTGCGGACAGCGGAGAAGGAGGAATTTTCCGGTGTTCGCACAGCACTTAAGACGCGCCGTATTTTATTAGAGAAGCTGACGGATCAGACGGAGCGTATCAGGGAAATGGAGAAGGTTTTACAGGAATGGCCCAAGCTTTCCAGACAGATCGCACAGGCACAAGCCTTGAAGGAACAGAGAAATCAGGTTACACTCCTGCGGCAGTATGAGCAGGCGGACCGGATCCGTATCAACCGGGAGGCTGCAGCAGACAGGCTGCAGCAGATGATGCCGGTAACGCAGGAAGACATTGATACATACCGGAAGGCACAGCGTCGAAAAGCCGGTCTGGAAGGGAAAATGTCCGGTCTTAGTCTTGTTGCAAGGATTCAGATGGAGAAAGATATGCCGGTGCATGTTTCGCAGCTTGCTTCCGGAGAGGAACTGGCGGCGGATGGTAATGAATTTCAGATCAATGATGCCGTGGAGATTGAGATCCCGGATGTAATGAAAATGCAGCTCCTTCCACAGGATGTGGATGTCGATGTCCTTCGGGAAGAGATCAAAGCGTGTGATGTGGTTATGAACGACATATTGGATCAGTATAAGACGGATTCCTGCGATAAGCTGGAGGAGATGAAAGCATCATACCAGCAGTGTCAGTTCGAAATGGAACGATTGGATGCACAGTGGAATCAGATCCTTGATGGTGCCGACTGGGAAAGTCTGAAAACAGCCGGGGAGGAAGTACGGTATAAGTATAGTTTAGAGGCAGCCGGAGAAACGAGGCAGCACGAGCAAAGCTTGGAGACAGCCGGCGAGGAGACGGCACATGAATACAGTCCGGAGACAGCGGCGTATACAGTCAGCCCGGAAACAGAGGAACAACTTCCGAACAGCTCTCTTGATCCGGACGAGATTGACAACAGGATTCGCGCTCTGTGCGGTGCAGGCGTTTCGCTGGAGGAATATCTTGGCGGAAGAAAGGCAAAGCAAAGTGCCTGTGAAGACAAATATCATTCTATTGAGGAATTAAAGAAACAAAAAGAAACGCTGGAACAGGAGCTCGGGCAGACACAGAAAGAAGCAGACGAAGCGAATCAGATTCCGGATAAATATAAGAGGATCCCTGATCCGGACCGCTACCTGACAGAGCTGAATGAAGAGGTGAAAGAACTCGAGGAGGATATCCGCCGGAGTAATGCCCGGAAGAACGAACTCAGCCGGAGTATGGATGAGGTGGCAGCGGAGGAATACGCGGAGTTGTTAGAAGAGAAGGTACAGAACTATGAAAAGACAAGAAAAGCATACCGGCACTGGAAGCACATTTCTGAGGTTTTTCAGGAACTGAAGGAGCAGAGCAGTGACAATCCGGTGCAGGATATTGAGGATCACTTCCGTAAGTATCTGGCAGAAATATCACAGGATGCCCTGGATGCCTCCATGGACGAGAGGATGGAGGTTGATCTGGCAAGCGGAACACGCCGTCTGACATATGATACACTTTCGGATGGAACAAAGGATACGATCGCGCTGGCATTCCGGCTGGCGATGTTAGAGCATCTGTTCCCGGAGGGCAACGGTCTGGCGGTGTTTGACGATCCGTTTACGGACATGGATCCGGGGCGTGTACGACAGGCGTGCAGGCTGGTGCAGAAGTTTGCCGAAAGGAATCAGGTCATCTTCACAACCTGTGATAATAAATATGAGGAAATCTTTGGAAACGGCCCAGTGAATGTGGTTCATATCGGTGCGGACTAAATCATTTAAGAATCCCAAAAACAGGGGATTCTTTTGCTTTAATAAATGCAAAAGCTTGATTGACGCGATTATATAAATTTGTTATCATAAAGGTGGTAATTTAGGATGGATCGTCCGAACGGACAGAAGGGAGATTACATGAAAAAGAATTTTGGGAAACAAATGAAAAGACGCTGTCTGAGCCTTGCTCTGGTATCAGCACTTGTCATCTGTACACCGGCGGCAGATACGCTTGGTTCCAGTGGGATTCTGCCACAGATCGTACAGAAAGCAAAGGCTGCATCCGGTCAGATCAATGACAATCAGAAGTTAAACAGCGACATTATTGCAGATGCAGCATTGTTAGCATATCTGAGAGACAAGACAGGCAAGGGCGACGCAGCAACTGTAAAGGATCTGCGAAGCGCAAATCTCAGGAACATCACAGTCCCGGCGGAGGTACATGACCTGACAGGACTCGGATATGCTCTGAGTATGACGACACTGGACCTGAGCCTGTGTAAAGCAGTTGAGATCAACGAGGATGAGTTTAACGGATGTACGGCATTGACACAGGTAAAGCTTCCGGCGTCAGTGACAAGGATTGACAAGAACGCCTTCAACGGTTGTACATCCCTTGAGACAATTGATCTGTCTCAGGTCGATTATTTTGGAGATTCCGCATTCGGTGGCTGCTCCAAGCTTACCAACGAGTCTGTTGGAAGCATGAAGTCTACCGTGAAGGAAATGGGAACAGCTGTGTTCAGTGGATGTAAGGTGATTACAGAGGCGAAGGTTCCGATTATCACCGGCGAGAATGCACATATGGTGCCGGCACAGATGTTCAATAACTGTGAGATGTTAGAGAATGTTATTTTCTGTGACGACAAGATCACAGGTATTCTCGATCAGGCATTTGCGGCGACAGGAGCATTGACCTTCGGCACGGACAAGAGTAATAAGCTTCCGTCAACCATCGAGTCGGTTGGTCAGGGTGCGTTTTCAGCAAGCAAGATCACATCGATTGACCTGAAGCAGACGAAGATGACCTGGATCAGCAAGAATACATTTATGAACAGCCAGCTGGCGGAGGTAACGCTTCCGGATAAGCTGACAGATATCCGTGAGGAGGCATTTGAGAGCTCCCGTATCGAGGAGATCGTTATGCCGAACACGGTGGAGAAGATCGGAGAGGCTTCCTTCCGTTATGCAGGTAATCTGCTTCGTGTAAAACTTTCCGTAAATATTACAGAGATTCCGCGCTATGCATTCCAGATGGCAGGCTCCCAGCAGTTTACCGGAGACATCGATAACATCACCAACTGGGATGACCTGATCGACGGCATTGAAGGCATGAAAGTAACCTACAACGGCAATGCATCCGACAGCAAGCTGGAGAAGATCGGTGTCAGTGCCTTTAATGCCAGCACGATCTGCAACGAGGACTTTTTAAAGGATCTGACAAAACTTGATTCGATTGGAGAATTTGCGTTCTCTTATACGGATTTCAAGAAGCTGACGATCCCGGCAAGCGTTACAACGCTTGGAGAATCCTCTTTTGCGGGAATGTATGAGATGAAGTCAGTTGTCTTTGCAAAGGGAAGTAAAGTTACGGAGTTTCCGAAGGAGCTGTTCGGAAGCAGCAAGACAGCAACCGACAAGAAGACATACGCGGATCTGGTACTGGAATCCGTACAGCTTCCGGATGGTCTTGAAAGTATTGGTGAAGACTGCTTCGGTAATTGCTGGTCTTTGGAGACGATCGGTTATTCCGGTAAAATGATCGAAGGTGAGCTTCATTTCCCAGAGACGCTCAAAACCATCGAAAAGAAAGCATTTGAGAACTCCGGCTTTTATGAAATTACGAAATACGATGAGGACGGCGTTGGATACGCAGCAAAATATTGTGTCCCTGTTTACCCGGGCGGTTATCGTGCCGTATATATTCCGGATTCCGTCACAACGATCGGTGATGGTGCATTCCAGAACTGTCGTATGATGGAAGAAATCTATTTCGGCGACGGTCTGACAGAGCTGCCGGCAGATGTATGTGCCGGCGCAGGCTCTTATCCATATAAGGAGAATACGACCAGCAAGGTAAGTGAAAAAGACTGCCTTGTGACACCGACACCGGTTCCATCCGGAGAGAACGGAGAACTCGGAAAGACAACATATAACCCGATCACCTTCGTTGGTCTTAAAACCGTAAAGCTTCCGAAGAATGTCAAGACAATTGGCAACAATGCATTTAAAGAGTGTTATGCATTAGAGGGCTTCTATGATCCCGATGCCAATGCAGTGACCGGCGACTTTACCGGTGCACTGGAAGAGATCGGTAACAACGCATTTTTGTCCTGCAAGAGTCTGGAAGATGTTATTTTACCATCCTCTCTTGTAAAGATCGGTGATTACGCATTCGCACAGACCTCACAGGATGTCAGCAGCAGTGTTACTTCGTTAAGTACAAGAAGAAGCGTATCGTTCTACACGCAGTATACGGGACTTGGCAATGTCGATTTCCGGTTTGCGGAGAATCTGGAATCCATCGGACGGGGAGCATTCCAGCGTTCCAATATTTCACAGATTGATTTCCGCTCTGAGAAGCTTGAGGAGATTCCGGCAAGCGTCTGCGAGGACTGTTACAATCTGGAGCGCATTTCCATTCCGGATACGGTTAAGAAGATCAATCAGAATGCATTCCGCAATACATATAAGTTAGACAGCGTGACCGTACCGCTCTCTTCTGAGTGGTCTGATCAGCTCTTCTCCGGTGTGGCAGGTTATGCGAAGCAGAAGGTAACTGTGATTGCCAATCCGGTTACCAAGGAGAAGAATATTTACCATCAGCAGGAGAACGCCGTTGATTTTAACTGCGTTAAGAATTTCCGTGACATGTCGATCACGGTAACCGATGAGCTGAAGGACAAAAACGATGAGACAGGTGACCTGTTAAATAACGATTCCAACGAGTTTGTTACCGTAAGAAAGGAAGACGACAGCTCCGGAAGATATCAGGCGATCAGCATGTACGGAAAGAAGCAGGGTGACGCGAAGGTGCGTGTCTCCGGTACAATTCGCCTCGAGGGAGATATCCACAGCGAGAACAACACCACAGCGCTCAATGATGCACGTCTGGTGCTGCAGGTTTCACAGCTTTACAATATCCATGTGGCACAGAATCCGATCAGTGTGCTGACACTCTCCGCAGAGCGTCTTGCACAGGAAGCTAAGGAGAATGTGATCTATCTGGAGTACGGTTCTAAGAATGCGGTTGACTTAAAGGCATCCTACATGGGTGAGGACAGCAGCGAGGAGACAACGGACAGCGTAACCTGGATCGTTGACAATGCATCTGTTGCTACGATTGACGGAACACCGATTCCGGCGCAGACAACCACACCGGAGGGGGAGAAGATGGGAATGTCTACCATTAAGCTTCTTCCACAGGCACTTGGCGATACAAAGGTAGTTGCAAAGAGCAGCTCCGAGAAGTCGGCAGAGTGTAAGATCCGTGTCCGGCTTGCTCTGGATCGTATCTCTTTATCCAGAAGAAATGTCGGCATTGATGTCAACAAAGAATTTACACTTTCTGTTGATGAGAATAATTACAGCAAAGATAATGCAAAGCTGCTCGAACAAAATCCGGGCTGTCAGGATGTATATCGTTTCTCCTCAAGCAATGAGGATGTTGTAACAATTGATCCGATTACAGGTAAAGCAAAATCTGTGGCAGAAGGAGAAGCAACGATCAAGGCAGTCAGTCTTGTCAGCGGTAGAAGCGACAGCTGTACCGTGAAGGTGCAGGCGGGATATGTCTCACCGGCAGAGTCCGTGAAGCTTTCAGAAAAGGAACTGACTATTAATGTAGGAGAACAGGCAAGCCTGACCGCAACCGTATTGCCGGAGGATGCCGTTCAGAGCGTGGAGTGGTCAAGCAGCGATGACAAGATCGCAACCGTAGCCGGCGGAGTTGTAACCGGTAAACAGGACGGTACCGTGACAATCAAGGCAAAGGCAGAAAATGGTGTTTCTGCAACCTGTAAAGTTAAGGTAAAGGTTCCTGTTGCATCCGTGACACTGAATAAGACAGAGCTTTTCCTTGAGGTTGGAGGTTCTGAGTCCTTAAAGGCTGAGGTGCTTCCGAAGGAAGCAACCGACAAGAAGATCACCTGGACGACCAGCGATGAAAATATTGCAACGGTAAGCAGCTCTGGTAACGTCAAAGGTGTTAAAGTGGGAAGTGCAACGATTACAGCAACGGCAGGCGGTAAGAGTGTGACATGTACTGTTAAGGTTGGTGCGGTCGCTGAATCGGTTGTGATCTCTGCACCACAGAAAAAGGTTGCCGTAGGTGGAACGGTGACACTGACAGCGAGCGTGACTCCGTCCGATGCAAACCAGGCGATCGAATGGAAGTCCAGTGATGAGAAGATTGCCACCGTTGTTAATGGCGTTGTAACCGGTGTAAAGATCGGTGTCTGCAACATTACGGCAAAGGCATCCGGAAGCTCCAAGGAAGCAGTCTGCAAGGTTATCGTAACGGCACCGAAGGTGAAGCTTACGAAGGTAAAGAATGTCAAGAAGAAATCCATCCAGATCAAGTGGAAGAAGATTGCTGATGTCGCAGGCTATCAGGTTTCTTGTGGTAAAAAGAAAAAGCTGACCACCGCCAACAGCATCAAGATTAAGAAACTAAAGAAAAAGAAAAAGTATGCGGTAAAAGTAAGAGCTTACACCGTTGTCGATGGAAAGAATGTATACGGCAAATGGAGTAAGGTAAAGAAGGTAAAAATTAAAAAATAATGGGAAATAAATTGAAATTTCTACCAATTTAGGGTTGCAATTTGTCTCAGTTTGGGTATACTAATAATTAGTAATGCGACCTAGTGATATATTAGATATCATGCATTACGATTCCCCCCTCTGAGAATAAAATGTCAGTAAAGAGCTGTTTTCTGTGAATGCAGAAAACAGCTCTTTTACCGTTATCCGGGAAATGCTCCTCCGTTCCATGAAAAATTGCCATCAAGGGGGATTTACAGAATGATCCGGTAAAATACTGCTTGACGAATGTGTATAGTGCGTGTATGATAGATAAGGTTAATTAAATAAGTAGAACTCTTATTAAGAGTGGTGGAGAGTGAAGGCTCTGTGAAACCACGGCAACCCCATATGTGGAAGGTGCCAATCTGAGCGAGCGATCGAACAATAAGAGGAGTTGAGTGAATCAAGTCCATCTTTTTGATGGATTTTTTTACTTTATAAAACTTTGTGATTACAGTAGTCAGGAAACATTGATAAGTTTAGGAGGTACAAGATGGAGAAACGTTTATTTACGTCTGAATCAGTAACTGAGGGACATCCGGATAAAATATGTGACAATATTTCTGACGGAATTTTAGATGCGCTGATGGAGCAGGATCCGATGAGCCGTGTGGCATGTGAGACCGCTATCACAACAGATTATGTGCTGATCATGGGAGAGATCACCACGAAGGCAAAGGTTGATTATGAGAAGATTGCCAGAGAGACGATCCGTGAGATCGGCTATGATGCCGATGAGAAGGGCTTTAACTGCGATACTTGCCGCGTGAAGGTGCTGCTTGATTCACAGTCGCCGGATATCGCAATGGGTGTTGACAAGGCACTTGAGGCAAGAGAAAACGATATGTCCGATGAGCAGCTCGAGGCGATCGGTGCGGGAGATCAGGGAATGATGTTCGGTTACGCAACCGATGAGACACCGGAGCTGATGCCATATGCGATTTCACTTGCACACAAGCTGACCAAGCAGCTTACCGGCGTGCGCAAGGACGGCACACTGCCTTATCTTCGTGCAGACGGCAAGAGTCAGGTGACCATAGAATATGATGAGAACGACAAGCCGGTTCATGTCAATGCGGTTGTCATTTCCACACAGCATGCAGAGGAGATTTCTCAGGAGCAGATTCATGAGGACATCAAGAAATATGTGATCGACCCGATTGTTCCGGCAGAGCTGATTGATGAGACAACCAAGGTTTTTATCAATCCGACCGGACGTTTCGTTATCGGTGGACCAAACGGAGACAGCGGACTCACCGGACGTAAGATTATCGTAGACACCTACGGTGGATATGCACGTCACGGCGGCGGAGCATTTTCCGGTAAGGATTGTACAAAGGTAGACCGTTCTGCAGCCTACGCCGCAAGATATGTTGCTAAGAATATCGTGGCAGCAGGACTTGCAAAGCGCTGTGAGATCCAGCTTTCCTATGCGATTGGTGTCGCACAGCCGACATCTGTTATGGTAGACACCTTTGGAACAGGTAAATTAGACGATCAGAAGCTGGTTGAGATCATCCGCGAAAAATTCGATCTTCGTCCGGCAGGTATCATTAAAATGCTGGATCTGCGCCGTCCGATCTACAAGCAGACCGCTGCTTACGGACACTTCGGAAGAAACGAACTCAACCTCCCATGGGAGCAGACAGACAAAGCAGAGGAACTTCGCAGCTATCTGTAATCTGCTTGACATATTGTCTCAAAAAGTATAAAATTAAATCGTTGTATTGTGCTTAAAATATACAACGAAATCATATAAGGAGGTGTCCTTTTCGATGTCACCGGTAGCATATATTATTATTGCTATTGTTGTTCTATTGGTTGGGATTATCGTTACCGCGCTTGTCACAAAAAAGGTGGCTGTAGACAGTTACATTAAGTCAGAGGAGCAGCAGCTTGGTTCTGCACAGGACAGAGCGAAGCAGATTGTTGATGAAGCTCTGAAGAATGCAGAGACTACAAAGCGCGAAGCATTGCTTGAGGCGAAGGAGGAAGCGATCAAGACAAAGAATGAAATTGAGCGCGAATCCAAGGAACGCCGTGCAGAACTTCAGCGATATGAAGAACGAGTATTGTCGAAAGAGGAATCTCTGGATAAAAAATCAGGACAGCTGGAAAGAAAAGAGGCAGCCCTTAACAAAAAGGATGCAAGCCTTGACGCCCTCAAGGAAGAGTTAGAGCATGCAAAGGAAGAGAATTTGCATAAGCTTGAGGAAATTTCCGGCTTAACTTCTGAACAAGCGAAAGAATATCTTTTAAAATCTGTTGAAGAAGAAGTAAAACATGAAACAGCAGTTCTTGTAAAAGAACTGGATCGTAAGGCGAAGGAAGAAGCGGACAAGAGAGCAAAGGATTATGTAGTCAATGCTATTCAGCGGTGTGCGGCTGCTCATGCGGCAGAGACTACGATATCAGTTGTCCAGCTGCCGAACGATGAAATGAAGGGACGGATCATCGGACGTGAGGGACGTAATATCCGTACTCTTGAGCAGCTTACAGGTGTTGATCTGATCATTGATGACACACCGGAGGCAGTTATCATATCTGCATTCGACGGAGTAAGACGTGAGGTAGCGCGTGTTGCTTTGGAGAAGCTTATAGTAGATGGTCGAATTCATCCTGCACGGATTGAGGAAACAGTCATTAAGGCTCAGAAGGAAGTTGAGTCAATGATCCGCGAGGAAGGTGAGGCTGCGACACTTGAGGTAGGTGTTCACGGCATTGATCCGGAGTTGATCCGTTTATTAGGACGAATGAAGTTCAGAACCAGTTATGGACAGAATGCGTTAAAGCATTCGATCGAGGTGGCGCATTTATCCGGTCTGCTTGCGGCAGAGCTTGGTGAGAATGTCCGTATTGCAAAGAGAGCTGGTTTGTTACATGATATAGGTAAGGCAGTTGATCAGGAGATTGAGGGAACGCATATCCAGATCGGTGCAGACCTGTGTCGCAAGTATAAAGAATCAAAGGTTGTTATCAATGCCGTGGAAGCACACCATGGTGATGTAGAGCCGGAGTCAATTATCGCATGCATCGTTCAGGCTGCAGATGCTATTTCTGCGGGCAGACCGGGAGCACGTCGTGAGACTTTGGAGACCTACACAAACAGATTAAAACAGTTAGAGGATATTTCGAATAGCTATGAAGGCGTAGAGAAATCATATGCCATTCAGGCTGGACGTGAGGTGCGGGTTATGGTCGTACCGAGTCAGGTAAGTGACGATGATATGGTACTTATGGCGCGGGATATTTCCAAGCGGATAGAGTCTGAATTAAAGTATCCGGGTCAGATTATGGTTAATGTGATTCGGGAATCCAGAGTTACCGATTATGCAAAGTAGACACAACAATATCTAGAATTAGAAATCGTCACGGATTAATTTCCGTGACGTTTTTTTCGCTGTAAGGGGAGATCCCGGAGACAGCGGAAACACTTCGCAACAAATCTTAACACGAGGTGAGAATATGCAGATCATTCGTGCGGCAGCCACTGACACAGTCAAGGGGAATGCCGCGTATGAAATACCTGATAAAAGAAAAGAAACAGGCCGGCAAAGGTCTGACAGGCATGACCCGGAGAAGGCAGGAACATTGTCGGAGGAGGTATCGTTACAACGAGGGCGGTATGGTCTGGCGGTGGATGTCGGGACTACAACTGTAGTCATGGAACTGTATGAGCTTATCTCCGGTCAGAGGCTTTCCGGTCTTTCCCGTAGGAACAGCCAGACACTTCTTGGGGCAGATGTGATGATGCGTCTGATGCATTGCCAGAGAGGGCAGCAGGCTAAGCTGGAAAAACTGATCAGACAACAGCTTGAGGAGATGGCGGAGGAGATCTGTGCGGGCTTTTGCGAGCTGGAGCAGGTTGAACGGATCGTGGCAGTCGGCAACACAACGATGTGTCATATCCTTCTGGGGCAGGATACGTCAGGGTTGTCGGGCAGTCCGTTTTGCCCGGCATACCGTGGTATATTCCGATGCCAGGGAAGTAAGCTTGGCATGAAACGGCTGAGGAAAGCACAGGTGATCGTTCCGGCCGGGATTGATGCACATGTCGGAGCGGATGCGGTGGCGGTGATCAGCTCACTGAATTTCATGGAAGCGCCGGGCAATGTGCTTGCTGTTGATATCGGTACGAATGCAGAGATTGCACTGAGCAGCCATAGCAGGCTCACAACCTGCTCGGCACCGGCGGGACCGGCATTTGAGGGAGCGCAGATCGAGCAGGGTATGCGTGGTGAGCCCGGAGCGATTGCCGGTGTAAAGATTGCCAGACAGATTGGCAACATTCTGTTAGACGTGATTCCCGGACCGGGCAGGGAACCGCTTTTCGTAAAGGGAATCTGCGGCTCCGGTCTGATCGATGCAGTGGCGGCTCTGCGCCAGTGTAATGTGATACGGCAGGATGGGTATCTTTTGCAGTCTCCGAGTGAGGAGAAGCTGCCACCGTTTCTTGCAGAGCGCATCACAGACAAAGGTTTTATGCTGTATCAGAGTCCGGAGGGGAAGCATGTGTATCTGACCCAGAAGGACATCAGACAGTTTCAGCTTGCCAAGGCATCGGTGCAGGTGGGAATTGAGATGCTTTTACGACGGCAGGAGATCACGCTGGCGCAGGTAGATACGTTATATATTGCCGGTGTGTTTGGCGGTCACATTTCCAAGAGAAATGCTGTGCTGACAGGATTATTCCCGGACATTGCACCGGAAAAGCTTGTGATTGCCGGTAATGCTGCAGGGAAAGGAGCTGCGCAGGCACTTCTGTCGGAGACATTTCTTGAACAGACAGAATGGATCGGCAGCCATGCCGGTCATGTGGAGCTGGCGCAGCAGGAAGAATTTCAACAGCAGTTTATGGATGCCATGGCAATTGTGCCGTGGTAGTTATTAACAATAGGATGCAAGGGTCAGAAATGACCCGGCAAGCAGTTTTGTTTGCAAATATACAGAACCATCGATGTTTGCGGACAATGAAAGGAGAGTATATGAAGGTTGGATTTATCGGAGCAGGCAACATGGCAACTGCAATGATCGGAGGAATGCTTCAGAAGGGATTGTTGCAGGCGGAGGATATTATTGCGTCCTCTGCTACGCAGAAGACGGCAGACAGAGTGGCTGAGCAGTTTGGAATAAAGACTACATTAGACAACAGGGAAGTCGCAAAGGCAGACATTGTGATCCTTGCGATCAAGCCGATCTACTGTGAGCAGGTCATTAAGGAAATACGCGATGAGATCCGTGAAGATCAGATTATCGTGACGATCGTTGCCGGAAGATCGCTGCAGTGGCTTGCTGATACCTTTGGAAAGCCGCTTAAGCTGATCAGGACTATGCCAAATACGCCGGCACTTGTCGGGGAGGCAGTGACAGCACTCTGCCCGGGGGAGCTGGTAAGCACAGAAGAGACTGAGAAGGTCTGCGAGCTGTTCCGGGGCTTTGGTAAAGCAGAGGTCGTTGGTGAGCATCTGATGGATGCAGTTGTTGCGGTCAGCGGAAGCTCTCCGGCATATGTTTTTATGTTTATTGAGGCGATGGCAGATGCAGCTGTTGCAGAGGGAATGCCGCGTGCGCAGGCATATCAGTTTGCGGCACAGTCTGTACTCGGAAGTGCCAGGATGGTATTGGAGACAGGAAAGCATCCGGGTGAGTTAAAGGATATGGTATGTTCCCCGGCAGGAACAACGATTGCCGGAGTGTGCAAGCTCGAGGAAAAGGGATTTCGCAGCAGTGTCATGGAGTGCATGAAGGCATGTGCGGAGAAGTCCCGCAATATGTAGCATAAGGTATAATCAAGGGATGGATGTCGTATATATACATTGAGTCTGCGAGCCTTGTTGACAGGGGAGCGTGTTCATGGAGAGAAATATATGGCATCATAATATCAGAAAATATGTTATCCTTATCAAAGCCGGACTGATCGCTTTGTTGATCGTGGCGGGACTTTGGTGTGCGGAGTATCAGAACCGCTGGCAGAGCCGGATGGACAATGCACAGAAGCTGATGCAGGATCTTAGGAAGCAGGATGCCGAAGCACTGTTTCCGAAGCTCTGGCAGGACGCCAGATGCTTTCCGGTGCGAAGCAGTGACAGTACGCAGCAAAACGGCAGTTTGTCGAAAAGCTGGGGCTTTGATGATGGATATGGAGAGGGAAGAAGATACGGCGGCAGCAGACGTCATGAGGGGATTGATATTATGGCGGTCGATGCCGATGCCGGAGAATTAGAGGTGCAATCCGTTTCGGATGGTACGGTCGAGCAGATGGGATGGCTCGAGTTAGGAGGATACCGGGTTGGTATCCGGAGTCCGGGAGGTTTATATTTTTATTATGCACATCTGGATTCGTACGCAGCAGGTCTTCAAAAAGGAGATACTGTCAAGGCGGGAACCCTGCTTGGCTATATGGGGGACACCGGATACGGGCAGGAGGGTACACGGGGAAAGTTCCCGGTGCATCTTCATTTTGGCGTTTATTATGACAAAAACGGAGAAGAGAAAACAATAGACCCATACCGGCTTTTGCGGTGTCTGGAAACGAAACTATGAAAAGGGGATGAGACAGGCAATGGAAATTCAACTGTGGAGGGAAATATTAGATCCGTACCGGCAGGCGGTCGATGAACTGACGGTCAAATTTGAACATATGATCGAGGAACATCACAATGCAGGACTGTATTGCCCGATCGTGCAGGTCAGCGGACGTGTCAAAAAGATATCCAGTATTCTCGAGAAATGTCAGCGTAAAAACGTGCCGATGGAGGAGCTGGAGGAAAAGATCGAGGATATTGCGGGAATCCGTATTATCTGCCAGTTTGTAGAGGATATCGAGAAGGTAGTGGAGATCATCCGCAAACGCAGCGATGTGATCATCAAAAAGGAAAAGGATTACATTACGAACAGCAAAGAAAGTGGTTACCGCAGCTATCATGTGATCGCGTACTATACCGTGCAGACGATCAACGGACCGAAGAATCTGGAGGTGGAGATCCAGATCCGGACGCTTGCCATGAACTTCTGGGCAATTATCGAGCATTCCCTGCAGTACAAATACAAAGAAAACATGCCGGACGAGGTCAGAGGACGTCTGCTTCGTGCTGCCAAGGCGGTGGACGCACTTGATATGGAAATGTCGTCAGTGCGCGATGAGATCATGGATGCACAGAATTCCAACAGGCGGCGGGCAAGCATTGTCAGTGATATACTGAACAATATTGAGAATCTTTACCGGACGATGAATAAGCGTGAGGTTGGCAAGATACAGGATGAGTTTTTCCGGGTATATCAGTCAGACGATGTTGCGCTGTTAGAGCGTTTCAACCGTCAGCTCGATGTGTTGTCCGAGTCTTACCGGGCGCAGAGCTTAGATTGATCAAAGAGATTGGAAGGATAACGAACAGATGACAGTCACATTACCACAGCAGTTTCAGGATACGATGAGAGAGCTGCTTGCAGAGGAATATCAGGACTATATAAAAAGCATGGAGGAGCCCTCGCATACGGCGCTCAGGGTCAATACGCACAAAATATCACTGCAGGAGTTTGCAGAGCTTTGTCCGTTTGCATCGGAGCCAGTGGCGTGGGAACCGAAGGGCTTTTATTATGACAGTACCGGCGCGGCGGTGTCGAAGCACCCGTATTACTATGCCGGTCTGTATTATATACAGGAGCCAAGTGCCATGATCCCGGCAAAGCTGCTTCCGGTGGAGAAGGGCGACCGTGTTCTGGATCTGTGTGCCGCACCGGGAGGAAAGGCAACGGAGCTTGCGTCAAAGCTGGACGGAAGCGGTATTCTGGTGGCGAATGATATCAGCGTTTCCAGAGCAATGGCGCTTGCCAAGAATCTTCAGGTGGCAGGAACCACGAATGCGGTTGTGACTGCCGAAACACCGGAGAAGCTGGCAGATACACTGCCGGAGTTTTTTGACAAGGTGTTGATCGATGCACCATGCTCCGGAGAGGGAATGTTTCGTCGTGATCCGTCCATGGTTAAAAGCTGGCTTGCACACGGACCGGAATATTATGTGCCGATTCAGACGCAGATCCTGGAGCAGGCATACCGTCTTCTGGCGGCAGGCGGCGATATGGTATATTCTACCTGTACATTCTCTCCGCTGGAGGATGAGGGGATGATTCAATCCTTTCTGGACAGGCATCCGGATATGACGATCTGTGATGTGGAGCGCTGTCCGGGCTACTCAGAAGGTATGCCGGAGTGGATCGACGGCGGTGATGAGAGCTTACGCAAATGCGTCCGTATCTTTCCACACCGTGCCGGAGGAGAAGGTCACTTTGCAGTTCTTCTGCACAAGGCGGGAGATCCGGATGAAAAACGCGTGACCTCGCTTGCGGAAGAGACTGGTGTTGGAGCGGATGGAAAGCGCATCACCTCCTTTGCGGATGAGACCGGCAACGGAGCGCGTGAGGAAAACCCCTTTGCTAAGAAAGGCAAAGGCAGAAAGAAGAAATCCTCCCGCAGGGATGATGGACGCGACCGTGGATTGGGAGACAGACGGAAGGGGCGGGAGGAGCCGGAAAGCTTTTTTAAATCGCTGTCTTCGTCAGCAACATTTACAGAAAAGGATTTGTCCCGGAAAAAGGACACCTACCTTATCGAAGCACTGCATCAGAATGAGATGAAAGGTCTTCGGATGGTGGCTGGCGGTCTGATCTTTGGAACAGACAAGAACGGCAGGTTCGAGCCGTCTGCGCAGCTTGCGCTGGCAATGAGGCAGGAGGATTATGTGCAGCGGATCAATCTTACCGCCTCGGACGAGCGTGCCGTGCGGTATCTGAAGGGTGAAACAATCCTTTCCGACTGCATGGACAAGGGCTATGTGCTGGTGTGTGTGGATGGTTTTCCGCTGGGCTGGTGCAAGGGCAATGGTTCCGGTACCTTGAAGAACAAATATTATCCCGGTTGGCGCATGCAGTAAAACAGACGCGCAACACCGGCAAGGACATCGACATACCGTTTTGCGGACGGGACAAGCTTATAGCCGTTGATCGCAGAAAAACAAAATGGAGGGAAATTATGCTGGAAAAAGGAAGCTTTGAGTATATCAACAAGAAGAAAAAACGGAAGATCATTATGGTAATTGCGATCATTGTGATCGCATTGGCAATCTTTGGAATCGGACTGTTACTGAACAAGATGTCGCGGGCAAATATCTTTACGGTGCTTGCGATCCTTTGTGTGCTTCCGTGGGCGAAGCAGCTTGTCGCACTGATCGTATTATTTCCATATCACAGTGTGAGCAGGGAACGCTACGAGAAGGCAAAGGAGTGCGTTCAGGCAAATGGGCTGCCGGATGTGAAGCTGTATACGGATCTTGTGATCACTTCTCCGGAGAAGGTGATGAATCTGGATTTTGCGGTTGTGGGAGCCGGTCATGTGATCGCACTGGTCGGCAAGAGTGGTCAGGACGTAGAATATATCCGGAACTATCTGACTAACGGAGTACACCAGTGGGGCGATTTCCAGGTGCAGATCGTCACCAGTGAGAAGCTGTTTCGCAAGGAGACAGAGCGGATGCAGGAGCATGCGGTGACAGAGGACGAGGCAGAAAATGTAGATTCCTATATCCGGTCACTGATCGTATAGAAAACGGATAAAGCAATGAACAGAGAGCAGATCAGAATGGAGAGATAAATGCGCGTATTAAAGGTAAGTGTCCAGGAAGAGGGACAGAGGCTGGATCGTATGCTGGCGAAATATATGCAGCTTGCTCCGCGGAGCTTTTTCTATAAAATGCTGCGCAAGAAGAACATTAAGCTCAACGGCAAAAAGGCAGATGGTTCCGAGAAGGTTGCTGAGGGGGATGAGATTACACTGTATCTTGCCGATGACACGATCGATGGCTTTCGCAAGCAGAGTACAGCCCGTGAGGAGAATGCGAAACAGCCGGAGAAGCCACAGATGAAGATCGAGGTTGTCTATGAGGATTCCGATATTCTTGTGTTAAATAAACCGGTCGGTGTTCTGTCCCAAAAAGCGGACAGAAAAGATTATTCTCTTGTGGAGTGGCTGGGGGATTATCTGGGACAGACATCCGGACAAACCTTCCGTCCCGGCATCTGCAACCGTCTTGACCGCAACACCAGTGGTCTTGTTGTGGCGGGCAAAAGCGTGCGCGGTCTTCAGTGGATGAATGAGATGTTTCGCACCAGAGCACTGGAGAAATATTATCTCTGTCTTGTACATGGAGCACTGTCGGTGGAACAGAGCCTCCACGGTTATCTGAAAAAGGACGAAAAGAAAAATAAGGTTATGGTGCTTCGCAGACCGGAGGCGGGTGCAGTGGAGATTGAGACGAAATATAAGCCGCTGCAGACCGTACGCTGGGGGGGAGAAGCATACACGCTGTTAAAGATCCACCTGATCACCGGAAAGTCCCACCAGATCCGTGCGCATCTGGCAAGTATCGGTCATCCGGCAGTGGGGGATACCAAGTACGGTGTTCCGGGAGGACAGGCAGAGAAAACATTTCATCTGCGCAGCCAGCTTCTGCATGCATGGCAGTTAAAGCTTGGGGATGCAGACATTCTGCCACAGACCTATCATGGAAGGAGCTTTCAGGCAGAGCCGCCGGCGAAATTTAAGAATGTGCTCGAGAGAATGGGGTTTGCGCCGGCCGCGGACCGGTAAGACAGCTTCCCACTAAGAAAGGCAGGAGAGAATATGGCTTCATGGAATTCCAGAGGACTTCGAGGTTCTATGCTGGAGGAATCCCTGAATATGACCAATGAAAAGTACCGCAGAGAAAAGCTGGCACTGGTACAGAAGATTCCAACGCCGATCACGCCGATGGAATTTGACAAGGAACACCATCATATTACACTTGCGTATTTTGAACAGAAAAGTACCGTGGATTATCTGGGAAATGTACAGGGAATCCCGATCTGTTTTGATGCAAAGGAATGCGCGGTCGATACATTTCCGCTGCAGAATATTCATGAGCATCAGGTGAATTTTATGACCGAATTTGAACAGCAGGATGGCATTTCATTTCTGATCATTTATTTCAGCCATTGCAATGAATATTATTATGTGCCGTACCGGGATATGATGCGGTTCTGGAACCGTGCGGAGGCGGGAGGACGCAAAAGCTTCCGGCGGGAGGAGTTGGATCAGAGCTACCGTATCCGGGTGCAGGGAGAGGTATTTGTTCATTATCTGGAGATGCTGCAGCGGGATCTGGATGGCAGAGAGGACTGAAAATGGTGCGAAGCCCCGAATATACAGGGATTTGCAATATTATACTATATATTGTGGTTAGACTGTTGTAGAATACAATATGTTGCTATGTTTATATTGACACGTATCATTGGATATGCTAACATTGTTATTGTGACCTGGAAAGGAATACCGGGTCACAATTTTATGTATATTGTTATCAGATAAGGCAGGTTGAGGAGAATGAAAATTATAAAAAGAAGCGGGACAGAGACAGTCTTTGATATCACAAAGATCACGGCAGCGATCACAAAAGCCAATAAGGAGATCCCAACAAGCGATCGTCTTTCATTACAGCAGATTCAGGAGATTTCAGACAATGTCGAGCAGATGTGTCTGGAGATGAGGCGTTCACCAAGCGTGGAGGAGATTCAGGATATGGTGGAGAACCAGATCATGAACAAGCGTGCATTTGCACTGGCGCGAAAGTATATCACCTATCGTTATACGAGAGCCCTCGTCCGAAAGTCCAATTCGACGGATGACCAGATCTTAAGTCTTCTCGAGTGCAATAACGAGGAGGTCAAGCAGGAAAATTCCAACAAGAATCCAACGGTCAACAGTGTTCAGAGGGATTACATGGCAGGAGAGGTCAGCAAGGATATCACCAAGCGTTTTCTGTTACCGGAGGATATCGTTCATGCACATGAACAGGGAGTCATTCATTTTCATGACTCTGATTATTTTGCACAGCATATGCACAACTGCTGTCTTGTGAATCTGGAGGACATGCTGCAGAACGGCACTGTGATCAGCGAGACTGCGATTGAGCGGCCGAAGAGCTTCTCAACCGCCTGTAACATAGCGACACAGAGCATTGCCCAGATCGCCAGCTCCCAGTATGGTGGACAGAGCATCAGTCTGGCACATCTGGCACCGTTTGTCGATGAGAGTCGTCAGAAGTTCCGCCGGATCGTGCGGGAGGAGTTTGAGGCATCCGGCGTCAATGCGACGGAGGAGCAGATCAATAAGGTTGCCGAGCTTCGTGTTCTTGATGAGATCAAGAAAGGCGTACAGATGATTCAGTATCAGGTGATCACGCTGATGACCACCAACGGACAGGCACCGTTTGTTACGGTGTTTATGTATCTGGATGAGGTGCCGGAGGGCAAGGTGCGTGATGATCTGGCACTTGTGACAGAGGAGATCTTGAGACAGCGTATTCTCGGCGTCAAAAATGAGAAGGGCGTATATATCACACCGGCATTCCCGAAGCTGATCTACGTGCTGGAGGAAGACAATGTCAGAGAGGGCAGTAAGTACTGGTATCTGACAAAGCTTGCCGCAGAGTGTACCGCAAAGAGAATGGTGCCGGATTATATTTCCGAGAAGAAGATGCTTGAGCTCAAGGTTGACAAGAACGGTGAGGGCCACTGCTATCCATGCATGGGCTGTCGTTCCTTCCTCACCCCTTATGTGGATGAGAATAATAAACCGAAGTATTACGGAAGATTTAATCAGGGCGTTGTCACCGTCAATCTGGTGGATATTGCATGCTCCTCCGGTGGAGACATGGATAAGTTCTGGGAGATCTTCGATGAGAGAATGGCACTCTGCAAAAAGGCATTGATGTGCCGTCATGACCGGCTCAAGGGAACACCGTCCGATGTGGCGCCGATCCTCTGGCAGTACGGCGCACTGGCAAGATTGAAGAAGGGCGAGACGATCGATAAGCTGCTGTACGGCGGTTATTCTACGATCTCATTAGGCTATGCAGGTCTTTGCGAGTGTACAAGATATATGACCGGAAAGTCCCACACGGATCCAAGTGCGACTCCGTTTGCACTTGAGGTTATGAAACGTCTGAATGCGGCATGTGCGAAGTGGAAGGAAGAGGAGAATATTGACTTCAGCCTTTACGGTACACCGCTCGAGTCCACAACCTATAAGTTTGCCAAGTGTCTGCAGAAGCGGTTTGGCGTGATCAAGGGTGTGACCGATAAGAACTACATTACGAACAGCTATCACGTACATGTGACAGAGCCGATCGATGCATTCGAGAAGCTGAAGTTTGAGGCACAGTTCCAGGAGCTTTCTCCGGGCGGTGCGATCAGCTATGTCGAGGTGCCGAATATGACGGACAATATCGATGCGGTACTCAGCGTGATGCAGTATATTTACGAGCATATCATGTATGCAGAGTTAAATACCAAGAGTGATTACTGTCAGGAATGCGGCTATAACGGCGAGATCCGGATCGTCACCGATGAGGATGGCAAGCTGATCTGGAAATGTCCGAACTGCGGCAATACTGACCAGAACAAAATGAACGTTGCAAGACGAACCTGCGGATACATCGGAACGCAGTTCTGGAATCAGGGAAGAACCCAGGAGATCAAGGAAAGAGTTCTCCATCTGTAAATAGAATTTGAAACCAAAAAGCTCCGGCGGCTGATCACCTTTCCCGAGAATGGGGAATGTGTGATCCGGTCTGCCGGAGCTTTTGAAATACTGCGGTATGCTTGTCTGACTAAGATTTACTTTTCGAAATGCTCATTTTCGGAAGTCTGCAACAGGAAATCCTTCAGGCGGATCGCAATCCGCTTGTGTCCCGTTTTATGGACAGACTGTGGGATAAACTTCAAAGTAGGGAACGCCTGCATGATACGTTTATTGCCAAAGAAAGGATTCTTTTTCTGGAAAGCAGCATGACGTTCCTTGTATTCGCGGAAGCGAGCCTCGATATCGGCAAGCTTGGAATCCTCGCCGATATGGTTTGCCTTCAGTTCCTCGAGACGTTTTAGGAAGTTCTCGGCACGTTCGTTCTGCGTGTGGATCCTTGAGAAGATTGTCTGGCGCAGAGGGCTGAAGCGTTCCTCCTCAAGCTGTGCCACCAGCTCGTCCCGGAAATGGTACAGAGTCTCCAGCTGGCTGCGGAAGTTGATCGTTGAGATCACGGTGTATGTCAGGTCACAGGCAGCGATCACGGTGACAACGATCAGAAGGATCACGCCGGTGCGGTAAGGAATCGCATTGATGATCGATGAGACTGCCGGCTGCAGAAAATCAAACGCAAGCAGGGAAAGGAAGCCCCAGAACATGGACGGTACAAGAGCGATGCGTCCCTCGAAGTTGTAAGGATCCCGGCTGTAATCCCACCACTGTGCGTGGAACAGCTTCTCCATACCCCATGAGGTAAAATACTCAATCGCCGTGGCGAGAAGCATGCCGCCCAGATACAGCAGGGACGGGTGCGGCTCCAGAGGACGCAGAAACACATACACGATCGTTCCGCCAAAGCCGTAGAGCGGCAGAAGTGGTCCGACCAGAAAACCGCGGTTGATCACCTTATGCTCCTTCAGAGAACAGAAGGAACATTCGTAGATCCAGCCAAAGAAGCTGTATAAATAAAAATCCATCAGAATAAAATACCATGATAAGCCTAAAAACATATCTTCACCTCATATATTTATGTCGTTTCGCTTTTGTTATAATGAAGTATATTACAGGAAATGAGAGAAAAAATCAAATTGGGGGTTCCCAAGCGGAACGGTTTGTGTTATAGTAATTGGTATCAAAAGCGAAGAAGAGGAATAGTAGCTGTCGAAGCCTCATACAGAAAGCTGTTGGTTGATGCGAAACAGTTGATGTGAAACAGTGAACTCGCCTTGGAGCTGCCGGTTGAACGATAGTAGATTTGGACGGACTCCCACCGTTACAGGGGAAAGGTATTGGATTCTGTTTTTCTTGTACCTGTGAGAGCATGATATATTCATGAATAAGAGTGGTACCGCGTGAGAATATTCTCCCGTCTCTAAGAGTAGAGGCGGGTTTTTATTTGCTGAAATATTTTCTGAAAGGATGTTTGGCAGATAAAACTCCGTGAGAAATGGAACAAAATTAATTCAAAATGGAGGGTTAGAATCATGAAGGGATTTGAAAAGTATCAGAAAACATATTTTATGCCGTCAGAGGCAACCTATGACTGGGTGAAAAAGGACAGCATCACAGAACCGCCGGTATGGTGCAGCGTTGATCTGCGTGACGGTAATCAGGCACTCATCGAGCCGATGAGTCTCGAGGAGAAGGTGGAGTTCTTTAAGATGCTTGTGAAGATCGGATTCAAGGAAATCGAGGTTGGATTCCCTGCTGCATCCGAGACAGAATACAATTTTCTGCGTACTTTGATCGATCGGAAGCTGATCCCGGATGATGTTACGGTGCAGGTTCTGACACAGGCGAGAGAACACATTATCCGTAAGACCTTTGAGGCGGTTGACGGAGCACCGAATGCGGTTGTACATGTATATAATTCCACTTCCGTGGCACAGAGAGAGCAGGTATTCCGTAAGTCCAAGGAAGAGATCAAGAAGATCGCCGTTGACGGCGCAAAGCTTCTGAAGGAGTTAGCAGCAGAGGTAAAGGGCAATATCCGTTTTGAGTACAGCCCGGAGAGCTTCCATGGTACTGAGGTTGAGTATGCGGTTGAGGTCTGCAATGCTGTTCTGGATGTATGGCAGCCACAGGCAGATGCCAAGGCGATCATCAATATTCCGTCTACCGTAGAGAACGCAATGCCTCATGTATTTGCAACACAGATCGAATATGTCAGCAAGCACTTGAAATACAGAGACAACGTTGTACTTTCCCTGCATCCGCACAATGACCGTGGCTGCGGTGTTGCTACAGCAGAGCTTGGTGTTCTTGCCGGTGCAGATCGTATCGAGGGAACATTGTTTGGTAATGGAGAGCGTACCGGTAACATGGATATTGTTACCATGGCAATGAATATGTTCTCACACGGCGTCGATCCGAAGCTGGACTTCTCCAACATGCAGGAGATCGCAGACACTTACGAGCGTCTGACCAATATGCAGGTCTCCATGCGTCAGCCTTATGCAGGAGAGCTTGTATTTACCGCATTTTCCGGTTCCCATCAGGATGCGATCTCCAAGGGTATGGCATATCGTGAGGAGAAGAACTGCGAATACTGGACAGTTCCTTATCTGCCGATCGATCCGAAGGATGTGGGACGTACCTATGATTCCGATGTGATCCGTATTAACAGCCAGTCCGGACGTGGCGGCGTCAGCTACGTATTAAAGAACAGCTTCGGTCTGATCCTGCCGGATAAGATGAAGGAAGAGGTTGGATATCTGATGAAGAGTGTTTCCGATCATCGTCATGCGGAGCTTTCTCCGGAGGATATGAGAGATGTATTCAAGGAGACCTATCTGGATGTTGAGAAGAAGTTCGATGTATCTGAGTGCCACTTCAAACAGAAGGACGGTATCGGTGCTGAGGTAACGATCGTTGTTGACGGCAGGGAAAATGTTGTGGATTCCCATGGTAACGGTCGTCTCAATGCAGTAAACCATGCGATCAAGAAGTACTTTGATCTGGATTATGCATTGGATGTATACGAGGAGCATGCGTTGTCAAAGCGTTCCGATTCACAGGCAATCTCCTATGTAGGTATCAAGCCTGCCGGACAGGAGAAGCTGTACTGGGGTATCGGCACGGATGATGATATTATCAAGTCCTCAATCGACGCACTGGTCAATGCGGTGAACCGTTATATGGAAGCGGAATAATACGATGCAGAAGCCGGAAGCAGACCGTGATGGCTGCGCCGGCGATGGCAAAAGTCGTTTGGCTTCGAGATTATAAAAAAGGGCAAAACCAGCGTTTTGCCCTCCAAGAATTGCTTCGCAATTCTCGTTGGCATTCCACCACATGACACGCATTTTCCTATACCATCAAAAAGGAGTGTCCCAAATTTGGGACACTCCTTTTTGCCATGAAAGCTTATTTCTCATATTTGCGGCAGGCTGCCAGTCCGGCAAGCATCAGTACCGGGAAAATGATCGCGGACAAAAGTCCGAGCTTCAAATTATCCTGCAGTGCAGAGGAGATAAAACCAACCATGGTCGGTCCGGAGGAACATCCGATATCTCCGGCAAGTGCGAGCAGTGCAAAGATCGTGGTACCGCCCTGTGGACAGACCTTTGAACTGATACTGAAGGTGCCGGGCCACATGGCTGCAACGGACAGACCACAGACACCGCAGGCGGCAAGAGAAAGTGCCGGGAGCGGTGAGAAGCTAACAATCAGATAGCTGATCATGCAGAGCACGGCACACGCACTCAGATATCCGGTCAGAGAGAAACGCTCGGCAACATGGGCGTGAAGAACTCTGCCGGAACCCATCAGAATTGCGAAAAAGCACGGACCGGCAAGATCACCAACCGTTTTGGAAACATGAAGACCTGTTTCGGCAAGGGCGGATGCCCACTGGCTCATCGCAAGTTCCGATGCGCCACTGCAGACCATCAGAAGGGCGAGTACCCAGAATACCTTTTCTTTTAACAATGCCGTGATCGTCATGCCGCGTCCCTCGTCGGCAAGAGAGTTGATCGGTACAAAGCAGAAATAAACAGCATTGCAGGCAGGGATAATTGCCCAGAGGGCTGCGATGATCTTCCATGAGCTTAAGCCGACCGTGTTAAACAGAAGCGTGGAGACCAGAACAACCAGCACCGAACCCCAGCAGTAGAAGGAGTGCAAAAGACTCATGGCAGCCCCCTTCTTATCCGTCGGGCACGCCTCTACGATCGGGCTGATGATCACCTCGGTCAGACCGCCGCCGATGGCATAGATCACGACGGCGATGCTGATGCCGATATACGGATCCGGTGTGAGCTCCGGCAGGATGCCGAGAAGCACAAGTCCGACGGCAGCAAAAACATGTGCCAGAACGGCATTGATGCGGTAGCCGATCCGATCCGTGAATTTCGCCGAGAACAGGTCCACCAGAATCTGTGTGACAAAATTGATCGTCACCAAAAGACCGATCCGTGAAAGGGAAATCCCATAGGTGCGGTGAAACGTGACAAACAGAAGCGGGGCGAAATTGTTGACGATCGCCTGTGTGATGTAACCGATATAGCTGGCGGCAATGGTGTGTCGAAAATCAGTTTTAATGCTCATAACTAACTCCAATCTTTATCCTGTGTCAATGAATTTTCTGATAATAGCCTATCACGTTATTTTTCGAAAATCTGTAATAATATCAGCGACTATTAACACTATTTTGACAGATGAAATTATGGTCCATCCGTTGTGAATCCGAGGGAAACATGGTAAAATAGAAACAGTGTGGGATTCCGGCCACAGGAGGCGGGGATTTCATCCGGAGAAAGACGAATATGAGGAAACGAGGAGAAAGCGATGAGTGATATCAATAAAAAGATCAGGGAACTTGTGAATTATGGTTTACATACCGGACTTGTTGTGCCGGAGGACGAGATGTACACGATCAATCGTCTGTTAGAGATCCTGAAGCTGGATGAGTATAAGGAGCCGGAGAATGCGTGTCCGGTGCCGGATCTGGAGAAAACGCTGAGTGACATTATGGACTGGGCATATGAAAATGATGTTCTCGAGGAGAATACCGTAGGTTATCGTGATCTGTTCGATACAAAGCTGATGGGCGCACTTGTTCCGGCACCAAGTGTCGTGATCGCAAAGTTTCGGGAGCTGTACCGCATATCTCCTCAGAAGGCGACCGATTTTTATTATAAATTCAGCAGAGATACCGATTATATCAGACGTTACCGGATCGCCAGAGATATGAAATGGACGGCAGAGACGGAGTACGGCACACTTGATGTCACGATCAACCTGTCAAAGCCGGAGAAGGATCCGAAGGCGATTGCGGCAGCGAAGAATGCAAAGCAGTCTGCATATCCGAAATGTCTTTTGTGCAGGGAGAATGAGGGCTACGCCGGACGACTGAATCACCCGGCAAGACAGTCACACCGTATTATTCCGCTTATGATCGAGGGGGAGAAATGGGGTTTCCAGTATTCTCCGTATGTATATTATAACGAGCACTGCATCGTATTTAATCAGAAGCATACGCCGATGAAGATTGATGAATCGGCATTCCGTAAGCTGTTATCCTTTGTAAAGCAGTTTCCTCATTATTTCCTTGGCTCCAATGCGGATCTGCCGATCGTAGGCGGATCGATTCTGGCACATGAGCATTTTCAGGGTGGTCATTATGAATTTGCGATGGAGAGAGCTCAGATCAAGACAAAGCTTACGATCAGGGGCTACGAGGATGTGGAGGCCGGTATTGTCAACTGGCCGATGTCTGTCATAAGGATCCGTCATAAGGACAGTGAACGTCTGGTTGCTCTTGCGTCCCATATTTTGGACACATGGAGAGGCTATACCGATGAAGCGGCATTTATCTTTGCAAAGACCGATGGCGAGCCGCATAATACGATCACGCCGATTGCGAGAATGCGTGACGGACTGTATGAGATGGATCTGGTGCTTCGTAACAATATCACGACTGAGGAGTATCCGCTGGGTGTATTCCATCCGCATCAGGAGCTGCATCATATCAAGAAGGAGAATATCGGTCTGATCGAGGTGATGGGACTTGCCGTTCTACCGGCCCGTCTGAAAAAGGAAATGGCAGTATTGGAGGAGTATATCGTACAGGGCAAGGATATCCGCAGCAATGAAGAGATTGAGAAGCATGTCGACTGGGTAGATGAGTTCCTCCCGAAGTACGATAACGTGACGGAGGACAATGTGGAGGAGATCCTGCAGAAGGAGATCGGTATTGTCTTCAAAAAGGTGCTGGAGCACGCCGGTGTCTATAAGAATACGCCGGAGGGGCAGGAAGCATTTCTGCGGTTTGTAGAAGCACTGTAGAGTGCACGAATGAAGTGGTGTTAATTTGCAAATGTTCTAAGATTTCTGACGCTCGTTGTGCATTAAGGTTTTATTATTCATGAATACAAGTTCTCAGGTTGATATGTGTCCGGTTTGGAGGATACATATCAATCTGAGAACTTTTTCACGTTATAGGAAACTTGTCGTTTCCTATAATGTGAAAACGCTCCGCGAGGATGCGATCACCGCACAGAGGAAGATTGCGTAAGCAATTGTGCGGTGACGCGCAAAGTGGGCAAGCCCACTTTGTTCTTTGTTTGAAAAAAGGTACAGATTACACGGAATAGTTCTAAAATACATGGTCAAAATGGGTAAAAAAGCCCCCAATTGACCCAAAATGGCGTTTTTGTGTCGTTTCGTGCAAAAGCTATTCTTTTTTTGACTAAAATATGTTAGGTTGTCAGTAAAACAGTACGTGTAATGTAAATTTAGAGAAGACCTCACTGTTCACGAATGGAACAGACAATGTTGCAACAACTTAATAATAAATTCGACAGATAATTTTGATGAAAAATAATAAATAATTAACTATTTGATAACAAGTATGAAAATGTGTGTTATGATAAATTTAATAAAAAGTATATATACAATATATTTAAATAAATAATATATTGTATATAGAAATTATTTTGCACATGTGAGATGCAGAAATTTATTATTGCTGAAGGGAGGTGAAAGAATGCATTTATCAACGAAGGGATGCAGAGAAACCATTGAAAAAGCGTTCTTTTCATAAGTAAATAGGGATACAAAATGAAAAGAACGCTTAGCAAAACACACATTATAGTATAACAGTTTATTAGGGATGATTCAACAAAATACAAAAAAATGGAGGAATTTAAGATGAAAAAACGTTTAGTAGCAGCACTTTTAGTATGTAGTGTTATCTGTTCATCACAGGTAAGCTTTGCACAGAGTTCAAAAAGTTTGAAAGTAGGATCTAAGACCATAACGATTAATAGTACAATTGCCAAAAAATCGGCAAATGGATATACGGGATCAGACGGAACAATCTATTCTAAAGCAAGTATTAAATATATATATACGAAATCAGGAAAAAATCATAGTATGTCTGCTGCAGATGGTTATAAATATGGTGTGGCAAATGCATATTGTTCAGTACAGGAGAACAATGCTGTAAGTGTTAGCGTTGCTACAAGTCATGAGGCCATATATAATGGAACTTATAATAGTGGTAATACAAGTGCGACTTATTAGTATGTGTCTTTTATGCTTGTAGAATGAAAAATGGGGCAGAGATAGTAGCATTTTTGCCCTGTGATGTTATAACGGGAGGAAATATGAAGAAGAGATTTTGTTTGGCTTTAACTCTGCTTGTCATCACTGCGCTGGCGGGGTGCAGTGGCTTCGTGCAAAAGGAGAACCATGTTGGAAAAAAAGCAGGGGAAGCAACGAAAGAGTCTGCAACAAAGAAAGAAAACACAGTAGTTTGGGCGGTCAGAGAGGATGCAAGGGTTTCGAAGAGAAATATTCAAAAAACGAATCAACTGCTTGCGGAAAAAGGCTATGACCTTGCTATCAAGGTGAAAAAATTAAAAGCAGACACCACCTATGAGAAGCAGGAAATTTATCATGATGCGCTTGAAAAGGCAGTAAAGGAAAAAGTTGTGGACGTAGCATATGTTGATGTGTGTTATGAAACAGCGCAGGGAGAAATGGCACAGTATTTACAGAGTGGTCTCTTTTATCCGCTAAACAAATGGTTTCATTCCACAGAAGGAAAAGCTGTTTATAAGCTGTACGACAAGGAGGTCTGGAAAGGCAGCAGTGTGAGTGGAAAAAACTATGTTTTTCCGAATGAGATCTATTATGATGTCCCCCAGGCGGTGATCGCTTTTCGAAAGGATCATGTGTCACAGAAGCTGGTCAAATCCTGGGATGGCAGCTGGTCTGATATGCTTAGGATTATGGATAAGATTAAACTTGGTAAGGACGATATG
>ENA-ORKV01000868-ORKV01000868.1-human-gut-metagenome-genome-assembly--contig:-NODE-868-length-28896-cov-4.971998_pt1 | contig 28896 bp, 31 predicted proteins | sample MGYA00243058_ERZ508805 | MGnify/ENA primary metagenome ERZ508805 (study PRJEB26277, sample SAMN04329770) | human gut metagenome | biome: human-associated habitat | host: Homo sapiens | place: USA... | reverse complement strand
GGCATTCCAGAAGATATGTTAAGAAAGGCTGCCAAGAGTTCAGTATGTAAAATTAATATAGATTCTGATATAAGATTTTATCAAGATTTAAAACCATGGAAAAAATATATTGTAACAATTGATACTTCAATGGGTGTTGAAGGAGATTTTGCGGCTATTGAAGTATTTGAATTTCCTGGTTTTGAACAAGTCGCCGAATGGAAATCCGATAAATTAAATCAAAATTTACAAGTTGAAAAATTAAAAACATTAATAGAATGGATGTATTATAATATTAAAGAAAAAGGTAATAAACATCCAGAAATTTATTGGTCATTAGAAAATAATGGTTCGGGTGAAGGATTTATTTGTGCATTAAGAGAAAAAGGCGGCGTTGAATATATTAAAAGAGCCACTCTTATAAATGAACGAGGTAATAAACGTATTGGATTTACAACATCAAAAGCTACAAAACCAGCAGCATGTTCTCAACTTAAAATATTAATTGAATCAAATAAAATGCACATATATTCAAGAGAATATGCAGTTCAATTATCAAATTTTTCTGCTAAATCAGCTTTAAGTTATTCAGCAAGAGGTGAAGGTCATGATGATTTAATTTCTTCTTCATTAATTATGCTTATGGTTTATTTACAAGAAAAAAATAGATTAGATTTGAATATGGAAATTCTTAATTATAATAATACAATGGAACAATTAAAGCCAGAAAATATTGATGATGTTCCTATAATTTTTTCTATAATTTAATACTTGACATTTAATTTTTTTGATGTATATTCCTTATATAAAGTGATTGACGAAAGGAATATACAATGGAAATTGGCAATTTTTTAGTTGAAGTTGGTGGTTATGAACAAACTAATGTTGATTTTTATAAAATAATTAATATTAAAGGTAAAACTGCAACTTTACAAAAAGTTGGGAATGATTTAGTTGAAAATTGTTCTGGTATGTCAGGAAAAGTTATTCCTAATGAAAATCGTAAAATTGGTGAAGAATTTAAAAAGAGAATTATGATTTGTAAGTATAATAATAAAGAATATTGTAAAATGGACTATCATCGTGCATATATCTGGGATGGAAATCCAATGTTTTGTTCATGGTGGTATTAAGGAGAAGGTAAATGGCTTTACTATATTGTTTATATGTTATATTAGGTGAACATACTTTTTCTTGGGGTTGATTTTTATTTTGGTATATTTTATTTGATGTAACTTGGAAAGTTAGTAACAATGACAATTAAAGAATATGTTAAAATACAGGCAGAACATTGTAATAATGTTTTAATGAAAGAAGTATTCATTAAAATTAACAATATGTTTAATCCTATAATAATTCAAGAATCTGAATTTAAATATGAATCTTCTGTTAAATCAAAAACAACAACCGACAACTTTTATAAAAGAAAAGTTAGAGTTCATCTTGATACTAATAAAACAGTTATTGGTTTAATTGATATTGATAATTATGGAATTAAATTACCTAATAAAAAATATCTTGATTTTGGGTTGGTTGAAGATAAAACTTGTTATTATTATAGTCGTGATTTAGAAAGAGTATATTATAAAGAACATAATTCTCGTATTGTTAATATGATTACAACAGAGAATTATAAAGAACATAAAGCTAATATACATTTTATGAGAGATTATATTTGGAAAGAAGAAAATTTTATACCGAGGTTTACAAAATGACAGAACGTATTAAAATTAATGAATATTATGATAATCCTGAACAATTTGTTCAAGAAATTCATTCTATTAATATTAGAAAATTGGTATCAATTTCTGATAAAGAATTAATTAAAAAATTGAAAAGATGGTATAAAACATATGGCATGGATATGAATTTATATGAATCTCAATATGCACGATTACAACAAATTTTAAATGATAAGGTGGATTAATGACAATTAAAGAATATGTTAAAATACAGGCAAAAGAATGTAAAAATTTAATTCTAAAAAGTATATTTTTAGATTTAAATGATATTTTAAATTATAAGCCAAAACCATATTCTAGTCAATATCTTGCTCCTTATAAAAAAGTAAAAAAATCTGAAAAAGTAATTGATAATATTCAAAATAAAAAAATTTATATTCTTAATAATTTTGATGAAAAATTAAAAGCACAAACAACTCTTAATATGAAAACAGGATATAAATCAACTATTTCAGAAGATATTGTTGCTGATAATGGTGATATATATGATTTTACAGGAATGTGTCAATCATATAAATTTTATAAATTTAATAATGAATATTATGTTAGAATGGAAGGCTCTAATGTTATTTCAATAATTAATAAATATAATTATGATAAATTTAAATCTATATTAGAAAGTATGGAGAAATAAAAATTTAATACAGAATAATAATGAATTATTCTGTATTTTTTATTATACTTAAACAGTAAAATATTATGGAGAAATAAAATGGGTAGATTAAAAACTTTATCAGAAAAAATGTTAAGAAAAAGAGTTGTTCAAAAACGTCAGGCAAATGGTAGATGTTATAATGATGTAGATGGTAAAGGTTGGAATCATTATACAAAAGGTTTTAGAAAACATTCAACTCATTCTAATGTTGTTAGTCGTGGAACAATCATTTTATTTGGATTTTTGGCAAAGATGAATACTAATGCTAAAAATGAAGAAGTAAAGGAATAAATTAATGGATACTTGGGCAATTTTTTGGATTTGTTGGTTTAGTTATTTAGCAATCAAATATACAGTTAATGCTTTTACATATGATAAAAATAAAGCATTGCGAGATATAGTTAGAAAAGAATCTTTAAAAAAGATAGAAGAACAAGTTTCAGATGTTTGTAAAAAACTTGATTTGGAAAATAAATTAGAATCTATTTTAGATGATTGGAAGGAATAATATGAAAAAATTATTAGCATTGTTTAGTTTGGTATTATTATTGTCAGCTTGTTCAACGACTTGTGATAATTGTTATTATGGTAGGGAAGAAGCATATACAGTATCTCAACCAGTTGAAGTAATTTATCGTAATACAACTTATAGAACTGTTTATGAACCAAAAACATATAGAGAAGTAACTTTAGAAAGAAGACCTTATAAAGGAAAAGTTGATTGTCATAGAAGTAACCATAAAAATTATTGTAAGTAAAGGTTTTAAATGAGTGATTTATTAAATATGAAAGAAATAACTTTTACTGATGATAAAGGTGAAATTGTAGAAGGAATTGATTTAACAATTGATACATGTGATTTTTCAATTACTTTACCTATTGATACACGAAGAATGAATAAAGAAAAAGTTGAAGAATTAATTAATTTATTAAGTTAATTTATTAAATAAAAGGATATTAAATATAAAATGAGTAAAATATTTGATTTAATTGAAAAAGAAAGAAAGAGACAAGAAGGTGAAATATGTTTAATTGCTTCTGAAAACTATGTATCAAAAGATATTATGAAAGCAGTTGGTTCAATTTTAACTAATAAATATGCGGAAGGTTATCCTGAACATCGTTATTATGGTGGTTGTCGTTATATTGATGAAATTGAACAATATGCGATTGATAAATGTAAAGAATTGTTTAAATGTAATTGGGCAAATGTTCAACCTCATAGTGGTAGTCAAGCAAATCAAGCAGTTTATTTAGCTTTATGTAAACCAGGTGATATTATTTTAGGTATGGATTTAAATGCTGGGGGTCATTTGACTCATGGTTCAAAAGTTTCAGCAAGTGGTAAGTTGTATAATGCTGTATCTTATGGTTTAGATGATAATGGAATTATTAATTATGATGAAATCAAAGAGAAACTTTACAAATATAATCCACGATTATTAATTGTTGGTGCAAGTGCATATTCAAGAATTATTGATTTTGAAAAAATTAGAAAAATTGTAGATGAATATAATAAAAAGTGGTATAATCAAATTGTTGAAGATGTTATGAATGAAGAAACTCATAGTATTCAATCATTAAGTTACAGAGGAAAATATTATAATGTAACTAATGAAGTAATTTCTTCAATTTATAATAAATCTTTTTGTTATCTTATGGTGGATATGGCTCATATTGCTGGATTAATAGCAACTGGATTACACCCATCTCCATTACCTTACGCTGATGTTGTTACATCAACAACTCATAAGACATTAAGAGGTACTCGTGGTGGAATTATTATTTCAAATGATGAAGAATTAGGTAAGAAAATTGATAAAGCAGTATTTCCTGGTATTCAAGGTGGTCCTTTGGAACACGTTATTGCTGGTAAAGCAATTTGTTTTGAAGAAGCATTAAAATCAGAATTTAAGCAATATCAAGAACAAATTCTTAAAAATATTAAAGCAATGGAAGAAATATTTAAAAAGAGAGAAGTTCCAATGATTGCTGGTGGTTCAGATAATCATTTATTGTTGCTTGATTTAAGAAAATATGGTATTTCAGGAAAACAATTAGAAGATGCTTTATCAGAAGTTGGAATTGTTGTAAATAAAAATGCTATTAAAGATGACCCAAAACCTAAATCAGAAACTTCTGGTATTCGTTTAGGAACAGCTTGCATTACAACAAGAGGAATGAATGAAGATGATGCTGCTTGGATTGCTCATCAAATTTGTCATATTATTGATATTTTAACAGATGAATATGATTATGAGGGAATTGATTTGCATAAAGAAATCTTTGAAGAAAATCTTGGTAGGGAATTATCTTTAAAAGAAGTTGCTTTATTAATTATTAAAGATGGTGTTGAAAATTTATGTTTACATCATCCAATTTACAAATAATTCTTCTTGACAAATATTTTTTATGTATTATATTAAACCTAACAAATCATGTTAGGTTTAATTTTTTATAGAAAGAGATGGTATGCTATATAATAATGTTATTAAGTGTGCAATTAATGAAGTTAAAAAATCTAATTATGATATAAAAATTGGTGCAGTTGTTTTTAAAGGTAAAAGAATTTATGGATATGGTCATAATGGAATTAGAAGTTCTTCTATATCTATAAAACATAAAAAATGGGAAGAAAGTTTACATGCTGAACAAGCTGCATTGCTTAATTTAGATTGGAATAAATTAAAAGGATTTTCTATTCTTGTATATAGAATTAATAAAAATGGTGCATTAGCAATGGCAAGACCTTGTGAAATGTGTCAAAAATTAATTAAACATGTTGGTATAAAAAATATGTATTATACAACTAATGATGGTCAAATTAAACTTGAAAAAGTAAGAAATAATTAATTTTTCTATTGAAAAAAATAAAATTTATGATATAAAAGAATTATAATTCTTTCGGAGAAAAAAGATGAAGTTAGAAGTTAAGGGAAAGTACAATTCAGCTATTGTTATGACTGACCAAATTGAAGAAGAATGTGTAGGTCAGTTGGTAACTTTGTGTTCCCAAGAAATATTCAAGGATTCTCAAATTCGTATTATGCCTGATTGTCATGCAGGTAAGGGTTGTGTAGTTGGATTTACTGCTTCTATTAAGGATAGGATTATTCCAAATCTTGTTGGAGTTGATATTTCTTGCTCTATTTCAACTTATAAGTTAGATGTTAAGGAAGTTGATTTTGAACAACTTGATAATGTTATTCGTAAGTATGTTCCATCTGGAATGTCTATTCGTTCAACTGTATCAAAGTTAGTTTCTGATGAATTAAAGGCAAAGATTGAAAAGGTTTGTCAGGAAATTGATGATGAAAATGGTTATAATCGTCATTTAAAGTCAATTGGAACTTTGGGTGGTGGTAATCATTTCTTGGAATTGAATAAGGATAAGGATGGTTATTTATGGCTTTCTGTTCATTGTGGTTCAAGAAATTTTGGTAAGAAGATTTGTGATTTTCATCAAGATAAGGCAATAAAGGTTTATCAGGATAGAATTGACGCAAAGAGAGCTTTTGCATTATCACAAATTCCACCAAAGGAGCGTCAAGATTGGATTAAGAATCATGTTGAGTCCGATAAATTACCACCAGAATTACGATATTTAGATGGTGAAGATTTAGATTTATATGTTGAACATATGAAGGTAGCTGAAGAATTTGCAACTGTAAATCACCAAGTTATTGTTCACGAAATTTGTTCACATATGGGTTGGAATATTGTTGATTCAATTTTTACTCATCATAATTATATTGAATTTCTTGGTAATCGGGAAATGATTATTCGTAAGGGTGCTATTTCTGCAAAGAAGGGTGAACGAGTAATTATTCCATTAAATATGAAGGACGGTTCAATTATTGGTGTTGGAAAGGGTAATGAAGATTGGAATTCTTCTGCTCCACATGGAGCTGGTCGGGTTCTTTCAAGAGGTAAGGCAAAGTCTGTTTTATCTATTGAAGAATTTCAAGATAGAATGAAGGATGTTTGGTCTTCTTGTGTATCTGAATCAACTCTTGATGAATCTCCAATGGCATATAAGGATATGAATGTTATTATTGATGCTATTGGTGAAACTGTTGATATAGTTGACCGTATTATTCCAATTTATAACTTTAAGGCACAATAATAGTGGTTTAAAAACCACTATTATTGTTTAAATATAAAGGTGATAATAATGAATGAAATAAAAATTGGACAAATATTTTATTATGCTGAAGTTATTATGTATAGTGCGGTTGGTCCGGATTATTATAATATAATTGAATTAAAAGTTGATACTATTTATAATATAGAAAAAATAGACAAAAATAATAAACATATAAAATATATAAGTGTTGGTTTTGAACCAAATAAAATTTACAAAAATAATGCTATGATAAACATTGATAGTGTAAATTTATATAAATCAATTGAAGAATTAAAGGAAGATATGAATAAAAGATATGGTTTTGTTTAATATTGGAAGGAAGGTTTTTATGAGAAAGCCGAAAATTAATGAAGTTTGGTTAGATAAAAAATTAAATAAAAAATTTTTTATTTATAATAAGATTATAAATTGTGAATATGAAATTTATAAGCCATTTGATGTTTTATATGAAAATAATCAAACAAGATATTTGGAAACTAAATATATTTTAGAAAATTGCGAATATTTAGGTAAATGTAAAATTTCTTTTGGTCAATTATTTGAAATAAAAGGTAAAAAATGAATAGAGATTTCGTATTAAAAAATTTTTGGAATAAATTATCAGAAGCTAAACGCCAAAATGTTAGAGAAGTTCGTATGTCATTAAAAGAAATAGATGATTTAGGTTTTGTTATTTATGAATTAATGTCTGAATATTATAATAAAACAATAGATAATGTTAAAAAAACTTCTGATAATTTAGAAGAAGAATCTTTTAAAATGGATGGTGGTAATTTTTAATAATGAAATTTTTGATTATATATTTTATAATAACTTAAATTAATTAAGGATTATATTATATGTATGTTGGAACTTATTTAGATTCAAGAAATAATTTATTATTTGTTAATGAAAGAATTAATGGAGTTAGAACGATAACCCATTATCCATTGATTTTAGAATATTATGTCCCAGATAATGAAGGTTATTATATGGGATATGATGATGTTAGATTAAAACAAATTAAATTAAATACATTCCAAGAATATCGTAGTCATAAAACTAATTGTGCAGAATCTAATATAAAAACTTATGAGTTAAATTTTAATTTAACTAATAAAGTTTTATATAAAGAATACCATGGATGTAAAGCTCCTGAATTACATAAATCATATATAGATATTGAAGTTGATAGATATGGATTTGAACATTTAACTGTTAAACAATTGGTTGATGAAGCATGTTGCCCAATAAATGCTATTTCTATATATAATGACTGGATGAATACATTATTTACTTTAATGTTAAGACCAGACAATATTAGTCATGAAGAAGCTGAAAAAATTTGTAATGAATTTGAAAATACTTTTTTATTTGAAGATGAAAAAGTATTATTACAAGCATTAATTGCAATTTTAGATGATACTGATGTATTAACTGGTTGGAACTTTTCATTTTTTGATAATCCTTATATTATAAGAAGAATAATAAATTTGTTGGGTGAAGAAGCAACAAAGAAATTATGTTTGTTTAATCAAAAACCTGTTTTAAAAGAAAAATCTAATAAATTTGGTGATAAAAATATTACATATGAAATTCCTGGTAAATGGTCTGTGGATTATATGGAATTATATATAAAACATGAACAAGGTCGTAAAGAATCTTATAGTTTGAACTCTATTGCTGAAATAGAACTTAAACAACAAAAAGTTCAACACGATGAATCATTGGAAGATATGTATAGACAAAGATATAAAGATTTTATTCTTTATAACAGACAAGATACTATGTTAGTTTATAGAATTGATAAACAAAAAAATTATATTAATTTGCATAATGCTCAAGCACACGATATTTGTTGCACATTAGACCAAACGATGGGCACAGTTGGTTGGGTTGACCAAGCAATTATTAATGAAGCACATAATAGAAATTTACTTGTTCCAGATAGAATTGAAGGAAAAAATTCAGAATTTAATGGAGTTGTTCCTCCTGGTGCATATTGTGCTGACCCTATTGTTAAAGGTCTGGTAAGTGATATTTTTAGTTTTGATATGAATTCTCTATATCCAACAACTATTAGAACATTAAATTTAAGTCCAGAAACTATTTTTGGTCAAATTCAATTTACATTAACTTTGCCTTATTTATGGAACAAAATAAGAAGTGAAGAATTATGGAAACACGTTGAAAAACAAATACCTGATTGGGGTGCCGCTTGGGGTGGTTTATGGTCAACATTAGAATATGAAGAAATTATGAAGCAATCAGATACAATATTAACTTTAAAATTAGAATCTGGTGGTGAAATTGATATTACGGCAAAAGAAGTATATGATTTAGTTTTTAATGACGATAATAATTTATGTATTTCTGCGGCTGGTACAATTTATAGAACTGATAAGCAAGGATTGATTGCATCTATTTTAGGAAATTGGTATTCAGAAAGAAAAAAACTTAAAAAAGAATTGTTTAAATTTGAATCAATGGCATCTGGTGTTGTTATTGAAGATGAAAATTTAATTAATCAATTAAAACAACAAAATATTACATATAATGAATCTGAAAATAAAGAATATGATTTTAATAAATTACAAGAATTGGTAAATTTAAAAAATGTTGCTGATATTTGTAAATTCATGCAAGATAATAATCTTTATCTTATAGATAATCGTATTGAATCAAAATATAAAGATTATTTTGAAGAAAGACAATCATACTATGATTTAGCTCAATATGTTAAAAAAATTCAATTAAATTCTTCATATGGTGCTTTGTTAAATTCTTCTTCAACATTTTATGATTTTAGAATGGGAAGTTCAACAACATTATCTGGTAGAAAAGTTGTTCAACATTTAACTTCACAAGCTAATTTTGAATTATGTGGAGTATATGCTGACAAAGGTTATTGTGCAGAATATAATGATACTGATTCTGTGTATTGTTATATTAATAATGATTATTTTAAAAATGCACATCCTAATTTTGAATTTACAAAAGAAAATATTATTGAATTTTCTAATAATATTTCAGATAAAATTAATGCTTCTTTTCCTGAACATTTAAAGAAAATATTTCATTGTAATGATGAAAGAGCTTCTTTACAAAAAGCTGCAAAAGAAGTTGTTGCCAGTCGTGGGATATTTGTATCTAAAAAAAGATATGCTTTATTGGTTTATGAACATGATGGGTTTAGAAAAGATATTGAAGATATAGGTGAAATGAAAATTATAGGATTACAAGTTAAAAGAAGTGATTGCCCTCAACTTGTTCGTAATTTATTGAAAGAAATGTTAAAATCTGTTCTTCAATATGGTGATAAAGAAAAATTGGTAGAAATATTAAAAGAATTTGGTGAAAATAAATGGAAATTATTAAAACCATGGGAAAAGGGGACACCAAAAGCATGTAATAAATTATCATATTATACACAACAATATTTTGAAACAAAGAAGTGTTCTGTTGGTCAGGTAATGGCTTCAATCAATTGGAATATGTTAATTGATATGTATAAAGATAAAAAAACACAAAAAATATTAGATGGTAATAAAATTATTGTATGTAAATTAAAACCAAATAATGCTTTTAATATGACAAGTGTAGCATTTCCTGTTGATTTAAATATATTTCCTGAATGGTTTAAAAGTTTACCATTTGATGAGCAATCTATGAAAGATTCTGTTGTAGATAAAACAATTGAAACTATTTTTGGTGTATTAGGTTGGAAATTAACATTGGAGTCAGCAATGAATAAAGTTGATGATTTGGATGGTTTTTTAAGTTTTGTATAATAAAATATTGATAAAAAATATAAAAAATGTAATAATTATTAAAAATGGAGAATAATTTTGTTAAAAGAAACATTAATTGAAGCAGATAGATTGTTTAATAAATTTGATTTAACAACTGTTGTAGTCTATCCGTCATCTGACAATCATTGTTGTATATCTTGTCATACAAATGATGATTTAATATGGTTATTTGCTAAAAATAATAATAGTGGATATACTACTAATCAATTTGCATTTAGAACTTGGAGTTCTATACATTCAGTTATTAATTCATTTTCAAATGATTCTTTAAATATTAAAATTGAGAATGATAATAGTAATTATCCTCAATTATTGAAAGTATCTAATGGTCGTATAAAAATGAATTATTATTTACAAAATTATACATTTTTATCAAATCAACCAGAGTTATTATCTGAATATGAAAATAAAAGAATTAATCTTAATTCTTTAAATGAAGGTAATGGAGATGAACTTGATGAAAATCTTGTTAAAGATATAACAAGATTAAGTGCATTATTAAATGAAAAATTTTTTAGAATTGGTAAAGATGCTGAAAATTATATATATTTTGGAGATGAAAATCAATCAATTGATAATGGTAAAATATATATAGGTGATATTGGTGGTGATAATTTATGGTTACCAGAAATGTATTTTTCAGTTGAATATTTTGCCGCTATGTTTCGTTCTTTACATGACCAAAATATTAAAATAAAATTTACGCCAAAGCAGATTATTATGTATGGCAATGATAATAATGTATCAAAGGTTGTAATTCTTCGTGGAAAAAATATGTAATTAAAGGAAAATAAATGAGAAAATTATGGTATAAAATATTAAATAAACTGATTGGTAGTTATGTTAAGGAAGAAGTTAGTGAGTTTTATATTGAAATGCAAAAAGCAATTGAAGAAGCTAATAAAACTGAAGTTACTTCATATGTTATTCCAGTACAAAATATGAGTAAAGGAAAGAAAAAGAAAATTCTTGAAAAAGTTAAAAAAGAAATGAAAAAAGTTAATAAAAAAGAGAAGAAATAATCTTCTCTTTTTAATCCCAAAAGGCATAATTATCTAATGCTCTTTTAAATGATTCATCATCTTTGTCTTTATTATTTATACCAGCTATTCTTAATGTGTCATTAATTTCTGAATCAAAATCTTTATTATTTAGAGAGTTTCCTTCATAATCTACTGGATTTCCATCTACGTTAAAATATTTTCCTGTATGCTTAAATATACCATTTTTTAATGTATATAATTCTATAAATCTAAATGTATCACATTCTTGAGCATGTTGCACAGCTTCTTCAAATGTTTTACAAACTGCATATGCCCAAGGAGCATTATGTGGGTTGTCATTACATTGTATGACATATAATTCATTCATATTATTCACCTTTATTAGTATATTTCTTTAAATCAATTTCTTTAAAACCTTGTTGATGTTTTTTAGCTTCTTTTGATTGTAATGTTTTTACTAATTCTTCATTATATTTGTCACCATAGTAATCTTCTGGATTAATATTGTCAAGATTTTCATCGTTTAATAATATAGGAACATAATCTTCATCTTTATAATCTAAATAATTATCATCAATTTGTTCTAAAGGTGATTCGGCTGTTCTAACAATTACAAATGCTCTATCAATATTTAATTGTGTGCAAATTTCATTTTTAATTTGATTTTCTGTAATTGGATATTCAAATTCCATTTCCATTTTATAAATTGTTCCAAAAAATCCTTTTAATCTTGGAAAATCTGTTGGGGCAGAAGCTAATGGTAAAGCTGTTGGATTACTTCTTTTAATCATACCTTTTACTTTTAAAATAGTATCAAGATTTTTAAAATCCATATCTTTTACATCTGCTGCCAATTTAATTTTAAAAGAATAAGTTTTCTTCATAGAATCCAAAATTTTCTTTAAATCAATAGCCATTGTTAAAATCCTTTATTTTAATTATAAAAGTATTTATTTTAAATATTAGATATTCTCCACATACCAGCTCTATATTTTCTGTTAATGACATCATACCAAATATCATAATCTTCATTATATGAATATAAATATTTTGCATCTGATAAATCACGAACATAATAAACTGCTGGTTGTTCTTTTGGGTCTAACATTAATGTCCAAAAACCATTTTTATATTCAATAATACTATTGGCACTAATTTCATTTAAAATATTTCCATTTTTATCTTTTAATATTCCCCAAATATAAGTATTATTTCCAATACTTTCATCAAGTAAATATCTTGTGCCTTCTTCTTTTGTTGGGTTATATTCATGAGGATTTATTATAGCATCAATAGGTTGTAAATTTTCAGAAGGTAATAATTCTTGGTTAAATTCCCATGTTGCTTTTGTTGGGTCATTATCATTAATAAGTATAGGACCGTAAATTGACTTCTTTTTATTATTATCATATGTAATTAAACAATGAACATATACATTATTTTTTCTTGAATTATATTTGATTCCATAATATTTAAGTAATTGAAACCAATTTTTAATATCTTTTGAAGGTTGTAAAACAATTTCATTGTTATTTTGAACAGTAATAAAATTATTAGATGGAGTATGAATTGTTCTTATAGAATCTCCTTCTCCCCAACTTAATGTATCTTCAACATAATTTCCTTCACCGATTTCTGTAATAATATTTTCAACTAATGTATTATGAGAAATAAGAGCAGGTGCATCTAAATTTGTATTAATTTCAAATGTTAAATCCATTGCATCTAATTGTGAACTGTCTAAATTTGTTGTACCTTTAGAAGAATAATTAACATTAGTTAAAACTAATGCTGTAACTCTTGTCCAATCTAATGGATTTTCTGAAGTTTGTAACTCAATAGTTGGTGAAAACATCATTCTTATTTGTTCAAATAATTGGAATTTATGTGTTTGCATTGTTGTTAAAATGTAAAGTTTAAATGTAATTCCGATTGGTAATGGATTTAAACGAGCAATTTCATATGAATTTCCTAATTCATATTCATAATTTCCTGTTGATTCATTAAATTTTTTTTCATTAAAATCTGAAATATATTCATAATATGGAGAACCACTTATTAAATTATTATTTAATTTTAATTCGCTAATAGTTAATACCATTTTTGGTGATGATTCAATAACAGTATCAGTATTATTATTGATTAAATTGACAGCTGATTTATCTGTGCTCATAAAAACACATGGAACACGAACTAAATCTTCTTCTCCATTATCTTTTTTTCCATTTGAAATGTAAAAATTAGAAAATAATCTTTGAGTATGTAAAATTATTGTTCTAATTTGAGCATTATACCAATATCCAACATCAACAGTCATAATAAATTTCCTTTAAATATGCTTTATGAATGTATTTATGGATTAAAATAAAGCAATTAAACTTATATAGAATAATCATAAGATAAATAATTTTATATTAATAAAAAGGATAATTTTAATTATGGATAACAAATTTAAAGATTCGGCACAACAAGATTTTTATAGAATTTTTAATTCACAAGTAGAAAAATATGTTAAAGATGGTGCAACTAAACCACAAGCAATTTCAGTTGTATGTAAAAAATTTAATTTAAGTCCATATAAAATAATTAATACATATTATTCAGATATTAAACCAGAAGATTTACAAACATATAAAGATATTAAAACAGAAGAAGGGTCTTTTGTTACATTAAAAAATGATTCTAACCAAAATCATTATGAAGTAATAAATATTAATAACAAAGATGCTATTGTTTTGCGAAATACAGACAATAATGAAGAAATTACAGCATCCGAAAATGAAATAACACCTGTAATTACGGAGAATAAAATGAATAAACTTAATGAAGCACAATATAATATTTCAATCAATGGATTGGAAACACAAGATGCTGCTACATTATCACAAATGCTTAATTTAGCAAGTCAAGCAGAAAGTATGGGCGGTTCAATGATTGCACCTAATGGTATGCAAAGTGATATGGCAGTAAATCCAATGCCAATGGATATGGATAGTGGTATGCCAATGGATATGAATGAACCATCACCTACTGATATGGGTGTTGATATGCCAATGGACAATGGTTTAGAAGAACCAGTTGTTGATGATATAGAATTTGATGAAGAATTACCTACTGATACTTCTATTGACGGAGAAATTAATACAGATATAAATGTCCCAGAAGAAAATTCAGAAATGGAAATTTCTTCTGATATAAATGTCCCAGAATCTCCTATTGACAACGATATGTCTTCTGATATGTCCATGGATGATATGATTGATAATGGTATGTATGACAATATTATGGATGAATCATTTGATTACGATGCTTTGATTAAAGAAGCAATGGAAGCTGCTCAAAAAGAAACTGTTAAAGAAACGGAAGAAATAATTCCAGGTGAAGATTTTATTGATGATAAAGGTCAATTAGAAGGAGAACAAGAAGAATATGCTACTGAAATTACAGAAGCATATAATGGCAATTTTGATTCATTAAAAGAAGAAATTCAAAACGGTTCTATTACTGATGAAGAAGCAATTTCAGCATTATTAGATATGGGTGAAGCTAGTGATGATGAAGAAGCAATGGATATTATCAATGGTATTAAAGAAGATTTTGCTTGGCAATATAATGAATATCAAGATGATGTTGCATTAGCTAATGATTCATACGGTGATGAAGAAGATTATGACTTTGATTCTGAAATTACAGAAGCATTAAAAGCTGCTGGTATTGAATTAAATGAAACTGAAAATGATGAAGATAGTGTATTAGGTAATGAAGAAGTTGAAAATTCAGAACCTGGTATGGATGAATCATTTGATTATGATAAAGAAATTACAGAAGCACTAAGAATAGCTGGTGTTAAATTAAATGAAAATGAAGAACCAGAAGATTGGGAATATCAAGATGATGATTCACATGATAATGCAGAATTAGACCAAATTAAAGATTTATTTATGAGTGGTGATTTTGATGATGAACAAATTAAATATGATTTGATTCACGCAGGATTTGCTTCAAGCGATGAAGAAGCTCAAGAAATTATTGACGAATGGTCTAAAAATGATATTATATTTGATGGTGAATCTGAAGAATCAACAGATTTTGATTCTGAAATTGCAGAAGCATTAAGAATAGCTGGTGTTGAATTAAATGAAGAAGTTACAGATGGTCCAGAAATTGTTGACCAAAAAACACTTTATATTAATAAAGATAAAGAAAAAGAAGGTCAAGAACCAGAATATACTGAAGTTGATACAACAACTTTTGGAAAAGATGCTTCTGAAGGTATGAAAAAATCAATGACTTTTGAAGCTGCTGTTAATACTAATAAAATTAAATCTATTTATGAAACAGCAAAATCTATGTATGCTAAAAAAGATACTTCTGAATGGTTAAGTTTAGATAGACGATATGTTGAAAAATTAATCAGAGAAGGTGTTGGATATGAAAAAGCAAGCAAAATGATTTTAGAAGCTAAAAAAGGAAAATAGTTCTTAAAATATAAGAGTTAAAATAAACTACTGTGTTAACACAGTAGTTTATTTTTATATAAATATTATTATTAGAATATTAAAGGAATATAATAATGGCTATTACTAATTATGCTGAAAGTTGGAAAGATGTTTATGACCAATATAAATCAGTAGTTAATTTTGTTGCTGGTGATTTTGATTCATTAAAAGATGTTATTAGACGTTATATTGTGATGCAAAATCCTGAAAATTATAATGATTGGGCGGAATCATCAGAAGTTGGTATGTTTGCCAATGGTATTGCATATTTAGGTGAATCATTACATTATAGAGTTGATTTAAATGCTCATGATAATTTTCCTTCAACAACAGAAAGAAGACAATCATTATTAAATTTTGTCAAAATGTTGTCATATTCTCCAAAAAGAAATATTTGTGCAACAGGTATAGCAAAATTAACTTCTATTTCAACAACTCAAAGTGTAACAGATACCGCTGGTAATCTTTTAAAAGATACTACAATTTCATGGAACGATTCTTCAAATCCAGATTGGTTAGAACAATTTTTAACAGTAATGAATTCAGCATTTGTATCTAATAATCCATTTGGTAAACCATTAAAAAAAGAAGTTGTTGACAGTATTACAACACAATTATATGAATTAAATAATACAACAAATAATAATACAGTATATTCATTTACAACAAGTGTTAATGCAACAACACAACAATTTGAAGTTGTTAATGCTGATATTGATACAACATTAAATGTAATTTATGAAAGAACTCCAATTCCTGAACAAGCATTTCATATTTTATATAGAAATGATGGTACTGGTAATAGTTCAAAAAATACTGGATTTTTTGTTTATTGGAAACAAGGTTCATTACAATCTGAATATAATAATTTTTCACAAAAAATTGAAAATAATTATTTCACAATTAATACAAATAATATTAATGAATATGATGTATGGGTTCAAGAAATTGATAGTTCATCAGGATTAGTAAAAGAAAATTGGACAAAAATTGCTAATGATGAATATTTAGTATATAACAATACGGATTCACAAATTAGAAATATATATAAAGTTGAAACAAGAGAAAATGATACTGTTATTGTAAGATTTTCTGATGGTAAATTTGGAACTATTCCAGTAGGTTTATTTAGATTTTGGTATCGTGTTTCACAAGGAAATTCTAATTTGTATATCAAACCTGCTGATATGAAAAATATATCTATTAGAATACCATATAAATCTAATAATACAACAGATGATAATATATATTATTTAACTTTAACATTTAGTGTTGAAGATATTTCTCATATTCGCCAAGCTGTGCCACAAGAATCAATGGAATATATTAGAACAAGAAGTCCACAAGTATATTCTACTCAAAATAGAATGGTTACAGGTCAAGATTATAATTATTTTCCTAAGTCATTTGGTCAACAATTAAGAGTTGTAAAAGCAATTAATAGAACATATGCAGGTAACTCAAGATATATTAAATTTAATGACCCAACAGGAGTTTATCAAGATTTAAATATTTTAGCAGAAGATGGTTATTTATATAAACAAGATGTTATTTATATAAACGAAATACCAAATGATGATAATGTTTCAGCAAGAGAAATGATTGTTAGAAATATTTTACCATTATTAAATTCTACAAATTTAAACAATTTCTTTTATGATTATTACCCTTCAATAAGCATTGATTATACACCAGCTGGTGAAAGTCAATCACAAAAAATGAAATGGAAAGAATTATATTCTGAAGGTACAAATACTTCATATGGTGTTTTTGTAGATAAAGATGGAGTAACAATTCCACAACAATATATTACAAATCAAATATATGCAGGAAGTTTAATTAAATTTACAAATCCTGATTATGATGGAGATATTTGGGTATCTGTTATTTCTGTTGAAACAAATGAAACAGATAATTCTGCATATGTAATAGCTATTAATGAAGTATTAGATGATTCTTATAATTGGGATGTATCAGAATATAAATGGTCATTAAATGAAGGCTATCAACCATTTATTACTTCATTTCCAGCTTCTTTATATTCTGAATTAGAATCTTTAATTGAAGATAAAATTTCTTTTGGTTTAACTTATGATTATTCAATAAGAAATTGGAAAACTGTAAGTGGTGATATTTTATCTTCTGATGATGAAAAATTTGATTATAATAATCCTTATACTTCTAATGGATTATTTAAAAATTGGATTTTAAAAGTAAATTATGAATCTCCAAATTCTTGGGTATTTAAAGTTAGATATTTAGATTATATTTTTGGTTCAGAAAGTAAAGTTTCATTCTTTTTCAATACTGATGAAAAATTTAATAATAATTCTTTTTATACAAGAGATTATATTAAAATATTACAATTGAATTCAAAACCAAGTGGCGAATTATTTAAAGAAGATTATTATTGGAAACCAAGTGAAACAATTAAATATAGCGATGGTTATACAGATACAAGACAAGTAAAAGTATATGGTTATGATTCTGATAAAGATTCATCAACTGATAATCCTGTTCAATTTCAAGAAATAACTTCTAATAATATTAAAAATATGTATTTTATGGTATCAGAAGATGAATTAGATACATTTAATAGTGAAGTTATTGAAATTCCAAGTTTATGGGAAAATACAACAACATCCGCAACTTATTATTGTACATTAAGTGGTACAATTTATCCAAAAGGTACAAAAATTCCAGAAGATGTAACAATTACAAAAACTGTAAAACTTTCTAATGGTAGAACAATTGTTGCTTCAATAGATAATCCACATACTTTTGAAAAAGGTAATGTATTTGATTATGATGTTGTTGATGATGGTAAAGTAGTTACATGGAAATGGGCAAGTGATATTGACCCAACAATTAATGAAGTTGAAGATGAATTAATTGAGTTTAATTCTGTTCCTGTTGGTTCTGAATTAGTTAAATGGAATACAACAGAAGAAACATTAACAAGATATACAACTGATGAATGGTATGTTCGTCAAGGTATAGATAAATTGAAATTTATTTGGCAACATTTTGCTTCTTCAAGTTATATTATTGACCCATGTCCAACAAATATTATAGATATATATGCTTTAACAAATACTTATTATAATAGTATTCAAAATTGGTTATTAAATAATAAAAAAGGAACATTCCCTAAACTTCCTTCTGCATATGATTTAAAATCAACATTTGCAGAATTAGAAAGTTATAATATGGTATCAGATACTATTGTATGGCATCCAATTAAATATAAATTATTATTTGGAAATGAAGCTGATAATGAATATAAAGCTAATTTCAGAGTTATTAAAAATGAAAATACAACAATGAGTGATAATGAAATTAAGCAACAAGTTATTGAAGCTATTGATGAATATTTTGATTCTATGGAAGCTGGTGAAAAATTTTTCTTTACACAATTATCAACATATATTCATGAAAAACTTGGAATGAATATAGGAACAGTATTAATTGTTCCATCATTTGCTGATGATAAATTTGGTAATTTATTTGAAATTAATTGTGAAGAAGATGAAATATTATTATCTTCTGCAACAATAGATAATGTTCAAATTATAAGTAGAATTACCGACCATAATATTAGAATTGGAGAATGATAATAAATATTTTATATAATTAATTAGGAAATATAATGTCATATAATATTAAAAAAACAAACGGAGAACCTTTATTTGGAGAAGCTGGATTACCTGAAAATGAAGTTAATACAACTAAAACTCCCGTTGCATTAATTGGTAAATTAACTCCTGATTATGGTAATTATCAATCTGAAAATTTTGTTCATATTACAGAAAATTTTGCTAATGATGTTTTTCCAGAAAATCCTTTAAAAGGTCAATTAGCATATAATACGTCCGATGATTGTATATATGTTTGTGTAGATGATGTTTTAAAGACATGGACAAAAATGTTGTCCATTCGTTTTGAACAACCAACTTCACCACAAACAGGTGATATGTATTATGACATTAATGAAAAAAAATTATATATATATGATGCAACTGTTGGTGATTATGGGGAATATGTATTAATTGGTCCTTCAAATTTTAAAAATAAAAAAACTGATTCAACTGTATTAGAATCTGATAGAGATATTCAATCTTCTTTTTATAATATTGAAATTGAACCAGGTACAACTAACTTAGTTACATTAAAAATTGTAGCAAGTGAAAAAATGGATGCTAATTTAAATCCTGAATATGGTATTAGAGTTCCAGAATGTGCATCATGGATTTATAAAATGCTTGTTAATTCATATAAATTAGAAAGCGGAGCTTCACAAACTGTTATAATTGGTGACCCTAATTTTGAATTAATAGGTAGAACTTCTGGTCAAGCATTAAATTGGAGTGTTGAACCATTAATTTTTGATAATATGTTACAAATTAAAGTACAAGGCGTTGGTACAACTAATCCTTTAATTACTCCTGAAATGGATAGAGTTGATTGGGAAATTGATATTGAAATTGTAAAGGTATAATATGACTTCTATTAATATAGACCATAATAAAGGGATTATTTCAACAGAATCAGATTCAATTTTATACATTGCTGATAAAGGTGCAGTTAAAATTGGTGATGGTACATATTTAGATGAATTAGGAAATTCACAAGAAATTGAAGCCCGTGAAGATTATATAGGTGCAATGAGATATAATAAAGATAGAGGTTGTTTACAAATTTGTGACGGCACTAAATGGAAAGATGTTTTAGGACATTATAAACAAACTTCTAATATTGTTTGGTCTTTATTATTTTAATATTTCTTTAATAAAAAAATAGTGTTATAATTTCAATAAAATAAGTTTATTAAAGGATTATTATGAAATATAATGAAAAACGCTATTTTTTAAAAAATGCTAATTTATTGGCAGAAGTTCATAATTCAAAATTAACTTATTGTTGTTATGAAAAAGAAGAATATGGTAATTATGATATAATTTGTAAAGATTATCTTTTAATTACACCAAATATTATATCAAATTTTTTTCAAAAAAATCCAGATAGAGAATATATTATTGTTCGTGTTATGACAAATGAACACGTTCTTCCATATTGCAAAAATGATAAGATTAATTTACAAGAATTAAAAATGAAACCATTTAAACATTTTTTAATTTTTAAAAAAGATTTTGAAATTGTATATGAACAAACAGAAGATAATTTTGATAAAATTGATAAATTAAATTCAAGGATTTTATCAATAAAAGAAAAGAAAAAAGATAATAATAGAATTATTAGATTGAATAGATTAGAAAAAAATAAACAAATACCATACAAAGAAGATAATAAACAATGTGATGAAGAAATATTAAACATTACAAATGAAATTAAGAGATTATCTGAAACATTTTCTATTAATATTATGAAAAATGCTAAAGAAGTTTTACGTTCTCATTGGAACGGAAAAACCATTGAAGAAGGTCATTTTGATGTATCACAAGGTCATTTAAGTGACGGTTTAGTATATATGATAATTATGTTGGTTGACCAGTTTGCTAAATCTGGAAATTGGTCTGGTTATACTTATATAGAAGATATGAAAGGTGCTGCATTAGTTCATTTATGTGATGTTGCTTTAAAATTTGAAGAATCGGAATCAACAAATGTTTTTTCATATTTAACACAAATAGCTTCAAACAAATTTACTGCTACATTAAATAGTGAAAAATATCAAAGAAAAATTAAATCAAGAATGATGCAAGCAGTTGGTTACAATCCTACGTTTGGAGAAATTGTTGACGAAGAATTTAAAAATATACGTTATGATGATGAAGGTAATGAAATTATTGAAGACGATGATGATTCTGATTCAGATAACATTGATATTGATAATTCTTCCGAAGAAAATTATTGAGGGTCTAATATAACTATTCCATCGTCTTCTTCCATATCTATTGGAGCATCTTCAAATTTTTTTGTAGATGCTTCAAATTTTTTAAGTTGCAATTCATGATTTAATTTTTTAAATTTAGCGTCCATTTTGGCTAATCGTGCATTTAATTTAATATTTAAAAAGTTTTGAGCAGATGAAGAAATATCTCCCACCGATTTACCAACACTATTTAATGCAATATCCATTAAATCTGTAAATGCTTGGTCAGCTTGGTCAGCAATTTCATCTAATTCAATTTCTTCTTTTTCTTTTAATTCTGATTTTGTTATATCTTTAATATTTTCATTTTTTTTAACAATGAATTTTCTTTGTTCTATTGGTTCAAGTTCAGTTATAATATTTTCTTTATTAATTAGTTCAAGGGCATTTTGTATATCTGTACATTGTTGAATTTCTTCATCACTTAAAATATTGAATTCAGAATCTAATTTTTTATTTGCCATTTATAAACCTTTATTTTTAAAGCATATTAAAATACATAAATATTTATAAGATAAAATATAGGATTTTACTAATGGGAATATTAGATAGTATTGCAAATAAATTTTATAATTCAGATGCTGGTAGAGTTATTTTAGATGAAAATAGTTACGCAGCTACTCCATATGGTTCTGATTTTATACCAGAATATTTAGCAACTTCTGGTCAAAAAAGATTTTCTACAAATGCAGCTATTCCTAATTTACCTAAATTAGAAACTATGTTTTTTGTATATTTTTCTATTAATCCAAAAGCTCAAGAAATGATTAATAAGAAAAAAGCCTTAATTAATTTTTTAGTTAGTAATACGGCAAGTGATACTTCAAGAACTGATTTATCTGCATCTAATTTAGCAAATTCAATTGTTGCTTCTGGTACAAAAATAATTAATGATTTAAGTAATAGAATGAGTTCAACATTAAATGATTTAGCTGAAAAATTTACAGGAAGTCGTCTATCTTCTTCTGAAGATAGTTCTTCTTCTAATATTCCAACTTCAGAAAATTCAAAATCATATGGCGATTATATGCCAGATAAATTTATTTTAAATCAATTATCTTTTGAATTATCTAAATTTGTTAAATCTGTTGATAAACCTTCAATTGATTTTGATATTAAAGAATATAATGAATACAATCGTAAAAGATTAGTTTATGATAAGATAAATTATGGACCTGTAAAAATTACATTTTATGATGTAAAAGAAAATCCTGTCCAACAATTCTTTTTTGCGTATTTAAAAATTATTAATAATAATTTTTTATGTAAAGATTTTAATGATTACAATAAACAAATTGTTACAAATAAATTTGATACTGACGCTACTGATTGGGGATTTAGCACAGATTCAAATTTTAGATTAATAGATAAAATTTCAATATGTGAATTTTATATGGATAAAATGATGGTTTATACATTAGAAAATCCTGTTATTAAATCAATAAATTTTGGAACAAATAAACTTGGTTCGTTTAATGCTAATGAAATTAATATAACATTTCAATATGAAGGATTTACTAATGACTTATTAGATATAGAACCTTATAATACATCATTTGGTAATGATAAAACATATTTGAAATCTATGATTAATTCAAATATTACACCAGAAATGGCAAATTTCTTAAATATGAGATATAAAGAAGGTGCTTCTATGGGTATTGATACTGCGGTAGCATTTATAAAAGGTATATTAGACGCTCCTTCTGATGAAAGATGGGATAAAATTAAATCCCAAACATTAGATACTTTAAGAAAATTAGGATTTGCAGACGAAATTAATATAACTAATAGTTTGTTAGAAGATATTGAAAACTTTAAAAATTCAGAAGATAAAGGAAAATATTTGTTAAAATTAACAGATGACCCTTCATCATTCATTGGAGAATTAATTAATAATGGTAGTACATCTTCTGCTTCTTCATTATTAAATTTGTTTTTCTAAATAATCTTTCCAACGATTATCTTTTGAAGAAGATAGTAATATTTTAATAAAAAAATTAGCATCATTTAACATAATAATATTAAATGGTTTGTTATCATATAATTTATTTTCATAATAATATTTCCAGTATTTTACTGAATTTTCATTTATACCTGATTTATAATAATCATAGAAAAAATCATCTAAAAATAATGAAACAATATTTGGAGATAAAGAATTATCTGTTGTTATTTTATCATTGTTATATCTATTTTTAATATCTTTACCATTATTTGTAGCAAAAGTAATCATATATATTAAATATGAATCAAAAAATTCAATCCATTTAGATATTAAATTTTTATTAATTTTAAGGAAAGAATATTCCATAGTATCAGTTAATGCAGAACCTTTAAGACGTAATTTAATATTTTTAAATTTATAAACACAATTCATTATAGCTATATTAAATGATAATATATGATTAAAATGATTATTTGTCATATAATAATTTAATAATTTAAATCTAATTTCTTCTGGTGTATTATTAAAATAAATGTCTGAAATTATTCCTAAATTATTGATATAATTTAAAAAATCTGTGCAGTTATCAAATTTTTCTGATTTATCATAATCAAAAATATAAACAGTTGCTGAGTCTAAATCAGAATCCATATCTGAATTTAATAATGGGACTTTTACTACTTTAGTATTAGATTTCATTTTCTTGACTCCATTGAATTAATTGCTGTGAATATAAATCAATATTGTCAGGGTATATTAAACTAATATTTTTGGTTAATATGGAATCGTCAGTTTTAATAAATTTTAAAATCTCATTATCAAAATCTTGATAATATAACTCTCCATTTGGTAATAAACATATATCTACTAAATTTTGTTTTTCATTTAAAATTTTATTTCTTAATTTTTCTTTATTGACTAATTTATATGGAACATTTAATTTAGAAGATAAAATCATTTTATTAAATTTATCTAAACAATTATTTTTTGTAATATCATATTGTGAAGATTCATTTTTACAATATGGAACAAATTCCACACTTTTAATATTGGGTAATAAAGATAATTTTTGCAAAATAGCATTAGGATGATATTTAAATATCATTGGTGATATAGTTACGGTTATATCAAATTTTTTTGGAAATCTTAAAAGATTTTCCCAAACTTCTAATGCTCTAGCACGAGCCATAAAATCATATGAAAGGTTATATTCTACATCTTCTCTATAATTATCAATATTATAAGGATATGAATTAATGGTTATATTAGAATTATATTTTTTAATAGTATCAATTAATTGATTAAAATAATCTTTTTTTAATGCCATTGGTTCTCCACCAGAAATTATAATTTTGTCAAAACAATTTTGATGGGAATTTAAGAATTTATCAAGTTTTTCAATAGATAATATTTCATTATAAGAAGATTTATTTTTAGTAACACAAAATGCACACGCAAATGGGCATAAAAAAGAAGGGTATATAACCAAATTTCTCATATAATAACTCCTAATGTAATATAAAATATTTACTATTAAAAATATTATATATGAGCGTGTACAAAAATTTCAATAAGTTTTTCTGTGTTTTCGTTTTTATCTTGTAAAGATGTTCCTATTGTTGGTTTAAATAATAATTTATCTAACCATGTTTTCTTTTTGGCAACACCTTTAAATTTAGAAGTAGTTAGTTTGTCAAATTTTTTAATTTTACCTTTTACTCTACAAGGAACTTTTCCACATAAAGCAACTGGTAAATAATTTTCATTTTCACGTTGATTTAAAATTAAACCAGGATTTGAAGAAATTATACCGAAAAATGAATGACCATTAGATGATGTTTTAGTAATTTCTTTTTCTCCACCAAATTTAACTAATGTTCCAATTGGTAATGATTCAATGGAAGAATGTTCATAATATTCAGCCAAGTCAGCATAATAAGTAGCAATAGCTGTTCCTCGTATTACTTTTTCAAAGGTTGTAACATCTTTAAATACCCATTTTCCAGTCACAGATTCATCTTGGCTTCTTCTTGTATATTCTGGGTCTGATATAAAACCACTATGAGCCATATTTAATTCCTTCATATAATAAGCACTTTTTGTATAAGTATTTATTCAAGAATTATCAAATAATAAATAATTATATTAGTTACAAGGATTAATATGTCAGCATTAGATAGAAATAAAATATTTTTTGGTTTAATTCATTATATATTATCAGAACAAAGTAATGTAGATTGGATATTAAAAACAAGTTTAGTAAATTTTACTGGTATTAATTCTACTGTTGATAATAAAAAATATAAACAAAATTCTGTTACAGAAGATATTATAGATTACATTTATCAAGTTAAACCATATCATGTTACATTTGAACAATTTATTGAAAAATATTCTTCAAAACAAGATGAAGTTAATGTTTCTACACAAGAACAAAATAATATAACAATGTATATTAGATATGATTCTATTACTTCTAATGTTGACGCACAAGGTGATATGAGTGATTATGAATATATGGACACTCATATGGCAAATAGATTATGGTATTTTAAACATGCTGATTTTAAAAATATATACGGAAATGATGATAAAATATATGAATATATAAAAGATGTAATGAATTGTCATTTTAAAGGCGTTACTGTTGAAGGTGGTGGCTTTGATATTGATAAATCTGGTTATGACGCATTTTTATATGATTCAACATTATATGATGCTCCAACATTAACAAGCGATTATTGTTTGGTTAATTATAAAGAAAATCTTCAATATCCTTATACAAAGAATTTTGTAAAAATTGGTCTTAAATCATTTAAATTGGAATATACATCTGAAATTTATCCAACAAATATTACAGTTTATAGTGAATATGAAGGTCAACAATCTGAAATTAAAAATTTTACAATTACTGATAATTTAATTACATTTTTTACACCGATAAGAAAAATGGAAAAAATTACTATTGTAAATAAAGTTAATAATATTAGAAATGGATATATATTTGTTGGACATCCATTTATTGAAAGTAACGATGAATCTAATTTAAGAAAATTTGTTGAAATAGGCACAAATGAATTTCCTATTCCAGATGGTAATTTAGGTTCTAAAAAAGTTACCGTTCATATTGAATATCCAAATGGTTCAAGAGTCCCAACTACAAATTTTGAAAAATTTGATAATAATATAATCATTTATGATAAACTTGAAGAAAATTATCATGTTATTTTAACAGTTATTGATTATAAACAAATTTATGATAAAATATATACTTATGAAGATTGTTATGGTCAAAGTAATAATGTTATAACATTAGATGGTGATAAATTTTTACGTCCATATTATGAAAAAGAAAGACCATCAGAATTATGTGTATCATATCCTATTAATAATTTGATGATATATACTGAAAATAATTCTGGTAAAATTCAATCTGTTTATGTTGCAGATTTTAAAGATACACAATATAAATTACCTATAACACAAACATTTATAACTAAATTAAGTCAAGATTTAAATATTGGTGATAAAATTATTAAAGTTGATAATATTTCTAAATTAGTAATGCCAAGTATAGGAGAAAATAATCAAATAAAACCTGGTAAAATAATTATTAATTCTGAAATTATTGAGTTTTACGAATTTGAAAAAGATACAGGAAATAAAGGTATTTTAAAATCTATTCGTAGAGGTGTTATGGGTTCATATTTAGCAGAAAAACATGAAAAAGGGTCAAATGTTTATACATATAATGACCAATCATTAGTTGATTGTACTTCAACTTCATTAAATTTATCTACATATATTAATGATAATACAGAAAATAAATTTAAAATTCCTGGTACATATAGAGAAGCTGATAAAATTGCAGTATTTAAAAAACCATATATTGAATTATTATCTGATATTACTTATATAGGAAAATATTTTGATATATCAAGTAATAATATTGTATTACCTGGAAATGTTCAAATTCAATCTGAATTAGAATTTAGTCCAGTTTATAATAATCAAATATTAGGTATTGATTTAGGTGGAACTTCATATCAACTTAATATTGATAAAAATTATTCAAATTTAGATGAATTGAATGAATTTATTACTTCAAAAATACCTGCTGCTAATGGATTTTATGTATATAATATTGATAATAAAGTAAAATTTGTTGGAACAGAAGGTAAATCAGTAAAAATTTATAATATTTCTGGAACACCATTACAAGAATTATTTGGTAATTTAACTGTTGGAACTAAAAAGAATCCTTCAATATGGATGGACGGATATAATGGTTTAATTATTAATGATAATGAAATTTTATGGGGTAATGATAGTCGTTCAGTTCAATGGATGAAAGATAATCCTTCGCAAGGAACTGTTGATGATGCCGTATCAACAATTAATAATTTAGAAAATGTTAATAAAATTGTTAAAGCATATAATAGAAATGGAATTCTTGAAATTGTTACATTGATTAATGAGGAAGTTAAAATAGAAAATCTAACAAATATTGAATCTCCATTTGATAATTTGCAAGAAATTGGCATTGAGAATATAATACCAACACAATCAATATTTTTAAATACAAATAATCAATTAAATTATTATAATGATAATCCTGAAAAATTGGGTAATATTTTTATAGATGGTGAAAAATTATATTATAAAAATATTCAAAGAATAGTATCTGGTAAAAATATCTATTATAGAATATCTAATTATTTTACTAATAAAGAATATAAAGTTGGTGAATCTGTTATTTTATCTGTTAAACCAGAAGAATTAAAATCAACAGAATATACAATTGATTATGAAAATGATTGCATATATTTAAAAACTGCTCCTAAAGTTGGAGAAGTCATAACAATATGTAATGAAAAATAATGACAATACTATTTACTAAATAAACCCTTCAATTGAAGGGTTTATTGGTATTTATTAAATACCAATAAAGAGTATTGGAGAAAATAATGACAGATATATCAAAAATAAGCATTGAAAGAATTAATGATTTAGTTGATAAGTTGAATGAAATTAATGAAAATATATCTTTAATTAATTCCAAATTAAATTCAATGAAATATGTTATTGAAACTTGGTCAGAAGGAACTGAATGGTATAGAGTTTGGTCAGATGGTTGGATTGAGCAGGGTGGATATTTAGGAGATACTCTAATTAATACAAAAACAATAACCATTAATAAATCTTTTACTAATACTAATTATACTATTACATTTGCTG
>ENA-ORKV01000861-ORKV01000861.1-human-gut-metagenome-genome-assembly--contig:-NODE-861-length-29151-cov-6.603151_pt1 | contig 29151 bp, 27 predicted proteins | sample MGYA00243058_ERZ508805 | MGnify/ENA primary metagenome ERZ508805 (study PRJEB26277, sample SAMN04329770) | human gut metagenome | biome: human-associated habitat | host: Homo sapiens | place: USA... | reverse complement strand
AAATACAGCTCATTTCAAACGACTTACGTTTAATCTTTACCTATTCACTATTGCTTGCTTCGCCTTGTATATTCCATCTTGCCCGGCACTCGTATGCGACCTCTGTGTGTCTCGCTAATGGTGTGAGCATCGAGAACGTGGCCAAGATGCTCGGTCACTCCAATATCAAGATGACCCAGCACTATGCCCGCGTGTTGGATTCCTCTATCCTGCGTGATATGAATAATGTGAAGAGCATGATGGCCAAAGTAATGGGATGAGTATGGAAAAAGGAATCATTACAATCAGTGAAGGCGGTGTGGTGAGTATGCCCACTGCACCCGTATGGATGACGCAGTTCGAGATTGCTGACTTGTTCGGAGTGTTCTCTTGCGATGTTCGTAAGGCGATTCATGCCATTTATAAGAATGGTGAACTGAACGAGGCGGACACGATGAAGTATGTCAGACAAGCCGATGGAATCAGTTACGATGTTTACAGCCTTGAAATGGTTATTGCCATTGCATTCAGAATATGCAGTAAGAACAGTATGCTGTTCAGACAGTTTGTAATCGGTAAACTGAATGCTGGTAAGGTCTCGTTGTTTGTTTCCTGTAGCAGAGGAACCAACCAATGGTATAATTGACTCCATCCCGTCAATCACTCGTTCCCGATGCTCGGATGCAAAGGTAGCGCATGGTTTGATGGCAGAAGCAAGGTCAAGCGGCAGAGCCGTTTCTGGCAGAATCTTCCTCCTGCGGAGCGTATTCAGCCCGAAAACCTTGTCCCTGCCGACCATACGCTCGTAAGGCATCCGGCAACGGAAACAAGCGACTGACGGGAAATCAGAAGACAAGAAAGGAACGGCTTACAGACGAAGCGGAATTATGATGCTTCATCCGTAAACCGTTCCTTTTTCTTTTTGGTGACGTGTCTATTGCTCTCGCAATTTATAGGGCAGACGGCAAACTGCGCTCCTTCAAGGAAATCAGATGGCTGTCTGTCGGTAGGCGGAGCGGTAGCCGTCAAGCAGTATCTTCTCTATATCCGACTCGCGGTAGAGAATCTTGCCGCCTAACTGGATATAAGGTATCCGTCCCTCGTTACGGTAGTCCTGGAGTGTACGTCGGCTTACCTTCAATCGCGCCGAGACTTCCTTGTCGGTGAAGAAACGCTCTCCGCCCAGTGTAGGGCGATAGTTGGCAGCCATACGCTCGTAGTTGTCCAGCAGTCGGTCGAGACTACCCATGAAGTGGAGAATCCACTCGTTGTCTTTGGTCATCAGTTCATTCATGTTACGTTGGATTTAGTGGTTATTGTTATTCTACTTTGTTTCTTGTTTATATTGTCCGTCCTTTGAACCGTGCTTCTTTTCGTCTGTCCTCCACATGAGCCACGATGCGCTTCACGTCCTCGGGACGATAATACGTCTTGTGGTTGATTTGCGAGAAGGCGAGTGTTCCATTGTCCCGCAGCGTCTGCAAGGTACGCGGACTGATGTTGAGCATCTGGCATACGTCCTGATTGTCCATCCACTCACTCATTGTTTTTTCGCCGTGCCGATGGCAAATGGCATCCATGCGGCGGGCGAACTGGTCGAACTTGGCGACCATCGCCTCAAAGGTTCTTTTCTCAATAGATACTATTTCCATAATTCAGTGCTTTTGTTGTTTTTCTGCCGCAAAGGAATGGATAATCCGCCACTCGGCAATACTTTTTTCAGAACTGGCAGCCTTTGGCACTGGTTTGCCGGAAAACCGGTGCCAGTTGTCAGATGATTCTGCCTTAATTCCTAGATATAATGGGAGTGTCGAGGTTCCGATAAGCCCTTAATTATAGTGCGCCCATAATTGCTTCCTATTATTCGTTCTCGGAGAATCGGTGAAGTCTGCACCAATGTTTCCATAGTCCAAAAGCAAAGCCGCACAAAATTGCCTAAGAGAATCCAAGTTCTTGACGGGGTGAACTATAGGTAGTTATTTTGCACCCGACAAACGGTCAAGTATGCGCATAACGACCAATAGTGATTCACCATTAACAAGAAACAGTATGAGTAAGAAATTCAAAAGCATCGAGAACGATGAAGAGTTCAAGAACTTCAAATTGGAAGACTATCTGCCTTCCATGCCCAATGCAGAGCGGGCAGAAAAGTCGGCTGACGCGAAATCGGAGGTGTCTGACGAATCGGGCAGTCTCTTTCCTCGGTTGAAAGAGCCGGACACATCCGTGGTGCAGACAGTGGTGTCAGCGGCTGTTACACACGAGCATGAGGAAGCAATTACAGAATTGGACGACACTCCTGCGGAGCGAATCATTGCCAGACGCATCAGCAGCAAGCAGCGCAGGCTCTCGCTGGACGAGTACCGCGACACCTACCTGCATGTCCCCAAGATTATCGACCGCAAACCTGTGTTCGTTAGCAGTGAGGTGCGAGATGAACTGGACAAGATAGTCCGTTGTCTTGGTGGCAGGGGAATGAGCGTGTCCGGACTGGTTGAGAATCTCGCCCGCCATCATCTTTCCACATACGGAAACGACATCGACCAATGGCGTAAATTGTGAGAATTAAGGAGCGGCTAATGGGAGATTTTATAGAGTTGCTCTAAATCCCTGTAACGAAGTTTGGAGAGGGCAAGTTTATGTTTCGGGCAGACCGAAACCACTTGCCCCGCTCCAAACCTCGCAGGGAAGACATCCCGTTGGTCTATAATGACAGCAATCAGTAATCAAAGTAAACTTGATAATCATGAACAGTAATAAGAGAAAGAACAAAGGCGGTCGCCCTGTCAAAGGTGCTGCCGAGAAATTGAAATACCGCATCACGGTGAAGATGGCAACGGAGGACTACTATCTGTTGAAAGCCAAGGCGAAGTCGGCTGGAGCCTCTGCCAGTGAATTCATCCGTGGCTGCATTTCGGAAGGCAGCGTGAGGGAACGGCTCTCGAAAGAGCACGGCGATCTTATCCGCAAGTTGTGTGGCATGGCGAACAATCTGAACCAGCTAGCACGGAAGGCGAACGCAGAGGGCTACGCCTCTGTATTTGTTCCCTGCCGCACCTTGATGATAGAGATAGACAACCTTGTGAACCGCATACGCCTATGATAGCCAAAATCATGAAAGGCTCGGACTTCAAAGGTGTGGTTAACTATATTCTGAACGATGAGAAAGGCACTCAAATCATAGATGCCGATGGCTTATTTCTGGAAAATAACGACACGATAGCACAAGGATTTATCGGCCAAGCGCAGATGAATCCAAAGGTGACCAAGGTCGTTGGGCACATCGCATTGAGCTTTTCCAAGAAAGATGCGCCACGGTTGAACAACGCAATCATGGCGCAGATAGCCCGTGAGTACATGGAGCGGATGGGTATTAAGGAGACGCAGTACCTCATCGGGCGGCATTTCGACAAGGAACATCCGCACGTGCATATCGCCTTCAACCGCATTGACAATAACGGCAAAACCATCTCCGACCGAAACGACCGCTTCCGCAGTGAGCGTATCTGTAAGGAGCTAACCAAAAAATATGGGCTTCACTTTGCCAACGGCAAGGAACAAGTGCAGATGGATCGACTGCGTGAACCGGACAAGACGAGGTATGAACTCTATCAAATCTTGAAAGCGGAAGTCGGTAGATGCAAGGATTGGCAGACCTTGCTTGACCGATTGGAACGGCAGGGTGTAGGAGTGCAGTTCAAGTACAAGGGGCAGACGGATGAGATTCAAGGCATCGTCTTCTCAATGAATGGCTACCGCTTCAACGGGTCCAAAGTTGACAGACAATTCAGCTACTCCAAGATTGATGCGGCATTGGCCCGTAACAACTATGGAGAACGACAGATGCCCCCTCAACCACTGGCTAATCGGGAAGAAATTAGCCCAACGGCAAGTGGTGGTGGCGAGTTTATCAACGGTTCATTAGGCTTACTCACTCCAAGCAATGCACCGGAGGAACAGCAGCCTTATGACCCCTATCTGAGAAACAAGAAAAAGAAGAAACAACGTAAAATCAACTGGTAACAATGGCAGACAACAATGTATTCATCCTCTTCGAGGAAATCAAAACCGCCTTAAAAGGCATCAACAACAAGTTGGAAGAACTACCCAAATCGGTGGCGCAAGTCCCACAAGGCGAAACCAACACCCAGGATTTATCTCCGATTAAGGAGGCTGTGGCAGAAACAGCCAAAGCCCAATCGGAAGATATTAAGGGCTTGTTGGCAAAGCATTGGAAGGCATACGCCCAAATCTCCACCGTGATTCTGCAACACCTTGACACCATCAAACAGTTGCAGGTCAAGCAAAGAGCACAACAGGAGCAACAACCGCAGGAGCATATCCATAAGCACAGCTTCGACATCAAGTCCAAGAAAGTCTTTTCTTTTGTCTCAGGGCTTGGTGTAGTCAGTGCCTTATCTCTATGGGGCAACATCGCGCAATGGCAATCCAAACGTCAGTACACTGATGATGCCTTGAAGTTCCGTGCCATCCGTGCATGGGGCAGCTGCACCTCGAATGAGGTACTATGGCTAAACAATGTGTTCGACATCCAACGGGACGAGAAGGCTATCGAGTGGGTACGGAAACAAGCAGACGGATACGATGCTTCTCTGAAGGCTGCTTCTGATAGTTTGATGCAGGAGGGCATCAAGGCAAAGACCGATATGCAAGGCCGCAAGTAATTCTTCGGACAGATAACAAGAAACTAAAAATCGCATCGGAATAGGGCCGCCATTCCGATGCGATTTTCTTAGATATGAATCTTAAACCATTTCAATTATTAGAACTTGAGCGGCACTTAGTCGGTGCTTGAGCGGTAGTTGGTCGCAACTTGGTCGGTGGCAAATTTGATTGATTGTTTAGCTTGAGGGGTACTTAGGGGGTACATAAGGGGTGCTTAGGGGTATTTCCCATATCAAAGACTTCTGTCAAACTTCTTAAATTGTCTGCATTATTCTGTGGTTTTCACATCAATTCCCTCAGCTTCGAGAATGGCGCGCACTGCATTTGCCGAGTTGAGCGTGATTTGGGTAGAAACAACAAAACGGATTTTATCGCCAGACGTCATCCATGCTGATTTCTCAAGAAAGTACCATCGGGAAATCTCCGCATCGGTTGGCTTGCGACCACGAGTCAGAGGTCTCTTTAAATCTGCCTCTGAACATAAGAATCCCAATCGTTTGAATTGTTTCAGTAAAGAGTCCTTGAATACACTCTTCAGCTCCGCAAGTGTTTTTTGAGGATGTCGGTTAATATACAACCTGATACCTTCAAGTACAAAACGATTTTTTGATAAGTAAGTTTGTCCGTTATCTAACGAGAACTTGGTCCGGTCATTGTTGCTGTTGATTTTTTTCTGGCCTGCTTCTGTTGAGGAAACAGTATCAGTTGTACCAGTAACTCCGGTGCCCCCAACTGTGATAGCATTTCCATCAGATTCGTGTATTTCATGGCTGCTGGCTTCGAATTCAACATCATTGAAATTCCAAATTGTCCTTGCATTATCAAAAAGCCAGTCTGCGCGGGTGTCTATTTTACTCTCGTCCCAATCCGTTTGGGACAAGACATATGTCATTGTATCAAGTCCTGAAGCGTATTCTTTCAGTCCCTTCTTCCTGCCGTTTCCATTCAGCTTGATATTCCAGCTATTGTTACTTATGGATGAATTTAGACTTTGTGTTAGAAGTGCCAAATTTCCTAATGTCTTGAGTTTCAAATTCCGAAGTTCTATTTGTGAGGAATCTGAAATAGGCCATGTCGTTGGATTCCATTTCTTGGGCATTAAATGTTCAAGAGTATATGAGTTGAATGATCTAAGGGCTGTAGAATGTCGAGGGCTTCTGATTTTTGATTCCAATAAATAAAGTACTCCCTTAGCTCTGACATCAAGAAGAACATTGTCTTCAAACGCATATATCATTTCTTCATCTCCAGGCATCGCAAGTGACGAGTCATTTTCTTTGGACTCAAGATATTCCTGCAGAGACAATGCGGTAAGGAAACGGGCACCAATAAGCGACTGTGAGAAAAGGTCACTATAATTATTTGTGCTACGTTTGCACACAAGACGGCGCATCAGATAGGATTCCAGTATGCGGGCTATTTTATTTACTTCATTTTGATCACTTTGATTTTTTAGCACATAAAGTAAATACGGTATCAATGTCGTGGCATCCAACCCGAATACGATAAGATTCAGACGGTCAAGACCATATTCTGCCGGGATTTCTTCGTTGAGGATTCGAGAAGAAAGGTACAGCCGGTAGATTCTCGCATATTCTGTTAAGTTGTCAACCAAACTGTTAGTATCTATACCAGTCATGGATATAAAATCTTTATATTGACTGAATAAATCCTCCGTTCTGTTAAAACGTTCCTTTTTTACTGAATCAAAGCCGTATGCAGGATCGTTAATCTTGATATGAAGGTAGGCGTTAAGAAAAGTCTCAAGATTCTTTCGAATTTTACGCCCTTGAGTTACATTTGAGTCCCAGTATTTTAGCGTATCTTCGTCTGCTTCAAATACTGATTTCCATTTAGAATTATAAGTGTGGATTGTATCCTGACTAAAGAGGTAATTTTTCAAAAGTTCACCAGTAGTCAATGTAACACCGATTGAATTGATGGTGTCAAATATGACTTGTTCATCATCCTCATTGTTGAGATCTATCCCGACGAATGATATATGTGCCAAAATAGTTTCAAGGTTGAGCCTTTCAACATTTACATTTTGCAGAAAATAATCATACGCCTTGGCCAGCTTACTTTCTGAGAATACCGGGACAAGTTCTTCTTGTGCTATAATTGTGTCAAAAATGGCTTTGTCGAACATATTATGGACTATTGCGAACTTGTCTTCGTCAAGGATGAACATGTTTTCAAATTTTCGTTTTTTCCCAGTCTTAAAACATAGGACTTTAAGGAAAAGTGCAAGTGTCGTCAAGCGTTGTTGACCATCTATTACAGTGCGCACATCTCCTACTGTTGAAGAAGTGGAGGTCGGCATTTGTTTCAATATGACGGAACCAAGGAAATATTCTTTCCCTTTCTGTGAAACCTGCTCCATACTTTCAAGGAAACGCTCCCATAAATCTTTTTCCCATACATAGGAGCGCTGGAAGAACGGAATTATCAACTGCCGATTTCCGTTGAGTATATCATTAATCTTTTTCTTACCAGCATCCATGGCATATCAATAATTAGGCTGTTGATTATATATTTCTTTTAACTCTAAGTAAGTATGTATCTGACCGTTCCAATTGCGGAACTTAGGAATTTCTACAATATGGTCGCCGAGGGGTGTGTATGCTCCGAGCTTGATGTTCAGACACGGCATCTTGACCATGATTTCTTTTCCATTGGCATCCAATATCGGATTGGCATCATCGTCAAGCAATGGTTGCTTGCGAGAACCAAAGGTGATACCTTTTATTTCATAATATCCTGCAATGCCTCCATCGAACATCGGCACGAAGTATTTTGCCTCAGAGATGTCTCCGCCAGGCATATTGCGCATCACAAACTCGTCAGCCTCCCGATTGACAAATGCCAAATATTCCTTTGATACCTCCATGTGCCCGTCCTTGCAGCGTCTGTTTTTGTTGACGATACCGAAAAGGAACTTGCCGTGCATTGCTGTTGCTGAAGGTGCTGCAGTGCCTGCTGACGCAGGTGGAAGAAGTTCACGCGGATCTTGTCCGAGCGGACATTCCACAATGGTGAATGCCTCCCCGAGTTCTGCAAGCACATGTGAGTTTTCCTCATCAAATTGCTTGCGGTTGTCAAGTGCGAGAGCTATGATATCCTTGTCATTGTATGGAGCATACACCTTTCCGAGAATGTCGCGGAAATGCGTTTCGATAAATTCTCGGGTATCAACTCCCGGCTTCGGCCGCATGGCAAAGAATTTAAAGCGTCGCTCAAGTTCTTTCTGTATCTTATCGCGGAATATCCCTCGCACCTTATCGCGCCATTCTTTCTTCCGGTAAGCGTTATTACGGGCATAGAGGGAAACAACATATAGAAAATTGACATCGTAGTGTGTCACCAAAAGTGTGTCGCGGTCAAACAGACGGTTGCGGAACTGCTGCGAGACAAAAGTAGTCGCACTTTTTTGCGCCTTTTCGACAGTGTCAGTATATGAAAGGTCATCAGGCACAGTAGCACTGATGAAGAAGTTGGGGATGATGTTGTAGCCCTCCGTTATTTCATCGCGCAGACAGAAGTCGGTCTCTCGTGGTTTGCTGTCTGAGTCTTCACCAAAGAAAAGGTTTAGATTCCATTGTATTACATTGCGGGCGTAGGTGTATTGTTTGGCAACCGACTCCCTTGAAATGGGGTTCTTCTGTTTGTAATACTTGGAGTCACCTATGTAATAGACCTGCTTGTCGGGTTCTACTGAAGTCAGACTCTTATACAGATACATGTGGTCAACCTGCTTGCCATCTTCCTGCTTCTTGTTGAGTCTGTCAGGAAACTCCGAGTCGCCGATAAGCTCGTCAATAATCGCTTCAAAGACGATATTGAAGTTTTTGGCAAGCAGAAATTCATTGAGCTGTGCATTGATGCGCACGTTCTTCGATTGGTCAAAGAACGCGAAGCACAAATCCCATAATTGTAATGCCTTGTCGGAAAAATACTTGTATTTTATCTGACGTAGGCGACGGACGCCAAAGCCGCAATCTGTGGTGCCATCCTCGCGACGGTGTGGCATATAGCATTCAAAACGCTTGCCTGTAATGAGATTGTAATTGAGATCTACTTCTACGGGAAAGCCGTAAGTCTGCCTGACGTAGTTGAGAATCGAATAGAAGATGACGAGCAGTTCTTCATCAAAGTTGATGCGCCGTTTCTTCGTTATCGGGTCAATGTAGACAGGCTCATTATCTTGTATCACCACTTGCGATTTTGCAATGGTCTTGCTCCAGTTTATCTTGTTGAAACCGCTACGGTTATTCTTTAAGATAAACAAGAACCAGTCTTTGTTCTGCCGTGCAAACTCAATGAGCGAGAGAATGATGTCAAGGAATGTGTTTCCGGTACGGTGCTTGCCACGCCCAACCTTTATCGCGCTCTGTTGGCGTATGATGGTGTGGTCCTTGTTCTGACGTACGCAGTTATCACGATAGACGGCTATAGCACGGTAGATCCATACCGATAATCCATAGATGAACTGCCGCTGCCCTTGCGAGAGCGGATTCCCGGGTTCATCAAGGTTAATGACATGCTCGGGACGCAATCCTTCTACGCCGAAAAGATTGTCGCGATGGTCTATTACTACCTTGGGGAGAATGAACACCGCTTGGCTCTTTTCGGCATAATAGTAGTAGCCTACGTAATTAACGGAGGCTACGCCATCCACAACATCAAGTTCATCGATGTTGGGAAACAGTTCCCTTATGCTTTCAAACGGGTACGGGTGTCCCTCTACAAGTAGTTTCATTCTTTAGCTTCCGAAATAGAAAAACCTAATTCTGTATGTTCGCTCAATGCTTTTTGAAGTTCCTCCATTTTGCTTTTGGTGCCCCATCCATTATTAGATACATATATGGTTTCACCATTACACTCAATTTTGTCTACTCGACGACTTTCAGGTAAATCTGTTCTGTTGTCGTATTCCGTCTGCGTTTCCACAAAGTGTGAAACGATATTTCCAAGCGTTTTCCATTTGGATACAACTTCGTCGGCGGGCATATCAGGATGTTGTTCTACATATTTTCCGATAATGGTGGATGCTATATGTTTCTTTCCGTATTTTCCTTCACCGTTTATTGCATATTTGGTGAAATCCCGATTACTCTTGCTATTCCCGGAGTCATCGTCATCAAGATCATCGTCCTCTGAATTCAAAATATCCGTTTTAATCTCGTTGCCATCTATCGGCAATAATTTAAGATTCTTCAAGAATAGTTCTACTCGGCTTTCCTCTACTTTACCAAGGTGGTCAAAAAATGATGCAAAAGTCATCGTTTCGCCATTTTCGTCTTTGAAGAAAGCTTCTTCTAAGCCAAAGTCCTTGAATACGTCATTATAAAGGTAGAAAAGCACTTTCGACACAAAAGTCTCGGCACTGATTTTACCATCATAAGCCTTTGCAAAGAAATAACCGAGTTTCTTGTCCTCCTGTTGTATCTCTCCACCTTCAATCTCTGCGTTAATGGCAGAAATGAACTGCCACCAATCGTATTGATGTCCGTTGGAGAATGTTATGCGATAACCTTTCTCTGCATCCTTTATTTTGATGTACTTCCAGTCCCAACGACGCTTGAATGCGGAGTCGATGGGGAATAAGGATTGGTCAGAAGTGTTCATCGTCGCCCAAATATAAAGATTGTTAGGCAACAGCAGGTGTGACCCTGACTTCACTTGTGCAACAACATCCTTGCCGCCTTTGTAAAGAGCATTTATGTTCTCAGCATTAACTATCTTAAAGTCGCCAAGTACACGCTTCAACTCTTGGGCAAGATCATCATCGGCTACGATAGGATAATCCGAGAATCCGGCTTCATTCCGGTCAAGTAGTTGGAAGATGTCACCGAAAATCTGAGCGCAGTTGCCACGGTTGATTTCTTCGATGATAAGGAACACAGGCTTTGGCTCCTCGTTCTGTTGTTCACGCCATGCAGCAATATAGGCTTTGAGAAATGACTGGAAAATATATCGGTACACAATACGGTCTTCAAGTATAGTCTTGCCTTCCTCATCACGAAGTTTCGTGCCTTGTATGCCATAAACAGGCACACGGACAGTAATGGGCTTGTACGATCCGACAAATGCCGCATAGTCTGTGTCTGGATGGAATGTCGTACGATAGTTCTCATATTCGGCACACATCTGATTTATGGTGTGTGACTTGCCTGTACCCGGTGCGCCAAAAAATATTTGCTGGAGAGGACCCTCAACACGTAAAGTCGTTAGGGGGTAAACTTTTTCCGAATCATTTACATTCTGTATTATTGTAAAACAAGCAGGGGAAACTTGTACCTGATTAGGTCCAAAGAAAGTTAGTGTATACGTCTGAACACCATTAACATAACTGCGCTCTAAACACACCACATCGCCTTCCTCCACCTCATAATCCTTGAATAAGTTTCCAAGACCGGGAATTCTTTTCTCTTTATTGGAGTTTGCAAAGTATACAAAACGAAGGTCACGGTCAGAAGCAACAAGAGACGTATTCTTCTTAGACTCAACATGGGCCAAGAAATTCACTTCGATAACGCTTTGACTCTGATTATGTGTCCCGCTGAAAAATGACTCATAATCAAAGTCATTTGACATGCGAATATAAATCTCGTGAGTTTTGGTAGAACCAACTTCTGCGGATGTTAGTTTCTTGTAGAATTTGGAGACATTCATGAAAGATATTGTTTAAGGGTGGATGCAATTTTGTAAGCCATAATCGGTGGCACCGCGTTTCCAATCTGCATATATGTTTTCAGGTAAGCCCCAAGGAAGAAATAATCGTCAGGGAATGATTGGCAACGGGCTGCTTCACGAGGGGTCAAAGCTCGGATTTGGAAAGGATGAATATGAGAATGACAATCCATTCTTAAATGAGCAGTAATAGTTCGAGACGGTCTGTCCGCAATAAGTTTATAATACTTGTCTTTGAAACAATGAAGCCGATGACTATATGGCATAATATCTGCGATTTTAGGGTCAGAAGCATCATCACCTTGATTAAGAATTTTATAAATATTATAGTTGACATCGTTCACAAAACGTGCCTTGTGATTATAAACAATAGGGACTGTTCTATTAAAGTTTATTAGTTTAATGTATTCGTTTTCAGATCCGACATATGCATTGACGTCTATTTTCTTACCATATGTTTCACTATCTATCTCGTTTTGATTTTTTATGCGGGGAGCTTCTAACGGTTTGATTGCCTCAAGGGCATCTCGAAGCAGGAAACGCTTCCCTGCTTTATTAGATAATTCAATCTGTTGAAAGATTGCTTGAGGAGTGACATCATGTTTTTTAGCAATATCATTGCGAATGGCAATGTAGATCAATCGTTCACGACTTTGAGCGACTGAGAAATCTGCAGAGTTGAGTAGCTGATAAGCCACATCATATGAAAAAGTAAATCCATCTCTTTCAACTGATATGCGATTATAATCTTCAACGACTTGGTCTGCGACTTTAAGCATGCCTCTTACATTCTCCATTACAACAATTTTAGGCAATAATGAATTGACGGCCTTAATAAAATACTTATAAAGCTCATTGCGAGGGTCATCTATTATTCTTTGCTGATTTGCACTACTGAACCCTTGACATGGTGGACCGCCTATGACAACATCAACTTTTTCGTCAATATATTCAGAAATGTTATCAACTATTTTGCGTATGTCTGCTTGAAGAATACAAGAAGATGGTACGTCTGGGTGATTGTACTTATAGGTACGAATACATACTTCTTCAAAATCATTGGCAAAGCAAATGCGATAACCTGCATCAATGAAGCCAAGACTGAGTCCACCAGCTCCTGCGAAGAAATCCACGATTGTTGGTTTTCCTGATATCTTTTCTATAGTTTGTAGCATTTTTCTCTTCTTGTTGTTAAGGTTGTCAAGAAGGGTACCAAATAGATGCTTGTTGTTTGTATAGAAGGAAACCGCATTTATAAAACGATAGAAAGTCTTGCCTAAGACATCTTTCATTAATTCTAAATCTGGGACTTCCGCAATTATGCCCATATCTTTAAGTTCGGAGATAACATCGTTAGATACGGCATTCACATGTGGGATAGACAGATTCTCCTTCTCTGCCACAACTTCAGTTAAGCGGCAGTAGATGTTTATCAATTCGATAAATTCATCCTTATCTGGTATGTGGGATATTGGATGAAAAATCATTACTTTATTTTTTTTAGATTGTTTATGATTGATTTTGCAATAGCTTCTGCGAACAACGGTGGCACAGCATTGCCTATTTGTTTGTATTTTTCTCCCCGTGAACCAGCAAACTCAAAATCATCTGGGAAAGATTGGATACGAGCTGCTTCTCGAACGGTAAAACTACGAGCTTGCTTCTCATCAGGATGTATGAATTGAAACCCATCTTTATGAATATGAGCCAAAATGGTTTTTGATGGTAAATCCCACCATTGAACAACATAGCTATTGTCAAACACTCGGGCATGCTCATGTTCATACTGAGGCATCTCTCGGCGTAGTTGTCCAAAACTCCAATGATTATGTATCATAACAGAAAAGCGTTCTCTATCAAGAGCATTGTGTCGGCGAGCGACATGGTCAAAAAGAGGATGTTTACCCGGACTTCCTATTCGTTTTAGGAAATCATTATCACACGGATAGTTAAAGTCACACATGGAGGCATCCTGTCCAGGCTCAACAAAAGGCAAATCACCTATTGCTTCTTTGACCGATATGTAATGAGACAAACCAGACCTAAGAGATTCTGGCATATCTGGATTCCAGTGCGTTTTCTCCATGTCTTTATATAAGTCTGTAACTGACACCTTGGTTATATCCTTTCGTACTCCCATTATTATCACACGTTTACGTATTTGAGGAACACCAAAATCTGCCGTATTATGAACAAGCGTAGATGGGTCTGTTATGACATTATACTTCTCTCCAAGAGCTTTGACAATCTCATTGAATATATTACCACCATTGACTTTAGCTGATAAAATGCCTGTTACATTTTCAAACACAAAGAATTTCGGATTGTAATGATGAAGAACTTTCACATAACTCTCGAAAAGAAAATTTCGCGAGTCAGTTGCCATTCGTTTGCCGTCACGAACCCGACCTGCAGTAGAATAGGCTTGACATGGAGGACCACCAATGATTATATCAACGGCCCGTCCTTTTACTACCTTATCTATATTTGGAATACAGTTATCAGAAGTTATGTCTTGTTCCAAAACTTCATCAGACCAATCCTTATATCCATAATGTTTCATGCGTTTGCGTAGGGTCTCGCATGCCCAGTGGTTAATTTCCACGTGAGCAAGAGCCTGAAAGCCCATTCTGTAAAATCCTTCAGACAAACCGCCGCATCCTGCGAATAAATCTATGAAAGTATATTTATTCATTGTTATTCGGGCATTCTTACCAATTCTTGAATCTGCACATTAAGAAGCTCGGCAATCTTGAGAAGAGTGTCAAGGCTCGGTTGGATAGTGTTCGTGCACCATTTGGAGACAGTAGCTGGATCCTTGCCGAGTTGCTCGGCAAGCCATTTGTTGGTTCGTTTCTTCTCCACAAGTATGACTTTGATTCGGTTTATATCTTTGCCCATGATGTTTATTACTTGTTCAATGGCACAAAGGTAACAATTTTCATTGAGGAATCACCCAATTCAAGCCATATGATTGGTTTAATATTTCAATAAAGTGCATTTCGTGCAATTTCAACCTTCGGAATAAGTGGATTCAGACTCTGCAGCCACAAGAATATCCAGTTCTTCAACAGAATATCTTTTAACGGTAGAACACGTTATATCATTAAAGAGTTTGTTCAATGCCGCCTCCCGGTTGCTTTTATTGCGGAGTTCACACTCCCAAATACTGATTACTTTCCAACCAAGAGCGGTCAAGGCTTGTGTTGTCTCCTTGTCGCGTTCAATGTTCCGCGTAATTTTAGCCTCCCAAAACGGAGTATTGCTTTTGGGCAGTCTGAAATACTTGCATCCTTCATGACCATGCCAAAAGCAACCGTCAACGAATATGACGGTCTTGTATTTCTTCAACACAATATCTGGTGACCCAGGAAGTTTCCTGTTGTTCAGGCGATACCGAAGCCCCTTGCTGAACAAGAATTTCCGCACCAAAATCTCCGGCTTGGTATCCTTGCCCCTGATGGCCGCCATACAGCGACTCCGTTGCTCGGGTGTCATAACATCTGACATATTGTATCATTCAAAACATAAATGCTCCCTATTATGAAGGAGGTACATTTTTATGTCGTCATTCTTAGCATTATTTATGCATTCTGTGTATTTATTAAACATACGGCTCCTTGCTAAATCCTTATCAACTCCCTCAAGTATTGCTTTCAGTCCTTCCATAGCGGACTCACGAAACATTGGTTCCGTCTCTACTACTCGAAGTTGGTCATCATATCCCACGAATGTATCTAATCCATTTCTCTTTAACTCAGGCATAAGCTTTTCCGCACACAAACAAGATACTGTATAGAGAGTTTTACCCGCAAAATCATAATTATTAGTTCTCGTGGACACAATATCATCGTCATTTTCATTGTAAATGCCATATGAGTCACCATGAGCTGCAAAGAAAAATATAGAAAAAGTATGTATATTTGGAGTCACATTACACACTAAAAGTCCAGGCGGACAAACAGATTCAAAGCAATGCTGGTTGTCAACACAGAACTGCTTAGCATCATCCGCACAAGACTCAAAGAAAAGATGCAATTCTGAGTTTGGATCGTTATTATATGCTATCAAAATATTTTCCATTATTACTCTTTATTCTCAGCGTATTTATACAAGTAGAACTGGTTAACCATTTGCTCCATAGCTTTTCCGACTGGCGTCTGCATCCTAATCTCTGAAAGTATATCCTTCCAAGTATATTTTTTCCCCGATTGAGAGAATGCTTCGACATCTGAAATTCCAGGATGACGTGTAAGCCATCTCTCAAGGATGCAATCGAATCGTGATTTCCAAATAGAGCGTATCCTTTCGATTTTCTCTTTAGCGCCATCCTCGTCCGTATTTTTTATAAAAAATATATTTTCAGTGTTTATAAGAGAAGCCAAGTCATCTGTTTTTAGCTGATTTATTGGATTTGCGGACATCATGACAACGTATACAAGCGCAGTTTTCTTACGAAGCTTAATCACAGCATCAATACCTTCCCATACGGAACCGAATTTGCAGTCCATGAAAACAATCATACGTTCAGACATATGCATGTCAATGAAATCCATAGCAGGCGAAACATTCTCAAAGTATGTTATTTTAGCCTCACTACCATAATCCAATTTCAAGTTGACAACAAAGGGATCATTTTCCCCCATAGTGTCATCAACTATAATTATATGAAATATACTATCTTCCATTATTTTATTTTTTGAATGGTAATTCAATGTGTATTGTTGTGCCCAATGGCGCAAATTCGCTGTCCTTGACAACAACGATGCCGTTCAATGCACGGACTCTCATGCGTACAGCATAAAGCCCAATACCACCCCCACCTTGTTCTGCAGTCGTTGTATTGTATATGCCAAAGACCCACTCTCGTTTTTCTACAGGTATTCCACATCCGGTATCCGAAAAATCCATGACAAGCTTTTCATTATGAGCCCTTATAGTGCATCTGTATATTTTAGTTTCACTATCTTTCATTGCCTTAATAGCATTGTTTGTTAGATTTTGGACGATGTCATAGAATATGATTTCATTACAATTTAGAATCAAATTGTCTTCAATATCCATTTCCAATTTAATCCCTTTAGATTCAAATTCATCGCCATAAGAGTTTAAAAGATACTCTATAAGCTGCTTCAAATTAATGTCGGTAAATGGCAGATTAACCTTGGAGTAGTCAAATAATTCATCAGTAGCTCTTTCGAGTTTAACCATTTCTGCATGAATTTGATTTGAATATGATTTAAAATAGTCATTTAAATCCTCATTGGGGAACCGCAGTTTAAAAAATCTTGCCTGCCGCTGGATTTTACCCATAGAAGTTTTCACTGCATGGGCTACATTTATGGCTTCCTCTTGCCTGCTCATGATCCTTATATACATGTTTTCATGTCTCGAATGTTCCTCTTCAGCTTCCTGCTGTTCCTTGGCGGCTGATTCTATACGTTTTCCCGCTTTAACTGCAATTTCTTTCAGTGGAGCAAGTTGATTCGATAGTGTTGGATTTTTTTTAATAAGATCCTCCACTTTTTCTACGATAAGAGAAACTCCGGTTCCTGCATGTTGTATGCTTTTTGCCTGCTTGGATTTGGTTTTATTGTTGCTGTATTTTTTAAATTGCTCAAGGGCTTCAATCTGGAGGATAATAAAATCTTTCAGAGCCATATATTCAGGAGTGGCGGTGAAATCTTGTCTATTGGTAGCATCAATAATTTGGGGATTCCCTTCTTTCGTAATATTTACAATCCCAATAAGTTCACGTGTGCTAATTTTGTCAAATAAGCTTACCCATAGCCTCTTGTCAATTCCAAGAATATCTCGTTTCTTGTCCGATGCGTCTTCTTGTTCGGCAAATGGTGTTGTAATAATACCATCACGATAAATCTTTACACCATCTATTTTTGCATCTGGGTATTTGCGACGGAATGCTTCGCGAGCTCTCCCGTCAAAATAGTAAAACTCCATAGATACGCCTCCAAAAGGCTGAATGTCTGTTTCGTATATTTCTATACGACCAGTGGTTTCATTAAATAAAAGGCACTGTTGTTTAGTTTCACTAAAACCAAAGGAAGCTGATGTTGTAGCAAGATCTCTACCGTCAATTTTGTATTCTTCCGACCAAGCGTCAATGTTGTATTCAGGAGCTATGACGTGAATACGGAAAGGATATTCGCTTTTCTCGAATGGCGATACGATTCTAGAAGATTCTCGCAGAATGCGAATGATATCTTTTTTTGTCCAAATATCCCGAGATTGTGTAATTGTTAAAGTCGTACCAGCTTTAAATTTGTCTTCTGCAGGAAAAAAATTATATGTGTTCTCAATATCAGTAAATAGACGTATGTCAGATTTGGAGTCTTGGAGTTGGTTAAAGTACTCCCGCCAATCAATATATACACTCAGCCATGATTCAGAACCAATCTGCTTTGTTGTGATATTTACTTGATCACCTAATTTGTCAACAGCAAAACGACCAATCCCCTTCTCTCCAACACATTTTCTATAGAATGGGGCTGGCGACAAGGGATTGCGTCTTTTGCTTGATGTACCAATTACCATCCATTTATCACGAATATCTTTAAAAGACATCCCGACACCATTATCCTGAATAAAAATTTTTGAAGTGTTATTGATAGTGCCGACATTCTCAAATGTCACAGTTACTTCAGTTGCATTGGCGTCATAACAATTTTTGATTAGCTCAAACAAGGCGGTAACACGATCTGTAATCAAATCGCGTCCAATTAAACGAAATGTACTTACGTCAAATCGCCATTTCAAAATATTTGATTCATCGCTCATATGGTGTACTTCTGATATGCTGCTTAATGCTTTCTGCAATAATTTGTCCCAGCCGTGGAGGAACTGCGTTACCGATATACCTTGATGCTTTTGTTAAAGATACAGATTCCTCGTCTTCAAAGAATCTGTACGTTAAAGGAAACGTTTGAAACAAGGCTGCTTCTCTTGCAGAAATAGCCCTATCTTGAATAGGATGGCCAAAACGGCCATTTCCAATACCTGTGCATTGCGTGGTCATGGTTGGAGAAGGCTCATCCCATTTCATTCTGCCATATACACTTCCAAAACTTCGCCCGGCTTCTTTTTTATGGCATTCCAAAATCAGATCTTGGGGCCAAGATTTCCAACTTCCTCCTTCTGGAGTGGATTGAATTCGTGTAAGATTGAGATTACTCAATGCACTACATCTATGAAGTGGGTCTTTGGGGTCTGATTCTCCTGCATTAAGAGGTGGCAGGTTTGCAATAGTATCCCTAACAGTTACATATTTATCTGCTGTATGCGTTTTGGGCATTAAAGAAACCTTCCCAAATCTAGAAGCAAGTAGAACAAGGCGTTTTCTTGTTTGAGGTATACCATAATCTGGACAGTATACAACATCACACCAAACATGATAACCATCCTTTTCAAGTGTAGAGATAAAATCCTGAAGCACGGGTTTCAGACGAAATGCGCGTATGGAAGGAACATTCTCCATCGTAATGATGTCTGGTTCAACTTCGTTTACCAAACGCCCAAATTCATAAAGTAGGTCATATTTGTTTGGATCCTTATCTTTATTTTTGAAAGCGTAGGATGAGAACGGCTGACATGGAGCGCATCCTGCAAGGATACGAATGGACTCCTTGGAATAGCGGGGAGAAATGTCTTTTGCTGTTACTTCTGTAATATTCTTATAAATAAATTCGCCTCCAGTGTTGGTCTCATATGCATACTTGCATGTACGGTCTAAATCAAAACCTGCAAGGATATGTAAACCGGCAGATTTCATGCCATAACTCAAGCCACCTATTCCGCAGAACAGATCCACGACCTCTATGCGAGGCAAGCGCCCTGGACGTTTTTTCTTGAGCTGTGCCATAATATATGTTCAATGCTATTAGCTTACATTAGTCTACTTATTTGCAAAGTTAGCACTTTTATCTCGATTTTAGATGGAATTATGCGCAAAATTGCGCATAAAGTGCCATTTATGGCAATCCGTTAGCATTCTTTCATAATATAACAGCAAATGCAGAGGGAAATTCTCAGCCTAATTTACTACCTTTGCATCAAGAAATCAATCACTTCCGTGACGTAAGATGAACGAAGAAAATAAAATAATACTCTACCAGGACGATGACGAGATAACTCGTGTGTCGGTGCGCTTTGCTGACGAAGATTTGTGGCTGACACAAAACCAGTTGGCAGAGATTTATTGTACTACAAAACAGAATATAAGTCAGCACATAGACAACATCCTAAGTGATGGTGAGTTAGACTCTAATCGAACTGTAAAGGATTTCTTGACGGTTCGGCAGGAAGGTAAACGTCAAGTGCAGCGCAGCGTGTTGCACTACAACCTTGATATGGTTATCGCCTTGGGTTATCGTGTGCAGTCTCAGGTAGCAACTCGTTTCCGCCGTTGGGCTACTCAGCGACTCCATGAGTACATCCAGAAGGGATTTGCGATGGATGACGAACGGTTGAAGCAAGGAGGAAACCGTTATTTCCGTGAGTTACTACAGCGCATTCGGGATATTCGTAGCAGCGAGCGTAACTTCTATCAGCAGGTCACAGACATTTATGCTACCGCCACGGACTATGACCCTCGTGATGAGATGACTAAGATGTTTTTCGCCACCGTTCAGAATAAGTTGCATTATGCTGTCCACGAGAATACAGCGGCAGAGGTTATCTACAACCGTGTAGATAACGAGAAGCCGTTTGTGGGAATGACGAACTTCAATGGAAACTATGTGACTAAGGATGATGTGAAGATTGCCAAGAACTACTTGTCTGAGATTGAACTCCAGCGTCTGAATCTGCTTGTTTCCGGCTTCTTGGACTTTGCCGAGTTCCAAGCACTGGAAATGAATCCCATGACAATGAAAGATTGGATTGAAGCATTGGACAACCAAATTATCGCCCACAAACGAAAGGTGCTGATTGGCAAGGGAAACATCTCACATAAGCAAGCAATTGAAAAGGCCGAAAAGGAGTTTGAAATCTACCGCAAGCGCGAAATGGAACTACTCGAAAGCGATTTTGACAAGGAAATCAAGAAATTAAAGAACAAGAACGATAATAATCCAAACTAAGTCTTTATAGAAAGAAAAATATGTGCACAATTATTATTGTGCTATTAAACTAAGAAGAGTCCAATCATTACTCTAAATTGGGTTGATTGGACTCTTTTTTATGACTGCCAAACTTTTGGGAGATTAATTTTCGTTTAATTGTTTTCTGTCAACATTGTCTTTAACAAGAAACACAGTAGTGGGAACTTTCATTAGTCTAAGTATCTTGATACAACGAAGAAGACTTATGCGGGAAAATAGTGGCAACGCATCTGATTTTAATTCCCTTCTCTTGTTAGAGATAATTCCGTATGTTACTTGGTATTGGTCGTCATTGATTTTTGCTTCTAAAGAAGGATCGTGTCCAACCAATTCTTTTAATTTATTTCTTGCTTCTACATTTTGACGAAGAAGTTCTACCGAATTAACTCCTTGATTGAACAAGTGGCTTAAATTGGCGGATCGAGTTGATATTTTATTATGTATAAGCTCGGCCATATTGTTTTTGATTGCAATCAAATCACATGGTTCTACGCCACGCTGTCCTTGTGGAGCAATAGAGCTTTTGTCTAGACAATAAACATTGAAAACTTTTGGAGAGCGATTTTGCACTTCTTTATTATAGTCATCCTCCCTTTTTTGATTGCATTCACATAATACATCATGTGCATCGGCAAATATGGGATCCAGTTCCGTTTTTAACTTTTCAATAAAATTTGTACTAATCTCATACCAACAGCCCTCACAAAGATGATATGTTTTATCATTAAGTATGCAATCGAATAATAGAGCCTTATATATCGAGAACGATTGTAAGACTTTTCCATCTTCATCTAAAATACATAATGAGTGTTTTGTGAAGTATGAAGTCTCATCAACAGTTATTTGACGTTCATGAAGATACTCCCTATAATTACCAATAAACACATCTTCATATTCTTTTGATTGTTTGCTCGCACCCCGATATCTTACTTTGAAGTTTGTTGAGTAGTCAACAATATCAGGTATTCCTAACGTAAGGCTCATAGATTCATCTCTAAAAGCTGTCAAAAGTTGTTCTTCAAGAGAAGTTATTAAATCAGGATCTTTAATCGGAGTAATATTATGGAGGTCTGGAAATGATGCCTCATAATCTCTTCGTAGATAAATATCCAATAAACATGAACATAATTCCGTCAAGCCTGTTGCTTCACATGTTGTAGCAAACCGAAGACTACTCGAACCTGTAGCATTACGCAGTAAGTCTTTATATTCTTCTTTTACTGCTCCCGTTAATCGCTTGACTATGGAATCATCGGTATTAAAATCAAAATATGTCAAATTTGAGGCGTTGGGAATTTGTATCCGTTGTCTTTTGGCTGTTTCAGGCATCAACAAATCTGTAGATTTGATTTTCTCAGGGTCTAATGCATTTAAAGTTGTCCTAAGACCAAAGTCATATTCATAAGAGTTCTCCTTTAGATTATGATAACTGGCTCCAAAAGTTAAGGCAAACCACCTATTATTAATAGGCAAGAATACTATTGCACTTACGGAAGTCTGTCGTAGTTCTTGGCTTATTCCCCAATACTCTTTCCACCAAGGCGTTTTTATAGGGTTCTGCCCGTAATACATGATACCTCCTGCAGGGATACGAGTGTCCTTTTCCTCTATAAGTATTAGATGGTTATCTTCCTTTAATGAGTCCTGTGCATTGAATCCGTCTTTCAGTAGAAAAACAGAAAAATTTCTATTTTTCGCCATGTTTAGTATGAAAATTTGGATTTATTTAAAAATTCTATTACCTCATGTATCTCCGAATACGCCTTCAAATCCTCCGGCGAATCATGACAGAGTTGGCACAGCTTTTCTGAGTTTGACATTGCTCGTTCTAAGTCGCCGTTCTCCGTTAAGTATTTGTAGAGGTTGGTGCGTATGAAGTATCGCTTGGTTTTCTCGTACCCCGGCATGTACTTTTGTAATTCGGGGAGAAGTTGGTCATAACTCTCATACCGTCGGCAAACCATATTGGGCAGGAAGTGGAGTAAGAACCAAAATTCCGTGCATGGGTTCGTCTCTATAAATAGCACCCTTCCGGCATACTTCTTTTTGTTGTACTCTTTCTTTGCTTTTTGGTATTGCTGCATTTCAGAAGGGAACTGATACAGTCTGTCCATATCGAACAGGCACACGATATAATCATATTGCTTGTTCAAATAGGATTCAACCAATTTCAGGATATGATTGATGTCGCTGTGCTGAGGAAAGTCTGGCGCAACCTTGAACGGGTAGCGACACGCAATCCTTAGAGAATCGAAATAGAACCATTCCGTTTCTCCCTCGCCAATGATGGCAATACTTTTTGTTACTGTTCGCCCCATATCATTAGTCGTTTAAGTTGATGTACTGACTACCGAGGAATGGCAGCTTCACCAGTTTCCCTTGCTTGTAGGCGTTATATGGTGAGAGATTCTTGTGCAAGCCCAAGTTGGAAAGTCGTACTACCTTTGTTTCGCCGAGTTCGTCTTTGTCGGTGAACCATATCGTGTCACGGCGGATGAAGTCTTCATTGAGAAGATTGATGTCGTGCGTGGTCAGCAGCATCTGAGACGTACCTTCGCTGTTAGCCAAAAAGACTTTCAGGAAGTAAGCCAACAATTCGTAATGGATACTTGTCTCTACCTCGTCAATGGGTACAAAGCGATTGGACTTTAATAGAAAGTTCAAAATCACTGCCAGTCCCATAAACCGCATGGTTCCGTTGGACTCGTATTCTTCGGACAAGTCATATAGGTTATCTCCGGCCTTGTGCTTGAAGGTCAGTTCCGTATTCGTGATTTTACCTTTCCGGAGCATTTCGGCTTTTGCTTCATTACCGATGGGGGCATTCTGGATGAGTTGCTCCAATTCAGGGGTAATCAGTTCTTCCTCTTCATGCAGTATAACATCTTCTATATTGAAATCCGAAGCCTTTAAAAAGTTCAAGATGAACTTCTTCAGGTCTCCATTCTCGTCCTTATCCAAACGGGATTTCACATATCCCGAAAGCAGCATACCGGGAGCCAAGACATCCTTTACCTGCTTGGCAAAGTAATCGTACACATCGTTCAACCTTGTACGTTCTACATTACTTTTACCAAATGCAGCCAGCACACTGCAATTATTGATTGTGTTGCCGGAAATTACATCTTGGCTTTTCTTCGTCAGTTTCAGATTGCCCCCAAAGTCAATGGTCGTGGAGTCTGTTTCCGCATCATAGCTGCGACTATACAGTTTGGTCGGACGGATAGAATCATATACAATCAGCGTCTCGGAATAGATATATTTGGCATCCAATTCAAAACTGAGGATGAACTTCGACTGGTTGATATAGAAACTCATCGACATCTTTGTCGTTTCATTTCTTGACGTGTCATCCAACATAAAGGGGACGACCCTTGTCTTTTCGTTGCGGTCTTTCGGCATCCTCAGAACCAGCATCCTGAAAAACTCAATGGCATTTAATATGTTAGACTTTCCGGAAGCATTGGCACCATAGATGATGCCTACTTTCAGCAATCTAACTCCGTCCTTGACTTCACGTGAATACTCATCAGACATGAAGGTGTCAGACGAAGGTTCAAAACTTATTTTTTGAGGTGATTTGATGGAGAAGAAATTCTCAACACTGAACTCTGCTATCATAATTGTTGGATTTACTATGCTGTACGTCGCAAAAATACCAATAAAATCCGTCACACACAAATTATAATAACATTATCTGTAGAATAATTACGAAATAAACGAATAAAACCGCGACAAGATGCCTCAATACTAACAAAAACTTGATTTTGCCAGCTTCACTAAAGCATTCTGTGGATTTTGATGGCTTTCATCAATATATCACCCCAATCCTTTCGATTTCTCATCCAAAAGTTGTACCTTTGCCAACAAGAAATCATCCGCTTCCGCGATGCGCAGAATGGGGCAATTTTGCGGTGGAGCAATAGGAGGAGATTGCGAGGGTTGCGATTCCTCAAAGTGAAGATATAGAGCTGCTTAGGTTTGGATTACGATTCCTGGTGGCACCACTTTGAAGAAAAGCAAAATACAGTAAAGAGGTTGTGTCAAAACTCTGACACAGCCTTTTTTTATGCGCAAAGCCCAGACTTTCTCAAGCCCGGGCTTTGTTATTACCCAAAGTTTTCGTATCTTTAGGCATAAAGTTTTTCGTTATGGCAAAGTTACATTTTCGTCCTTACATTCCCAACCAAACCGTTCTTTTTCCACAAAGAATTGATGAAAACATAGCTGCGAACGACCCGGTCCGCATCGTGAATGCAGTTATTGACAATCTCAATCTTGAGAGTTTCAAGAAGCTTTATAAGGAAACGGGCCGTTGTCCTTATCATCCTAAAATGATGCTTAAGGTGATAATCTACGCCTACATGAATAATATCTATTCTTGCCGTAAAATAGAGAAGCACCTCCTTCGTGACATTCATTATATTTGGCTTGCCGGTAATGAGCATCCGGATTTTATCACGATCAACCGTTTTCGTAACCGTGTAAAGGAGGAAATAAATAATGTATTTACCCAGTTGGTTCTTGTCCTTGCCGATAAAGGCTTCATCAGCCTTGATGTGGAGTATATCGACGGTACTAAGATTGAATCCAAAGCCAACAAATATACTTTTGTCTGGCGCAAGACAGTCGAACGGAACCGTACGAGACTAATGGATAAAATCCGTATTCTCTTGGAGCAGGTGGATGAAGCCATTGCACAGGAGAACTCTATAAAAGACACATCCCTGGAGTTTACTCCCTGCAGGCTCTCTGACATAGTGGATGAACTTAAAGAAGCCCTGGAACGCCAACCTGCAACAAAGGATAAGGAAGAAAAGGAAGCCCTGCGCGAAAAGAAGAAGCAGGCCAGGGAACTTGAAGGGTATCGTGACAAGCTGATAGAATACGACAATCACCTTGATACCCTTGGAGAACGTAACTCCTATTCCAAGACCGATCCTGGTGCCACATTCATGCGCATGAAAGAAGATGCCATGAAGAACGGGCAGACCAAACCCGGATATAATCTGCAAATAGGTACTGAAAACCAATTTATCACAGACTTCTGTCTGTTTCCCAACCCTACCGATACACTGACCCTCATACCTTTTTTCCACTCTTTCCAGTACCGCTATAACCGTTTACCGAATATCTGCGTGGCAGACTCCGGTTACGGTTCGGAAGAAAATTACCGGTTCATGCAGGAGAATGGGATAGAAGCCTTCATCAAGTACAATTACTTCCATAAAGAACAGCGTCCCCGTTATACTCCCAACCCGTTCCATGCCGAAAGTCTCCATTACAATGAGGGGGAGGATTATTACGTTTGTCCTATGGGACAGCACATGAACCGTATAGGAACCAAACGTGACAAGACAGCGAGCGGATACATCATCGAAAGTGCCCGGTATAAAGCAAAAAGATGCGAAGGTTGCCCTTTGCGTGGCAGTTGTTTTAAAGCTCGGGGGAACCGTATTATAGAAGTCAACCACCGATTAAATCAATACAAACGGCAGGCACGGGAAAGGTTGCTCTCAGAAGAAGGTATCAAGCATAGAGGCAGGAGGTGTATAGAACCGGAGGCTGTGTTTGGACAAATGAAATACAACATGGCATACAGAAGATTCCGGCATGCGGGAGAAGACAAGGTTACAATGGACTTTGCTTTCTTTGCCATAGCCTTTAATATCAAAAAAATGTGTGCTAAACTGATAAAAGAAGGAAAGGGGATCATTACTGTTGCCAAATATATGTTTATGGGACTATTTATAACACGAGATAATTGGAATATAGCAACTTGTTGCCAAATGCATGAGGAAAAAGCAGCATAGCCAAAAGAAAATATAGCAGAACTTAAAATATAAAAGAGGTCGTGCCAACGTTTTGACACAACCTCTTTTTGTTTTTCCCAAGCACGCAAAAAAACGGCAAAATATTACCGTTCGAGGTGGAGCAAAAGGTGAAGATAAAAGGTGGAGCGAAAATCTCCACCAATTTAGAGTTTTTCTCACTGATTTGCAATGCTTTGCATATCAAGAAAACGCGGATGGTTTCCTACTTTTGTCCAACGAAAAACTGTAGGAAAAATGAAAAGAAACTCGTTCAATGTGCTTTTCTTCATCAAATGGAAAATCCACGCAATTTTGACCCTTTTGGGCAAAATAGTATTGCCCACTTGGCTCACCTATTGTTATAGATTTTTTTGTGTAGATTTGAGTACCCTATTCCTAGTGTAACTGGGGAGATAATAAAATCTAGACAAATGGATAAACGAATCAAAAACATTTTAAGATGTTATGCGGCCGGTATGGGAATCAAGGAAACGGCGTCCACGTTTCATACTTCCCGTAATACAATCCGCAAGTATGTCCGCTTGTTCCTTTCAAGCGGCAAAAGCATCGAACAGTTTCTTTCCCTGCCCGATGGGCAGTTGGATGAGCCGTTCGGCTGCACAGAGTCCCGGCATCGGGAGCCTTCATCCAAAAGGATTGAATTGGAGGCCTTACTTCCCGGATATGTATCCCGCCTGTCACGCAAAGGTATGAGTGTCCGAAAGCTGTTCAAGGAGTACCATACCGAATATCCGGACAGCTATCAGTTGTCTTCCTTCAAACGGATTATCCGCGAATACAGGTTTCACATTAAGGTTGTCGGTCACGTCGAGCACTATGCCGCAGACCGGATGTATATTGACTTTGCCGGTGACAGGCTTGAAGTCGTTGATGAAATGACGGGCGAGACGAAGAAAGCCGAGGTATTTGTCGCCCCCCCTTCCGTTCAGCCATTATACCTAGCAACGCAAGGAAGACCTGATAAAGGCATGTGAGAATGCCATTCAATATTTTGAAGGCGTTCCTACGGCTATCGTCCCCGACAATCTGAAGGCTGCCGTCACACGAAGCGACCGCAAACGAGCCTGTCATCAATGATGATTTCGCCGCTTTTGCCGAATAATACGGCTGTGCGGTCCTATCCCGCCGTGCACGTCACCCCAAGGACAAGGCTTTGGTAGAAAATGCCGTAAAGCTCCTCTGCCGTTCCATTTACCTTGACATAGAGGGAATGACATTCTCCAACCTGGAGGAACTCAATACCGCCATCCGTATCTCCCTGCTTGATTTCAATGAAAAGGTAATGGCCGTACGAGAGATGTCACACAAGGAAATGTTCTTCCAGGGAGAGAAGGACTATCTTCGACCGCTTCCCTTGAAACGTTACGTGGTGAAAGAGAGGAAACTGATGACCGTTGGGAAGAACTCTTACGTCTCGTTGTTCAAGCACCATTACAGCGTTCCAAAGGAGTATGTAGGCAGGCGCATGACGATTCTCTATGATGCCGACACAGTGGAAATATACTGTGGCATGGACCTTGTCGCCACCCACGACCGCCGTGACATCCCTTACGCTTATTCCTGGAAAAAGGAACACAACCTGCCGGGACACTATGGCCCCTATGACAAGGACCTGGAGGAACTCTTCCGGCGTGCCTCGGAAATAGACAACATCGTATTGAACTATCTACGGGAAGTGGAGCGTGCCATGCAATATCCGCCCAAAGCATTCTGGCCATGCCGTGGCTTCCCCGACTCCATTGACCCACAAAAATGTACGTGGACGTGAATATTACAGAAAGAACAAACAATAAAACAGCTCCCGTTACGGGACAACAAGACCAGAATACCATATCACTGGATTTAATGAACCGTATGAAATTGCATGGTATGGCAGAGGCTTTCAGGAAAAGTCTTGCCGGCACCACTCCGCAATCCATGACCGCAGACACGTTCCTTTCCATGCTCCTTGCACGCAAATGGGACTATCGCGCCCAGGCTACCATTGCACGGCTCACCAAAAATGCGGCATTCCGCTACAAAGCCTATATTGAACAGATCGACTATGCCACGAACCGGGGGCTAGAGCGCAACCAGATGGAACGTCTCGCCACCCTTGATTTTGTGCATAAGGCACAGAACCCATTCATCACCGGTTCTTCAGGAACGGGGAAAAGCTATCTGGCTTGTGCCCTTGGACACGAAGCATGCAAAAGGGGATTCCGAACCTTCTATGCCAATGCCCCGAAACTGCTCGGTACGCTGAAAGTCGCCAAAGTCAAAGGTACACTTGAAACGGAACTCAAGAAGATTGAACGCTGCCAGTTACTCATCCTTGACGACCTGTTCATTGTACCGCTTGACGCCAAGGAGCGTCCCATACTGCTTGAAATCATCGAGGACAGGCATGAACGGAAATCCGTCATCATCACATCGCAGTACCCGTCCTCCAACTGGTATGACATGGTAGGTGAACCGACAATAGCCGATGCAATCCTTGACCGCATCATACATACAGCCCATACCATAAAGTTATATGGTGAAAGTATGAGAAAGTTAAGGTCTAAGAAAAACGAGAAATTTTAAAAGGGTAAAATAATATTGCCCCAACACCAGGACTTTAAAGGGTCAATCATATTGTAGCCAAAGGTGGGCAAATCCTGATTGCCCAAAAGGGTCAAAGTTGCGTGGCTTTTCCACTCGGTATCTAACTGGTATTATACCAACGTGACAAACCAGGGCACAATTCGGAGACGTAAAAGATAAAGCTTTCCCTTCAGAAGCCCCCGGGGAATAAAAAACCCGTTCCCCCGCCCGGCATGGGCCGTGCGCGGGGGAACGGAATGGAAAAAGGCGGCTAC
>ENA-ORKV01000859-ORKV01000859.1-human-gut-metagenome-genome-assembly--contig:-NODE-859-length-29283-cov-2.868109_pt1 | contig 29283 bp, 28 predicted proteins | sample MGYA00243058_ERZ508805 | MGnify/ENA primary metagenome ERZ508805 (study PRJEB26277, sample SAMN04329770) | human gut metagenome | biome: human-associated habitat | host: Homo sapiens | place: USA... | reverse complement strand
AATGTGAATTAACATATATTCCAAATATGGAAGTAGAGCTAGATGCTGAAGGAAAAGAAAAAGTTATGAGACTAGTTGACACCTTAGAAGATTTAGATGATGTTCAGGATGTATATTACAATTTAAAAGAAGATTAAGTCTGAAAGTTAGAGCTCAAAGGCTCTTTTTTCTTTTCTAAAATTAGTATATAATTAGTGTGGAGTTGATTTTATGTATGATTATATAATTGGAACAGTAGCAGCCATTAAAAATAATGCTATTGTTTTAGAAAATAATGGTATTGGATATCTTATTTACGTATCTAATCCTTATTCATTTGAAGAAAATAGAGAGTATAAAGTTTATGTATACCAACAAGTAAAAGAAGATGAAAATAGTTTATTTGGCTTTAAAAACATAGCTGAAAAAGAACTATTCTTAAAACTAATTAGTGTCAAAGGTCTAGGATGCAAAATGGCTCTACCAATTCTGGCTGTTGGAAATGTTGAAGGAATTATGGATGCCATCGAAAGAGAAAATATTTTATATTTAAAAAAATTCCCTAAAATAGGAGAAAAACTAGCTCGTCAAATAATTCTAGATTTAAAAGGAAAATTAGAGTTTATTGGTGTTGGCATTTCAGATGATGAATTAAATACATCTGAAGAGTTAAAAGAAGTATTGCTTGGTTTAGGTTACAAAGATAAAGAAATAAAAGCCATTCTTCCTAAAGTAAACAAAGATCTAACAATAGAAGAGCAAGTAAAGGAAGCCCTAAAATTATTATTACGTTAAGTTAAGGAGAAATTATGAAAAACGAAAGTGTTATAAAAAAATATTCACTTGTAGATGACCAAATTATAGATAATACAATTAGACCTGAAACAATTGATGAATATATTGGTCAAACAGAAGTAAAGGAAAATATCAAAGTTTTTGTAGAAGCTGCTAAAATGCGTAATGAAGCCCTAGATCATGTATTATTATATGGACCTCCTGGGCTTGGAAAAACAACTCTTGCTTTTATAATTGCTCATGAGTTGGGTACCAAAATTAAAACTGCTTCTGGACCAAGTATTGAAAAAACTGGTGATTTAGCCGCCATTCTTTCATCTCTTGAGCCAGGAGACGTCTTATTTATAGATGAAATTCATCGTATGCCAAGATATATTGAAGAAGTCTTATATCCTGCGATGGAGGATTTCTCACTAGATATAATAGTTGGTAGTGAAGGAAACTCTAGAAACATAAAAATAGATTTGCCACCATTTACCCTTGTAGGAGCGACAACCAGAGCAGGAGACTTATCATCACCATTACGAGACCGTTTTGGAATAATTTCTAAATTACAATTCTATACAACAGATGAATTATGTGCCATCGTTAAAAGAACATCACGGGTTTTAAGTATGGAAATAGATGATGATGCCGCCTATGAACTTGCAAAAAGAAGTAGAGGAACACCAAGAATTGCTAACCGGTTATTTAAAAGAGTAAGAGATTTTGCTTTAGTAAAAGGAACAGGTAAAATAGATTTAGCCATTACAAATGAAGCGCTAGAACGTTTACAGATTGATAAATTAGGTCTTGATCGAACAGATCATGAACTTCTACTCGCAATAATTAATAAATTTAATGGTGGGCCAGTAGGAATTGAAGCACTAAGTAGTTCTATTGGTGAAGAAGTAACAACAATAGAAGATGTATATGAACCATACTTATTACAAACAGGTCTATTAAAAAGAACCGCACGCGGTCGTATGGTAACAGATAAAGCCTATGAAGTATTAGGCATTTCAAAAAATAATTAACAAGGAGTGATAAAATGAAACTAGAAGAATTTGACTATTATTTACCAGAAGAATTAATTGCTCAAACACCTCTTGAAAAGAGAGATTCATCTAGACTATTAGTATTAGATAAAAAAACAGAAGAGTATGAAGATAAACATTTTTATGATATTATTGACTATTTAGAAGAAGGAGACACTTTGGTTTTAAATGATACAAAGGTTCTTCCTGCACGCTTAATTGGTGAAAAAGAAGATACAAAAGCCGTGATTGAAGTACTATTATTAAAAAATACTGAAAAAGATACTTGGGAATGTCTTGTTAAACCAGCCCGTCGTATTAAAGTAGGAACTACTGTTATATTTGGTAATGGAAAACTAAAAGCCAAATGTATAAAAGAAGCAGATGAAGGAATTCGTTATTTTGAATTTTCATATTCTGGCATCTTTTTAGAAGTACTAGAAGAACTTGGAACAATGCCTTTACCACCATACATACATGAAAAATTAAAAGATCAATCACGTTATCAAACAGTTTACGCTAAAGAAGTAGGTAGTGCCGCTGCTCCAACAGCCGGACTTCATTTTACTAAAGAATTGTTAGAAAAAATTTCTGCCAAAGGTATAAATATTGCCTACATTACTCTTCATGTTGGACTAGGCACATTTAGACCGGTTAATGTAGAAAAAATAGAAGAGCATAAAATGCATAGTGAGTATTATCATATGTCTAAAGATGTCGCCGATTTATTAAATAAAACCAAGAAATCTAAAAAACGTATTATAGCCGTTGGCACTACTAGTACTAGAACATTAGAAACTATAATGACAAAATATGGTGAATTTAAAGAGTGTTCTGGATGGACTGACATATTTATCTATCCTGGTTATGAATTTAAAGGAATTGATGCTTTAATTACTAATTTCCATCTACCAAAGTCAACCTTAGTAATGCTAGTCTCAGCTTTAGCCGGACGTGAGGCAATCTTAAAGGCTTACACTCATGCTGTTAATGAGAAATATCGTTTTTTCTCCTTTGGAGATGCTATGTTTATTAAATAACTTGAACTCCCTTTTCAAATGTGTTATAATATGTGGCACTTGTCCTTAAAGGAGGAATGAAAATGAAACTAATTCCAGAACAATTAACTAAAATTGAAGAAAAAATTTTTGAATTAAATAAATCGTTGCAAACTTATGAATCTTATATTACAGAAAGAAACTCTGAATCTATTCAAGACCAATTAGGTTACAGAGTGGGAGATACCATCACTGAGTTTGGTTTACAGAGTGAAAGAAAACAACTAGATGATTTAAAAAAAATAATTGAAAAAGCTGAAATAGTTGATACTCCAAGCACAGACTCTATTGGTATTGGCACTTACTTTAAAGTATCATTTTTTGATGATGAGCCAGATGAATTTACTCTAGTAGAAGATTTAGTTGGCCTAAATTCATCTGATTTTATTAGTTCAAACAGTCCGTTTGGCAAAAGCATTTATGGAAAAAAAGTTGGAGAAAAATTTTCATACACTGTCAAAACTTCAACTAATAATAGCCAGGAAATATCTGGAAGAATCACTAGTATTGGCAGAGAAAAAGACAGCAAAGCTAACATAAAATAGGGAATAATCCTTATTTTCTTTTTCTTGAAAAAAATATTGACATAACTAATAATTATAAGAGCAAGCAAGTAGGAGGGTAATTTATGAAGATTAAATATACTTTATTACACAAAGATGAAAATAGTAATGCCAGATATGGATCACTACAAACAAATTATGGTACATATGAAACACCAATGTTTATGCCTGTTGGTACTAAAGCCACTGTAAAATCATTAACCCCAGAAGAATTAAAAGAAGCTCATTCTGGAATAATATTATCAAATACATATCATTTGTGGCTTAGACCAGGAGAAGATATTGTAGAAAAATGTGGTGGACTTCATAAATTCATGAATTATACTGGTCCAATTCTTACTGATTCCGGTGGCTTCCAGGTCTTTTCTCTTGTTAAAAACAAAGAAAAAGACATTACTGAAGAAGGAGTTCATTTTAAAAGTCACATAGATGGTTCCAAATTATTTCTAACTCCTGAGAAATCAATTCAAATTCAAAATAAACTGGATAGCGATATTGCAATGAGTTTTGATGAGTGCCCACCATATCCTTCAAGCTATGAATATATGAAAAACTCAGTAGAGAGGACTTTACGCTGGGCTGCTCGTGGTAAAAAAGCCCACTCTAATCCAAATCAATCTTTATTTGGAATTGTTCAAGGAGGAGAATTTGAAGATTTAAGAGAATATAGCTGTAAGGAAACAGTTAAAATGGACTTTGATGGTTATAGTATCGGTGGAACATCAGTTGGAGAAGATAAAGAAACCATGTACAAAATGATTGATTATGGCATTAAATACTTACCAGCTGATAAAGTACGTTACTTAATGGGAGTAGGAGATCCACTCGATATAATTGAAGGTGTCATAAGAGGGGTAGATATATTTGACTGTGTCCTACCAACTAGAATTGCTCGCCATGGTCAAGCTTTTACAAGAACTGGTAAAATTAATTTTAATAATGCTAAATATAAAGAAGATTTAAATCCAGTAGAAGTAGGTTGTGATTGTTACACATGTAAAAATTATTCCAGAGCCTACATCCGTCATTTAATAACAACAGATGAAATGTTAGGTGGAAGACTTCTATCAATTCACAACATAAGATTTTTAATAAAACTAACAGAAGAGTTAAGAGAAGCTATTAAAGAAAATAGAGTATTAGAATATAGAGAAGAATTTATCTCAAAATATAAAAAGAATAACTAAAGAACAGTTATTCTTTTTACATATAAAATATTGGTTTATTAGTATTACTTAAATTATTTGATTGAGCATTATTATTTGCCTCAACTTTTTCTGCCGTGTCACCATTTTTAAGTTCATCGGCTATTCTAAACATTGTTTTAGCATTTTTAAATATTGGCCTGACTTGATATACAAGCGGTATAGCTTGATTAATTACACCAAGAGTTTTTTGTGTTCCGTCCAGAAAGGAACTAAAGCTAAATCCTTTAGCCATACTTGAGAACCTACTAAATAAACCAGGTCTTGGATAAGGATAGTTATACATAGTCCACCTCTTCACAAATAATATATGTCAAAAGTACTAAAAAGTTAAATAATTTATTTTCAAAAAAGAAATACTATGTTACAATTACAATAGTATAAGAGTAAAAAGATAAATCAAATGGAAAGGTAACTGGTGATATTAGATGAAATTATTTAATAAGAAGGAAAAAAATCCAAATATAGAAGTTGCAAACAATGGACAACAACAAGTACCAGCAAATGTTGCACAAACACCACAACAACCAGCATCTCCAACTGCTCAAAATGTTTCTATAACTACTGGTGCTAATCCTAGTATTAACACTCCTGTTAGTCAAAACAATCCCAATGTAGTTCCTACGGTGTCAAATAATACTAAAGCACCTAGTAATCTTAATTCGGAAAAAAAACAGCCAGTCAAAAACACTCAAATTAATCAAGAAAATTCCAATAAAAAGCCAGAAACTACAGAAGATGGTAAAAGAACAAATAAATTAAAAGGTTATAGCTATGTAGTTATAAACTCTATGAATAAAAAAGAAAAAGGTTTCTTTGATGCAGAAACAGAGGATGAAGTAAGACATTTCCTAGAAGGCCAAGATTATAAAGTCCTAGAAGTAAAACCAAAGTCAGCTATGGATATTGATATTTCCGGGCCTCCAAAATTAAAACCAGAAGACTTATCATTTGCCTTAACACAGCTATCAACATATATTAAATCTGGTATACCATTAGTTGACTCTGTAAGAATCTTAGCTAAACAAGCTAGAAAGCCAGCTCATAAAAAAATATATGGTCAAGTTGTTTATGAACTATTAAAAGGAGAAAGCTTTTCAACAGCCCTAGCAAGACAAGGCAAAGTCTTTCCACCATTATTAATAAACATGGTAAAAACATCTGAAATGACAGGTGACTTGCCATCAATCCTTGATGATATGTCAGAATATTATACATCTATGAATCAAACAAGGAAACAAATGAAGTCAGCCATGACATACCCAATTGTTGTTTTAACTATAGCACTAGGCGTTTTAGTTTTCATGTTAGTATATTTAGTACCACAATTTGCTAGTATGTTTGAATCAAATGATGCTAAACTACCAGCCATAACATTAGCTGTTTTAGGTGTCAGTAGTTTTATTCAGAACTATTATATCTATTTAATAGTAGGAATAGTTGTTCTAATATTTGTCTTTAGGTATTTATTTAACCACGTTAAGTCCTTTAAAGTAGCTGTTCAAACAATTCTTATGCATATGCCAGTCATTGGTAAAATCATCATTTACAATGAAATAGCTAACTTTACTAAAACATTTGCCTCACTATTAAATCATGGTGTCTTCATAACAGATAGTATGGAAATCTTATCCAAAATAACTGATAATGAAGTATTTAAAAGAATAATTGATAAAACCCTTGAAAACCTATCAAAAGGTGAACCAGTTTCATCTGCTTTCCGTGGTGAATGGGCAATACCAGTAGTAGCATATGAGATGATTGTTACTGGTGAAAATACTGGTCAATTAGGTCTAATGATGGAAAAGGTTTCAGCCCATTTCCAAGCCATGCATAAAACTATAATCGATCAAATGAAGAGCTTAATGGAACCTTTAATGATTGTTTTCTTGGCTGTTATCGTTGGTATAATATTATTATCAATAGTTACACCAATGTTCAGTATTTACTCACAAGTAGAATAAATAATAAGGAGGATAATTATATGGAAATACTATATTTAATTATCTTTTTTATTTTAGGAAGTACAATTGGCACATCATCTACCATTATTGGACTACGTCTTCCCAAAAATGAGAAAATATTTGGAAACAAACCTCATTGTGATAGTTGTAGTCATGAACTATCAAAAAAAGAGACTATTCCTTTAATATCTTATATTATTCAACAAGGTCGTTGTCGTCACTGTCATTCTAAAATAGATATATTATATCCATATATGGAGTTTTTTACAGGCCTACTTTTTGCTGTTGCTTATTATAGTTTTGGCTTTAGCTATGAATTATTAATTGCTCTAGGTATGGTAACATTATTAATGATAGTTGTAGTTAGTGATATAACATATTTGATAATACCAGATGAAGTTCTCATATTTTTTAGTATCTATTTCATTATAATTCAATTATTAAATGTAGGTATTAAATCAACTATAACTCATATTGGAACAGGTATTTTACTTTTCTCTTTAATGTATTTAGTTATGATTATTGGTAATAAAACATTAAAAAAAGAAAGCCTCGGTGGAGGTGACATTAAAATGATGTTCTTATTTGGCCTAGTGTTAGATCCACTATTAGGAACATTAGCTGTTTTTTTAGGAAGCTTATTTGCCTTACCAATGTCAATTTATCTTATGAAAAAAAATAATGAAAAGGTTATTCCCTTCGGCCCATTTCTATTAATAGCCTTTGTCTTTATTTATTTCACTAAAATAACTCCTGCCTCTCTTATATCTTGGCTTGGTTTTTAAGAAAGTTAAACTTTCTTTTTTTTTATATTTATTGTACTATATATCTAGGTGATTAACTATGCATACCATAACAATACTACCAGCTGATACTTATACAGTTGTAAATAAAACAGTTTTAAATGAAAGTGATCGAAAACTAATTACAATGTTATATCAACCAATTATAGGTCATACAGCAGTTGCTCTTTATTTTACATTAGTAGATGACCTAGACAAACTAGAAGTAATGAGTGATGACCTAACTCATCATCATCTAATGGCAACTATGCAATTAAAATTAGAAGATATAGTTATAGCCCGTGAGAAATTAGAAGCTGCAGGTCTCCTAAAATGCTACTTAAAAAAAGATAGCATTAATCATTACGTATATTTAATATATTCACCAGTATCAGCTCATGATTTCTTTACTCATCCCATCTTAAACGTCGTACTTTATAATAATCTTGGTAAAAAAGAATATGAAAAGCTTTTAAATTATTATAAAATACCTCGCATTAATCTAAAAGAATATGAAGATGTTACTAGTAGTTTCGACGATATTTTCACTTCTGTAAAAGGCTCTATTTTAGAAATAGAAGATGATATTACTAAGAGAGACTCTAATAATATATTAATTAATAAAGGAATTGACTTTAATCTATTAATTTCAAGCATTCCAAAAGAATTAATTACTGATAAGACCTTTACTAAGGATGTCAAAGAACTAATAAATGCCTTAAGTTTTACCTACAATCTAAACACTTTAGACTTAAAAGGGTTAGTAGTTGACTCCATTAACGAAAAGGGACAAATTGATAAAATAAGACTTCGTAAAAGTTGCCGTGAATATTATCAATTTGAAACAACTGGTAGCTTGCCAACACTAATTTATAATAAACAGCCAGAATACTTAAAAAAGCCCAGAGGAGACAATTCAAAATGGGCTAAAATGGTCTATACTTTTGAAAATATAAATCCATATCAATTATTAAAAGCTAAATATAAAGGAGCAGAACCAACAGAACGAGATAAAAGACTAATAGAAAGCTTGTTAATAGATCAAAAATTAAATCCTGGTGTTGTAAATGTTTTAATATCTTATGTTTTAAAAACAAATAATCAACAGTTAAAGAAAAGCTATGTTGAAACAATAGCGGGACAATGGAAGCGTCTAAATATAGAAACAGTAGAAGAGGCCATGAAAATAACTGAAAAAGAGCATAAAAAATTAAAGAAGTTAATGGAGAAAGATTCTAAGACCTCAAAGCCAAAGGTATCAGATAAGAACAAAGATGACTTACCAATTTGGTTCAATAAAGAATTAGATAAAACTGAGGCAACAGAAGAAGATGTTAAAGAAATGGATGAAATTCTAGCAGGTCTTGTCTAATAAAACAAATAATGATATAATATTTCATCGTTCCTATTAAATGTCAAATATTGTCAAGAGAAAGGCCTAACAGTAGTTATCGTTTTAACAAAATAAGGGATTATGTTATTATTATATAGAAAAGGTTTGAATAGAATAAATAGAGGCTAGATAATGAAGATATATCAAGACAATGAATTTAACAAAATTATTTGTGAAGTTAGTAATAACAAAGAGTTCCAAAAGTTAAAAAAGGTGAAACATCACGGAATTAATAGATATGAGCATTCCGTTCGGGTTGCTTACTATACATATAAAATTACCAAAATATTACACCTAGATTATAAAGAGTCAACTATAGCAGCCTTATTACATGACTTTTTCCAAGAAGAAGTCAGTGATAAGAACTTCGTAGTAAGACTTCGTAAACACCCTGGTATTGCTGTTAAAAATGCTACCCAATACTTTAAACTAAATGAGAAACAAATAGATATTATAAAAACACATATGTTTCCAATAACATTCACACCACCTAAATACATGGAAGGTTGGATTGTTGATTTTGTTGATGATGCCTCTGCAATATTTGAGCAAGGGAGAGTTATAAAACAACATGTAAAAATAGTTGGAACGTTTTTACTAATTTTATTACTTCGACATTAAATATAGTAATAAAGGGAATCTTCCCTTTTTTAGATAAAAAAGAAAGAAGGAATGAATATGCAAAAGACATATATTTTCGGTCATAAAAAACCAGATAGTGATTCAGTAATGTCTGCCATAGGATTATCTTATTTAAAAAATAAATTAGGTGAGAATACTGAACCAAGAATATTAGGAGATGTAAATAAAGAAACTACTTATGCCTTAAAATACTTTAATTTACCAACACCAGAGTATTTAAATGATGTAAAATTGCAATTAAAAGATATTGATTATCACAAAGGCTTCTTTATTAAAGAAAATGATTCTATTTATAATGGCTATCAAAAAATGATTGCTGAAAATTTAACAGGACTTCCAGTTATCAATGATAAAAATTATTTTACAGGATTAATTACTTTAAAAGACTTATCACATACTATTGTAAATGAAAACACAGAAGACTTATATACATCATACAAAAATCTAATCCATGTGTTAAAAGGAGAAGAACTATTAAAATTTGATGATGAAATAATAGGTCGTATCTTAGTAGCTGCATATCGTAGTACAACAATCATTGAGAATGTTAAATTAGAAAGAGATATGGTCTTAATTGTTGGAGATCGCCACAGTGTTATTGAATATGCCGTTAATTCCGGAGTAAAACTATTAATACTATCAGGAGATTCTGAAATAAAAGAAGAACATTTAGAAATCGCCCGTAAAAATAAAGTTAATGTTATAAGAACTCCATATCCAACATATCACATAACTAGATTAATAACTTTAGCAAACTACATTAAAACTATGCTAAGATGCAATAATCCTACTAAGTTTGAAGTAACAGAATTTGTTGATAACGTTGTTGATGTTAATAATAAACTAAAACATACTAATTATCCAATTGTTGATACCCGTAATAAATGTCTAGGACTACTAAGAATAACAGACTTATCTGAAAAACATCCAAAGCGTGTAATTTTAGTTGATCATAATGAAAAGTTACAAAGCGTAGAAGGTTTAGAAGAATCAGACATAGTAGAAATAATAGACCATCACAACCTAGGTAGTATCACAACGAATAGTCCAATTAATTTCAGAAATATGGCTGTTGGCTCAACTTGTACAATTGTTTACTCTTTGTTTAAAGAAAAAAATATTGAAATGCCAAGAGAAATAGCTGGGGCACTTTTATCAGGAATATTATCTGATACTTTAATATTGAAAAGTCCAACAGCAACACCAATGGACGTAGAAGCAGTTAACTATTTATCAAAAATAGCTGGTGTTGACTATCAAAAATATGGAATGGATTTATTAAAAGCAGGTACTTCACTAGAAGGAATGAGTAAAGAAGACGTTTTATATAATGACTTTAAAATTTATACGGTTAATGACAAGAAATTTGCTATTGGTCAATTCTTCACTATGAACTTCGACGAGATAGAAAAAGATATGAATGAATACGTTCATGTTCTAGATAAAGTAAGTGAAGCTAATAATTATGGATTAGTTGCTCTATACGTTACCGATATTATTAAAAATGGTAGTTATGTAATATTTAACACTAAAGGTAAAGATATTTTAACATTAGCTCATAATAAAGAAGACATAACTGAAGGATACTTCATACCAAAATGTGTTTCACGTAAAAAACACGTTGTACCAATCATAATGCCAATATTTGAAAATTAGGAGATGAATACATGGATTTTATATCAATTATAATTTTAGGTTTTATTCAGGGGATTGCTGAATTTTTACCAATTTCCTCATCAGCTCATTTAATAATATTTAGAGATTTATTTGGAATTGGCAAAGGAATGGACGCCCATTTGGCTCTAACTTTTGACTTAGCTCTTCATTTTGGGACTCTTCTAGCAATTGGAATATACTTTTTTAAAGACTTCATCAATATGATAAGTAAAGGCATTACGAAAGGTGTAAAAGATGATGAAGGTAAAATTTTTTGGTATTTAATAGTTGCAACTATACCAGCAGCAATTACTGGAGTATTATTTGAAGATGTTATTGAAAATACCATTAGAAATAATTACGTTATAATAGCTTTAGCTTTAGCTATAATGGGTATAATTATCTATCTAGCAGATAAATATAGCAAATCAGACAAAAGTATTAAAAAGATGACCGTAAAAGATGCTATTATAATTGGTTGCAGCCAAGTATTAGCACTAATTCCCGGTTTTTCAAGATCTGGTACAACCATCGCAGCAGGTAGAACATTAGGAATTAATCGTGAAGATGCTGCTAAGTTTTCATTTTATTTAAGTGCACCAGTAGTTTGTGGAGCCCTAGTCCTTCAACTATTTAAAAAAGCTACTTGGACTGTTATCGGAGCTAATCTTTTAACCTTTGTTCTAGGTGTATTAATATCATTTGGTGTCGGTTTGCTATGTATAAAATACTTATTAAAATACTTACACAAACATGATTTTAAAATATTTATGATTTATCGTCTGATATTAGCTATAATAGTTTTAATAATGATAGGAGTATAATATGAATAATGCAAAAATAGGATTACTAACCACCTTATTACTAGGAGTGTTTATAATAATTGGTTCACTTCTTGCTTTCCTAGTAAAGAAAAAAGATAAAGTAGTAGACTTTTCAATCGGTCTAGCTCTAGGTGTCATTGGCATGTTATTAATAACAGACCTTTTACCAGAAATAATTGAAAATTTAGGCATTAAACACATCTTTATTTTTATAATATGTACCGTTATAGGTTATGGAATATTAAAACTTCTCGATCATTTTATTCCTGATCATGAAGAAAGTTCCATGACAAAAAAAGATTATAAAGAAAATCTAATTCATATTGGTGTGATTACATCTTGTGCATTAGTACTTCATAATATTATTGAAGGAATGGCTGTTTATTCAACATTCCTTACTGATAGCAAGTTAGGTTTAGCTGTAACCTTGGGAGTAGGCTTTCATAATATACCATTAGGTATGGTAATAGCTGCCACATTCTATCAAAGTAATGATAATATTTGGAAAACTTTAAGTATTATAGGCTTTGTATCGTTGTCAACTTTCCTAGGAGGATTAATAATGTTCTTCCTAGATCTAACAACCATAAGTTCCATACTTTTAGGAGTACTTCTATCACTAACATTAGGTATGTTATTATTCATTGTTACAAGTGAATTAATACCAAGAGTGAAAGCATCATCAGATAAGAAAACAAGCTATGTTGGTATAACTATAGGAGTTGTTTTACTACTATTATCACAATTAATATAAAGGAAAATTCATTATGGAGTATAATTATTATAATTTGTTTTTATTATTCTTTATTTATTCAATTATTGGCTATATTGTTGAATCAACATCAGTAAGTTTAATAGAAAAGAAAATAGTTTTAAATAGAGGTTTTTTAATAGGACCATATATTCCTATATTCGGATATGGTAGTATTGCTATGATTCTCGCTCTTCAAAAATATAAAAATGATATAATCGCTTTATTTATAATGAGTATGATTGTTTGCCTAACTATAGAATATTTATGTAGTTTAATAGCTGAAAAAATATTTCACCTACGTTGGTGGGACTACTCAAATAAAAAATTTAACATTAATGGCAGAATCTGTCTACAAAATGGAGTTTTATTTGGCTTGGCTGGTGTATTAGTAGTTAGATACATAAATCCATGGCTGGAAAGTTTAATCTTACTTTTACCAAACAATGTCTTAATGACTATAAGTATCATTCTTTCAATAATATTTTATACAGATACCATAATATCAGGAGGTACAGTTATAAAATTCAATAAAAGTTTCAAAAGGTATGGCGAAGATAATACAGGTGAGGTAAAAAATAAAATAGTTGAAGAGTTACACAACAACTTCTTAACAAAACGTTTAATAAATGCCTTCCCACACGCTAAAGATAAATCCCATAAATTTAGAGATATAAGGAGAGAACTTATTAATAAAGCAAAGGAAGCAAGACAAATGAAAAAAGAACAAAGGCAAAAGCAGTTATAATTCTCTGTAACTGTTTTTTCTATTAAGAAGACAAAATCTAAATAAAAATATATAAGAAAATAACTTATCCATAAAAAGGAAGATAAGTTTTGAAAAATAAGCTATACTAGAAAAAAAGTATTATGCCATCAACTTATAATGCTGTTGTATTATATTATCTAGCCATTAACAAACACTAAGAAGCCATAAATAATGTAACTCAAGAAGCTACATTATAATTGACCAGTAGAAAAAAATATGCTATAATACAGCCATTCGAAAAGGAAGAGGACTTATTATGAAAGACGGTTTTAAACCTGTATCAGAATTTGAAATAATGAGAATGTCAAATGAAGAAATGATAGATTATTATCGAGATTTAAGAGAATATGTATACCTAAAAGGTGAAAAAATAAAAGGTATTAAATTTAGACAAACTATAAAACCATTATTAGTAAAAGCACTGCGTTTGCAAAGAATTTTCACTGGTAGAAAACTAGAACTGCTTGATGATAAATCACACACCGAAAATAAAAGACCAATTATCTATGCTGTTAGTCATATAGGAAGATATGACTTGGAAATTGTTTGTGAGGCAACGTCCAAACAAGCCCACATACTTTGCGGTGATCCGGAAACAATGTACAGAAATTTTGATGGATTTGCTGCCGATTTAAATGGTACTGTCTATGTCGATACAAATTCAAAAAGCGATAGGCACGTAGCTAAAGAAACTGCCGTAAGAGTTCTTGAACAAGGTGGCAATATATTAATGTATCCTGAAGGGATTTGGAATTTGGACCCATGTAGACCAATACTTCCATTATATCCTGGAATAATAGAAATGGCTTATAGAACAAACGCCACAATAATCCCAATAGGTATGGAACAATATGGCGATGAATTTATTGTCAATATAGGAAAAAACTTTGAAGTGTCAGACTATATTCCAGAAGGTGATTATACAAAAGAAAATGAAAGCAAAGCCAAGGATGCTTTAAGAGATGAGATGGCAACTCTTAAATACGAAGTATGGGAAAGTACCGGCAAAGGTGACCGTAGAGACTTTGATTCGGATTATTATGAGAAATTTGTTGATCAAAAGCTAGGTGAATGGCCAGTATATAATCGTGACATAATTGAGGCAAGAACTTATAGAGAAAAAGGTGTAACTTCTCCAAATGAAGTATACCAGTTTACAAAAAAGCTAATACCTAAAAAAGAAAATGCATTTTTAATAAGAAAAGATTAAAAAATGCATTTTTTATTTATAAGGAATTTGCATTTTAAACTTTTATGGCTACACCTATTGACAAACAAATGTTTGTGCTTTATTATAGTAAGATAAGATTATGGAGGTGTATCATATGTATAAAGCTTATAAGTTTAGACTGTATCCTAATACTTCTCAAAAAATAATTATAAATAAAACATTTGGTTGTACTAGATTCATTTATAATTATTTTTTAGATAAGTGTATGAAACAAGGATATATAAAAGCATTTGATATGTGTAGCGAAATAAAAGGTTTATATATTGAATATCCATTCTTAAAGGAAGTAGAATCTTGTAGTTTGAGATGTGCTGTTTTCAATTTAGAAGATAGTTTTAAAAATTATTTTTCTAAAAGAACAAACTATCCAAGATTTAAAAGTAAGTTTAATAAACAAAGTTTTAGAACAACTTGTATTAAAAGTACTTATAAAGGAAAAGAGTATAGTAATATCATATTAGATTTAAAAAATAAAAAGATAAAATTACCAAAACTTGGATTTGTAGATGTTAGAGGTTATAGAAAATTAGAAAAAATTAATGGTAGAATAATAAATGCAACTGTAGAAAAAGAGACAACAAATAAATATTATGTAAGCATTATATTTGATGAAGTAGAACCTGTGTTAAGTAAAATAACACCAAGTAATATTGTCGGAATTGATTTAGGAATAAAGGATTTAGTTGTGACAAGTGATGGAGAAAAGTATAGTAATCCAAAAGAAATTTTAAAAAGAGAAAAGAAATTAAAAAGATTACAAAGAAAACTTTCAAGACAAGAAAGAGGGAGCAATAACTATTATAAAACAAAAATAAAAATAGCAAGGCTTCATAGTAAAATAAAAAATAGTAGAAAACATAATATAATAAATATTGTAAATAAAATAGTAAAAGAACATGATATCATTGTAAGTGAAAAATTAAACGTTAAAGAAATGAGTAGTAATCACAATTTAGCTAAAAATATATTAGATGCCAGTTTTAATAAAATATGTCAAATGCTGAAATGGAAAAGTAATTTACTTGGAAAGTATTATTATCAAATAGATACATACTTTCCAAGCAGTAAAAAATGTAGTCATTGTGATGAAATAACACAAGAAACAAATAATTTGGGAGTTAGAAACTGGACGTGTTTAAATTGTGGATGTGAAAATGATAGAGATATAAATGCCAGTATAAATATTATGTTTGAAGGATTAAGAATACATTGTCAAAACAATTGAAAGAATTATAAATAAAATAATTAGTACGGCAGCGACTGTCGGAGTTTAAGCCTATGGAGAATAGAGGTTACTCTATCTGTGAAGTAGGAAATTTGATCGGTGACGACCAAACGACAAATTAAAATTTATAAATTGAAATTTGTCATTTGTTCTGCTATACTAGATACAAATAGTAACAAAATAAGAGGTGTAGCAAATGAGTTGTATATATTTTCCTATTGCAACATTTTTAATTACATTATTAGTTAATGTAATTTTTAGAACAAAAAGGAATGCCAATAATGAAGAAACAAGATTATATCATAAGTTACTAGCCATTAATATATGTCAAGCTGTATATGATTTAGTAGTCATTGTTATAGCAAAAAAAATTCCAAGCGTAAGTGTTGATTTAGTAGGTACTTTACTAAAGTTTGACTATTTATTTATTACTTATTGGATAATGTATTTATTATTAGATGTATATACAATATCTAAAGGGAGAGAAGTGAAAGCTTCAATTTTTGCGAAAAGTGTTATAATAATAAATACAGTTTTTGCATTATTAATTGTTTTTTCCAAAATTGATGTTATAAATACAAATGAAATTCTTGATTCATCTGGTGTTTCCTATTCAATTGCCTTTATCAATACTATTATTTTAATAATTGGAATTATAACAATAGCACTGATTTCTATAGCAACCAGAAAAATAGAAATTACTAATAAAAAATATATACCAATATATACAATGCTTTTCCTACTTGTATGTGGTGTATTTATAAGAACTATGTTTCCAAGTATTATATTTGAACCATTTGTAATGGCCTATGTTAATCTAATTATGTTCTTTACTATTGAAAATCCGGATTTAAAAATGATAGCGGAATTAAATATTGCAAAAGAACAAGCTGAAAAAGCCAATCATGCTAAAAGTGATTTCTTATCAAGTATGTCTCATGAAATTAGAACACCTCTAAATGCCATTGTTGGCTTATCTGAAGATATGGCCGAAAGAGAAGATATTCCAAGTAATATGAAAGAAGATTTAGACGATGTAGTAGCTGCTTCTCGTACTTTACTAGAAATAGTTGGAAACATCATGGATATTAATAAAATAGAAAGTGACAAATTAGAAATAATTGACACAACCTATAATTATCGTAAAGAGGCTGAAACTTTAGCTAAAGTAAATGCTACTAGAATTTGTGATAAGCAATTAGAACTAAAAACTAATATTGCTGAAGATATCCCATATCAATTAATTGGAGACAGAATTCATGTAAAGCAAGTAATTAATAATTTATTATCAAATGCTATTAAATATACAGATTCTGGTATAGTTGAATTTACTACTAAATGTATTAATCAAGGTAGTGACTGTTTATTAATAATAACTGTAAAAGATACTGGGCGTGGAATAAAAGCTGAAGATATTAATAAATTATTCACCAAATTTGAACGTTTAGACATTGAAAAAAGCTCCACAGCTGAAGGAACTGGCTTAGGACTTGCTATTACCAAGAAGCTAGTTGAAATGATGGGCGGAAAAATAAATGTTCAAAGTAGTTATGGAAAAGGTTCTATCTTTATGGTCCAACTTCCACAAAAAATATCTTTTGAAACCAAGCCATTAACTGATACACAACTAATCAATACAACAGAAATAGCACTTAGACTAAAAGAAGTCAACTACAGTGATAAAAAAATCTTAATAGTTGATGATAACAAACTAAACATTAAAGTTGCTAAACGTGCTCTAGCTTCATTCAATCTTCAAATAGATGAATGCGAAAATGGTCAAGAATGTCTTAATAAAATCAATTTAGGAAGAAAGTATGACTTAATTCTTATGGATATTATGATGCCAATTATGTCAGGTGAAACAGCTTTAAAAGAATTAAAGAAGAATCCATTATTTAAAACACCAGTAATTGCTTTAACAGCTGACGCTATATCAGGATGTGAACAAAAATATCTTGATGAAGGATTCGCCGATTATATTGCTAAACCTTTTAGTAAAGATCAGATTAAATTAAAATTAGATAAATTTCTAGCAACATCACCAGAAATAAAAGATGAAGTTCCAGTTTATGATCCAACAGTCGATAGATTTAAGGATGTAGAAGGAATTGTAATAGGCGAAGAAAATGATATAAAAGTAGAAACAGGAAATGTTTAAAAGAACTGTAATAAAATACAGTTCTTTTCTGTAAAAAAATGTCCATCTCAACATAAAAAAAATTAATGTGATATAATTGATGATAGGAGGAATAATATGAACATAAAAGAAAATATAAATGAAAATATATTTAGAGGATATGATATTAGAGGAATTTATCCTACTGAATTAGATGAAGATACAGTATATACTATCGGATTAGGTTTTGGTAGTTATATTCAAACAATAGGTAAAACAACTTGCGTCATTGGTCACGATAATCGCTTATCAGGAGAAAGCTTATATAATGCTTTGATTAAAGGTATAACAGAAACTGGTGTTAATATAATTTCTCTAGGTTTATGTACAACACCAATGTATTATTATGCTTGTATAAAATTAGGGATACCATCAGGTGTTATGGTAACTGCTTCACATAATCCAAAAGACGACAATGGCTTAAAATTTGCTTTTGATGAATCAGGAAACTGCAAAGGCCAAGAAATTCAAGACTTCCTAGCTTATATAAAAGCAGGAAACTTTAAAAAAGGAGCAGGTACTGTAACTGACTACAGTATCCGTGATGAATATTTAGAATTATTCAAAAATAATTTACACTTTGGAAATAGAAAACTAAAAGTAGTTATTGATCCAGGTAACGGAACAACAAGTATTATCGCAAAAGAATTATATGAAATGTTTCCAATGGAATTATATATAATTAATGGTGAAAGTGATGGCAGATTCCCAAATCATCATCCAGATCCATGTGTTGAAGCTAATCTTACTCAACTAAAAGAAAAAGTAAAAGAACTAGGAGCTGACGTTGGCTTAGGTTTTGATGGTGATGGTGATAGACTAGGTGTAGTATCAGAAAAGTCAACCTTTATACCAACTGATCAATATATGATTATCATAGTTATAGACATTATAAATAAAGTTGCTAAAAAAGAATTCTTATATGATGTAAAATGTTCTAAGTCGCTTAGTGATGAAATAGAGCGACTAGGCGGAAAAGGCCTATGTTATCGTACTGGAAACTCATATACAAAAGCTAAAGTAAGAGATGAAGATTTACCATTTGGTGGAGAGCTATCTGGACATGTATACTTTAGAGATCGCTGGCCGGGATTTGATTCAGGACTATATGCCGGACTTCGTTTATTAGAAATATTGTCTCATACCGATAAAACAGTAACAGAATTACTTTCTGGAATTAATAACTACTATTCAACAGAAGAATTAAAATTTAAAAGTTCGGATGATAAAAAGTTTGCCATTATTGATAAAGTAGCAGAATATGCCAAAAGTAAAGATTATAAATTCCTAGATAATGATGGCGTAAAAGTTTTATTTGATGATGGTTGGGCACTAGTTAGAGCTTCTAACACGGGCCCTAATATAACTGCTAGATTTGAAGCGAAAACGGAAGAAAGACTTGAAGAATTACAAAAAGAGTTTATTGGTCTAATAGACAAATATAATAAATAGAAAAAGGAAGACGTATTATGAAAAGAACAAATGAAATCTTAACGGTTTACTATCATTGTAATGAAGAATATCCACAAATAGTCTCATCATATAATCAAATAGGTTCGAAAAAAGATTATGAATATCCCACAACATCACCAGTTATTGTAAGCCTTCGTCAAAAAGTCTCATATTTAGATGCTGAGTTAAAAGAACATACTGCTACAAAAACTGTCAGATATGTATTAGGACAAGAAGAAGATGCAGAACGTGTTATTACCCATGCAAGTATTTACAAAGTTTTAAATCCGATTGATTTTTATGAAAGCTGTTATGAAGGTAAAATGATTACTTATAAAACTCCATCCGGTAAAGTTTATACAACTCCTAAAAGCAATTGTACTAAAGCTTTCGAAACAAAAGAGAAATTACAAGCTGGAGTAGATGCATTTATTGCTAGATTCTTAAATTTAAAAGACAAAAAAGAAAACGTCAGTATATCAAAAAGTTCAATAGATTCGCCAAAGGTATATACAAAATAATATAACAACAAAACGAGGTAAAAATGGAAATAGAGATTAGATATTATTTTTCTAAAAATAGTAAAGACAAAATTCTAAACAAACTAAATACTTTTACTGAATTAAATTATCAAGGCACATTTTATGAAAAAACAGATCAATATAATCATCCAATGAAAGAATACAACTTCTATAGTAAGGAAATAGACGGTAGATTTAGAGTAAGAAAAACATCTTCCTCTGAAATTTCTAAATGTATGATTACTTGGAAAAGAAGATTACCAAGTACAACAAAAGAACTAATTCATACTGAAGAAGAAGTAGAGGTAAGTATAGATCAAAGTGAATATGATAATCTAATACATTTACTACAAAATGTAATTCATCTAGATTTAGTAGAAAGTTATGAAAGATATCGAAGTGTATATTCAAATAAAGAAATAGAAATTGTAGTAGATGAATATCCATTTGGAATAGCTCTAGAAATAGAAGATAAAACTCATACAGACAAAGCCAAAGAAATAATTAATTACTGGCTAGAAAAACTGAATTTAAATATAAATGATGCTTATCAATTATCCTGGGACGATAAATATAGTGAAATATGTAAAGAACAGGGAAAAGAAGTTTATAATATTGTTACTTTTGATAAAGACATGCCCAGTATTAAAACTGAATTTTAAAGGGAAATATTTCCCTTTTTTCTTGCTAAAAACAAAAACTTATGGTATAAGAAATTTATCGTCATAACAATGAATATAATTATTAATAGGAGGAAAAATTAACATGGAAGGAAGACAAAAAGCCCTAACAATCTACTATCACTGTCATGCCAGTTGTCCACAATTAGTAACTTATTGTGATATAGTAGATTCATTAGAAGATTATAAATATCCTGTAAAAGAGTCACCAGTTATAGTAAGTCTAAATCAAGAAATACCATATTTAGGTGCTGATTTAGAAGAAAGGACTACAATAAAAACAATAAGATATATAGTAGGTAAAGTTGAACCTGCTGATATGACACTTAATTTCAATTTCGATTATGAAACAGAAGAGTTTTTAGAAAAGTACCCAGAAAGTAAAGTGATTAATTATACATCCCCTAATGGAAAGTCTTATATTATACCAAAGACTGATTGTACTAGAGCATTTGATACAGAAGAAGACTTAAAAAAAGGTGTAGATGCGTTTGTTGCTAGATTCTTAAATGGGAAAGAAAAGGTAAGTGAAAGTTCACCAAAAACTTATATAAAAAGAGCTGATTCCATAGGCAAAGAAACTAAATAATTTTTAAGAGAAATATTTCTCTTTTTTTCTTGCTTTGAAAATAAACTTATGATATATTGATAGAGACGTTTGGCGAAAATATTATATTTATAATTGTGACTACATGAATAAATGTGGTATTTTAGTTTTTAAAGAATAAATTAAGAAGGAGGTACTAAATGGCAATTAGCGAGCAAGAGTTTAAAACGGAACAAAAAATCTTAAAAAAGGTCCAAAAATTACTGGGTGATAGACTATCTTCATTAGGAAAAGATGTATATGACGATGAGGAAAATCTAAAAGAATTCAAAAAGATGATGTGGGAAGACTCAACAAGTTTTGATGAAGCAGAGATACAACAAGTAATGGCCGCAACTTCTCACGAAGCAGAAAAAGCTTTGCAAAAACAAGCTTATTTCAAAAAACTTTGTCAAATTAAAAACAAACCATATTTTGCGTCAATTATATTTAAAGATGATGAAAATAAAATTCATAATATTTACATTTCTCTAACATACTTAAAAGATGATGACTTAAACAATATCTTATATGACTGGCGAAGCCCAGTATGTAGTTTATTTTATGATTATGAAACAGGGCCATGTGAATATAAGGCACCAGGTGGAGTATATACTGGTGAACTAAAAAGAAAAAGGCAATACAAAATTGAACATAATAAATTAGTAGGAGTATTTGATAATTCCCTAAATATTGATGACGAAGTTTTACAAGAAGTTTTAGCAACAGAGTCTAGTGATAAGATGAAAAACGTTGTTAACACTATCCAACAAGAACAAAATAGAGTAATCAGAAACTTAGAAGACAATAACCTAATAGTTCAAGGAATAGCAGGATCAGGAAAAACAACGGTTGCTCTTCACCGTATAGCCTTCTTACTATATCGTTTAAAAGATTTAAACAGCAATAATATTCTAATTTTCTCTCCAAATAATGTCTTTACTGAATACATTTCTGATGTTTTACCATCTCTAGGAGAAAATAATACACTACAAACAACTTTTAATGATTATCTATCATATTTCATAACTGAATATAAAAACGTTGAAACATTTTCTGACTTTGTCTCAAGATATTATACATACAGTGAGACTAACCCAGACTTAGTAAAATATAAACAAAGTAATGAAATAATAGCCGATTTAGATGCTTACTTAAAAGACTATATAGCGAAGTGTCACTTCACAGGAGATATTATTGAAAATGAATTTAATGTTGTTTTGAAAGAAGAATTAAACGAAATGTTAACTTACAAATATGATCGCTTTCCTTTATTTGAACGACTAGATGAAATGTCCAAAAAACTATCACAACAGTTTTACAAAGGCAGTAATAAAAAAGCTAAAACATTTGGTAAACTTCTAAAAGAAAGTTCAAATTTTGAAAAAGACTATAAAAAAATATATTATGATTTTTGGACCAGTCCTTTTTGCCAAGTAACATTAACAGATAGAGAAATAAATGAATTTATTAAGAAAAATATTATCAATTATGAAGATGCCTTATTGTTTTCCTATATCAAAGGTACACTTCAAGGCTTTCCATATGAGGCAAATATTAAACAAGTAGTTATCGATGAAGCTCAAGACTATAATATGCTTCAATACGTTATAATAAGTAAAATATTTCAAAAAGCAGACTTTACAATTCTAGGAGACATTAATCAAAATATAAATCCATACTATAGTTATAAAACATTAGAAGAACTAAGCCCGTTATTTAAAGGAGATACTAAATATTTAGAATTATTAAAAACATATCGTTCTTCCCCTGAAATAATAGAATATACCAATAAAATTCTTAATTTAAAACATGTTAATGCTATTCGTAAAGATAATAATAAACCAGTAGTATTCAGAAAAGATATAAAAGATTTAACAGAAATTTTATTAAAAGATATAGAAACTTTACAAAATGAATATAAAAGTACTGCAATTATTACAAAAGATTATAAAGAAGCTGAAGATTTATATGACAAATTAAAGAATCATATTAATATTTCTTTAGTAGATGCTAATACTAAGAAGTTTCAAAAGAACTTAATTATAATACCGGCTTATATCGCAAAAGGTTTAGAGTTTGACAGTGTAATTATTTATAATGATCGTAATAATTCTTATCGTAAAAATGAAAGAAATCTTTTATATGTTGCTTGTACAAGATGTCAACATGAACTATATATCTACAATTAAAGGCTAACAAGCCTTTTTTAAATGAAATCTAACTCTCAAAAGATCATATAAAGTAACTGCAACTACATTAATACTTATTGCAATTATTAATCCAAAGAGACCTATTTTTAAATATGAAAGTGCAAATAATAAACTGGTTCTAATAACCATACCTATAGTTGTTCCAATCATTGCATCTCGACTTTTCCCCATAGCATCAAGTGAAGTTGCTAAAGGAGCTTGAATATATTGAAGCAAGCAAACAGGAGCTAAAAACTTCATATAATTAACACCTTCATTAGTATGATAGACTATTCTTAAGAAAAATTCAGGTTTAAGGACAAAGAAAATTGTAGCGGGAACTCCAATAACTAAAGAGAAAAAAATTGCCATTCTAATTTTTTTTCTAACACTCTTAGTTTTTCCTCTTGCAAACTCCTTAGAAACAACAGGTAGTAAGGCCTGTGAGATTGCCAAAGTAAAGAATGAAGGCAATAATATTAAAGGCATAACATAACCAGACAAAATGCCATATTCCCGCGTAATAAAAGTATTATTATAGCCAACACTTAATAGTACTAAGCTTAGAATAATAGGCTCTAAAAAATAACCAATACTTCCAATTAGCCTACCAGTTGTATTAGGAATGCCAATAGATAAACATTCCGAAACATAACTTTTATCTGGCTTCAAATCACCTCTTTTAATAACAAGTTTCTTTGGCAAAAACAAAAACAATACAATAATAGAAACTGTCTCACTAATAATATTAGAAAGAATTATATAACAAACAGCAATATTTAAACCCTTATCTATAACAAAAGGTATACCTACAATCATTAATAAAAGCCTAACAACATCTTCAACCAAATTAGAAACAACGTGTGGCACCATTCTTTCTTTTCCAAAAAAATAGCTTCGACAAATACTAGAAATACTTGTAAAAGGTATAACTAAACTAATTGCTAAAATTCCATAATAGGTCTCACTATTATGTAACAAATTATTTGCAAGAACTGGTGCTAAAATAATAATTAAAAAAATTAAAAATATATTACCCAGTAAAATAACAGGTACTACTGAAAAAAATAATTTTCTATTATCTTTAGTATCTTCTGCAATAAGTTTAGCTAAAGCAACAGGCATACCAAGTTGACTTATACCGATAAAAAGAGAGAAAGTAGGAAGTATCAGCATATATAATCCCAAACCCTCAGTACCAATAAGTCTACTCATAACAATTTTAATGACCATACCAAGTATTTTAGTAAATAAACCACCAATTAATAATACTATAGTTGACTTAATAAATTTTTCCTTCATAGTAAGTTATATGACTTTTTTAAAAATATAATAACAAATCTTATTTAAAATATGTTAAAATGTAGTTACACAGTATGTCAAATATAATGTAAAAGAGATGTAAATCGAACAAACGTAGAAAAACGTAAAAACTATTGTAAAATTTACCTAAAAAAACAAACTTATCTTTCCATAAAATATGACATATGATATTCTTAATATAAGAGGTGGACGTAATGACTGATTTAATTGATATATTAACTTCACAAGAAATAATAATTGTCTATATTGTTGTTGGCGTTGCCTGTTTTTTATACTTCGTTATTTATTTAATTGACAAAAGTTATTATAAAAGAAAGCAAAAGCAAAATACTAAAGAGTTAAATCGTTTAGTTGAAGATATAAATGTTGAATTAGAAAAAGAAAAACCAGAGGTTTTAGAACCAGTAGAAAATACTGAACCAATTAGTTATATAGAACCCGTGTTAAATGAAACTCCGGTTGAACAACTTAATAAAAAAGAAGAAGCAATTAAAGAAGTAGAAAAAGTTGAAGAAGTACAAAAAATAGAGCCAATAGTTGAAGAAAAAAACATTGTTGAAAATACTGAAATAAAAGAAGAACAAGTAGAAGATTTAGTCTTAGATACTATGGAATCTATTCCAAGTGAGGAAATAACATATACAGCGATAGAACCTAATCCAAAAGAGGCTCAAGAAGAACTAAAACGTTTAACTGAAGAATTGGAAAAAGCAGAAGAAGAGCCAAAGAATATTGATTTAACAAGTTATGAAGAAGCTCAAGAACGTGACGCAATCATTAGTCTAGATGAGTTAATAAAAAAGAGTAAAGAAATGTATGAGTCTAATGAGATAACGCAATATGAAGATGAGGGAAATGAACCGATTAGTCTAGCAGATCTTGAAAAACGAATTAAAGAAAATTCTGTAGTTGTAGAATTTACTCCGTATGAAGTCTATGAAGAACCAGTTCTAGAACCAATTACAGTTGAGTCTTTAGAAGAAGAACAAGTTCCAGAACAAATGGTTTTAGATGACTTTGTAAATGTAAAAGCAGAACCAGTTAAAAAACCAGTTTATCAAGAAAATGTTAAATATAAACCAAGCCCAATCATTTCACCAATTTTTGGTATTGAAAAAACACCAAGTCAGTCGGATATTGAACTAGAAAATACCGCAACCTATGAAAAGTTAGATGAAGAAATTAAAAAGACTAATGAATTTTTAATGACATTAAAAGAATTACAAAAACACTTAGATTAGCTCGAATATTTTCGAGCTTTTCTTTTGGAATAATTAAAACATTGCGTATCATATATATAGAGATTGAAAAAAATGTTGAAATATGCTATACTTTTGTAGCAAGAAATGGGTGATTCGATTGAAAAAATATACTATATTAATACTATGTCTTTTATTATTAGTAACCGGATGTAGTGCAACAAAAAAAGAAGCAAAAAAAGCTCCTGTTAAAGAAGAAAAAGTACCAGTTATTAAAACTACTAACGAGTCGGTTGAAAACGAAGTAACAGATGAAGATATTGTTAACTACGTGTCAACTATTGATACGCAAATAGAAAATATTAGCAAAGAACAATCATCTAATAAAAATGTAAAAGAGAGTTTAAAAGAAAACTTTATTATTTTAACAGACTTTATATTTTATAATGGCACCATAAAAGGTAAAACTTTCAACGATCTAAGTACTGAAGCAAAAGAAAAGATTATAGAATTATATGAAAAAATAGATAGTAAAATAGAAAGTGTTTATCCAGGTTATAAAGAAGAAATAAAGGATACTTCAACTAAAGTATATAGTAAGGCCAAAGAGATGACTATTTCCTTAAAAGAGACTCTAAAACAAAACTATATTGATATGGTTGGTGAAGATGTATATCAAAAAGAGATGGATATTATTAAAGAAAAATCAAGTGAAGTAAAAGAAAAAGCTTCTCCTGTAATATCATCAGCTAAGGAAAAAACAAAAGAGGTATATGAAAATACAAAAGATAAATTAAATACTTGGTATCAAGGAATAAAAGAAAGTAGTGAGTAAAATGCGTAGTGTTGGGATATTAACTTTAGGCTGTAAAGTAAATACTTATGAAAGTGAATATATCATGAACATTCTAAAAGAACACAATTATGAAATTAAAAGTTTTGATGATGTTTGCGATGTCTACATAATTAATACTTGTACAGTAACAAATACTAGTGATATTAAATCGAAAAAAATGATTAGAAATGCCATTAGAAAAAATAAAGATGCTTGTGTCGTTGCAATGGGTTGCTTTATAGAGGCTAATAAAGACTACAATATTGAAGGATTAGACATAGTTATAGGCAATAAAGATAAATCAAAAATTGTTGGACTATTAGATGAATATTTCGCTAAAAAGGAAACTATTATTAAACTTTATAATGATCCAAAAAGTCAATTTGAAGATATGTATATAACAAACTTTCCAGGCCGTACAAGAGCTTTTGTTAAAATTCAGGATGGTTGTGAAAACTTCTGCAGCTATTGTATTATTCCATATGTTCGTGGAAAGTGTCGCAGTAAAGATGAAGATAAAGTAATTTCTGAAATAAAAGCTCTAGTTAATAATGGCTATCAAGAGGTAGTTTTAACTGGTATTCATACCGGAAATTATGGAGTAGACCTAGACACTAATTTTGCTCATCTTTTAAAAGAACTTATCAAAATTAAAGGCCTAAAAAGACTACGTATTTCCTCAATTGAAGCAACAGAATTAACTGATGAAGTACTAGAAGTTATCAAGGAAAGTAATGTAATAGTTGATCATTTACATATTCCTCTACAAGCTGGCTCTGATGAAATATTAAAAGCTATGAATCGTAAATATGATTTAGCTTACTTCTTTAAAAAAATTGAAGAGATAAGAAAGATTCGTCCAAATATTTCAATTACTACAGATGTAATTGTGGGTTTTCCTGGTGAAAGTAGAGAGTTATTTGAAAAGACTATCAAAACTTGCCGTGAATTAGAATTTGCTAAAATTCATGTCTTTCCATATAGTGAAAGAAAAGGAACTAAAGCAATTGAACTTCCTAACCATGTTGATCCAAGTGAGAAGAAAGCTCGTGCTAGAGAACTATTACTAGTCTCTAAAGAATTAGAAATAGCCTACGCCCAAAAGTTTTTAAACAAAAAAGAAGAAGTCTTAATTGAAGAAGTAAAAGATGGCTTTAGTTATGGACATACCAGCAATTATTTACATGTTAAAATACCTAGAGTACTTGAACATAATACATTTGTTACTGTAGAAATAAAAGAAATAGATTATCCATATTGCCTAGGAGAGTAGAAGGAGAAAAGATATGTCATACATTAAAGGAAACTATCGCAGAAGTATTTATTCATCACCACAAGGTTATCATATTGGTCTATTTAAAGTAATAGATACTGATGATGAGAAACTCGCTGATTATATTGATAGAGTAATTACCTTTACTGGATATTTTCATGAACTTAATGATATGGATACATATCTTTTTTATAATTATCTCTTGAGTCGTAAACAATACCTGCTTGCTTGCAAGCGTCTAGTGGTTCAAGCCATTCATCTGGCTTATCCAATATCAAATTATGAACTTCTTTAAAAGCTGATTGTTTCCAAGTCCAAAATCCCAAGCCGTAACCGAAACTGTTTGGGAAAAATTCAAAATAGAAAAACGGTGCGCTCGGATATTCATTTTTATATCTTCGAAGCATCAGCCACATATTTTCGCGATATTTGATTTTGCTTCTGTTACCTCTTGTATCTCTGTATATTCTTGATACGCAGCGTACTGGGTCAGTAAACATTTTATCATCAATTTCATACATCAAACCACTCAAATCAAGTACAATCTGGCGCATAGGAACTGTGATGCCTTCCTTTAATTCAAGCTTGTGTTCTTCATAAAATTCTTTTGAATCATTAAACCTGTTAAGGCAAAGAAGTTCTATACTTTCAGGTTTAATACCTTTGAAATTATATTTGCTCATTTTAAAAGTCCTTTATCTTCCATTTGTTGAGCGGCTAAAAGCGCACAGAGCTTTGCACTGTGAAAGTTAAGTCCGCCCTGAATCCAAGCATAATACGGCGGCCTGATAGGAGCATCTGCTGAAAGTTCAATTGATGAACCGAGTGTAAACGCTCCGGCTGCCATAACAACTTTGCTGTCATATCCCGGCATATCCCACGGTTCAGGTGATAAATAGCTATCAACAGGGCTGCCGCTTTGAACCCCCTGGCAAAATGCAACAAGACTTTCTGCATTTTCAAGCCCTAAAGACTGAACAATATCGTGCCTTGTTTCGTTATATTTCGGCGTTACATCATATCCAAAGCTTTCATATAAAGCGGATATGTAAACAGCACTTTTCAGCGCTTCGCCAACTGTATGCGGCGCATAAAAAAGCCCCATATAAAGTTCCCTGTTCATTCCGATTGTTGCGCCGACTTCCCTGCCGAGTCCGGGAGTTGTTAGCCTATAAGCACATTTTTCAACA
>ENA-ORKV01000856-ORKV01000856.1-human-gut-metagenome-genome-assembly--contig:-NODE-856-length-29308-cov-6.232869_pt1 | contig 29308 bp, 27 predicted proteins | sample MGYA00243058_ERZ508805 | MGnify/ENA primary metagenome ERZ508805 (study PRJEB26277, sample SAMN04329770) | human gut metagenome | biome: human-associated habitat | host: Homo sapiens | place: USA... | reverse complement strand
ATAGTAACTGCTATAATCGATTTTCTTTTCATTGTTCACAACTCCTCTATTTTTTACATTTTTAGTATATCATACCCACCCCTGATTATCAATTCCTTTTGTTGAAAAACTCAATTTTACAAATTTTTTTACACTTTTTGCAAATTATTTTATACAATATAAAAAAATTATTTAATTGTAAACTCGCGTAAACTATTTCATTTAAAAAAACTTATTTTTTTATAAGTCTTAATACATCTTCTTTAGAGTAAATACTTTTATATAGTATATTTGATAAGAATTCAAAATCATTTAAACTGATTAATTCATCAGGTATATTTATTTTTTTTAAATACCAATATATTGTTTCAGATAATTCTTTAATAAAAAATTTTCTTTGGTTACCAGTCATTTTTCTTCTTTTTTCAATATCAATAATTCTTTTTTCTGGAGTTATTACTCCATTTGCTGATGTCATTAAATCAGCTAAATTTAATATTCTATCATAATCATTATAAGTATATGTTGAAAGAAATTTATATACTTCATTTTCTTTAACTGATTCTTTTATATAAATAATGTTTAAATCATCATTTACTTTATATTCATCAGTTGGATTATAGCATGCAAAGTAATTATCGTTTAAAAATGAATGTGTAAGACAGCCAATCGATTCAGTAATATAACCTAATGAAAAAAGTTCTTTAAAACCTAAAGTTATATGTAATCCACCATGATCATATTTTCTTCCATAATCATGAAGTAACCCCATTTTAAAAGCTTTATCTGTATCTAAATTTGCTTTTTTAGCCATTAAACTACATAATCTTGCTTCTTCTAAAGAATGTGATATAAAAGCAGATTTACTAAATTTGTAGTCACTTACTCCACTTCCTAAAGATTTATGATTATCAATACATTCATAAGCTAAATCAAACACTTTAATTTTTAATTCTTTTAAAGTATTTTTATTTTGAAGTACTTTATAACATTCATCTTTACTTAAATTAAGTCTTTCTTGCATTAATTCTATTAAATTATCTAAAAAGTCTATATCTAATGAGTTTATTAATTCAAAAAAGCAATCATATCTATCATGGTAAATTTCATTTTTTAATTCTTCATTTATTTTATCTATCAGTTTCATAAGTTACATCTCCAAGAAGAATTATAATATTTTTATTTATTTTTAGCAATATTTAGAATAATTCCGATCATGATTAAACAAGTAAGTAAGCTAGAACCTCCATAACTTAAGAAAGGAAGTGTTACTCCAGTAACTGGAATAAGACCAACTACAACAAGCAAGTTTAATAAAGTTTGTAAAATAAGTTCAAGTATTAAACCAAATGATAAATATTTACCGAATAAGTCTTTTGTTTCTAAAGATATTTTAATTACATTATAAAATAAAACTATATAACAACTTGCTATAATAAGTATTCCAACAAATCCTAATTCTTCAGAAATTATAGCAAATATAAAATCTGTTTGAGGTTCAGGTAGATAAAAATGTTTTTGAATTGAATTACCTAAACCTAGACCAAATAAACCACCTGGACCTATTGCATATAAACTTTGAATTATTTGAAATCCACTTCCTAAAGGATCACTCCAAGGATTTAAATATGCAAGTATTCTTGCTATACGATAAGGTGCTGCAATAATAAGTCCAACTACTCCTAATACTCCAACAAAACCTATTTTTACAAAGAAAGATACTTTTATTTTAGAAGTAAAAATTAATGCAACTAATGATAATACTAATATAGCTCCACTTCCAAAGTCAGGTTCAAGTAATATTAGTAAAAAACAAAATAGAACTAGAAGAAGTATTGGTAATGAGTATTCTTTTATATTATCCATATAATCATTATATTTAGATAAGTATTTAGATACAAATATAATCATAGCTATTTTAGCAATTTCACTTGGTTGTATACCAAATGGACCTATTCCAAACCAACTTCTACTTCCATTTCTAACAATACCAATTCCAGGAATAAGTACAAGTATAAGTAAAATAAATGAGGCAATTAGTATTTTATTAGCATGTTTTTTATATAGTTTAAAATCTGTTTTACTACATATATACATTAAAAGAAAACCAATAAAAGCAAATAGTAATTGGTGTAACATATATTTATATGGATTATTGAATTTATAACTGGCCCATATACTTGAAGATGATGCAACCATTATAATTCCAAAAAAGGTTAAAAAAATCGTTATTATTGTTATTATTAATTTTCTATTCATAATACATTTTATGAAAAATAAAAAGGAGTATTACAACCATACTCCATAAATAACACCAAACATCGCAAGTAAAAATCCAGCTACCCAGAATACTTTAACAATATCAGTTTCACTCCATCCTAATTCTTCAAAGTGATGATGAAGTGGTGCTTTTAAAAATACTTTTTTATTAAATTTTCTTATTGCTATTATTTGAATAAAACTAGATAAAGTTTCTATTACAAATACTCCACCTATTATAACTAAAGAAATTTCATGATGAGTAAGTATTGCAATACTTGCAAGTGCCCCACCTAAGGCTAAAGATCCAGTATCTCCCATGAACACTCTAGCTGGATGAGTGTTGAAAAGTAAAAATCCCATGATTGAACCAACAAGAACAAATGCAAATATTGCCATTCCATCATATCCACTTATCCAATTACTACCCCAAGAAATTACTCCATATGCTAAAAACGCCATTACTGAAAGCCCTCCGCATAAACCATCTAATCCATCAGTTATATTTACAGCGTTAGTTGTTCCAACAAGAACAAATAGGATAAATATTCCATAGAAGAATCCTAATTCCCATTTAATACCAAGTAAAGTAACTTCTAATGTAGTTGATCCACCATTATATTTATATATTGTATAGAATACAACTGCTATGAATACTTGGAAAATAAGCTTTGTCAATGTTGAAAGACCTTTATTATTATGATATTTAATTTTTAAATAGTCATCAATAAATCCTAATATTGCATAAGCAATAAATACAAATAAGACAATTATTAAATTGGTTGAAATAGCTATACTACCTTTTAGATATAAAAGTAATATTGTTACAATTGGTGGAATTATAAATATAAGTCCTCCAATTGTAGGTGTTCCATTCTTTAATTGATGTCTTTTATTGATTAAATTACTTACAGTTTGCCCCGCTTTTAATTTTCTTAAAACAGGTATTATCATAAGACCAACTACTATAGATAATACAAAACCTAAAGTTAAACCTAAGATTGATTTTGCTAAAATTAGCATAAAACCACCACCATTAATGTTATTATACAATATATTTTATTTTATAAAATATATTATTACATTTACTTTACATACACTTTTCATAATAATTATATTCAAAACGACATTTCTTTATTAAAAAAACAAACACGTTAATGTGTTTGTTTAATGTATTATTTTCTTTTTTTAGATAATGTTCTTTCCTCTTTCTCTTCTTCACCATAGAATTCATCTTCGAACTTATTATCTTGAAGATTTTGATAAATGCTATAACCAAGTCCACAAGATGCTGCTATTAATATTCCAGCAATTGTTGCTAAAACTACTTTTCTAGAATCCCCTGTTTTAGGAATTTGTGGAGTAACAACAACTTTTTCAGTAACTTCTATCTTTGTTTCTGGAATTTCAGTTTTTTCTTCTGGTTTTGTTGGTTCTTCTGGTGTTGTTGGTTCTTCTGGTGTTGGTGTTGGAGGTGGTGTTATTCCTTTTCTTTCTGCTTCAGTTTGAACATAGTCAGGAATTACATTCCCTTCATTTGGATGTTCATCCTTATTCCAATTATCAGCATCAATAGTTACTTGTTTTCCTCTATTTTCTTCTGGTGTTGCTTCTTCCTTTTTTGTATTATCAGGATTTTCATTACTAATTTCTGTTTCAGTATGTTCATCTTGAGTTTCCTCAAATAAAATTTCTTCTTCCTCTGCATAAACACTCATAGGTGCAACAGCAGCAAGAGATGCAGCAAGTCCAAGTGATGCTCCAAATAGTTTTAAATTTTTAATTACTTTTTTCATATTTTACCTTCCTATCTATTTAATGTTTTATTAACATTATTTTCTATTTGATTTATATTTGTATATTGTTTTTCCATTTTGAAATATACTATGCATCGAGAATTTGTAGTTTCATAAGAACAAGTTACCAATGCAAGTAATTTATCACCAGGTTTAACACATGTATTAGTTTCAATTTTTGATTGTTCATTTATTTTTTTTATATAATTCATATAGGTTGTTTGATTTTCAAAATTAGTCACGAATGTTTCTGCTTCATCATTACCATCTACAACTATACAAGATAATGGTGTAATTTTATAAGCATATCCATCAGGAGTATATACAACTCCAAAATCATGTTCTTTATAAAAATTTTCATCTTTATAATTACAGATTTGAGCAAGCATTTTACCACCTTTCATATGATGGCCATAAATGAATGTTATATCATTTAATTTTTCATCATCTAGTGGATTATTTCTGAAGTCTGTAAATAATGTACCAGATTTACTTTTATTACCTTCAATATCATGATGTAAGTAATATTCGTTGTCGCTTCCAGTTACAATTGGATAATCAATATTAGTTCCATCTATTTTAATCCAAGCACTTGCAGAATCATTAATTTGTTTTAATGTATCAAAGTCAATTGTTTCAAATTCATAACCAGAATCTAATAATTCACTGCTATAAGTAACTTTTACTTCTTCAACACTTTCTTGTTCTACAGGTTCTTCTTTAACAATTACTTGATTTTCTTCTTTAGCTGTTATGCTATTTTCAGAAATACTTTCATTATTATCTTCTATTATATCATCTTTTATTTCTTCAATTTTAGCTTGTTCTTTAGAATCTATATTATGTTCTACTAGAGCATAGCCTCCTGACATAAGAAGAACTAGTAAATATGGCGCTAATTTCAAAGATCTCTTTAGATGTCTTTTTCTTCTAGCATCCACTAAACCACCCCTAACTATTCTTTATTCTTTAAACAGTTTTTACCTATCACATAAAAACTTTATGCGCTATATATTAGCAAAATATCTTATTTTAGTCAAATTATATAGCTGTTTGGATGTTGATACTATAATTGCAAGTAACTTCACTTTTCGGTTTTTCTTTACTTTCATATAAAGGTAAAACGTGAATATATACCATCTCATCCTTTTCAACATTAATATTTTTTACTTTATCCTTTTTATTCTTTGAATAATATACAGAAACCTTCAAATTTCTTTTTACTAACGCTTCATCATCCTCTTTACTACTTCCAGTTCCAATACAATTAACTACTACATTTGATTCATTTAAAGATATTCTATAATTATTCTTATTAGTATAAGCAATTATTTTATCTTCAGAATAATCATCTAGATTAGTATTATCCAAATTATAAGCAACTACTCCGTCACTTGAAGATTTATTAGCATATGTACTCTCTTCTACATATTTATTTGTAAAAAATATAGCTACAAGTAATAATAGAAGACCCCCAATACTTCTACCTATTTTCATAACCAACTCCCCTTGAATTGCCGTATATAATAACACCAAAGTAAACTTTTGTCAAATTTCAAACAATAAGATATAGTGTTTTCAAAGTGTGGAGATTTGAAAAGTTTTAAGCTTAAACAAAAAAACTAGTGAATTTCTTCACTAGTCAATTGAAATGTGTTTTATTTCTTCTTTTTTATCTTCTTCTTTTGGAACAACTACTGTTAAGATTCCATCTTTGAAAGAAGCTTTAATAAGTGATTCATCTATATCACCAACATAGAAATCTCTTTCACACTCACTGATAGATCTTTCACGACGAATATATTTTTTATCTTCGTTTTCATTTTCTTCTTTAACGGCAGATATTTTTAAATATCCATCTTTATAATCTAGATTGATATTTTCTTTTTTGAAGCCTGGTAAATCCATTTCAATATTATATTTACCCTCTTTCTCATAAATGTCACATTTCATCATTTTGTCTAATTTTTTAGGTGCTTCTAAATCATCAAAGAAATTATCAAAAAATAATTTGCTTGGTAACATAATCACACTTCCTTTCTTTTACAATTATATATTACCACCTTAATTAGCACTTGTCAATAGTATGTGCTAATTTATTTTTATTTTATGCAATATTTACGTTTTTATTCAATTACCTAACATTAATCTTATTTTTTCTCCTTGTTTTACAAACTCTCCTTCTTTAGGTGATTGATAAACTATCTTTTCGCCAACACCTGAATATTCGATTTGATAATTTATACCTATTGCATTTCTTGCTTCTTTTTTAGTCATACCTATAACATTTGGTACTTCATAATATTTGATATCCCAAAGTTCATATTCTCTTTCAATATCACTTTTACTTTTTTTTATATTTAAAGCACTTGCACAAGATTCTAAAACTCTTTTGGCAATTGGAGCGGCAACTGTTCCTCCATATTGAACTACTCCTTTTGGATTATCTACCGCGACATAAACAACTACTTCAGGATCATTTGCTGGCATAAATCCAATAAAAGATAGAATATAATTTCCATCCATATATCGTCCATCTTTAACTTTTTGAGCAGTTCCTGTTTTACCACCAACTCGGTAACCATTTAAATAAGCATTTCTTCCTGTTCCTTTAGCAACAACACTTTCAAGAGCATATCTTACCATTTTAGAAGACTCTTCACTTATTATATTTCTTTTTAATTTAGGTTTATTAACTAAAACCGTATCTAACGTATTGGCGTTACTGATTGATGAAACTAAATATGGTGTATAAAGATTACCACCATTTATAGCTGCAGAAACTCCCATTACTTGTTGTATAGGTGTTACAGATACACCTTGTCCGAAAGCTGTTGTTGCAGTTTCAACTGGTCCCATCTTATCAATATCAAAAAGTATTCCATTTTCTTCACCTGAAAGATCTATTCCAGTTTTTTCTCCAAAACCAAATTTTTTTATATAATCCATTAATTTTTCTTTTCCAAGTTTTTCTCCCATAATAACAAACCCGGGGTTGCATGAGTTTTCAACCACTTGTAAAAAAGTTTGGCTTCCATGTCCTCCATGTTTCCAACACTTTATTCTTGAACCACTTATATTTATAAAACCTGAATCGTAATATTTGTCTTCAAATAAATTAATAGTTTTTTCTTGAATAGAACTAGCAAGAGTTATAACTTTGAAAGTACTACCAGGTTCATAAGTATTAAATATAGGTAAATTTCGGTTTATTGTTTCTAAATTATATTTTGAATACTCATTTGGATTAAAATTTGGTCTTGAAGACATCCCATATATTTCTCCAGTTTTAGGATTTGCAACAACTATTAAAGCTTGTTCTGGATTATACTTAGTAACAACATTATCAAGTTCATTTTCTATTGCTTCTTGAATATTTATATCAATTGTTAAAGCTACATTCATTCCACTTTGTGGAGAATTATAAACTGTTGCTTTTTCTAGTTTTTTTCCAAAACCATCTGAATAATATTTAATTGAACCATCTTCACCTTTTAAATAATTATCATATTGAAGTTCAATACCTGAAAGTCCTTGATTATCTATTCCTACATATCCTAAAACATGAGAAAGTAAATTTTTATAAGGATAATTTCTTTTTGATTCCTTTAATAAATATACTCCGTCAAAATTTAAACTATTTATTTTATCTGCTATATCAAATGATAGTTTTCTTCCTTCTGGATGAATTCTTTCAATAGATGTCTTTTTTGTTAAATGAGCCAACATATCTTCATAATTAGTATTTAATATTTCAGATAATTTTCTAGCAGTTGTTTCTTTATCTTTTATTTGATTTGGTACAACTACTAATGATGTTGTAGTAATATTTTCTGCTAAAACAACACCATTTCTATCGGTTATAAGCCCTCTGTCTGCTCCAATAGGCAAATTTCTACTCCATAAATCATTTGCTAAATCATTTAATTTTTTATAATCAATTACTTGAATAAAAAATATTCTTCCTATAATTAAAACAAATAATAAAAAAACAACTATAAATATAATTGTAATACGACTCTTATAAGTATTTTGAAACATATATATTCACCAATAAATCTTATGTAATAAAAGTAAAAAAAACAACTACAAGTTGTTTTTTCTAAAATATGATTGAATTACTTCAGATGAAAAATTTTCCCATATATTTTCAGTAAATTCAAATCTTTGAGATTGCTTTACTACTCCTAAATACTCAAAATTGTTGATTACATAATCATTTAGTTCTAACTTATATAGTTGTTCTTCCGTTATATTTTCTGGCATATAAACAATAAACATTTTATTCCCAGCGTTACGAAAATATATATCTCCGTTTTGAACTATAGCATCCTCATTTATGCTATTTAAATTATTTGAATTACAATAATCATCCACAATATCTTGGTGCATTAATCCTGGTACAATATTATAATTTATAAATTCACCATTTTGATTCAGTATACTTCCTCTATAATTATTAAAATCATTCATACGTTAATCCTTTCTTATAAAGAGTCAAAATATAATGTATTTGATTACTCTATTTCGTTTTTATTATTAATAATAGAACTTTTCACATGCATATGTAGTTGATAGAATATTATTTTCATTAAAATAATTCCAAGCATTTATTTGATTGCCATTTTTAACACAAGTAATTTCGTCTTCATATATATATAGGTATATTTATTTTTTCTTTTTAATTAAATCTTGAACAGTATAATAAAAGTCTTCTGTCATTTTATTCCAACTATTATATTCTTTTTCTCCTCGATGATCCTCTAAAATATTTAGATTCTTTAAATATTCTCCTAAATAATTTGTTACCTTCACAGCTCCATAATAATTTAAGTGATCTCCTTTATCTCTAGTATCTTTATCCCAATTAATATTTACTTTTTTTATTAAATTTAAATCAATATAATCAAGATTATTCTCTTTAGCGTATTTTTTAACACCATTATGTTTTTTTATGTTCCAGTTTATTACACTAGGCGTACTAACTAAAATCAGCTTTATATTTTTTTCTTCACAAGCTTCTTTTATTAGATCTAAATACATTTCATTAAATAATGAAATATTATCCAAAATATTTGATTCTTTCATATAATCCAAACTAACTTTTGGTTTTTCTTCAATTATTGAAAAATTAAATCCTTTATAGCCGTCACTTTGATTTATCAGTTTTTTATTATTATATAACATTTTCCAATTATCATGTTTATCGAATATTGGAACATTTTGAATAAGCCATTTTGAAATAAATTTATCAAAAGTTATTTTTCTATATATCGTATTAGTTTCAAGAATTACAACTTTAGGATTTTGATGTTCAAGTATCCTTAACAAGTAATTATACGAAACGTCCAAATATTGGCTTGGAGTACCACATACATAAGAAGCGAATCCATAACTATTCCATAATTGTAAAGGAATAATAGAAGTAAAAGTCTCACTGTCACCTATTGCTACAATATCTAAGGTATTCTCTTTTTCTGAAAGTATTCCTTCCGCTATTTTCTCGGAAATATCTGTATATTTTACCTTTTCATTTTGTAAAAAACATACAACTACTAAAGATATTAAAGCAAATAGTATCAATAAAAATATTATAATTTTTTTTATAGATTCATTGTTTTTTTTCATATTAACACCTACTACAAATTATTATATCACTAGTAATTAAAAAAACATATATAAATCAAAAAAATGCTTAAGTAAGCATTTTATTTTTTATTCTTTTTCTTTTTGAAATCAGAAGCCTTCATTACATATATATAACCTATTCTATCTGCAATTATGTAGAATACTGCTTCTTGTCCAGGTCTTTCTTCATGGAATAGTATAGGTTTTCCTAAACTATCACGAATGTCTATTAAGCCTTCGAAACTCTTTACAACCTCTATTCTAAGACTTCGAGTTTTCATCATATCCTCAACACGCTCAGTTATAGCAGTTTCACTTATATATCTTTCGTAATCTTTTAATATTTTTTCTAATTTCTTTTTATATAATGTATTATGATCACGAGTTTTAACTATCCAAATTATTATTGCAATAACAGCAATTAAATCTAAAGCACTTAAAGTAATAGCAAACCAAAACAATATTGGATTATTAATAATAGTTGATTGATATTGAAGTATTTGATCATCACTATTAGAAAGTTCATAATTTGGTTTAATTTCTGCAGTTCTTGTTGTAAGTGGAATTTGTAATTCTACAACTGCACTATCAGATAATTTTTTATCAAAATTAGCATGTTTACCAACTACATCAACATATAGTCCAACAACTAATTTAGAATCAGCAGTTAATCCATAAGTATTAATAAATTGTCTTGCTATTTCATTATATTTATTATAATCTACGGTTACCCTCTCATTAACCTTAAACATATTATTACTTAAATCACTAAATTTCTTTTTATCTACAAGCATATCAGTTTCTTCAAAGAAATTCTTACCATCAGAATTGTTTACTTCAACACTTGCTTTTACGTAATATGAATATTCAAGTCCAATATTTTCATTACTTTTAAAACTATAATTGAAATTTATATTAATGTCATTTATTAAAGAAGATATAATTTCTTTCCCATCATCTTTTCTTATTGAAGTCATGTTAAAATTATTTGGTTTTAAATTTACTACATAATCTAAATTACTATTTTCACTATAATGTAATTTGTAATTACTTTTAAATGTTAACGCAAGGGATGCAATCAAGAAGAATACCACTAAAAATACTAAACCAATTATAACTGTTATTGGAATACATTTTTCTTTATCTGTCCCCTTTAACAAAGGTAATTCCATTTTTTCCATTATTACACCTCTTTACTAAAATATTTCATTTAAATATACCGATGGCCAAGCTATTAGAAGTACCCTGAATTTGACCATTCCTGTTATATCCCCTTTTTTTACAACCCAATTATCTGCATTTTCATTATAATCACCTTTTGTCTGGTAAACAGTCTCACCATCCAAATTGTAAATTCTATAAATTCTATGAACAATAGTTACATTTTCTTTTACATATACGATTATATCTCCCTCTTTTAGAGTATCAGTATCTTGATGATATTTTTTATAAACAATTGCATCTCCCTTATTGACAGTTCCTGTCATAGATTCTGATCCAATTGCAATCATAGCATATTCAAATTCTCTTGACACCAAAGCAACCAATACCGCAAATACTACGGAAAAGATAATTGTACTAATTTTATTATGCTTTTTTGTTTTTCTAATCGGTTCAAGTTTATTATGATCTTCAAGTGATTTTAATAATGAATAAACAACATATGGGAATACTAACAATATTACGCCTTCAATAAACACATTTATTTTAGGCACTATTGGAAGTATATATATATATAAGTCCATTATTAATCTGTAACATAAGCAAGGTTTTATACCATATCTTTTTGTAACATAGTTCAATAATAAATTTTTGGATATACTTTGTACAAATATTAACGCAAAAAATTCATATAATTGGTTAAAGCTTGAAAAATTATAACTTTTTGTTGCAATATTCATTTCAACAAAGAAAAGAATAATAACCATTAAAGCCTGATAAGAAAAATTAAAAAACTTTTTTCGGCATTCAATATTGACTACAACATATCTTATTAATTCAGATAAACCAACAATCAAGAATACTTTTATCCAAGCAATTGGAGAAATATAGTTTTTGAATATTGAACTATAACTATTACTGAAACCAGTTTTGAATCCCAGCATATAAAAAGCACCCATTAATATAATGGTAGTCCCAAGCACTACTAAAAGTCCATCAATTTTATTTCTTAAAACTGGTTTTTTAAATTGTTTCAATAGCACTGTTAGTATCAAAAAAACAGATAAACTAATTAAACATAATGTTGTATCTAATGATTTTGACACAAAAACGTTAAAGAAAAGTAAGCTAGCTAGTACTAACTCTAACATTAATTGAGTAATATATTTATACATTGTGCTCACCACTCTTTAACTATTTTCTATCAAAATTATTCTGATTCTAAAGCATTAGCAGCTATAGTACAAACATAAGTGATAGTTTTACTTGTTACACCTTCAGTTTCACTAACAAATGATCTTTTTTGAGTTACAGTAACAGTATCTGTATCAGAAGTAGCACCAGCAATTAACTTAGTGTCTTTAAGACCATCTGCAGCAGTAACAGTTAAATATTTTTGATAATCTGCAGCATTTGCAGTAGCTGTTGCTTGTTCTTGTTCAGTTGCACCTTCAGCAGCAGGTGTAGCTACACAAGAAATAGAACCAATTTGAGCTGCATATTGACTACCATTTTTTATCTTGTAAGATAAAACTGCAGTATCTCCAATACTTTTCATTTCTTGAGTGGTGAAAGTAATAGTTTTACTATCAGCACTTAGAGTAGCAGTTGCTCCAGCAGCTTTAGCTGTTGTATCAACGTCAACATCGGTAAAAATTACATTTTTCTTGAAGTTTTCGTCATCTGGTTTAATTACTGCAGTACCATTAATATATAATGTAGTAGTAATAGCCGCAAAACCTACTGCTAGTAATAGTATTGCTACTATAATTCCTGTTTTAGCTGTCTTATTTTTTTCATTTCTTTTACACACCTTTCTATGTTTCCATTTTACCCCATTTTTTTACAATTATCTACTTTTTTTTATTATTTTTATTATTTTTTACAAAATTATGTAAATAATGTAAAAAAAAAAGATATGTAACATTACATATCAATTTCATTTTTTCGTGGTTTCATTGTTGGAAATAATAAAACATCTCTAATTGACGCCGATTCTGTAAATAGCATCATTAATCTATCTATTCCATAACCTATTCCACCTGCAGGTGGCATTCCATATTCTAAAGCTTCTACAAAATCATAATCTATATCATTTGCTTCTTCATTACCAAGTTCTTTTTCTTTTAATTGTTCTTCAAATCTTTCTAACTGATCAATTGGATCATTAAGTTCAGTATAAGCATTTGCTGCTTCTTTACCAGAAATAAATAATTCAAATCTGTCAACAAATCTTGGATCTTCAGGATTTTTCTTAGTAAGAGGTGAAATTTCAATTGGATGTCCATAAAGAAATGTTGGTTGTATTAATGTTTCTTCAACATATTTTTCGAAGAATAAATTAATTATATGACCCACTGTATGTTCATGTTCCGCAACTTCAATATGGTGTTCTTCTGCTAGTTTTAAAGCCTCTTCAACACTCATTTCTTTTTTAAAATCTATTCCTGTTACTTCTTTAATAGCATCTACCATTGATATTCTCTTCCATGGTCCTTCTAAATTAATTTCATTTTCTAAATAGTTAAAAGTCATTTTTCCACAAACTTCACGTGCTATAGTTTGGTACATATTTTCAGTTAAATCCATCATACCTTCAAGATCTGAATATGCTTGATACACTTCCATCATTGTAAATTCTGGATTGTGTTGTGGATCCATTCCTTCATTTCTAAATGTTCTACCTATTTCATAAACAGATTCCATACCACCAACGAGCAAACGTTTTAAATTAAGTTCAAGAGCGATGCGTAAATACATATCTAAATCTTGTGTATTATGATGAGTCACAAATGGTCTAGCTGATGCTCCTGTTAAAAGAGTTGTTAAAATTGGAGTTTCGACTTCTACAAATCCTAAATTATCTAAATAGTTTTGAATACATCTTATGATTTTTGGTCTCATAAATGCTACACGCATCGATTCATCATTCATAATTAAATCCACATAACGTCTTCTGTATCTTTCTTCAACATCTGTTAATCCATGCATTTTTTCAGGAAGTGGTCTTAAAGCTTTTGTTAAATGAGTATATTCTAGACATTTTATTGTAAGTTCTCCAGTTTGAGTTTTCATTACTTTTCCTTTAATACCAACTATATCTCCAATATCTGCTGCTTTAAATAAATTATAAGCGTCTTCTCCTATATCATTTATAGATATATATACTTGTATTTTTCCATATTTATCTTTAATTGTAAAAAATGATGCTTTTCCCATTTTTCTCATAAACATAATTCTTCCTGCTATAGAAACATGTATATCCATATTCTCAAGTTCATCATGATCAATAGCTGAATATTTTTCTTTTATTTCGGAGGAAAAATCAGTTCTATCATACTTATGTCCAAATGGGTCCAAATTCATTTCTTTAATTCGATTCATTTTTTCGCGTCTTGCTAACTCTTGATCTGTTAGTTTTCTTTCCATAGTTACTCCTCTTTTCTTATTTAATATAATAACATACTTTTACTATTTTTTTACGTTAAATTTGACAAAAGTTAATTATTTAGTATAATATTTTTACAAATTTTGGAGGAATAATCATGAAAAATATTACTTATGCAGATAAAATTAGAAAATTACTTATAGAGAATATTAATGATTACCTTAAAATAAAAAAAGTAATTTTTAATAAGGTTGATGAAGATGAAACCATTTATGAATATATGCGTGATTATTCTTCTATATGTGACCAAAATATTAAACAATTTATAAAATATATAATATCCACTGATTACTTTGTAATTTTAAATTATGACGCCAAAAGAAATGAAGCTTTTTCAACTGACGTAAGTACTGAACTTAATAATTTAAAACTATTTATGAGTAACCACAATTTTAATATTCTTTTAGCAGATAAAGATGTTGCTACAAGTGTTTATGAAGCTGTAAAAACACTTCAAAATGCATCTTTTTATAAAAAAATAGCTATTTTAAAAGCTTTAACTGACGAAGATATTAAATTTATATTATCAATTAATCCATTTTTTGATGAAGAATTAGGACAATATAACATTGAAGCTGATGCTGACTTCTTCTATTCAGAAATTGATAAACAAGAATCTACAAATATTCCTAATTTAGAAGTCTATAATGAACTTGCATCTCTTTTAATAGACTTATATATGATTGATGAAGATTTAGTTAATAGTATCTCAAGTGATATAATTGATGTTTTAAATATAGGTTCTTCTGATATAGAGACTTTTATTGATATGATATATGATGGGGATATTATTGGTGTTTCTTCTATGTTATACCAATATTATGCCTTAAGAAAAGAAATGTTTGAAACTAATGTACCAAAAAAATAAGTTGGAAATCCCAACTTATTTTATTTTTGTAATAATTCTAAATCACTTATTTCTTTTTCTAAAGTTTCCTTTTCTTTTTGTACTAAATTAGCAGGTGCTTTATTAACATAGTTTTCATTTGCAAGCAGTTTTTTTCTTCTTTCAATTGAAGCTTTTAAGTCATTTATTTGCTTTTCTTTTAATGCTTTTTCTTCTTCAGTAACAACTTTTTCATAATAAATAATTGCTTCAATATCACCATATTTTACATTATATGAATTAATGTTAAGTTCTTCTTCTACTAAGTTATCTTCAATTTTTAACATTTTTAGAATAATGTCATCTTTATTATTTATTTTAACTTTAGCATCTTTACTTATTCCATTTTCAGCTTTTATATTACGGAAGGATTTAATGAATTCGATTTTTTGTTCAACTAAGTCTGCTTCATCTTTAAATACAAAGTCTTTATTATATTCAGGATACTCACTTATCATTATAGACTCGCTTTCTTTTATTGGTAACATATCATATATTTCTTCTGTTACAAATGGCATAAATGGATGTAACATTTTCATTACACTTGATAAAACATAACAAAGTGTTGATTTAGTACTAATATTATCAATATTAAATTTAGCAAATTCTATATAGTTACTACATAAGTCATTCCAAATAAAGTCTGAAGTTTCAGCACCCACAAGATTAAATTCATAGTTTTCCATATGTTTAGTAGTTGATTTTATTAATTTTTGAAGACAAGTAAGAATCCATTTATCTTCGTTTGTTAATGCGCTAAAATCATATTCTTTTAAAGATTCAATATTCATTAATACAAAACGTGAAGCATTCCAAATTTTATTTACATAGTTCCAAGTACTAGTCATCTTCATTTCGTCAAAACGAAGATCAGTTCCTAAAGCACAGTCAGTTGTAAGATAGTATCTTAAAGCATCGGCTCCATATTTTTCTATCATATCCATTGGATCTATTCCGTTTCCTAAAGATTTTGACATTTTTCTTCCTTCTTTATCACGAATAAGTCCATGAATTACACAGTCTTTAAATGGTCTTTTCCCAGTTAACTCTAAAGATTGGAAAGTCATTCTATTTACCCAGAATGGAATAATATCATATCCAGTAACAAGGCAGTTATTTGGAAAATATTTTTGCATGTCTTCTGTATTTTCTGGCCAACCTAGAGTTGAAAATGGCCATAGTGCACTAGAGAACCAAGTATCAAGGACGTCATTATCTTGTACCCAACCTTCTCCCTCTGGAGCAGTTTCTCCAACATAAACTTCATCATCTTTATACCATGCTGGAACTCTGTGTCCCCACCAAAGTTGACGAGAAATACACCAGTCATAAGTTATTTCCATCCAGTGATTCATTGTTTTTTCATATCTTTCAGGAACAAAATTTACTTTAGTATCTTTATTTTTTTGATTTTCAAGTACATGATCAGCAAGTGGACGCATACGTACAAACCATTGTTTAGAAAGATATGGTTCAACCATAACACCTGTACGTTCTGAGTGACCTACTGAATGTGTCATTGGTTCAATGCTTAAAAGAAGTCCAAGATCTTTTAAATCTTTAAGTAAGTTTTCACGACATTCTTCGCGAGTTTGTCCAACATATTTACCAGCAAATTCATTCATAGTTGCATCTTCATTCATTACAACTATTCTTTCTAAGTTGTGTCGATTTCCTACTTCAAAGTCATTTGGGTCATGAGCAGGAGTAATTTTTACACAACCTGTTCCAAATTCTGGATCAGCATGTTCATCTCCAACTATTGGAATAGATTTATTAACAATTGGAAGTATTACATTTTTACCAATTAAATCTTTATATCTTTCATCAGTTGGATTTACAGCTACTGCAGTATCACCAAATAAAGTTTCAGGTCTAGTTGTAGCTACATCTAAATAATCATTTGACCCTTCAATCATGTATTTTAAGTGATAAAATGCACCTTCTACATCTTTATAAATAACTTCCTCATTAGATAAAGCTGTCTTAGCAACTGGATCCCAGTTTATTATTTTTTCTCCACGGTAGATAAGCCCTTTATTATAATAATCAACAAAAACTTTAGTTACAGCTTTATTAAGCCCTTCATCTAATGTAAATCTTTCTTTTGTATAATCAACTGATAAACCCAATTTTCCCCATTGGTTTCTGATATTTCCACCATATTCATGAGTCCAATCCCAACAAGCTCTTAAGAAGTTTTCTCTTCCATATTCGTATTTATTAATGCCTTGTTCTTTTAATCTTTTAACAACTTTAGCTTCAGTTGCAATTGCTGCATGATCCATTCCTGGAAGCCATAAAGTATCATATCCTTGCATTCTTTTAAAACGAATTATTACATCTTGAATAGCTGTATCATAAGCATGTCCAATATGTAATATACCTGTAACATTTGGTGGAGGTATAACTATACAATATGGAGTTTTACCTTTTCCACATTTAAAATATCCTTTTTCTTTCCATTCATTATATTTGTTTTTTTCAACACTTAAGTGATCATATTTAGTATCTAACATAAATTCATCTCTTTTCTATATTTTTATAAATAAAATTTTCTAATTTTTCCAATTCTTCAGATTTACCATAAGTACTAAGTAATTTAAACTTATTTTCAATTATTGATTTTTTCTTTAAATATTGAAATGAATAATCAAAATTTAAATCAAATATCCAATCTAGCATTCTTATAATATAATCCGTCTCAGTTTTACAATATTCATTTCTACACATTTTTTATTATAAACATCTTCAAGTAATTCGCTTTTTAAATAAACATTTTCAGGAACTTCATTACATTGAGTTTCCATGATATCTAATTTATCAGCGTCACGAACTATATTACAAAACATTTTAGTTTTTTCATCTGTTTCTTCTACTTTATATTTATTATAATATTTAGTTGTTAAAAGAACTATTGAAGCCTCTTTTTCATTATCTGTATATTTTTTTATTTCAGTTTCTAAGACTCGATAACCTTCATCTCCATGATCAAAAGATTTCTTATCTTCAAAGGTATCATAATATTTTACTTGATTAAATCTTCCTATATCATGAAGAAGTCCTGCAAGGGTTGCAACATGAATATCTTCTTCATTTAAATTTAAAGAAATTGCAATTTCTTCTGCTCTTTTCATCACTCGAAAACTATGATCATATTTGTTTTTTATCTTATCATTGGAAAGATCAAAACTTTTAACATAATCATTAAAGATTTTAATTTCTTTTTCCATATTTACCTCCAAAACATAAAAAAACACACCCTATAAGGACGTGTTAACGCGGTACCACCTTAATTTGTAAAATTAATTACCTCAAATATTTAACGCATATCATACGAAATAACTTACTTAAATTCAATTATTTAGCTCCCAAGCTACCTTCAATATATTTGTTTATTAGTTTACACCTACCACTAACTCTCTTTAAAGCAATATATATTTACTCCTCTTGTTCGTTGCTTTTCATTATTATAAATCATTAGTATTTGATTTTCAAGGCTATTTATTTACCATTTTCATATTTGAATATCTTTTTTTCATAAAATCATTATCTGCGTATTTATCACATAGTCTTTCTACATAGTTTTGTGCTTCTATTCCGTTAAGTCTACTTTTATATCTTCTCATTGCAACCTCAGATACACCTAAATCTAAAAGTAAAAATACAAATAAGAATACTGCTAATGGTTTAAATATTTTCTTTGGTATTTTATTAATTTCTTTTATTAAAAATGATATGACATAGCGAACAACTACAATAGTTGCAAATCCCCAGAAAAAGCAAAATAGTAAGTTAATTCTTCCATTTAAATTAAATGGTATTTTTGAATAATCCCAAAAAATGGTTCCATATACCACTTCAGTATAAACACTACAGAAATATTCATATGCTCCACCAAGAATTGTACCTAATATAAATAATGTAAAATTACTTTTGTTTTTAAATCTATAAAATAATAAGGTTATTAAAACTATCGCAAAACCCCATACAAATGAGAACTGACCAAATATTATTGAAGATCTACTCATCCACCTATGCATTGAAAATCTGCAATAAATGATTTCTACCAATGCTCCTAAAAAGGCACATATAATGAATAAGTAAAATATATGTGTTAAAGATATACCTTCAGGTAAAGAAACATGCTTTAAATTTTTTTTACTAAATGTTGGATAAGCTTTATCAAGTCTGTTTTTAATGGATGCATATATCCAATCCATAAATGAAGCTGTATGTTTTTTTATTTTATTTTTTCTTATTTTTTTTAAAGTAATAAAAGATGTCAATAAATCTACTAAAAAAAGTCCCATAAGTGTATATAAAATTATTCCTGCAATATAAACATTAAAATCTTTAAATATTGTTAATAAAAGTGGATTTATAAACCTTATTAAAATAGTTCCAAATAATCCCCATAATAAAGAATAATTTAAACAAATATACCCATCAACATTATATTTTTTATTTGAATAATCCCACCAAACTTGCTTATTACACGAAGAAAGTATTTTACCAACTATATATTGTATAATTGTACTATAAAGAATTGATGATAAAAAAACTAAAAACGTATTATCTATGTCATCTAAAGTCAAACTTAAAACCACAGCAATCAAGCCATATAACGTACAAAATGGACCATTTGTAATACCTCTATTAACAAACTTCTTCTCCTTAAGCAAAATAAACAGAACTTCTCCTAGCCATCCAATAAAGGAATAAAATAAAAAAATAAACAAAATCCATAATAATAATTCAAACTTCATATTAATCACGCAATTATTGTATCATAGTTTAATAAATAAAACGAGGAAAACTATTTTGTGTTTTCCTCTACTACATATAAATGATTATCTTTATTGATAATAATTATTTCTGCAGTCTTATCATACCCAAGATCTTTTTCATAATCCCAAGTAACCTTTATTTTATAACCGTTATATGTGATGTTTTCATCATTAACTTTATAAGTAGCTTCATTAATTGAATCAACACTTACACTACTAACTACTGGAAGTTCTTGTTTTCTTTTATTTTTAGAATTATCCTCAACATATTTATAAAGAGTATCAGTTACATTAGTAATATAATTATCTTTTGCTCCTTCATAAATAAATTCTAATCCCCCAACATCATATTTATTAACTTTATTATTTATTGTATATAAATCAATAATATATAATTTTGCTATACTTTTAGCATATTCTTGATAATCAATATTTTCACTTTCTAAATTAGCTTTTAACATTTCAAATTCAGTTTTATATAAAGCTGTATCATTATCAGTTAAAGTTATACCATATCCATTAATCTCAGTTATATTTGTTTCATTACTTGTCTCATCTTTTTTTGCTTCTTTTTTAAAAAATATATTATATGCTAAATATCCAAGTATAGAAAATAGTATAACTAAAGATATTGTAATTATCCAAATTTTATTTTTTTTCATTAGTATCTTTCCCCTCTTTTTCAATTAAGTCATATACAATAATATCATTTGATATTTCTAGAATTTTTTCAGTATATTGTTTATGCTCATTTATATAGTTAGCATCTAAAGTTTCTGAACTAAATACTTTCATTTCATTTTTAGAATTATAATAATACACCTTATTTGTTAAAAAGTTTCCATTTGGAAATACTACTGTATTTTTGTTTTTTATTTCAAATATATCATGACCTAAAGCATATTTATTATATATTCCTAACATGTTTCCAATTGTTGGAAGAACATCTATCATTCCTATTGGATAACTAACCTTTTCTTTTAAACTATTATCTTTTGTATAAAAAATTAATGGAGTTTTCTTAAATAATTCGTTTTCATAATAATCATAATTAATATATGTTGGATCAGTATCTAACTTTTGTTGTCCTGTTGCAAAATCATAATTAACAAAATTTTCAAATTGTTTTTTAGAAAGTTGAGCAGCATGATCTCCATATAAAACAAATAATGTTTTGTTATATTCATCATGTTTTTTAACATAGTCAATAAATTCACCTAAACATTTATCGGCATAATGAGCTGATTTTATATAGTTTCCCATAGTTGTATTTTCTAAATAATCATATACTATTTCTTTTCCTTTTTCATCAAGTTTTCCAGTATGATATGTTACATCAAATGTGTTTTTAAGAGACTCATCATCAAATGGTGTATGATTTGATAAAGTAATAATTGTTCCCATATAGTTTTTATATTCATCACTATCTTTAACCATATCATTTATTTGTCTTATTAAAGACTCACTTTGTGTAAAAAATGATTTATCTGATAAACCTAAGCCTACTACTTCATCGACATTATAATATTCTTCAGAATAAAAATCTTTATAGCCTAAAGACATATGCATTTTGCTTCTGTTCCACATACTTGCTTTATTTCCATGCATACTGAATGTATAATAAGATTTTTCTGATAAAAGTTTTTCTAAAGTTACATAGTTTCTATTATAATATGAAACAAATACTGTTCCACTTTGTACTGGCATTAAACTTGTATTAAAAGTAAATTCTGTATCCGAACTTGTTCCTACACTTACTTGAGGATAAAAGTTATCAAAATACATTGATTCATTTACTAGTTTATTTAAATTAGGTGTTACATATTCATCATTGATTTTTAAACCGATTAAAAAGTTCATTATACTTTCCATATGGATAACTATAACATTATAATCTTTATATTTATTTGTATATTTATTTTTACTTACAGGTCTTGTATTTTCTTTATAATAATCACTAAAGTTTTTTGCGGCCTCTTCATAACCGAACATACTGGATACTTTACTTTTTATAGTTTGAACAAGATCATTTCCTTGATACACAATGATTCCAAATCTAGATACAACATATTCACGATTCCACTGTTTAGAAAATCTAGATAAGTCTTTTCCGGATAAAGTTGAAATATTTATAAATAAAAATATACCAGCTACTATAGCAACTCCAGTAAATAGTTTCTTACCTACCTCTATTTTTTCAACTACATCAAAATATTTTTTCTTTTTCAAACATTTATTAATTAATATAAATATAATTGGCATTATTAAATATACAAAATTAATTACTTTTAATTTTTCAAACACAGCATCCGTTACTTCAGCAGTTTGGCCCATAGATGCAAGTAATGAAAAAGATGCAAAACTATTAAAGAAAGCATAATAAACACTGTTGACAATATTTAAGATTGTATAAAAACACAATAATGATATAAAAAGAATATATTGTTTTTTAGGTTTAATAAAATACGCTAAAGAGCCAAATAACATTATTACTGTTATATCAAAAACATTTGCTTTAATATCCCATGGATTTCCAATTGTTAATGCTCTTAAAAGAAAACAACTAATGAAAGACAAGATTACATATGATAAAAATAATCTATTGTATTTTATAAAGTTAAATAAGTTATCTTTAAGTTTTATTAGGTTATTTTTTAATTTTTTTGTTTTATTCTTTTTCTTTGTCATATTTTATTACCTTCCCAATATAATAAAATTATAGCATAATAAAAAAAATATTTGAACTACTACTTGCAATTAAATGTTTTTTTTGTTATATTATTAGTGCGTTGCAGGTGTGGTTCAACGGCTAGAATGCGACCTTGCCAAGGTTGAGACGGGAGTTCGATTCTCCTCACTTGCTCCAATTGAATACAACTTACGAACCTATTATGGTGTTGTAAGTTTTTTAATGTCTAAAATCTAACTCACTGTTAGCTTGGAAGACATATATAGATGTTCTCTTTCTAGGAAGGAGGACATTTTTTAATGCTTAATTTTAAAAATATAGAAAGATTAAAACCTAACTCAACTATTATTGATATTATTAAATGCTATGACTTTAAAACGAGAAATGGCAAGGTTAAAATTCTTGAAAACACAAATTTAAAGTTTATCGAACCTACTGAATACTTAATATTATCTCCTAAAAAACTCACTATTTATGAGTACAAAGTTAATGAAATATCTAATAAACAATTTTATGTAAAAGAACATAATGAAAAATATACGTTGCAAGAAATATGTAAAATTTTGAAGAAATTGTAATTTTACACTTAACTTTTTGCTTATAAAGTGCCAAACGAGTGAGAGGATAACTTCTCTCAAATATAAAAGAAAGGAGATGATTTTGTGAGATGTGGAGTTTATGTTAGAGTTTCAACTGACGACCAAAAAGATAATGGATATTCTATTGATTCACAACTTAGAATGATTAAAGAATACTGTGAAAAGAAAAACTATGACATCATTGATGTTTATAATGATGCCGGTCATTCAGGAAAAGATTTAATGAGACCAGAAATGCAAAGATTATTAAAAGACATTAAATCAAAGAAGATTGATAAATTAGTTGCTATTAAAGTAGATAGACTTACAAGAAGTAATTATGATGGATTTTGGCTACTTAATTATTTAGAAGAACACGATGTTAAATTAGAACTAATACTTGAACCATTTGATGTAAGTACTGCTAATGGTGAAATGATTTATGGAATGAATTTAGTGTTTGGTCAAAGAGAAAGAAAAGAAATTGGAGCAAGAACAAAAAGAGCTATGGAAGAAATGGCTATGGAACATATTCACCCTAGTAAAGCACCTTATGGATATATAAGAAACAAAGAAACAGGTCATTTAGAAATTGAACCTATTGAAGCTGAAGTTGTTAAAGAAATATTTGAACTATGTAAAGAAAGACATTCAACAAGAAATATTGCTACTATTATGAAAAATAATAATGCTTATTTAAGTCATGGTAAATGGAAAGCTGATAGAGTTTATAAAATACTAACTAATTCTATTTATATTGGAATATTTGAATATGGCAAATATAAAAGAAAACCTGAAGATATACTAAAAGTTGAAAATTACTGTGAACCAATTATTGATTTAAAGACTTGGAACATTACTAGAAAGAATTTAGAGAAAAATAAACATCCTAATTACGGAGAACATATACATTTATTTACTTCTTTAATTAAATGCCCTGAATGTGGTAATATTTTATCTTCTACTATTTCTTATAAATATAGTGGAACATCAAATAAAAAAGAATACTACCATTTAACTTGCAAAAATGTTAATTGTAAAGCAAAAGGACTTCATTATAGTTCTGACAAGATTGAAAAGAAATTAGGAAGAGTTTTAAATGAACTAACTAGATATATGTATGATATGAATAATGAAATAATTGTATCAAACTCAACTAAATCAAAAGACATAAGTGATATTGATAAAGCAATAGAAAAACTAAAAATTCAAGAAAAGAAGTTAGTAGATTTATACCTATCATCAAACTTAAATGTAGATGCTATCAACCATAAAAACGAAGTTATCAAAAAAGAAATTGAGAAATTAAATAAGAAAAAGCAATTACTAGATCCTAATGATGACTTCAAAGAATATACAGTGGAACTACTTAAAAAACTTGATTACAAAAAAGAAGAAGATTATTTGTTATTTAATAAACTTGGCTTTTCCTTTATGTGGGATAGCTTAAATCGTAAAGCAAAAAGAGATATATTAAATAAACTTGTATCACAAATAGAAATTACAAGAGATAAAAACTACAACATTGAAATCAAAAATATTAAGTTTACTGATGAATTTATATTTAGAAGTTGTAAAGAGTATTTAGAATATCTAAATGATATTTTAAAGAACAATAATATTGGTATCAAATATCAAGAGTTAATAACTACTGATGAACTTAATGATTATTCTAAAAACTACTATGTTTTATCACTTCAAAAGTTAGAAAAGAATGAATATTCAAATGATGAAAGAAAGATATTACTTACACTAGCATCAAAACATTTCTATTATGATGGTATTATTCATTGCCCTTTGTATAGTAATGAAACTATTATAGACCAAGTAATGTTAATACCTAAAACTGAAGTATGTTAAAGAATGGACTTACCAATTATGAAATTGTTAAATAAAAATAATATTATTAAAAATCAGGTTAATACAATAGAACAATATAAAGTTTTAAACTACTTAAAAGATACTTTTAATACTGATGCTATTGCTATTTATTTAATTGATAGATATACAATTAAAGTTATAGATACAAATAATGATATTGGCTATTTTAAATACAATAGTAAAACTAAAAATGTAGATTTTATAGATAACTATAATAAAAGCAAAGAAACGGAGAGATGAAAAATGAGAAAAATTATTACAAAGGATGAAATTAAAAATCTTAACAAATATGGATTATTAAAACTTGATTATCTAAAAAAGAATAATAAAGTTTTATATCAAAGACTAATTATTGAGGACAAACTATATACTTTTCTTTTTTCAGTCGGTAAAGAAGCAGAAGAAAAATTAAAATTATTAATAAATGAACTTGCTGAAAAAGATAAAGATTTAAATGAGAATTTAAAGGAAGAAAACCAATTATTGTGGGTACAAAAGATGAATAATTATAAAAATATTGCAGAAGAAATTGTTTTAAAAGAACTTATATTTAATGAAAAAGTGTGAGGACAAATAGAATAAAATTGTCTTAGCCAGCACTGCAAATGTACTCCTAACATTTGCCTAACCTATGGGACAAGTCCCAAACCCTAAAAATTATAGAAAGGATGAAAAAATGAGAAAAAGAAATATAAAAATTAATGTATTTATAAACGAAGAAGAACAAATTAGATTTAAAAATAAAGTTAAAAAATTAGGATTATCTCAATCATCATATATTAGAAAAATTATAAATGAAGATATGGATAATGTTATTCATAAAGATGAGATTAAACCTATTTTAGAACAAATAAAAGCTCTTAATCATGATTTAGTAAGAGCTAGAAATTTTATGATTATGAATAGAATTCACAATGGTGAAGAACTATTAGAAAAAGTACTTACCGAAATAAGAACCCTACAAAGTGTCCTAGATAAAGAGCAATACTAATACACAAGTACTGCTCTTTTATGTAAAAAGACTAGTTATATTTCAAACTAGTCTCATTGATAAATTATAATTTATTAATTATTACAATCTCCTTCGGTATATTCCATAGAATAATCACCAATTAATATATTTTTATCATTTTTAGTAGTATTACATACTATCATAGTTATATCTTTATTTTTAGATTTGTAAATTTTTGTTCCTCCATCTTTCAGTGTGGCTTTTAACTCTAATTTATCAGTAATATGTTTTATACCATCATCAAGTGTTTGAAATGCAGTTGAAAGATAAGTTTTCAAAGTAATATCTTTATCTTGATCTTTAATATAAAGCTCTCCAATATTTCCTGCCAAATAAATTGTACGATCATTAGTAGTATAATAATCATTAAATCTAATATCAGTGTGACTTTCTGGTTTTGTTATATAAAAATCAAACGCTGATGTTGTATAAGGACCACCTTGTTCAAATTTGACATATTTTGGATTTATATTAGCATTTTTTATAAACTCTTCCTGTTTTGTTTTACTATTATCTATGAGAGTAACGACAACAACATTATTACTTTCATCTAGTGAGCAAGAACCTAAATTACTATGATCAGTAGTTTCACTTCCAAAATAATCACTTACTTTCTTATAAGTATCTTTTAGGTTATCAGTATTATCTATTATAGGCAAAGTATGAGTTTCCCATTTAAAGCGAGTTGTTTGTGTTACACCGTCATAAATATCAGTTTCTACGAAAACTCCTATATGTTTTTTATGAGAGTTTGAATAAGTTTTTGTTATTCTTATAATAGGACTATTATTAAATACTATAGCTTGGGTTGTATCCAAGATTATTAATCCTACAAAAACACCAATAATTATTAAAGTAATTTTTAAACTTTTTTTCATAATCAATCCTCCTAACAAACTAATTATCTTTAGTCTTTTACTTCTATATATAATTATATCATAGAAATTGACATTTTAATTATTAAAATTTGTTATTTAAGGAAAAATGATGTATAATCATATATAGAAAGAGAGCGAGTTCGTAAGATGTATTTAAACCGCTCCATTGACGAATCTGTTCGAACTATTTAGTTTGAACTTGATATATAGAATCAATCGAAAGATTGATTTTTTTGTATCTTACAAAGAAATCATCCTAAAGAAAGGATGGTGTTTATGATTAATATTATCAAACAAGAAATACCTATTGATGAATCACTTAAAAAGAAATTAGAGTTTATTTGTGATTTTTGTAATACTACTCCTACATTTATAAACGGAAGTATTAGAAAAATTGATAAATCTAATTTGGTTTATGTTGAACCTCACAAAGTAATTATCAATAATATAATGTTTCTTGTTTTTAATTATTCTAATGATGTTTATATCAAAAACTTTGGTAATAAAATTAAAATCGATGAATTAGAAAATTATTTAAAGCATACCAACTAGTAAATTTGTCGAAAATAGTTTATAATTAGATTAGAAAAGCTTATATCTGATTTATTTATGGGCGAAGTAGTACAAATAAGCCTAGTTGTACTGCTTCGCTCTTTTTTAGTAAAGGAGATGATGATAATTGGATGATGTAAAAAAAGTTTGTGGTCTATATATGAGAGTATCGACTGAAGATCAAGCGCGAGAAGGTTTTAGTTTACCAGAACAAAAAGAAAGATTAGAGGCATATTGTAAATTCAAAGGTTTTGTTATTAAAGACTATTATACTGATGCTGGTATAAGTGCTAAAACAGGCAATTATAGACCTGAATTTGAAAGACTTAAAGAAGATATTAAATCAAAGAAAATAAACACTATAATTGCTTTAAAACAAGATAGAATAACAAGAAGTATTTTTGACTGGGAAGAACTTATGAGATTTCTAGAAGAAAACGATGCTTATCTTGATTGTGTTAATGATGATATTAATACTACTAATGCTAATGGCAAAATGGTTTCAAGAATACTAATGAGTGTATCACAACAAGAAATAGAAAGAACAAGTGAAAGAACTAAGGTCGGTTTAGCAGGTGCAATTAAACAAGGACACATACCTCATCAAGCACCACTTGGTTATAAACATGAAAATAAAAAATTAGTTATAGACCATTTAACAAAAGATGTTGTTATAAGAATATTTGAACTTTATCATAAAGGAATGTCATATCAAAAGATAAGTACACTATTTAATAAAGAACAAGTATTAGGTAAAACAAATTGGAGAGATTCTTCTATTGTAGCAATTTTAGAAAATGAAATATACAAAGGTGATTTTGTTCATGGTAAAAGGACGAAACATCCAACTTATTATGAAAATGTTGTTGAACCTATTGTTAGTAAAGAAATGTGGGAAGAATGCCAAGTTCAAAAGAAAAAGAATTCTAAAAGTTATCAAAGAACTTTAACATATCTATTCTTACAAAAATTAAGGTGCCCTAAATGTAATAGAATTTTAGGTGGTAAAGCGACTCAAAAGAAAAATGGAAATATTTATTATTACTATTACTGCCATGATTGTAAGATAAACTTTAAGGAAAGTTTAGTTGAAGAATATTTTAATGATTTTGTAAATGAACTTGTAGAATACGATTCAGTAGTAAATCAGTTCTTCTTACCAATGATTAAGCAAAAATTTGATGAACCACAAGAAGAATTAAAGAAAGATATCAATAAGCAAAAAGACAAACTAGATAGAATTAAAAGAGCCTATATTAATGGTGTATTTAGTTTAGAAGAATATAATGATGAAAGAAAGTTAGTTGAATCTGCTCTTGAAAAATTACAAAATGAACTTGATGAAGCAACCTCTTGTGAAACTCTTAATTTTACTCCACAAGATATTTTACTTAAAAGAGATATTGATTATATAAATAAAGTTAAATTAGAAAAAGAATACAAAGAAAGAACTAAAACTTGGAAAGATTATACAAGAGAAGAAAAAGCAGAACTTATTATGAAATATGTTGATGATATTAAATTAGGTATTCTTAATAATTATATTTATGTAGATAATATCAATTTTAGAGAATCAATATGTAAGCCTTGTAATGAATTATTTGATGCTGGTTATATTGATGTTAAAACACCTGCTATCTTTGGTAATATTGTAGGTCAAATAAGGTTTAGTAATTACTTACCTGAAAAAGAAATTGGTAAACATATAATGAGATTAAGACAATATTATGATGTTGGTTTTGAAGAAGCAACTTATTATGTAGAAGATAGA
>ENA-ORKV01000852-ORKV01000852.1-human-gut-metagenome-genome-assembly--contig:-NODE-852-length-29536-cov-4.768186_pt1 | contig 29536 bp, 19 predicted proteins | sample MGYA00243058_ERZ508805 | MGnify/ENA primary metagenome ERZ508805 (study PRJEB26277, sample SAMN04329770) | human gut metagenome | biome: human-associated habitat | host: Homo sapiens | place: USA... | reverse complement strand
GCCCAACCACCATTAGGATCCGTGCAATTATTGACATACCCATGACGGCAGAAAAAGCACTCACCGCAAAAAGTTTCTACATTAACGACAACCCTATCACCCGGCTTCACCAAAGTGACATCAGCCCCCGTTTGTTCTACAACACCCACCATTTCATGTCCTATTGTGACACCAGGAACCGCACGTGGAACACCTCCATGTTTTATATGCAAATCACTGGTACAAATACTGCTAAGCGTTACACGTACAATAGCATCACGCGAATCTTTTATTTGCGGTCTCTGCTTTTCCAGTAATTCGAATTTCCCTTGTTCAATATAGGTGTATGCCAGCATAATGAAAACGTAATTATCATCCTAATATTCTCTCATACTCGAACGGTTCCGGATCGGCCAGCCATTTACGCGCCAGAGAGCGATCCTGAGCAGTAAGGTAGTAAATATTTTCAGCCAGGGTTTGTCGTACTACTTCTTTATCGATATTCACCAAACGGGTACGGATTTTGCCATGCTCGTCTTCTACATCCTTCAGATACACAGGGATTACTTCTTCTTCGAGATTTACCGCAACCATACAACCGGAATGTCCTTCGTCATAAAGTTTTTTCACTCCGATTCCCAAAGTGGTGCAATAAGTCAAATCAAAAGCCGAAGGATCCACACACCTCAAAGAATACCCCACTTCTACCGGACGGCAAATAATATCCAGATTCAGTTCTTTCAACCGGTTTTTAAGTATTTTACTGATCACATGGGCTTTACTCACTTCCGACAATTCAGGATGTCCGTGAGCGTCATAATCGAAAGTGATTCCGGAAGAAGCAATATCTTCATCCTGTAGAAAATGAAAAATTCCTTCACCTACTACAACGACACCGAATTTCTGCCCCACGATCCGGCGTTTGATCATGGAAGATATGATCAGGCGAACAATTTTATCGATCGTAATTTGTGTCTTATTGAACATTTCCGGGATAATGATCATGGAAGCATGTATCCCCTTACCGATCTCGAAAGCCAGGTGGCCGGCTTCCCTTCCCATAGACATCAGTAGATACCAGTTTTGGGTCGTAGATGCCTCTGCTTTTATCACTTTACCGATAGTTACCCCCATTTCTTTGGCGGAAGTAAACCCGAAAGTCGGTATACCTTCCGGCAGAGGCAGGTCATTGTCTATTGTCTTAGGGACATGGATATTCCGGATATTTACCTGATGAGCTGCCAGATATTTCGTCAGTCGGTTAGCCGTCGAAGCGGTATCGTCTCCTCCGATAGTCACCAGCAATTCAATACCTTCTTTTACAAACAAAGCTGTCGTGAAATCCTGGTCTTCCGGTTTAAAACGGCTCATCTTTATGGCAGAGCCTCCACGGCTGTAGATTTGATCGGCTTTTTCATAAGTCAGTTCCTCCACCTCGGGATGTGCAGCAAATAATCCTTTATACCCTTCGTGGATAGCCAAAACCCGGAATCCGTCTTTTAAAAACACTTTGGTTACAGTTGCCACAACTGTATTAATACCCGGTGCCGGTCCTCCGCCACACAGGATTGCGATAGTTCTCATAGTCTTATTTTATTGTTATTGTGCACAGCAAAAATAAATAAAAACGCCGAAAAATGAAGTATCGAAACGTAAGTATAATTAGTTCATAAAGTCGACGGACTTTACTAACCGATTTAATTCCAGCATTATTTTTATACTTATTCGTCTTCGGTGATCAGAATAGAAAGAAAAAATATACCTGCCATTTAATAGTTACAGCGGTTTAAGTTTATATCACTTTTCTATGAAATAATAAATGCAGCCTGAATGTTTCAGACTGCATACATTCTATCGGATAAAAATCCTGTTTTCTAGATTTTCGCTTTAATCGCTTTGGAAGCTTCTTCATATCCGGGTTTGTCCAGCAGGGCAAACATATTGTTTTTATAGGCTTCCACTCCTGGTTGGTCGAATGGATTCACGCCCAACATACTTCCGGAGATACCACAAGCCAATTCGAAGAAATAAAACAGTTGCCCGATATACTGAGCGGTTAAAGCCGGCATACAAACCTTCATATTCGGCACTCCGCCGTCGACGTGTGCGATTTGGGTTCCCAGTTCTGCCATTTTGTTCACTTCGTCTACCCGTTTGCCTGCCAGGAAGTTCAGGCCGTCGAGGTTAGCTTCGTCAGATGGAACTTCCAGTTTGTGGTTCACCTTATCTACAGAGATAACTGTTTCGAAGATAGAACGTTCACCTTCCTGAATCCACTGTCCCATAGAGTGGAGGTCAGTAGAGAAGTCTACGGCTGCAGGGAAGATACCTTTGTTATCTTTACCTTCAGATTCTCCGTACAGTTGCTTCCACCATTCGCTTACATAGTGCAGTTTCGGGCAGAAGTTGACAAGGATTTCAATTTTCTTGCCGTTTCTGTACAGCTCGTTACGGGTAGCAGCATAGATGGCAGCAGGGTTTTCGGCAAACGGAACGTCAGAGCCGCATGCTTTTTCCATATCTGCAGCACCGGCAACCAGTTTGTTGATATCGAATCCTGCCACTGCAATCGGCAGTAAACCAACCGGAGTCAATACAGAGAAACGTCCGCCTACATTGTCAGGAATGATAAATGAGTTGTAACCTTCCTTGTCGGCTGTTGTACGTGCTGCACCTCTCTTTGCATCTGTAACAGCTACGATAACCTTGCGAGCCATTTCTTTACCTCTTTGGTCTTCGCACTGCTTTTTCAGCAAACGGAAAGCAAGAGCAGTTTCTGTAGTTGTTCCAGATTTAGATATGTTGATTACACCAAATTTTTTGTCTTTCAGGAATTCAGTCAGTTCGAACAAGTAGTCTTCGCTGATGTTGTGTCCGGCAAAAATAATAGTAGGCTGTCCGGCTTTTTTCTCCTGCAACCAAGCAAAGCTGTTTGACATCGCTTCAATGACCGCACGTGCGCCCAAATAACTTCCTCCGATACCAGCTACGATTACTACGTCGCAGTTTTCGCGAAGAGTCTGTGCAGTAGCTTTCAGGTCATTCAAGTGTTCCTTTGTGATGGAAGAAGGTAAATGCAACCAACCCAAGAAGTCGTTTCCTAAGCCTGTGCCTTTTTCCAGCGTTTCCATACAAGCTTTTACCTTTGGTTCATAAGAAGCCAATTTTTCCTTAGATATAAAATCTAAAGTCTTTTCAATGTTCAGTTTAATGTTTTCCATAACTGTTTTCTGATTTTATCTAAATGAGTCAGTTAATAATTTGATTTCTATCATTGGTGATATGCGTTCGTAAAGAATATTATAGACGGCATCCACAATGGGCATATTGACATGCAGGTGCTTGTTCAGCTCCTTGATACATTTGGTGCCATAATATCCTTCAGCAATCATTTCCATTTCAATCTGTGCGCTTTTTACGGAATATCCCTTACCAATCATGGTGCCGAACACGCGGTTACGGCTGAAATTGGAATAAGAAGTCACGAGAAGGTCGCCCAGGTAGGCTGAATCGTTTGTACAACGGTTTACGGGGTGTACGGTATCTAAGAACCGGTTCATTTCCTGTAAGGCATTGGATACCAGTACAGCCTGGAAGTTGTCACCGTATTTCAGTCCGCTGCAGATACCGGCAGCGATGGCATATACGTTTTTGAGTACCGAACTGTATTCGATACCGGCTACATCGTCACTGACAGAGGTCTTGATGAAGCTGCTTCCCAGTCGGCGGGCGAAGATGCGCGCTTTGTCTTTGTCCGGGCAGGCGATGGTTAGATAAGAAAGGCGTTCCAAAGCTACTTCTTCTGCGTGGCAGGGACCTGCCAGTACAGCGATATTTTCGGGAGGAACACCGTATTCCTTGGTAAAGTATTCTGATACGATAACGTTGTCGTCGGGTACGATTCCTTTGATAGCGGTGATGATAAACTTATCTTTTATCTTGGTTTTCAGTTTTTTCAGGTGAGCTTTCAGATAAGGGGAAGGAGTGACGAAAATCAGCGTATCCGATTCCTTCACAACATCATTGATGTTAGAACTGAAAGTGATACGCTTCGTGTCGAACTTCACCCCTGTCAGATAGGCGGGATTATGTCCAAGCCTCTTGAAATCAGCAATACGGTCATCTCGTCGCATATACCAATTGATAGAGTCTTCCTGAGCCAGACACATCTTTGCGATTGCTGTAGCCCAACTTCCTCCGCCCATTATCGCTATCTTGCCGGGTAATTTCATTTGTATGGATTTGGATGAAGAACTTATTTAATTTTCTGTATCCAATCAGTTACGTCGTTTACCGACGGGTTGGCCAGTTCTAATTTGTATTTCTTATTGATGCCGCAGATGTCCTGGTGTAGCTTCTGCGCATTGACATCTTTCATGTCTTCTACGGTGTTGTAGCCGGCTTTCTGAATAACAGGCACCCAGTCTTCTGCGATACCCAGTTCCATATATTTGGCGGCTGCGTCTTTCTTCACCACCTTTTCCGGGCGCATTTGCGGGAAGAACAATACTTCCTGAATGGTAGTCTGTCCGGTCATTAACATCACCAGACGGTCGATACCGATACCGATACCCGATGTAGGAGGCATACCATATTGTAAAGCGCGCAGGAAGTCCTGATCGATAATCATCGCTTCGTCGTCTCCCTTGTCGGCCAAACGCATTTGTTCTTTGAAACGTTCTTCCTGATCCAGCGGATCGTTCAATTCCGAGTAGGCATTAGCCAGCTCTTTACCGTTCACCATCAGTTCGAAACGTTCGGTCAGTCCCGGTTTAGAGCGGTGCATCTTGGTCAGCGGAGACATTTCAACCGGATAATCGGTGATGAAAGTCGGCTGGATATACGTACCTTCGCAGAATTCTCCGAAGATTTCATCAATCAGCTTGCCCTTGCCCATGGTGTCGTCAATTTCCATATTCAGTTCCTTGCACACCTGGCGGATTTCGTCCTCGCTCTTGCCTTCGAGGTCGTATCCGGTCTTTTCCTTGATGGCTTCCAGGATGGGCAGACGGCGGTAGGGAGCTTTGAAGCTAATGGTCTTGCCGTCTATCTCGGTTTCTGTGCAGCCGTTTACGGCGATACAGATGCGTTCCAGCAATTTCTCCGTAAAACTCATCATCCAGTTGTAGTCCTTGTACTGCACGTACAGCTCCATACAAGTGAATTCCGGGTTATGGTTCTTGTCCATACCCTCGTTACGGAAGTTCTTGCCTATTTCATATACACCTTCGAATCCGCCCACAATCAGTCGCTTCAAGTAAAGCTCGGTGGCGATACGCAGGTAGAGGTCTATATCCAGAGAGTTATGGTGGGTGATGAACGGACGGGCGCTTGCTCCACCGGGGATGGATTGAAGAATCGGCGTCTCCACTTCCGTGTAGCCGGCTTCATCCAGCACAGCACGCATGGTCTTGATGACGGTGGCGCGCTTCAGGAATTTTTCTTTCACGCCGTCGTTCACGATAAGGTCTACATAACGCTGGCGGTAGCGGAGTTCGGGGTCTTCGAAAGAGTCGTAAGCCACGCCGTCCTTATATTTCACGATAGGCAGGGGCTTGATACTCTTTGCAAGTACGGTCAGCTTCTTGGCATGGATGCTGATTTCGCCCATTTGGGTACGGAATACGAATCCTTCGATACCGATGAAGTCGCCTAAATCGAGCAAACGTTTGAACACGGTGTTGTACATCTCCTTGTCCTCGTCCGGGCAGATGTCATCGCGGGTGATATATACCTGGATGCGTCCTTTGGAGTCCTGCAATTCGATGAAAGATGCTTTACCCATGATACGGCGGCTCATGATACGTCCGGCAACGGACACTTGGCGAGGCTCTGCATCGTCGTTGAATTCAGCTTTAATATCGGTAGAGAAAGCATTTGTTACATACTCTGCTGCGGGATAAGGCTCAATGCCCATCGCGCGAAGTTCATTCATGCTGTTGCGACGAATGATTTCTTGTTCACTTAGTTCTAATACGTTCATTTCGCTATATTTCACTCAATTTGGGTACAAAAGTACGAAACATTTTTCAGATAGCGAACCTTTTTCCTTGAAATATAAGGAACGGGGAGTGACATTAATCCTCTCCTTCGGTATCTACCCATTCGATATGCGGGGAGAGGAGGGTGCGTTCCGTCACTTGTCCGCATTGCCCGCGGTAGTATTCGGGGATGAGGCGTATCTGCACCGCAGTGATTTGCGTCGGACTCACTTCTTCTGGGGTGTCTACCCCGGTGCCTTCCGAACGGCAGGTGTAGTAGAACGTCCCGATGCCCTTTAGCTTTACGGAGTGTCCCGAGCTCATCAGCTTGCCCAGCACTTCACCAAGGTTCATTAATACTGCATAAGTATCTCCCGGGGTTACCGTAGACATTTCCGACAATAATCGGGCTATTTCATCCGTTGTATAGGGATGTCCTTTGGTGACGGCTCTTGGGTGCCATTTGTCGTCGCCTTTCTGTTTTACTTTCTTATAGAATGCCATGGGGGCTTGTTGTTATTATGTGTCCGGCTCAACCGGTAGGTCAGGCATGGTTCATACGGTATGAATGTGCCAATCATACGGTATGATTATATCAATCATACGGTATGATTATGGTAATCATATCTTATGATTTATCATTGAATCGCAAAGATAGCATAAATCATCCGCATAGTGTGCAGGTTTAAGGTGTTTTTTCTGCTGTTCTGTTTTAAAAAAAGAGTACCTTTGCACCCGCTAAAAAGAAATAGATATATAATATGGCAGGACAAAAGACTCCCTCGGCGTTGGGGACGGAAAGTATAGGTAAACTCTTGATGCAATATGCCGTTCCGGCAATCATCGCAATGACGGCATCCTCTTTATATAATATGGTAGACAGTATCTTCATCGGTCACGGCGTTGGGACGATGGCTATTTCGGGATTGGCGTTGACTTTCCCGTTGATGAATCTGGCTGCGGCGTTCGGCTCGCTGGTGGGTGTGGGAGCCTCTACACTGATTTCCGTCAAGCTGGGGCAGAGGGATTATGACACGGCACAGCGTGTGCTGGGCAATGTCTTTGTGCTGAACATGGTGCTGGGAGTGGCCTTTACCATCATTGTCATGCTCTTTCTCGACCCGATTCTCTATTTCTTCGGAGGCAGTGACCAGACGGTGGGCTACGCCAGGGATTATATGCAGATTATCCTTTTGGGAAATGCCGTTACGCACCTCTATCTGGGGCTGAATGCAGTGCTACGCTCTTCAGGGCATCCGCAGAAGGCGATGTATGCCACCATAGCCACGGTGGTTATCAATACCATACTCGACCCGGTGTTTATCTATGGTTTCGGCTGGGGCATACGTGGCGCTGCCGTCGCTACCATTGTGGCGCAAGTCATCTCTTTGACGTGGCAGTTCAAGCTTTTCAGCAATAAGGACGAGCTGTTGCATTTCCACCGGGGGATATTCCGTCTGAAACGTAAGATTGTATTCGATTCGCTTGCTATCGGCATGTCTCCTTTCCTGATGAACCTGGCAGCCTGCTTCATCGTTATCATTATCAATCAGGGGTTGAAGAAGTATGGCGGCGACTTGGCTATCGGGGCTTTCGGCATCGTGAACCGTCTGGTTTTCATTGTAGTGATGATTGTGATGGGGCTGAATCAGGGAATGCAGCCTATTGCCGGATATAACTTTGGGGCGAAGCTGTACGGACGGGTGAACAAGGTGCTGAGACTGACGATAATCTATGCCACGGCAGTGACCACTTTCGGCTTTCTGGTCGGTATGCTGGTGCCGGACCTGGTGGTGGGCATCTTTACATCGGATGCGGAACTGACAGAGCTTTCGGTCACGGGACTGCGTATTACGGTAATGTTCTTCCCGATTATTGGTTTCCAGATGGTGACTTCCAACTTTTTCCAGAGCATAGGCATGGCAGGCAAAGCGATATTCCTTTCCCTCACCCGGCAGATGCTGATCCTGCTTCCTTGCCTGCTTGTCCTGCCGCAGTTTTTCGGAGTGGCAGGAGTGTGGTACAGCATGCCGGTATCCGATTTGCTTGCAAGTTTGATAGCATTGGTGATGTTGGTTTGTCAATTCCGCAAATTCAGAACCTCTCCCTTGTAGGGATGGGTCGGGGGAGAGGCTTTGAATTTTTCTTCCTACTTTCTGCAGATATTCCGTAAGAATATTTATATTTGCTATCTGCAAACCAATAGATGAACAAGCGTATGGGCAATAATTTTATAATCAATATAGGCCGTCAACTGGGCAGTGGCGGACGGGAGATAGGCGAGAAACTGGCTGCCCGTCTGGGTATTGACTTTTATGATAAGGAACTGATTAGGTTGGCTTCTGAAGAGAGTGGACTGTGTTGTGAGTTTTTTGAGAAAGCTGATGAGAAAGCTTCACAAGGTATTATTGGAGGGCTCTTCGGCATGCGTTTCCCTTTTGTCAGTGACGGGGCTATCCCAGCCACGAATTGCTTGAGTAATGATGCTCTGTTCAAAGTGCAGAGTGACGTGATACGCAGATTGGCAGAGGAGAAGTCCTGCTTGTTTGTGGGGCGTTGTGCCGATTACATCCTGCGAGAACATCCACGCTGTGTCAATGTCTTCATTTCCTGCTCCAATGAGGAGCGCATCAAGCGTATTTGCCGAATGTATTCCATTTCTGAGCGTGAAGCGGAGGAGATGATGAACAAAGCGGACAAGAAGCGTGCCGAATACTATAACTACTACAGCTACAAAAAATGGGGAGCTGCCGAAACATACCACTTGTGTATCGATTCTTCCGTATTGGGTATTGAAGCTACGGTGGACTTTATAGAAGAGTTCGTCAAGAAGAAGCTGAAACTTTAAGGAATTAAAATTAAAGGCTGCGCAATGTTGGTTTAACCCAACTATGCAGCCTTTAATTTTAATTCCTTAATTCCTCCTACATCATTGTCAGCAATATCATCTGTCCCGCCAGAATACGCAGGAACATTGTCAATGGATATACCGTGGAGTAACCTACTGCCGGAGCATCATTGCCTGATGTCTGATTGGCGTATGCCAATGCGGGAGGGTCTGTGTTGCTACCTGCTATCAAACCCATCAGGGTGAAGTAGTTCACTTTGCAGTAGAAACGGGCTATCATACCGATTATCAACAAGGGGATAACAGTTATCAGGAATCCATAGCCTACATACAGTAATCCGCTACCTTCTACTACTGTTTGTACAAAATGCTCACCAGCTTCTATACCGACACTGGCAAGGAAGAGCACGATACCGATTTCACGCAACATCAAGTTGGCACTCATGGTGGTGTACGTCACAAGATGCATTTTGTGACCGAAACGTCCGATGAGGATGGCAACTACCAGCGGACCACCAGCAAGACCTAACTTAACCGGTGTCGGCATACCCGGGAATGCAATAGGGAGGCTTCCCAGCAGGATTCCCAAAAAGATTCCCACAAAAATAGTTACGATATTCGGAGTGTCCAAACGTTTCAACTGATTACCCAATACGCCGGCTACACGTTCTACGGCATCCTGCTGGCCTACCACCATTACACGGTCACCTACCTGAAGTACCAGATTGGGATCGGCAAACAAGTCCATACCCGAACGGTTGATACGGGTTACATTTACACCGTACATGCTGCGGAAGTGGAGGCTTCCCAGCTTCTTGCCATTGATTTCAGATTTAGTGACGAGGATACGGCGGGAAACCATCGGAGTGTCCTGTTTTTCCCAGTCTACGTGTATTTCTTTTCCGATAAAGGCGGTTACCGCTTCGGCATCTTCTTCGGAACATACGATGAAGAGCTGGTCTCCTACGTGGAATATTGTTTCATGATTGGGGATACTGACGTGCCCCTCGTGGCGTATGCGCGAACATACAAACGGGCGTCCCAGAAAATCCTTTATCTGGAGCAGGGTCTTTCCGGAAATTGATTCATTGCGTACCTCGAGGTGAAGCATGTGCGGCTGATGCTTTACATCTGCTTCCTGCGTATTGAGTTCCTGTTCCTCTTTCTTGAGGTTCACCCGGCAGATATAACGGATGGCTATGATGGAACCTATGATACCTACCACACCAAGCGGATAGGCGCAGGCATATCCCAATGCGATGGGGTCTCCCGTATAGTTTATCTGGTTCAGGGCTTCTTGTGCGGCACCCAGACCCGGAGTGTTGGTTACGGCACCATAGAGAATACCTACTATCATTGGCAAGTCTATCCCTCCGTCAATGAAGTAGATGCTCAATGCTACTGCGATATTCAGCAACACGATACCGACAGCAAGCATGTTCAGCCGCATTCCCCCTTTCTTAAAGGAAGAGAAGAAGGAGGGCCCGACTTGCAGACCGATACAGAATACAAATAAAATCAAACCGAATTCGCGGATGAAATGCAAAATGTGTGTTTCGCCCGTGAAGCCAAAATGCCCCATCAGGATACCCGCAAAGAGGACGAATGTGACCCCCAACGATACCCCGAAAATCTTAATCTTACCCAGCAATACGCCCACAGATATTACGAATGCATACAAACAAACGATGTGAGCGACAGATGAAGGGTCCCATAACAAGCTTTCTAACCAATTCATACTACCTTTTAATATGTCGTTTTTTTAAATTTCGCGCAAAATTACTTAATAAAAAGGAGGTGGCAAAGGCTTTGTGGTACTTTTTGCTATATCAACTTTGCAAAAGTAGAGTATGCTTCCGGTGAATACACTGAATCCGTATGGATGCGGAGTCATCTGTAAGTGCAATTTTCTCTAAAAAAAGATTTTGTTCTAAGTATTTCCTTATATTTGCAAGTCTCTTGATGACAAAAATGAATAGTATTCATCTATTTTAATTTTAAATAAACTATGGCAGACAGTAAAGAAAAACTCTTCTCCGACTTCTCTCCCGTTTCCACTGAGCAGTGGATGGAGAAAGTTACCGCAGACTTGAAAGGGGCGGATTTCGAGAAGAAGCTCGTTTGGAAGACAAACGAAGGATTTAAAGTGAAACCTTTCTACCGTATGGAGGACCTGGAAGGTTTGAAGACGACAGATGCTCTTCCCGGCGAGTTCCCTTATCTCAGAGGTACCAAGAAAGATAACAATGAATGGCTTGTGCGTCAGGAAATCAAAGTGGAATGCCCCAAAGAGGCCAATGCCAAGGCGTTGGATATCTTGAATAAAGGTGTAGATTCACTCTCTTTCCATGTAAAGGCCAAGGAGTTGAACGCAGAGTATATTGAAACTTTGTTGAAAGATATCTGCGCAGAATGTGTTGAGTTGAATTTCTCTACCTGCCAAGGGCATGTGGTGGAACTTGCAGAACTTCTTGTCGCTTATTTCCAGAAAAAGGATTATGACTTGACGAAGTTGCAGGGTTCCATCAACTATGACTACTTCAACAAGATGCTGGCCAAAGGTAAAGAAAAAGGTGATATGGTGGCAACAGCCAAGGCGCTGCTCGAGGCTACCGCTTCCCTTCCGAAATACCGTGTGTTGAATGTGAATGCGTTGACATTAAATAATGCAGGTTCTTATATTTTCCAGGAGTTGGGTTACGCTTTGGCTTGGGGTAATGAATATATGAATCAGTTGGTTGATGCCGGTCTGCCGGCTGCAATGGTAGCCAAGAAGATTAAGTTTAATTTCGGTATCAGTTCCAACTACTTCCTTGAAATAGCCAAATTCCGCGCTGCACGTATGCTGTGGGCTAATATTGTGGCTTCTTACAGTCCTGAGTGTCTGCGCGACTGCGAAAACAAGGGTAAGGATAACGAGTGTCGCTGTGCAGCCAAGATGAAGATTCATGCGGAAACTTCTTCATTCAACCTGACTTTGTTTGATGCACACGTAAACTTGTTGCGTACGCAGACTGAGGCGATGAGTGCCGCCCTTGCCGGTGTTGACTCAATGACGGTTACTCCGTTCGACAAGACTTATGATGCTCCTAACGAATTCTCTGAGCGTATGGCGCGTAACCAACAATTGCTGTTGAAAGAAGAATCGCACTTCGATAAGGTTATAGACCCGGCTGCAGGTTCTTACTATATCGAGAACTTGACCGTCTCTATTGCCAAACAGGCTTGGGACCTCTTCCTCGCTGTAGAAGAAGACGGTGGTTTCTATGCTTCCGTGAAAGCCGGAAAAGTGCAGGCTGCCGTAAACGAGAGTAACAAGGCACGTCATGCTGCAGTCGCCAAGCGTAAGGAAGTGTTGCTGGGTACTAACCAGTTCCCCAACTTCAATGAAAAGGCCGGGGATAAGAAACCGGTTGAGGCTACTTGCTGTTGCGGCGGCGGACATACGTGCGAAAAAGATGTTCCGACACTGAACTTTGACCGTGCTGCCAGTGAATTTGAAGCGTTGCGTCTCGAAACAGAGGCTTCCGGCAAACGTCCGAAAGCGTTTATGCTGACTATCGGTAATTTGGCTATGCGTCAGGCACGTGCACAGTACTCTTGCAACTTCCTGGCTTGTGCCGGATATGAAGTTGTGGACAACCTCGGTTTCCCCACTGTAGAAGAAGGTATAGAAGCTGCAATGGCTGCCAAGGCAGACATTGTGGTATTGTGCTCCAGTGATGATGAATATGCAGAATATGCTGTTCCTGCCTTCAAGGCTCTGAATGGCCGTGCCATGTTTATCGTAGCCGGTGCTCCTGCTTGCATGGACGACTTGAAGGCTGCCGGTATCGAGAACTTTATCCATGTCCGTGTCAACGTATTAGAGACATTAAAAGAATTCAACGCCAAACTTTTGAAGTAAGCAACTTCAATCGTAAATCGTAAATCGTCAAATCGTAAATAACATGATGCGAAAAGATTTTAAAAACTTAGATATATATGCCGCTTTTCAGCCCGTCAACGGTGCTGAGTGGCAAAAGGCTAACGGCATCCATGCTGATTGGAAAACGCCGGAACACATTGAGGTGAAGCCTGTTTATACAAAAGAAGACCTTGAGGGAATGGAACACTTGGGCTATGCTGCCGGGCTTCCTCCTTATCTGCGTGGTCCGTACTCGGTGATGTATACGTTGCGTCCTTGGACCATCCGCCAGTATGCAGGCTTTTCCACAGCGGAAGAATCAAATGCCTTTTACCGTCGTAATTTGGCTTCCGGACAGAAAGGTTTGTCCGTAGCTTTCGACTTGGCCACTCACCGCGGCTACGACCCCGACCACGAACGTGTAGTGGGTGACGTAGGTAAGGCAGGTGTGTCTATCTGTTCTTTGGAGAACATGAAGGTGCTGTTCGACGGAATCCCTTTGAACAAGATGTCCGTCTCCATGACCATGAACGGTGCCGTACTTCCCGTTATGGCATTCTACATCAACGCAGGTCTGGAGCAGGGTGCCAAGTTGGAAGAAATGGCCGGTACTATTCAGAACGATATCTTGAAGGAATTCATGGTGCGTAATACCTATATCTACCCGCCTGCATTCTCTATGAAGATTATCTCTGACATCTTTGAATATACTTCCCAGAAAATGCCTAAGTTTAACTCTATCTCCATCTCCGGCTACCATATGCAGGAAGCGGGTGCTACGGCAGACATTGAGTTGGCTTACACCCTGGCAGACGGTTTGGAATATCTGCGTGCCGGAACGGCTGCGGGTATTGACATCGATGCTTTCGCACCGCGTCTCTCTTTCTTCTGGGCCATCGGAACGAACCACTTTATGGAAATTGCCAAAATGCGTGCCGCACGTATGTTGTGGGCAAAGATTGTGAAGCAGTTCAACCCGAAGAATCCGAAGTCGCTGGCTTTGCGTACGCACTCCCAGACTTCCGGCTGGTCGCTGACAGAGCAAGACCCGTTCAACAATGTGGGCCGCACTTGTATCGAGGCGATGGCTGCTGCATTGGGACATACCCAGTCACTGCATACCAATGCTCTTGACGAGGCTATTGCCTTGCCGACGGATTTCTCTGCACGTATTGCACGTAATACGCAGATTTATATTCAGGAAGAAACTTACATTTGCAAGAATGTAGACCCATGGGGTGGCTCTTATTATGTGGAAAGTTTGACTAATGAGTTGGCTCACAAGGCTTGGGAATTGATTCAGGAAGTAGAGAAGCTGGGCGGTATGGCAAAAGCCATCGAAACCGGTATCCCCAAGATGCGTATCGAAGAGGCTGCTGCGCGTACACAAGCCCGTATCGATAGCGGTTCGCAGACCATTGTCGGTGTGAACAAGTATCGTCTGGAGAAAGAAGCTCCGATTGATATTCTTGAAATCGACAATACGGCTGTCCGTCAGGAACAGATTGAGAACCTGAAGCGTCTGAAGGAAGGACGTAACCAGGCGGAAGTGGACAAGGCATTGGAGGCTATTACTGAATGTGTAAAGACCGGTAAGGGAAACTTGCTGGAACTGGCAGTCGAGGCAGCCCGTGTCCGTGCCACTTTGGGGGAAATCTCTTATGCTTGCGAAAAGATTGTAGGACGTTATAAAGCAGTAATTAGAACTATATCAGGCGTGTATTCATCAGAAAGTAAGAATGACAGCGACTTCCACCGTGCTTGTGAATTGGCGGAGAAGTTTGCGAAGAAAGAGGGACGTCAGCCTCGTATCATGGTAGCCAAGATGGGCCAGGACGGTCACGACCGCGGTGCCAAGGTTGTTGCAACCGGATATGCCGACTGTGGCTTCGATGTGGATATGGGACCCTTGTTCCAGACACCGGCCGAGGCTGCCCGTGAAGCGGTTGAGAACGACGTTCATGTAGTAGGTGTTTCTTCATTGGCTGCCGGACACAAGACATTGGTTCCGCAGATTATCGAAGAGCTCAAGAAGTTGGGACGCGAGGATATCGTAGTGATTGCCGGTGGTGTAATCCCCGCGCAAGACTATGACTTCCTTTACAAGGCAGGTGTAGCTGCCATCTTTGGCCCCGGTACTCCGGTTGCCAAGGCTGCTTGCCAGATATTGGAAATCTTGTTGGATGAAGAATAATCCGACACGTTAAATGTTAAAAGAGGGACGGTATGTGTTTACATATCCGTCCCTTTTTCTTAATCTGTGTTATAGAACATACTTTTTTAGTTGGATAATTTGCAGATTTATCAGAAGTCCGTATCTTTGCAATGTGTTTTTCATAGTATTAGATTTAAGGTTAACAAAGGTTGGAGTACAGCGGTACTCCTTTTTTTATGTCCGTACGTCAGCTTTGGGGGAGAAAAATCACCTGGTCTATGTTATCGTTTCTTGCTTATAGTTTCGTTCTTGCCCCCTTTTTATTACCTTTGTCCCGCTAAAAGAATAACGAATGATAGTTTGTATTGCCGAAAAGCCCTCTGTGGCGCGTGACATAGCTGATGTATTGGGAGCGAAAGAAAAGAAGGACGGATACATCGAAGGAAACGGATACCAGGTGACCTGGACATTCGGTCATCTTTGTACGCTGAAGGAGCCGCATGAATATACCCCTAACTGGAAGTCATGGAGTTTGGGAAGCCTCCCCATGATACCTCCCCGTTTCGGCATTAAGCTGATTAGCAATCCCACATACGAGCGCCAGTTCCATACGATAGAGAACCTCATGCAACATGCCGATATGATTATAAACTGCGGTGATGCCGGGCAGGAAGGAGAATTGATACAGCGCTGGGTGATGCAGAAAGCCGGGGCACGTTGCCCGGTGAAACGTCTTTGGATATCTTCATTGACAGAGGAAGCCATCCGTGAGGGCTTTGCCAAGCTGCGCGATGCGTCGGATTTCCAGCCTTTGTACGAAGCAGGCTTGTCGCGTGCCATTGGCGACTGGCTGCTCGGGATGAATGCCACCCGCCTCTACACCATGAAGTATGGGCAGAACCGGCAGGTACTTTCTATCGGCCGTGTGCAAACGCCGACACTGGCGCTGATTGTAAACCGTCAGTTGGAAATACAGAATTTTGTTCCCAAGCAATACTGGGAACTGAAGACCGTCTATCGAGATACCACTTTCTCCACCATCCTCCGGAAAAGTGAGGAGGAACTGGTATTGGAAGCCGAGAAGCAGAAAGAGGCTATAGCTGCCGGGAAGAAACCTAAAAAAGAAGAAGAGAATCGGGGTATCGACCCCATTACCGACCGCGAACGTGGGCTTGTTTTATTGGACCAGATTAAGAATTCTCTTTTTACCGTGACGGATGTCACCAAGAAAGAGGGGAGGGAGGCGCCACTCCGCTTGTTTGACTTGACTTCTTTGCAAGTGGAATGTAACAAGAAGTTTGCCTATTCCGCTGATGAGACGCTGAAAATCATCCAGTCTTTGTATGAGAAGAAAGTGGCTACCTATCCACGTGTAGACACTACCTATTTGAGTGATGACATCTATCCCAAATGCCCCGGCATCTTGAAAGGTCTGCGTGATTACGAGACATTTACAGCCCCTTTGACAGGAACTGCATTGTTGAAGTCCAAAAAGGTTTTCGATAACTCGAAGGTAACAGACCACCACGCCATTATTCCTACCGGTCAGCATCCGCAGAATCTGACGGATATGGAGCGTCGCGTATTCGATTTGATAGCACGCCGTTTCATTGCTGTATTCTATCCCGATTGTAAGTTTGCCACTACCACCGTATTGGGCGAGGTAGAGAGCATAGAGTTCAAGGCTACCGGCAAGCAGATTCTGGAACCGGGTTGGCGTATTATCTTCGGCATCCCCTCGGCACAATCGCAGGAGGAGAAAGAGGAGAAGGGAGAAGAGGAGAATGTGCTTCCGGCTTTTGTGAAAGGAGAAAGCGGACCGCACGTCCCCGATTTGTATGAGAAGTGGACGCAGCCGCCCCGGCCTTATACGGAAGCCACCCTGCTGCGTGCTATGGAAACGGCGGGCAAGCTGGTGGATAACGACGAACTGCGTGATGCGCTGAAGGAAAACGGTATCGGTCGTCCATCTACCCGTGCAGCCATCATCGAGACGCTGTTCAAGCGAAACTATATCCGCAAGGAAAAGAAGAACCTGATAGCCACCCCTACCGGTGTGGAGCTGATACAGATTATCCATGAGGAGCTGTTGAAGTCGGCGGAACTGACCGGTATCTGGGAGAAAAAGCTACGTGAGATAGAAAGGCGGACATATAATGCCGGACAATTCTTGGAAGAATTGAAGCAGATGGTATCGGAAGTCGTGATGAGTGTACTTTCTGATAACAGCAACCGCCACATCACCATCCAAGCGCCTGCTCCCGAAAAGGGCAGTAAGGTTTCTGCCAAGACAGAGGCTGCCGATAAGCCGAAAAAGGAGCCGAAGAAAAGAACACCGAGAAAGTCTGCCGCCGCAGGTAAAAAGACGGAGCAGGCTTCGGGCGCTGTGGCAGCTTCAAGTACGGAGGCTTCCGTACAAGCTGATGACTTCGTCGGCCAGCCTTGTCCGCTTTGCGGAAAAGGTACCGTTATCAAGGGGAAAACGGCTTACGGTTGTTCCGAATGGAAATCCGGATGTACATTCCGCAAGCCGTTTGAATAAGGGTAATCACATTAAATAATTCTCTCCGCCATGTATTTCCAGAGGGGAGCAGCCATCAGCGCCTGGCGGATGCTTCCTTGTTGCAGCAAGTCCTTGACCTCCTGCAAGGAAAGCAGGTGTACGGTCAGGTTCTCCGTATCTTCCAAGTGTTGCTCGGAGATTTTCTCCACGTCCGTAGCCAGGAAACAGTAGGTAATGTTGGTGTGGGTACTTGGATTGGGAGAGATTTGCATGAACTCTTTCCATACTCCGTTTCCATAGCCGGTTTCTTCCAAAAGTTCCCGTTGTGCGGAAACCATCGGAGAGCCGTCCTCTTCTTCGCATACCCCTGCACAGAGCTCATAGGACGTTTCTTGTATGCCATGCCGGTATTGGCGGATAAAGACAAATTGTCCATTACGGGTGATGGCGATGGTATTCACCCAGTTTGGATATTCCAATATATAATAGGAGGGGATGTGGTTGCCGTTGGGCAGCACTACATGGTCCTTACGCACAGTGAGCCACGGAGCCCGATGAAGGTATTCGCTGGATAAGACGGTCCAGGTGTCTTTTGATTTTTCCATAATGGTAAAATTGACTATATTTTAAACAGCATCCCTCCGATATTATCTGTCGTGGCTCCCGTCACCGAGGCGAGGCATCCGGGTGTGTCCGCCATATAGAGGGCACCCAGGAAAGCAAAGATTAGGGCTTCCTTGTATTCTATGATTTGCCGGCTGGGAATCACGATTTCACACGGACACAAGGCGTCGATACGTTCTATGAGGAACTTGTTGAATGCACCTCCGCCGGTAATCAGCAGTTTTCCGTTACCATCGGGCAAGGGGCGGGCGGTGATGATGCGTGATATTTGCCAGGCGGCATGCTCGTAAAAGGTACGTAGCATATTCTCCATACTCAAGCCATAACGCTCGAGCATGGGATATACCAGCGTTTCCACCCACTCCCGTCCCAATGACTTCGGTCCGGACTGATGGTAGAAATCCATTCCGTTCAGTTCGTCCAGCAGTTCTTGGCAGATGTTGCCTTGCCGTGCTATCTCGCCGTCACGGTCAAATTCCAATCCTATTTGCCGGCAGTAATGGTTGATGACGTAATTCACCGGACTGATGTCAAAAGCGATGCGCCGCCCGTCCTGCTCGAATGAGATGTTGGAGAAACCGCCGATATTCAAACAGAAGTCGTAGTCGGCAAAAAGCAACCGGTCGCCAATAGGTACGAGTGGAGCGCCCTGCCCACCCAGCATGATGTCCAGCCGCCGGAAATCCGAAACGGTAGGTATACGGGTTTCAGCGGCAATGGCGGCTCCGTCACCTATTTGGTACATGATTCTCTTTTGAGGCTCATGGAAGATGGTATGCCCGTGGGAGGCGATAATATCGGGGTGGACTCCAAATTCTTGCATGAACTCGTTGACACGTTCACCGAGAAACTTTCCATAGGAGCTGTGGAAAGTGATGAACTCCAAAGCACTCATTGTCTGTGCACCGGTACCCAATATCTGCTTCATGGCGTCGGGGTAGCTATAGCCTTTTGCACAGTCTATGTGGAAAGACCATTTTCCGGCTTGCTGCCGGAAAGTGCAACAACATACGTCCAGCCCGTCAAGGGAAGTGCCGGACATCAGGCCGATGGCTTGAATTTGGAAGTCTTTCATCCTGATTTTCTTGTTTTATTTATAATTGAGGTAGAATTCGACAACAGCTTCTATTCCTTTACGGAAGATGTCCAATGGTATATTCTCATTAGGTGAGTGGATGGCGTTGGATTCGAGCCCGAAGCCCATCAGAACGGTTTTGATGCCCAGTACTTGCTCGAAAGTGGAGATGATGGGGATACTTCCACCCCGACGCACTGCCAGCGGTTTCTTTCCAAAAGCTTTTTCAAAACCTTTTTCGGCGGCTTGGTAGGCGGGTAGGGTGATGGGACATACATATCCTTGGCCTCCATGCATCGGAGTGACTTTTACCTGTACTGAATCCGGCGCTATGTCCAGAATGTAGTCGGCAAAGAGCCGGGATATCTTGTGGTGGTCCTGGTGGGGAACCAACCGGCAGGATACCTTGGCGTATGCCTTGGATGGGAGCACGGTCTTGGACCCTTCACCCGTATATCCGCCCCAGATGCCGCATACGTCGAAAGACGGACGGCAACTGTTACGTTCCAGCGTACTGTAACCTTTCTCTCCGAAAAGTGCTTTTACATGGATAGCCTTTTTGTATTTCTCTTCGTCGAAAGGAATGCGGGCTATCATGTCGCGCTCGGTTTGGGGAACTTCTTCCACATCGTCATAGAAGCCCGGTACGGTGATACGTCCCTCTGCGTCCGTCACTTGGCTGATTATCTGGCAAAGTACATTGATGGGGTTGGCAACAGCACCGCCGAAGTGACCGCTGTGTAGGTCGCGGTTGGGGCCGGTCACTTCTATTTCCCAATAGGCCAGTCCGCGCAGTCCGGTGGTCAGTGAAGGCAGGTCTGCACCAAGCATGCTGGTGTCCGAAACCAGAATGACGTCTGCTTTCAGCAACTCTTTGTGCTCCTGGCAGAAGCTTTCCAGGCTGGGCGAGCCGATTTCTTCTTCTCCTTCGAAGATGAATTTTACGTTGGTTTGCAGCAGTCCGTTTCTGACGAGGTATTCAAACGCTTTCACTTGTATGAAAGATTGCCCTTTGTCATCATCAGCACCACGTGCCCAGATATGTCCGTCGCGTATTTCCGGCTCAAAGGGTTCGCTTTTCCAAAGTTCGAGAGGTTCGGCCGGCATCACGTCGTAGTGGGCATATACCAATACGGTCTTGGCGTCCGGGTCTACGATTTTCTGTCCAAAAACAATCGGGTTGCCTTTGGAGGGCATTACGAGGGCTTCATCCGCTCCGGCTTCGAGCAGCAACTGTGCCCAGCGTTCGGCGCAGGCAAGCATATCGTCGTGATACTCGGGTTTGGCACTGATGCTTGGAATACGGATGAGGCTGAACAAGTCTTCCAGCATTTTAGACTCGTTCTCTGTAATATATTTCTTTATTTCCATAGGTGAATATTATAGCTGAGTTGTTCTGTCAATCAGGTAATAATCCAGCAATGTCATTGCTGCCATTGCTTCCACGATGGGTACTGCGCGTGGCAATACGCACGGGTCATGGCGTCCTCGGGCTTTCAGGGTGGTGTCTACACCGTCAATGTTCACGGTGTGTTGTTCCATCAGTACGGTTGCCACGGGTTTGAAGGCTACACGGAAATAGATGTCTTGCCCGTTGCTGATTCCACCTTGTATGCCGCCCGAATGGTTGGTGCGGGTTTCGATACGTCCGTTGTTATTGTAGAACACATCATTCTGTTCCGAGCCTTTCTGCTTTAATCCCTTGAAGCCGTCTCCATACTCGAATGCTTTTGCTGCATTGATGCTGAGCATGGCGGCTCCGAGTGCTGCATGGAGTTTGCCGAATACGGGTTGTCCCAGTCCGATGGGGCATCCTTTGACGACACAGGTCACCACTCCTCCGATCGTATCTCCTTCTCCCTTTATCTTGAAGATGAGTTCTTCCATTTCTTTTGCCTTCGCCGGGTCGGGGCAGCGGACCGGATTGGTCTCTATCAGGTCGAGGTCGTATGCGGTATAGTTTTCTTCAAGGCGGATAGGACCTACTTGTGAAGTGTACGCCGTGATGTGTATACCCAGCTGCTTCAGCGCCAATTTGGCCAGGGCACCCGCTACTACACGCGAGATTGTTTCACGGGCTGATGAACGTCCGCCTCCGCGGTGGTCGCGGATGCCATATTTTACTTTATAAGTATAGTCGGCGTGTGACGGGCGGTAGACTTCTTTCAGATTATTGTAATCGTCAGAATGCTGGTTTTGGTTCCATACAATGAATCCTATGGGGCAGCCCGTGGATTTTCCTTCGAAGATGCCGGAGAGGAACTCCACTTTATCACCTTCTTTCCGGGCGGTAGTGATACGTGACTGTCCGGGGCGGCGTCGGTCGAGTTCTGCCTGGACGAAATCCATATCAATGACTATTCCTGCAGGGAATCCGTCTATAACTCCTCCCACACCCTTACCGTGCGATTCCCCAAAACTGGTAAGACGGAGAATATTTCCAAATGAGTTGAACATATCAAATGCTTTAAAGGTTTATATATGAGGTTAATGTGCCAATACGCTTTATAAGAAATGCTTTTGACTTTATAAAGATAACAACTTTTTTTCATAAAACGTTTAAGGAAATAAGATAAAAAGTCTTTTCCGCATAAAGTTGCCTGCCTTTGCCAGAGTTTGGCCAATGGCTTGTTCTTTATAAAAATGGCTTGTTCTTTATAAAAATGGCTTACTCTTTATGAAATCTGCATCCGAATTTCACTCGTAATGATGAAAAAAGGAACATTTATTTTTTAGAAAAGACCTTGTACTGTAACCTTAAAAAGTGTTACTTTGCACCTTTGATTTAAAATGGGAAATTAATAGCTCCCTTGGGAAGCTTTTTATTAACTAAACAAGTACTCAAGAAAGTATGAAAAAGAATTTATTTTATTTATTTGCATTGATCTGTTCAATGAGTTTATTCACGGCTTGTAGTGATGATGACGATGACAAGGTAGTATGTCCTGTGCCGCAAACAGAGTTTACAGTTGCAACAGGTTTGAACTTGACTTATAACGGTGGAACAATGTTGGGAAAGAAAGTAACTTTTACTCCGGATGCTTCTGATGCAACCAAGGCTACTTTGGTATTGGCTGGCAATTTGGATCTTTCCGGTATTCTTACACGTGAAGCGGCTTCCGGTTCTTTTGGCGCAGGCGTATTCCCGGGTTCTCCGGTTGTAACCCTTCCGGTTACTTTGAATATACAAGGTGACGAATGTTCGTTTTCCGGCACAAGTGAGACCGATTATTGTACTTTTGACTATGCAGGAAAGGTTACTGCTTCTTCCTTGAAATTGGATTTAACTAATGTCGCATTGAAAAATTCCGCTTTATCCGGAACAACTTGGGTTCCTACACCCCTTAATTCTGATTATACGGAAGAACCGATTCATTTGATTTGGGAATCCAATAAGAATGTAGAGGTAATGCCTGGCTGGGGGCTACCGATTCAAACAATTTTGACGTTAGCTCTTCGTATGCCTTTAATTGACGCAGGTGGTGATGATAAAGTGAATGTAGAAGATATGTTGTGTAGTGTGTTGCATGATATTACTTTGGGTGCTGACGGTAATATTTCTGCTTCTTATGTTGATGCCGCTCAGGGAGGTACCTCTGTTGTTAAGACTCCTGCGAATGTTGCACAATATGTGGTTCTCAGTGATACCCAAATGAAGGTATATTTGAATCTGGATGCTATCATCGCCAATGTAAAACGTCTGGGCAGTTCTACCAAGGCTATCGATATGAGTGAAATCTTGTCTCAGGCTGTTACGTCTTTGCTTCCTTTGGTAACTGACGGTGTGCCTTTGACTTACGAAAAGAACGAAGGTAAATTAAAGGCTTATTTGAATACGGATTTGTTATTGCCTTTGATGAAAAATATAGTTGCTCCTTTATTCTCGGATGAGGAGTTTGTGAATATGCTTATCGAAGCAATGAAAGCTGATCCTGATTTTGGAAGTATGGCCGGTATGGCAGAAGGTATGTTGAAGGGTTTACCTGAAATAATTAATGAAACAACTCGTTTGGAAGTTGGTTTGAACTTGACTGCCGCTAAATAACTTTTTTTTCGATATGGAATTTTCCCTCCTTTGTCTCCTGATTTTCAGGTTATAGAGGAGGGATTTTTGTTTGTTTTTTCCTACATTTGCATGATAAATAATCAAATTGTAGAAATGATATGACAGAAACGGAAAGACGACAGATTATTGCTTTGGTTAAATCTGAAGTAATTCCTGCCATTGGTTGTACAGAACCTATAGCTGTGGCATTGTGTGTAGCAAAGGCTGCGGAAGTGCTGAATAAGCGTCCCGAAAAGATAACTGTATTGCTGAGTGCCAATATTCTGAAAAATGCAATGGGAGTGGGTATTCCAGGTACGGGGATGATTGGATTACCGATTGCTGTGGCGCTTGGCGCCTTAATAGGTAAGTCGGCATATCAATTGGAGGTTTTGAAAGAAAGTACTCCTGATGCAGTGGAGGCAGGAAAGCGTTTCATAGAAGAAAAGCGCATTCATATATCTTTAAAAAACGATATGGAAGAGAAGCTTTATATAGAAGTATGTTGTGAAGCTGATACGGACAAGGCAACAGCTATTATTGCCGGTGGGCATACTTGCTTTACTTATATAACGCGCAACGGTGACATCTTATTGGACAAACAAATTGCCTCTTGTATCGAAGAGGAGGATGTATTGGACTTGACTTTACGCAAAGTGTATGACTTCGCCATGACAACCCCATTAGACGACATCCGTTTTATCCTTGAAACGGCCCGTCTGAATAAGGCGGCTGCAGAACGTTCTTTTGAGGGTGATTACGGACATGGTCTGGGAAAAATCCTTCGCGGTACTTATGAGCACAAGGTTATGGGGGATAGTGTTTTTTCCCATATTCTTTCTTATACTTCCGGTGCCTGCGATGCCCGTATGGCAGGAGCTATGATTCCGGTCATGAGTAATTCAGGAAGCGGTAATCAAGGTATATCCGCTACGTTGCCGGTTTTGATTTATGCCGAAGAAAACGGAAAATCGGAGGAAGAATTGATACGCGCCTTGATGTTGAGCCATTTGACGGTAATTTATATCAAGCAGAGTTTGGGACGCTTATCTGCCTTATGCGGTTGTGTGGTTGCTGCTACGGGTTCCAGTTGCGGTATAACTTGGCTAATGGGAGGAACTTATGAACAGGTGGCATATGCTGTACAGAACATGATTGCCAATCTTACCGGAATGATTTGTGATGGTGCCAAGCCCAGTTGTGCATTGAAAGTAACCACCGGAGTTTCAACCGCAGTGCTTTCAGCCATCATGGCCATGGAAAACCGTTGTGTGACTTCCGTAGAAGGTATTATTGATGAGGATGTGGATCAAAGTATCCGTAATCTGACAAAAATCGGTTCTAAAGGAATGAATGAAACTGATAAATTGGTATTGGAGATAATGACAAGTAAATAATATAGAATTTGAAAATTAAAGAATTAAAAATTAAAGAATTACCATGCGGCATGCTTAATACTGTGTAGTCTGATTCTTTAATTTTTAATTCTTTAATTTTTAATTCTTTAGTGGCAGCATCCGCCTCCACATTCATGGTCGCCGCATCCGTCGCCACAGTCACCACAACCGCAGCTACCACAACCGCCACCCATCATACGGGCAACTTCAGCAAGCTCTTCGTTCGTGGCCGGGCGGCTTTCCACCACTTCTCCGGTAAAGTTCAAATCACAACCTGCGAGTGGATGATTCATGTCCATTACAACTACGTCTTCCTTTACTTCTACTACACTTCCATTGATGCGTTGACCTTCAGAAGTCATCAAGGGGATGACAGCGCCTTCCACTACACGGTCGCTGTCGAATTCTCCTTCTATCATGAAGATTTCTTTGGGGAGGTCAATGACATGGTCGTCGTCATATTCACCATAAGCTTCTGATGCCGGAATGGTAAAGTCGAATTTATCGCCTATCTGCAAGTCTTTTATCTGGGCTTCAAAAGGTTCGAGTGTCATTCCCAGACCTGAGATAAACTGGAAAGGATGCTCTACGGGTGCTTCTTCTTCGAAATCTTTTTCTCCGTTTTCGATTGAGTACAGCTTATATGCTACGGTGATGTACTTGTTTTCTACTGTTTCCATTAATTTTCTATCTTTATTTAATTAGTAAATACTGTTTTTTTGAGTATTTGAAGAGACAAAGATACGAATTATTTGTTTCGGGATGTAGAGAGCCTTTGGTAATTTTCAGATTATTAAATGGTTTCAATGATTGGCAATACATTTACATTGGCTGTCTGAATGGTTCTATTTAGAACTGTTAAGTGATAAAATAGGATTTTAGGGCGATTTTTTCTTACGATTATTCATATTTATCTTATTTTTTTCTTCAATTTGTTTGGAGATTATAAAAAAGCCCTTACCTTTGCAGCACGTTTGAAACAAAAAAGAAGAATTAAGTTATGAATTTACATACATCTATTAACCTGGCAGTCCTGCATATTATTCGCGTCGTGGTGGTGGCATCAAGAGCGTGAGAAAGGTTATGTATGTATTCGTACGTTAGAAGATAATTTATTAAGCCTTTCTCACTATAGTGGGAGAGGCTTTTTCATTAAAAGGAGATTTGAAAATGAAGCATCAGTTACGCAGCTCGTTCAGCACACAAGGTCGCCGCATGGCGGGAGCCCGTGCATTGTGGACGGCGAATGGTATGAAGAAGGAACAGATGGGTAAGCCCATTATCGCTATAGTCAATTCATTTACACAATTCGTCCCCGGACATGTACACCTGCACGAAATAGGCCAGTTTGTAAAGGAAGAGATTGAAAAGCTGGGGTGTTTTGCTGCGGAGTTCAATACGATTGCCATTGACGACGGTATCGCTATGGGACACGACGGTATGCTTTATTCCCTGCCTTCAAGAGATATCATTGCCGATAGTGTGGAGTATATGGTAAATGCCCATAAGGCGGATGCTATGGTTTGCATCAGTAACTGTGACAAGATTACTCCGGGGATGTTGATGGCGGCTATGAGGCTGAATATACCGACTGTGTTTGTTTCAGGCGGTCCGATGGAAGCCGGGGAATGGAACGGACAACATTTGGATTTGATTGATGCTATGATTAAATCTGCTGATGAAAGTGTGGGCGATAAAGAGGTGGCACAGATTGAGCAACATGCCTGCCCCACTTGCGGATGCTGCTCAGGCATGTTTACCGCTAATTCCATGAATTGCCTGAATGAAGCGATTGGATTGGCACTGCCCGGTAACGGCACGATTGTAGCCACTCACGAAAATCGCAAGAGACTGTTTGAGGATGCAGCTAAGTTGATTGTAGCGAATGCCTTTAGATATTATGAAGAAGGGGATGAGAGTGTACTCCCGCGCAGTATTGCTACTCGCGAGGCATTTTTGAATGCCATGACGCTGGATATTGCGATGGGCGGTTCCACTAATACAGTACTTCATTTGTTGGCTGTGGCTCACGAAGCCGGAGCGGATTTTAAGATGGACGACATTGACATGCTCTCTCGCAAGACCCCCTGCTTATGCAAGGTAGCTCCCAATACCCAAAAGTATCATGTACAAGACGTTAACCGTGCCGGTGGCATCATTGCCATCATGGATGAGCTTGCCAAGGGCGGATTGGTCGATACGAATGTCCGCCGTGTGGATGGAATGACGTTGGCAGAGGCAATCGACCGGTATAGTATTACCAGCTCTAATGTATGTAAAGAGGCAATCAAGAAATACTCCAGTGCGGCAGCCGGAAAGTTCAATCTGGTACTCGGCTCACAAAATGCGTCTTATAAGGAACTCGATACGGACCGTGCGACTGGTTGTATCCGTGATTTGGAACATGCATACAGCAAGGATGGCGGTCTGGCGGTTTTGAAGGGAAATATAGCTCAGGACGGTTGCGTTGTCAAGACTGCCGGTGTAGACGAGAGTATCTGGAAATTTACGGGGCCAGCGAAAGTCTTCGACTCACAAGATGCGGCTTGTGACGGTATTCTGGGTGGAAAGGTGGTCAGTGGAGACGTCGTCGTCATCACTCACGAAGGGCCGAAAGGTGGACCGGGTATGCAAGAGATGCTTTATCCTACTTCTTATATCAAATCCCGCCATCTGGGTAAGGAGTGTGCATTGATTACCGACGGGCGTTTTAGTGGCGGTACTTCCGGACTAAGTATCGGACATGTTTCTCCCGAAGCGGCTGCCGGTGGTAATATCGGCAAGATTAAGGATGGGGACATTATCGAAATTGATATACCGAACCGTTCTATCAATGTGAAGTTGACGGATGAAGAGCTTGCAGCACGCCCTATGACTCCGGTAACCCGCAACCGTGAAGTCTCCAAAGCATTGAAAGCATATGCCAGTATGGTGAGTTCCGCTGACAAAGGGGCTGTGAGGCTGATTGATTAAAAGCCCCCCTTTCCGAAAGCGAGGGGAGGAGAGAATGAAACAAATTTTTCAAGCTACTATTGAGCTTTTAAATATAATGAATAGATAAAGTATGGCTGATAATAATAAAAAGAGTAACTTTTCCTCCCTCTCCCAAGGAGAGGGTCGGGGTGAGGCTCTAATAACAGGCGCAGAAGCATTGATGCGCTCTCTGGAGCATCAGGGAGTAAAGACTATTTTCGGTTATCCGGGAGGGAGCATCATGCCGGTATTCGATGCCTTATACGACCATCGGAAGGAATTGAACCACATCTTGGTTCGTCATGAACAAGGAGCAACCCATGCGGCACAAGGCTTTGCACGTGTATCAGGCGAGGTTGGCGTTTGTCTGGTTACCAGCGGACCGGGTGCTACCAATACTATCACGGGCATTGCAGATGCCATGATTGACAGTACGCCTATCGTTGTCATTGCCGGCCAGGTAGGGACGAACTTCTTGGGTACGGATGCATTTCAGGAAGTGGACTTGGTAGGCATTACTCAGCCTATCACGAAATGGAGTTACCAGATTCGTCGTGCAGAAGATGTGGCCTGGGCAGTGGCACGTGCTTTCTATGTGGCAAAGAGCGGACGTCCGGGACCGGTCGTGCTGGATTTTGCTAAAAACGCCCAAGTGGAGAAAACAGAATATGCGCCTACTAAGGTGGACTATGTCCGTAGCTATCTTCCCGTTCCCGAAATGGAGCCGGAGGCCATACGGAAGGCTGCTGAATTAATAAATGGTGCGAAACGGCCTTTGGTGCTGGTTGGACAAGGCGTGGAGCTGGGAGAAGCCCAGCAAGAGCTTCGTGCTTTCATTGAGAAAGCCGGAATGCCTGCCGGATGCACTTTATTGGGACTTTCCGCATTACCTACGAACCATCCGTTGAACAAAGGAATGCTTGGTATGCACGGTAACCTGGGGCCCAATATCAATACCAATAAATGTGATGTCCTTATCGCCGTAGGCATGCGCTTTGATGACCGTGTGACGGGTAAATTGGAAACATATGCCAAGCAGGCGAAGATTATCCACTTTGATATTGACCCTGCCGAAATAGATAAGAATGTAAAGACTGATGTTGCTGTCCTGGGAGATTGCAAAGAGACACTGGCTGCCGTTACCCAATTGCTGGAACCCGCCAACCATCAGGAATGGATTGACAGTTTCCGGCAATACGAGGAAGTGGAAGAGGAAAAGGTAATCCGTCCGGAATTACATCCGGCAGGAAAAGCGCTAAGCATGGGTGAGGTGGTGCGTGCTGTGAGTGAGGCTACCCATAACGAGGCGATATTGGTGACTGATGTCGGCCAGAATCAGATGATGTCCGCCCGTTATTTCAAATACAGCAAGGAACGTAGCATTGTTACTTCCGGTGGTCTGGGTACTATGGGCTTCGGCCTTCCGGCAGCTATCGGTGCCACTTTTGGACGTCCGGACCGCACGGTATGCGTATTCATGGGAGACGGCGGCTTGCAGATGAACCTGCAGGAACTGGGTACCATCATGGAACAAAAGGCTCCGGTGAAGATGATTCTGTTGAACAATAACTTCCTGGGCAATGTTCGTCAATGGCAGGCGATGTTCTTCAATCGTCGTTATTCGTTTACTCCGATGATGAATCCGGATTATATGAAGATTGCTTCGGCATATGATATTCCTGCACGCAGGGTAATGACCCGCGAGGAGCTGGCAAAAGCGATTGACGAGATGATAGCGACTGACGGACCGTTCCTGCTCGAAGCTTGTGTGGAGGAAGAAGGAAATGTAATGCCGATGACACCTCCGGGCGGTTCGGTCAATCAGATGTTGTTGGAATGCTGAAGTCATGCGAAATTAAAGAATTTACTCTATCTATGGATAAAAAACTATATACAATCATTGTTCATTCGGAAAACTTTGCCGGTTTGCTGAATCAGGTGACGGCTGTGTTTACCCGCCGGCAGATAAACATCGAGAGTTTGAATGTATCGGCCTCCTCCATCAAGGGGGTACATAAATATACCATTACCGCTTGGACGGATAAGGAT
>ENA-ORKV01000848-ORKV01000848.1-human-gut-metagenome-genome-assembly--contig:-NODE-848-length-29702-cov-17.712641_pt1 | contig 29702 bp, 23 predicted proteins | sample MGYA00243058_ERZ508805 | MGnify/ENA primary metagenome ERZ508805 (study PRJEB26277, sample SAMN04329770) | human gut metagenome | biome: human-associated habitat | host: Homo sapiens | place: USA... | reverse complement strand
CGCTCAGGCATCCCCTCCCGAGATGAGGTGGAGGCTTCTGTATGCGCTATTTTCGCAACTCGTTCTTGAATTGGCGTAATTGTCGCTCGCTGGGGATTATAAGATTTATAATTTTTATAAGGCTTATAAATATAGGGTCTATAGGGCTTATTTTAGCGCGCTGCCCGGCTCAGATTAAATTTAGATTAAATTTGCCGAATTTTCAGCTGAAATCTCTCCCCGAATATTTGAAAATTTCGACAGCGTTTTATAACTTTGCGGTGACTATCGCCTATCTGGATTATTCATCTATAAGTTAACCAAATAAATTAAACATGAGAAAACTATTACTTACCTTTTTGTGTCTGTTCGGCTTCATAGCCGTCTGGGCGCAGGATGGCTCTTTCTCCGCGACGTTTAAGCGTGGCTCCGACAACAACCGGCCCGCTTATACGACCTCGACTGCTTTGTCAGACGTGTTCTCGGAGGGCGCAAACTATTTCTCGGCCATCAAAGCAACATCTAATTGTTCACCCGGAACCGGTGGCATTAAAATCGGCCCTAACAAAAGCGCCGGAAACATCACATTCACACTCTCTGCCGCAGGTCAGAAAAAAATCACATCGATTGTTGTCAATGGTTGCGGCGCGAAGAATGCCTCGCAAAAGCCTGATGTCACAATCAATGATGTAACGGTAACATTCGACAAATCAGCTAACGCCAATCCTGAGGACGCTGATTTCAAAGATTATACCTTCGTAATCAACGCCAATGCTCCGGTTCAGGAACTTGTCATCACTACGACTTATTGTGCTTTCTTCAATAAGATCACAGTGAACTACGCCGATGGCGGCAGCTCGGTCGAATATACCGAGGCTCCCTCGTTCGTTGACTACGTCGGTGGAACAGGTGAATATTGGGATGCCCTCAACGTTAAGATGAACGTTCCCGAAGGCGCTACCGTCTACTACACTACCGACAACACCACCCCGACAACCTCGTCGACAGTCTACACCGCCGCCGGTATCGACGTTCCCGCCGCCACAACAGCAGGCGAGACTTTCGTCATCAAGGCTATCGCAGTTGCCGACGGCAAAGAGCCGAGCGCTGTGGTCACTCTCACTCTCACTGCTGTCAAGACCATCACCGCCGAACTTCTTTCGGCCATTGAAGCCGGAGGCTCATACTTCCTCCTTGCCGACAATACCCGTCTCGCAGGCCCGATTGCCACAGGCTACTACATGCCGGCAACCGAGGTCGCTCTCGCCGACGGCAAGCTCGTTGCTTCCGACGCCAATCTCTTCACCTTCGAAGCTGGCGACGAGGCAGGCCAGTTCTATATCAAGGACGCCAACGGCAAATACTACGGCATGGACGCTACCCACAACAGCTTCAACACCTTTGCCGACAAAGCATCTGCCACCAACGCCCTCTGGACAGTGACTTTCGCCGACGGCCTCGCCACGATCACCAACGTAGGCCGCGGTAACGTCATCGCTTATCAGAGCAAATATAATACATTCTCGAGCCTGACAGCCACCGACGCCGCAAGCGCTTCGCTTCCCGCCATCTACGGCGAAAAGATCAACGTTCCCGTTGTCAAGCAGCCCGCAGGTCTCGAATTCGCAGCCGCTACAGCCGAAGCTACAATAGGCGAGGCTTTCACCGCCCCGACGCTCACCTTCGCAACGACAGCCGCCATCAGCTACACAAGCTCGACCCCCGCTGTCGCCACCGTTGACGCCGCCACAGGCGTCGTCACCCCTCTGACCGAAGGAACAACCACAATCATGGCCACCTCGGCCGCCAACGACGACTTCGAAGCCGGCTCGGCCCAGTATGTGCTGACCGTCAAAGCCGCCTCGACCCCCGTCGATCCCGACCAGCCCGAAGCTCCCAAGCCCGCAGGACTCGCCTTCTCGGCCGCAACCGCCAAGGCTGTCATGGGCCAGACCTTCACAGCTCCCGTGCTCGTCAAGGCAACCGACGCCGCTGTCAGCTATAACTCGAGCAACTCTTCGGTAGCCGTCATCAACGGCACCGACGGCGCTCTCGTTCTCGTGGCTCCCGGCACTACCATCATCACAGCCACAACCCCCGCCAACGACAAGTATCTCGCCGGCTCGGCCCAGTATTCGCTGACCGTCGAGGCTGCTCCGACTCCCGACCAGCCCGTTGTCCGCGAGGAACCTGTCATGTATTTCACTCCCGGCGTCGTTGAAGCCGAAGTCGGCAAAGCCTTCACCGCCCCCGTGCTGACCAAGCCCGAAGGCGTTGAGGTTCTCTACACTTCGAACAACACCGAAGCCGTCGTTGTCGACGCTCTCTCGGGCGCTGTGACCCTCATGGGCCCGGGCAACGCCATGGTAACGGCCACTTCGCCCGCCAACGCCAGCTACCTCGCCGGCTCGGCCTTCTATCTGATCACTGTCAAGGGCGACAAACTCCCCGACAATCCCGATAATCCTGACAATCCCGACCAGCCCACCAACGTCACCATCGTCTACGCCAACCACTCGGCCGACGCTCTCGACGTTACAGTCGACGGCATCAACGCCAAGGCTGTCAACAACGGCGGTTCGACCAACCCGCAGTACCACGCTGCCACAGCAGCTCTGCGCCTCTACGCCAAGAACGACCTGACAATCTCGGGCAAAGAAATCGAGAAGATCGTCTTCACCCTCGCCGAAGACGCCAAATACCGCTACACAACTTTCACACCCTCTGTCGGCACCATGGCAACCCAGGCCAAGGGTGATACCCAGATGACATGGACCGGCGACGCTTCGTCGATCACCTTCACCGTCGGTGAGAAAGCCACTCTCGGCGAAGACGGCGACACCAAAGCCGGACAGATCCGCATCTCGAAGATCGAAATCTTCGTCAAAGGCGGCGGCGACACCCCGACACCTCCCCAGCCCGGCGAAGGCTATTCTTCGCTCGCCGAATGGATGCAGGCCAAGCCCGCTGCCGACGAGGCTATCAACGCTGCTCTGACAGTCCTCTACCAGAACGGCAAGGATCTCTTCGTCAAACAGGCCGACACCTACGGATTCGTCTATGGCGACGTAGCTCAGGAATACACCAACGGTCAGGTTATCGCAGCCGGCGCCACCGGTCACTACGAGGAATACAACGGAATGCCCGAAATCATCCCCGTTGCCTCGACCTTCGCCAAGGGCTACGACGGCGCTCCCGAAGCTCCCCAGCTCATCACCGGCGACAAGGTGACCGAAGCCAACCTTCTCCACTATGTCCGCCTCGAAAGCGCTAAAGTCGAAGCTACCGAAACCGACCGCCAGTTCACCGTTACCGCCGACGGAGCCACCTTCACCCTCTGGAACCGCTGGAGCAAGACCGTGACCAACGTCGCTGCCGCTGACGACGCCGACATCTACGGCTTCATCGGCAAGACCAAGATCGGCGACAACATCGAGGTTGTCCTCTTCCCCACCCGCTTCGAAGACAACGGCGGCACTCCCGTCAACCCCGGTGACAACACCGCTACATTCGACTTCACACAGCCCGGCTCGCTCAGCCCCGCACAGAATATGCCCGGCGCAGGCGCCGATAACGCTGTCGACGTCAGCGGCGTAACCTTCACCTCAGGTGTCATCACCCTCGTCAACGACAAGGGCACGAACAACACCTCGCCGCGCCTCTACAAGTCGAACGAAGAAAGCGAAGTCGAGCTCCGCGTCTACAACGGCGGTTCGACAACCATCAGCTCGACCAACGGCGCTTCGATCACCCGCATCGAGTTCGTGACAGCCTATCCCGCCAACTACGACAACTCTAAGGCCGACAGCGGCTCGCTCGCCGACGCTGTCTGGACAGGCGACGCTACCTCGGTAACCTTCTCATGGGCCAAAGACTCGCAGGGCAAATACTCGCCCTCGATGCAGAAAGTCATCGTTACCTACGGCGAAGGCGGCGAACCCGGTCCCGTCCAGCCCACCGAAGAGACTGCCACCTACAACTTCCAGGATCCGACAACCCTCAGCGATCCTTTCGAAGCTCCCGCTTCGGGCGAAGGCGTCGAACTTGACGGCCGCACATTCACTGCCGGCAAGACCTCGATAACCCTCAGCCGCGGCACCAACGACAAGAACGCTCCGCGCGTGTTCACCTCGGCCAAGAATGTCACCGACCTCCGCTTCTACGGCGACAACACCGCCACTATCGCCGGAACAGGTGTCACCCTGAAACGCATCGAATTCGTCTGCCAGTACACCTCGAACTTCGAGAACTCGACCGCCAGCACCGGAACCCTCACCGACAACATCTGGACAGGCGAAGCCGCTTCGGTTGACTTCCACTTCCTCAAGAGCAACCCCAACTCGTCGGGCACAACCTTCAACCCCTCGTGCACCGCTATCAAAGTGACCTATGTCACCAGCAGCGGCATCGAAGAAGTTGTAACCATCGACACAACCCCGGTTGAATACTACAACCTTCAAGGCGTTCGCCTCGAAGAGCCCGCTCCCGGCCAGATCGTCATCCGCCGTCAGGGCAACAAAGTTGAAAAGATCCTCGTGAAATAAGCACTTCCCGCGGCCCCGTGCCGCTCAAGGGCGCCCCTTGCCGGGCGCCCTTTCTTTTTCCATCCACCTCTAAAAAATCTAAAAAGCTGGCGCCCGTTTGGATTTTTTTGGCTACCTTTATCCCAAAATTATAACACATTCGCCAAATGACTTCAACCGCTAAATTCTTCAACTCCGTAGCAGCCGGCTACGACGAGCGCCCCAACCGCCCCGACAACGCCAAGCTGCAACATATCATCGACTTCGCAAAAGTTCACCGCGGCGACACTGTGCTCGACGTCGGAACAGGCACAGGCACCCTCCTGCCCCTGCTCGCAAAATCAATAGGCCCCTTCGGCAACATCGACGCCGTCGACATCGCCTCCGAAATGCTCGCCGTGGCCCACGACAAACACGCCGGTCTCCCCCTGCCCGTGCGCTTCATGCTGACCGACATCGAGAAAGACCCCGTCCACTCGCTCTATGACCGCGTGATTCTTCTTGACGTTCTGCCCCATCTCGAACAGCCGATGGAAACGATCATGCGTCTCTACTACCACAATCTCGCCGGCGCCGGCTCGGTCACACTCGCCCAAAGCTGCGGACGCGACACCGCCAACGCCGCCAATGCCCAGCTCGGAATCCACGCCCACCAGCTTCCGCCCGCCCAGGAGATGGCAACACGCCTCACCGACGCCGGAATTCCCGTGGAATACGTCGAAGATACCCCCGAGCAGTGGCTCATACGCATCGTCCGTCACTGATCGCCATATTTGCACACACCGCAAATAATTCGTATCTTTGCGGTGTTGTTTATCGGGGCGTAGCGCAGTCCGGTTAGCGCACCTGCTTTGGGAGCAGGGGGTCGAAGGTTCGAATCCTTTCACCCCGACAACAAAACGCCGCACGGCCTGAGGCCGCGCGGCGTTCTTTTTCCATCTAAGATAGCTACATCAGAAACATCAGAAACATCAGAAACATTAGAAACATTAGAAACATCAGAAACAACAACGAGGGCGCCCTGCGGGGCGCCCTCGACTATTCGGGAAACCGGATTTGCTTAGAAAGTGAACTGCAGACGGCCCTGGAGAGCGTGGATGTCGCGGTCGAAGGGGAGTTTGTCGCGGCTCAGACGGTTGTAGGTGTAGTCGGCCATAACCTGGACATACTTGTTGAAAGCGAAGTTCACGCCGATGGTGAAGCTGTTGACATTACCGCCGCCTACGCTCGACGAATTGTAAGGGTAGTCAGCCTTGTAACCGTCGGGATAGTACTGGTCGCGGCTGACGTCGTAATATTCGCCGTCGACAACGTCGTTGAGTCCGGTATAGTTCCAGCGGGCAACAACTTCGAGAGCTTTGCCGTCGAGACCGCCGAGAACGGCGTCGGCATTGTTATAACGGTAGCCTTTGCCGAAGATCTGATAGCCGACCTCGATATATCCGCCGTAGAAATTGTTGTTACGCAGAGGATTGGCACCAAGCCATGCCTCATAGGTGCCCCATGCGTCGATGTTGTTCTGGGCATCCTCGAAGAGCGAGTAGCTGTCGCGTTTCTTGGTCAGATGCTTGTAGAGGAATTCACCGCGGGCGAAGAATTTCGGGACACGGAAGAGAACTTCCGCACCGACGTTCACAACATTGTTGGCCCAGGGGAGAACGGCGCTTACCATGTCTTCGTTGCCGTCAACGTAGGTTTCCATGGGCTGGCCGAGGGTCAGGGTCTTCTTCATAATGTTGTTGGTGACTTCGCCGCCGCCGAGGTGGGTCCAGCTGAAGTTGGCACCGATATGGAAGGTCATGTCCTCGGTGTTGATCGGACGGACGAGCCAGCGACCAGAGAGGCTTACGCCGCCGAAGCCGACCGACTGCTCATTGTAGCTGTTGTCGGTGAAGATACCCTGCTGGGCGAACCACATATTGTTGCGGAACTTGTAGGTGATACCGAGTTCACGGCCGAGTCCGAGAGCCATTGTCGAGCCAGGACGCGAGATGAAGTGGTATGAACCGAGCGAGGTGTTGCGGGCCATGGAACCGGGATCGTTGTAATAACCGGCTTTGATCGAGTTGACGCCGCCTACCGAATTCTCCTTGCTCCACTGGGCGAAGATGTTCTTCTGCGAGAACTTGCCGCCGCCGAAGCCGAAGTCGGCATAGAAGTACCAGTCGCGGTAGGTGAACGATGTGCGGATGCGGGCATCGGTCAGCGAAGCGCCTGACTTCAGATTGGTGAAATCACTGTGATAGTAGGCTACATCGCCCATCATGCGGGCACCTACGGTGAATTTCATATCGTTTTTCTCGATGTTGACGGTCGGGGAATTGTCAAAGTCCTGGGCTCCGGCGGTCAGACATACAGCGGCCATAAGGGGCAGCGCGAAATATTTCTTCATTGTTTTGGATTTTTGTCGTTAGTCGTTGAATGAATTATATCGAAAGTCAACCGAAGCGGCTTATCTGTAGTAGCCGAGGTCTTCAAGAACTGTTTCAGCGTCAGGCACAACTGAGGGAGCCTCGGCGTTGTTGTAGATCTTGTTGGTGTAGAAGGGGTTGGGGAGCTTGGCGTTGCAGCGGAAGCCCTGTTCGATCATATAGCGCAGCGACATTTCGGTGCGGTTGGTGAAGAGTCCGTCCATATAGATGGGCAGCGAGACAGGCGAGTCGAACACGGTGTACTGGGTCGGGTCGACGGTAATTTTCATCAGGTCGTCGAATTTGGTTTCGATACCATAGTTGTATACACCCATGTATTTACCCATCTGGGCATACGAGTCAAACGAGTAGGGATGGTTGATCATGCCCGATTTGCGGATCATGTAGGCCTGCCAGGGAGCGTTCATCTCGGGATAGTTGTTGGGAGCGCCTGAGATAGCCGGGCCGATGATGTGGGCGCCGTTGTCCTGAGCCCATTTGATGACTGCGGCATAGCCGGTCGGAGTGGTGTAGGTAACGTCGGTTGCGTAGGTGCCTTCCCAGAGGAGATAGCACATCGGCACGCGGCCCTTGAAGATGTCGTTGGCGCGGCGGAGGGCGTCGAACGAGAACGTCTGGAGGATAACCTTACCGTTGGTGTTGGCGATGTTGACCTTGCCATTTACATAGAAGGGAGCGTTTTCAGCTTCGGGCTTCTCGATGATGTTCCAGCCGCAGGCGGTCAGGTCGTTGTAGACGAGCTGCTCCATGTTCGACGGGTTCAGCCACGATTCCTTGAATTCGATGTAGATGCCGGGACGGTTGCCGTTGTCCTTCGGGTCGGCTACGTATGCGTTGGCCCAGTCATATTCCACGAATGCCATATATTTGGCCTGCGGCATCTTCTCGCGGATCTCCTTGAGGCTCATGCCTTCATATTCGGGTTTGATCTTGTAGGTCAGAACGCGCTCGCCCTGGGCGTCGCGGTTGAGGCATTTACCCTCGGCGTATGCGACCTGGTCGCGCAGGGCGCTTACATAGAGGTGGTTGTCTGTGAAACCTTCGCGGGCCTGCTCGGGGCTTGAGTCGTTGAACCATTTTCCGGCGTCGAGGGCGAGAAGCTCGTGGTAGTAGTAGCTCATCGTGTAGTACGGACGGAAGTTGGCGACATCGAGGTTATACTGTTCCTGGATGTCGGCTTCGGTGAAGGCCTGGGTTCCGTCGGCTTTCTTGAACGAACGGTAGAAGTCTTTGCGCGATGCGGGAACATATTCGCTGTAGACATCTTCGACGTTGGTCGTGCGGGCGAGGTTCTCGTCGTGGTTGGCAAGAACGATACAGTCTTTGGTTGCCTGCATGTCGCTCTCGAGATAGTCTGCACCCATATTGCGGGCCCAGCGCCACGAGGCTTCGGTTTCCTCGGGAGCCCAGAATGTTGAACCGCGGTGGGCGATTACAGCATAGAGGGGCACGTAGTCGCGCACCTTCTGAAGCTCGGGCGAAAGAACTTGAACGTCGATGCGTTTTGCATCCTCCTTTTCACTGGTGAACTCCTGGTGGTCACAGGATGTCAGCGTTGTCACGGCAACGGCCATGGCCAAGGCTGAAACTGCAAGATTTCTGTGCATATCAGAGATTTGGTTGGTTAGGTATTATGGTTTTCGGTTAATTGTCAAGTAGCTGCTGGTATAAAGCGTGAATCGTGTGGTTGCGATTTTATCGCGGGAATTATAAAATATAATAATCCTTTGATTCGTTGCAAAGGTAGAACGAAAGGTTGAATTTTCAAAACGAAACGCAAATAAAAAACAGCACTTGCGATTACTAAAAATTGTTAATTCATTATAGCCGGTTATGTTTCAGTAGGTTAACGTGTGTTATCTTTGCCATAGAAATGAAAAATATTGTTGTTTACGGCGCTTCGAGCGCCAGAATCGATCAGGAATTCATTGAAGCGGGCGTCGAGACCGGCCGCTCGATAGCCCGCGCCGGCTTCGGACTGGTATGCGGCGGTGGCAAATTCGGAATGATGGGAGCCGCTATCGACGGCTGCATCGAGGCAGGGGGACGCGCCGTCGGCGTGCTTCCCGAATTTATGGACAACCGCGGCTGGGCCCATCCGGCCCTGACCGAGAAGATCGTCACGCCCGACATGCACTCGCGAAAAGCCCGTATGCTCGGTCTCGCCTCGGGTGTCATTGCTCTGGCCGGCGGAATCGGCACTTTCGAGGAACTTCTCGAGGCCCTGACATGGCGCAAGCTCGGCCTCTGGCAGGGCGAGATCGTCATACTCAACACCCGGGGCTACTACAATCCTCTCGACGCCCAGCTGCGCGAGGCTGAAGATCTACTCTTCGGCCACGCCGACTACAGCCTGACAGCCGACCCGGCCGAGGCTGTCGCCATTATCGCCGGCGCCTGCCCGGCGTGACGATATTTTTTGTAATTTTGCCGCTGATATGACCCGCCTTTTGCGTCTGATAGCGACTGTTTTTCTGGCGGCGGTATCGATGGCCGCCGGAGCCCAGATCGTCACCGACTCGCTCGAGCGTGTCGACACCGACAGTGTGCGCCGCGCTTTCGACCGGGGCCCGTATTTCGGACTCTACAAAGACAACTACTTCATTTTCGGCACGTCGGTGAACCACACCCCGACGAAAACCAACACCGACATAAAGTTCCAGATCTCCATTCAGCAGCGACTGACACGCTCGACGCTCCCTTTCGGAACCTACCTCTATCTGTTCTACTCCCAGAAATGCTGGTGGAACGTCCTGGAAAACTCAATGCCGATGGTCGACCTGAACTTCAACCCCGGCATAGGTCTCGCCAAACCGCTCTTCGTCAAGAACCGCTATGTCGGAAAGGTCACGCTCATGGCCGAGCATGAGAGCAACGGCCGCGACGGACTCGCCTCACGCTCGTGGAACAAAATCTCTCTGGCGGCCTCGATAATGATCGACCCGCAGGTGACAGTCCACGGCAAGGTGTGGATTCCTATCGTCGACGGCCAGAACAACCGCGACATCCTCGACTACAGCGGAATTTATCAGGTCGGAACGGAGTTCACCTCGCGCAACCGGCGCTTCACAGCCTCGGTGGTGCTCGTCAAGCGCCGCGGCTGGAAGCTCAACTATAACACCATCATAGAGCTGGGCTACCGCATTTTCCGCCGCGACAACCAGTTCCTCTTTCTCCAGTTCTACAACGGCTACGGCGAATGTATGCTCGATTACAATCAATTCCGCAGCCGCGTGCGCGTCGGAATAGTCATCAAGCCGCGCCTCTTCAGCGAATACTGACCCTCTCCCACATTATTATATAGCATGAAATCCATAAAAGAGATATTCCGTATCGGCAACGGCCCCTCGTCGAGCCACACGATGGGCCCGCGTGCCGCCACAATAGAATTCCTGCGCCGCTGCCCCGCCGACGCCGTCAGCTTCAGTGTGACGCTCTACGGCTCGCTCGCAGCGACAGGCAAGGGCCACCTCACCGACGCCGCCATAATCAGCGAGTTCGAACGCCGCGGCCATAAGGTTGAAATCGTCTGGGAACCCGACGTTTTCCTACCCTACCACCCCAACGCCATGACACTCACAGGCCTCACAGCCGACGGACGCAAGGCGCTGGAGATGACCGTCTACAGCGTCGGCGGAGGCGCCATAAAAATCGAAGGCGACCCCGACGAAGCCGAAACCCCCGACGTCTACACTAAAAACTCGCTCAGCGAGATAATGGCCTACTGCGAGCAGACAGGCCGCGATTTTTGGGAATACGTCGAAGAATGCGAAGGCCCGGCAATCTGGGAATATCTCCACCGCGTCTGGGAGACGATGAAGCAGTCGGTCACCGACGGTCTCGCCCAGGAGGGACGCCTCCCCGGCCCGCTCAACCTGCGCCGCAAGGCCGCCCAATACCACGTCAAGGCCGAAGGCTACCGCGACAACCTCAAGAGCCGCGGACTGACCTTCGCCTACGCTCTGGCCGTCAGCGAGCAGAACGCCTCGGGCGGCGTAATCGTGACAGCCCCGACCTGCGGCTCGTCGGGCGTGCTCCCCGGTGTGCTCTATCATATCTGGAAAAGCCGCAACCTCCCCGAAAAACGCATCCTCCACGCCCTCGCCACGGCCGGACTCATCGGCAACGTCGTCAAGCAGAACGCCTCGATCTCCGGCGCCGAAGTCGGCTGTCAGGGCGAAGTCGGCGTAGCCTGCGCCATGGCAGCCGCAGCCGCCTGTCAGCTCTTCGGCGGCTCGCCTGCCCAGATCGAATATGCCGCCGAGATGGGCCTCGAGCACCATCTCGGAATGACCTGCGACCCCGTCTGCGGCCTCGTTCAGATTCCCTGTATCGAGCGCAACGCCTACGCCGCCGCCCGAGCCCTCGACGCCAACATCTACGCCTCGTTCAGCGACGGCGGCCACCGCGTCTCCTTCGACCGCCTCACCCAGGTCATGAAAGAGACCGGCCACGACATCCCCTCGCTCTACAAAGAAACCGCCGAAGGCGGCCTCGCCAAGAACTACTCCCCCGAGTAATCCAAAATGTGATTAATAACAATCAATAAAAACCGCTCGGGCGTAGGGACGTGCCTTCGGCACGTTTGGCTGCGACACGATGTTCCAATCATATACGAAATGCACGTTTGAGGCACCACTAACGTAGCGCATTGACAATCAATCACTTTTGAAATGTGCCGAAGGCACGTCCCTACGCCCGGATAGGATAACTTGCTCGGAAGAATTTTAAGTTAATGGCATTAAGGCACGTCCTACGCCCGGGCGGGGTTGATAATGCAACGATTTTGCCAAAACCTATTCGGACTTGTCGGGCAACTACTCGCTGAAGCGGCGGAGGGCGTCTTCGAGCGAGTCGCCGCGGCCGAGGCCGAGGCGCTGGCGCAGGCGGTAGCGCGCTTTCTTGACCGAGTCGTAGGAAATGCTGAGCACACGCGCTATCTGCTGCCCCGTCATCCCCGACGCCACGTATGCCGCCAGCCTGAGCTGCGACTCGCTCAGGTCGGGCACGGCCTCTTTCAGCCGGCGCGTGAAGTCGGGACTGAGGCGGTCATGGATCTGAATGAAGCTCTCGCGCTCAACCTCGGTGGAATCGTGAAGACGCAGCGTCGAGTCGAGCTTCTTCGCCGTCTCGGCCGGCATGTCGCCGCTGTCGCGCATAATCGTCCTGACGGCGTTTATCAGCTTCTCTTTCTCTTCGAGCGACGCAACCTGAGCCGTCATGCGGTAGCGCTCCTGCTTCAGCTCAGCCTCGCGCTTCATCTGATCGACCTTATGGCGGCTGTTGCGCCGCTGCAAAACCAATATCACCGTCAGAGCTGCGACCGCCAACAGCCCTCCGACAACGGCCCAGACTATGCGTTCGCGCTCGATTTTCAGCCGCATGTCGAGCTGACGACGCTCTATCTCGAAGTCCATATTGAGCGACAGCGCCTCGTCGCGGTGGGTCTCGCGCATCAGCGAATCGCGCCAGAACGCTGCCTCATCCATGTATTTCAGCGCGCTGTCGGCGTTGCCGAGCGCCCGGTAGATGTCGCTCATTATCGAAGCTCCCTGTTCCTTGAAGCGCGTCGGCGTGCTGTCGGTCATCATCGCCATCGCCTCGCGCCCGATTGCCAGCGCCTCGACCGGTCGGCCGTGACGGCACAGATGGTCGGCGCGCAACTGAACTGTCAGAAACCTATCCGTAGCAAGATAGCTGTAACGGTCAATAACGGCGTCGACGCTATCGAGATATTTCACACTGTCGGAAAACAGATACAAATTACGCCGGATAAGCATACGATGGTAGGGATCGGAGTTACACAACGAGTCGACGAGCAACTCGCGCATAAGCTTCTGAGCGGAATCGCCCGGTAGGCAGATGGAAATGCTTATCCGATTGAGATTCCGCCTTATCTCATCGCTGTCGAGAGCAAACAGAGAGTCTATCATCAGGGCGTGTCTATAAGCCTCGTCATGCTTGCCGAGATGGAACAGAATACCGAATATCGCGCTGTGCACTCCCGCTTCATTGCCGTATGACCCGACGCTGCTGAAATAGCGCCGCGCACTCTCAAGCATCCTCAGGCCGCGGTGCTTGTCGAATGTAGTGCTTCCGTAATACCATAGCAGAGCATTATAGTCCTGAGGATACTGCGCCGAATCGACAAGCGACATCGCATGACTTAACATTGCAAGTCTTGATGCTGTCGACGATTCATTGTAACCGTGGGAGTAGCGGAAAATGTCGAGACGCGCCTGCATAATCCTGTTATTGCTGTCGGCCCGGGCTATCTTTTCCATCTGTGGAATAATGCTCTCGCTCGTATCGAATGCCTGAGTGTGGCTGTCGAGAACTATGGCCGTCAGCGAATCGAACTCGGCGTTGCCCGACGACCGCCAGCGCTCATAGCCCGGCACTGTCTTCGCACGCGAGCATCCGGCAAGCAGCAATAACGACGACAGGATTATATAGAAACAGCGTCTCATGGCAGCAAAGTAACCAAAAATTAACTTGTCAGACAAGAAAATATCGCCTTGTCCACTACGTGTCCACCATGGTAGACATTGGGAACCAACGATTCAGGCATATCTTTGCGACATCAGCAACCATAATAATTATCTCTATGAAGCACTTTTTACTACTCCTTTCAATGGCGACAGCCCTGACTGCCATGTCGGCCAGACCGACGCCGACACAATCAAACCTTATGGCGCCCCATGCGCCCGAAACAGTCAATGCCAAACTCGTTCCTACAAAGAATCTCGAACACAAAGCTACTTTGACGGCATCTCGCGCCGACGAAACCCTCTACACCGTCAAATGTTACTGGGACAAAGCGCCTGAACAGTGGCAGCCCAACGAAGCGGCCGTATACAACAGCGATTTCTATGAATCGGGGAACTTTGAGCCTTATGATGATGAGGGCAACGAACTCGACATCAACTATATCGAGGTAAAAGTTCCCGCCGGCACCTACGACATTATGACATCGTTCTACGGGCTGAAATACAACAATCTGTTTCAGGACTACGTCACCGACTTCAATGCTTACGTCATTAAGCAGAATGTCACTGTCAGCGGCGATATGGAACTGAAGTTCGACCCTGCGACCGCAACAAACGCCTATACTTTCGAGCCCAAGACTCCCGAAGGCGAACTGTTCTGCCCGTCGGAATACTATGTCACCGAAGACTGGCAGTTCACTCTCAAAAAACAGGGTAACATCACCGGCGGCCTCTCTTTCGATTTCCTCATGCTCTACAAAGGGCAGACCATCGTGTCACATGACAGCGGTTATTCCTGCATCACCTATACCGACGACAGCCCTGCCGGAGCCTACAATCCTTTCCGTGAGTGCGTTTTCAAAGTCTCGGACGTAAGCGATGACTATACTTTCGTCGGTCTGACAAAAACGTTCTCGGAAGGGGAAAACAGCCGCCTTCTCTACGCGCTCGGCGCTCTGAAACCCAACGGCAACAAGGCCTTCACGAACGACCCGACAACCTACCGCAACTCTGACGTAAAATTCAAATACAGTCCGCTCGGAGCAAAGACAAAGGAGATCACCGATAAGATTCGCGAAGAAGATCCGAATAGCGGCGAAGCATTTTTTATCTATTCAAAAATCGCTATCAACGGCGAACTTAGCTGGATGGCCCATGGATGGGGTGGATCCAGCGAGAGCTTCCTGCATATCTCGGCAAGCAACGATGCTTTAAGCACAAAAATCGCGAACATCGCCCACCAAACAAGCATCAATGAATACTGGGAAACGGGCGAGAACGAAGTCTCTTATTCTCAGAACGAAGTAACGAATCTGAATATCTTCGACGGCGACAACACATCCCTCGCAGTTTTCGGCCTAAACTGGCTCAATTCCCCTTCAAAGATTTTGCCCGGCAACGCAGTCTACAACGCAACTATGGGCAATCTCGACGACATTTTCTACGGCACTTCTCCCGCAGCCGTAAGCTACTATATCAACACCAAATGGGGCGACGATATGATGTATAGCATCGGACTCAACTTCTGCGGACGTCTCGGAGAATCGCGCGGCGTCGACGCTGCCGTCACCTCCTACAAATTCTATCAGGACGGCGCTCAGGTCGAGACCGTCACCAATAGCAACAGCCTCTGGGAGTGGATGGACGAGAATGGCGCCAATCTCGGAAAGACTCGCCTGACATGGGAGAATCCCAATATGGAGGTCGAGGGTATCAGAGCCGGCAACAGCGGCGAGCTCTGTTTCGACGCCAAGAGCGACAAACCCTGGCCCGCTTCGCTGACGATGCTCCAGTTCCGCGACGAGAACAACCGCATCTCTTCGGTATTCCCCTCGGGTGAGAAGGCCATCATCGGTCTGTCGGCCGCCGGTCTCGAATGCTATCCCACAGAATATAATCTTGCTTTCACGCCGACGAAGCCGGCTCTCGTAAAGGTCGAGATCGCCCCGACCGGCACCGATAACTTCACCGAGCTGACCCTCACGGAGCATCCCGACGCTTTCTATACCCCGGGGTTCGGCTCATACTACACTTCGTCGCTCGCAACGGCAACAGCCGAAGGATGGTATGACGTTCGCATCCGCGTCGAGGAATCGGCCGACAACTATCAGCTTCAGACGATCACACGCGCCTTCAAGATCGGTGAGCGCGCCGGAATCGACGCCCCTGCCATCGACGAAGTCGCCGATGCCCCCGTCGTCTACTACAACCTCATGGGAGCTCGCGTAGCCAACCCCGAGCGCGGTCAGATACTCATCCGCGTCCAGGGCTCGAAAGCCACCAAGGTCATCTTCTGACCTCTTCTTAATAACTGAAAAAGTGCCGTAATGACGAGGACGTAAAAATCCCGTCATTACGGCACTACTCTTTCAGATTCCCGATTTTATGTATAAAACGCTCTGGCAACTTAACTTTAAGGTGAATTTATTTGTTATATTGAAAAAGAGTCAGTAATTTAGCGCAGTTAATCTATAAGTTAAGTATGACGCAAAAATACTCCATCGAACTGATTGAAGAACATGACGCTGTAAACTTCTAAAGCGTGCTTCTTGATAAGGAAGAACTCTCTGAGCTTGAAAGGTTTTTTGAGAAATTTCCTGAAGGATGCGGTTATGACGAAGACATCGACACCATAATCGCATGGCTCGACAGGATAGGCGAAAACGGTGCTTTGGAAAGATATTTTCGTTATGAGGGAAAGTTTGGCGATGGGGTAAGCGCTATACCGATTGAAACAAGCAATCTGCGTCTCTACTGCATCCGTCTCTCGGACAAAATTCTCATTTTCGGCAACGGAGGCGTCAAAGACTGCGCCACGTGGCAAGATAGTGAAACCTTATCAGATTATGTAGAGATGCTTGTCGACACAAGCCGGTTCATATCATCCCGGCTCTCAGACGGGAAACTCTATATTGTCGACAAGGATATTATAGGAAATCTAAATTTTACCCGCGATGAAAAGAAGTAATATAATAGAAGCTCGACGGGCTAAAGTTTCACCCGAAATCCGCAGACGTGTTGATCTGTCATTCCTGATAGTTGACAGAATCCATAGCATACTGGACGAAAAAGGGCTAAAACAAAAAGACCTTGCCAATATGCTCGGCAAAAAAGAATCTGAAATCAGTAAGTGGATGCGAGGAACCCACAATTTCACTATCGACACAATCTCGTCGATCGAAAATGCACTGGGAACCCCGATCCTTCAGGTTGCGAGTGTCTGTAGTTCGCGTTTGTCGATGCGCCGGGGTGTAATTTCCGGGCGCGGCCGGCGTCATATAGATATGAGGCGGTTTGCTTTTATCTTTCTGATGATTCTGGGCTGCGTTGCCGCGCAGGCCGGACCGGTGGTCGTGGCTGATTCGGCGTCGCGCGTGCCTCTCCCCAATGCGTCGGTCTACGACCGCGACGGCCGCGCTATCGCCACAACCGGGCGCCGGGGTGTGCTGCCGTCTGTCGCCGAACGGAGCTACCCGATAACGCTCCGTTATCTCGGTTTCGAGGACAAGATCCTCGAATCGGCGCCGACCGACACCGTTTTCCTGCGCGAATTCGCCGAGGAACTGCCCGAAGTCGTCATCGAGACACGCAATCGCCGCGTGTTCCACATTCTGGCCTACGTCAGGGAGTATTCGACCATGACAACCCTCAGCGACACAATCTTCCTCTTCCGCGAGAAGATGGTCGACTATATGCTCACTCCCGGCAACGACACGAAGTTTCGAGGCTGGTCAACTCCGCGGATACTGGCGAGCCGTTCGTATTACCGTTTTACCAACGAAGCGGGGCTCGACAGCGTCAGCGACATAGGGCGTCAACATTTCTCGTGGTCCGACTGGATGGGGATCGCTCCCGAAATAGAGCTTCCCGCGAGTCTGAAGGGAACCTCGGGACTCTTCGAGCGGCGCGGCCGCTACAGTCCGGCCGAGACATGGATAAAAAACGACGACAAGGTTTCGGTGGAGGTCGATGTCATGGCCGACTCGCTGAGCCGCCGGTGGATTCCGAACCTTGAGGGATTTTTCGGCACGGGCCTCGATTTCTGGTCATTCAAAGCGAAATATGACTATGGCGACGTTGTCGGAGAAACGCTCAACCCCATCGATCTGACCGGCTATTCGTTCTCTATCGAATCGCAGGGGCGCGGCCACGATATGTTCCGCTTCAACCGCGTCGGCCAGTCGTTTTTCGTCAACACAAACGCCGAAGTCTATATCATCGACAAGGAGTTCATAACCGAGAAAGAGGCGCGCAAATGGGCCGGCCGGAAGTTCGACGCGTCGACAATGGGAATCTACGAGCCGCTCGACGCCCCGCCGCTCGAGGCGTCGGTCCGCGAACTTGTCGACCGCGTCGACAGTCTCGACAAAGACAGCGCGCGTCTCGGATATACCTATGACCACCGCCTGCTGAGCGACATCGACAGCAGCCGTAACTTCCGCATCGGCAACCGCGCCCTGTTTCTGCTGAAAAACCTGACGGGCATCTCCGCCATAAAGGCGAAGAGGAACCAGAAAAAACGCTGGGACGACTTCAAGAAAGCCCAGATAAAGAAGAATCAGGGACAATAATGTTATTCAGTTAGATTTTACCGAGCAAATCGACCGATCCGAGCGTAGGGACGCGATTCATCGCGTCCGTCAAGTCAATGGCAATCAGGACGTTGCGTTGCGACACCCTGATTGCCAGTCGCATGTGAAACGTGCCAAAGGCACGTCCCTACGCCCGGACAAGATAATTTGCTCGGAAGGATTTTAAGACAGACATAACCCGTCGCATACTGAAAAGGGCGCCTTCTCGACGAGGGCGCCCTTTCCTGTGTAAAATCAGTTTATTCAAAAACTACTTTTGTTGCTGTGTTGCCTTGACGGCGTATGACGAGCTGGCCTGGCTGCGGCGTGGCCACGCGACGTCCGAGAAGGTCGAAATATTCTGCCGGGGCATTGCTGTCGACTCCGACGGTCTCGATGCCTGTCGTCTTTGATTCGTTGGTGAATGTTGCCGTAGCTTTGCCGGGAGCGACAATCGGACGAATGACGAAGCTGAAACCTTTGGCGGTCGTCACGTCGACGGGAGTCGTGAGATCCGCGGCAGCCCGGCTCCTTACGGTTCCTTCGGTCTTCGAGAACGCCTCTGCGTCGTAGCGGCCGTCGCCGTTGTCGATGAGGCGCGACTCGCGCCAGAGTCCCTTGCTGCCGTAGGCGAAGTTATAGACGGCCTCGACATTGTAGTGGTTGTAGTAGTCGAAATCGGGCGTCGTGCCGGCGTTGTGGAAATGGGTCAGACCGCAGGTCGATTCGTCCTGATCGAGCCATCTGTCGCGATTGGTGCCGTCGAGTGTGGTGTTGCCTTCGCTTATGTAGCTGTAGACGGCGTCGTCAGCGGCCTCGGATGTGTTGTCGGCATAGTGGCTGACGGCGTAGGTGTAGACGGGAAGCGTTCCGCTGTTTGAAATCTTGTTGTTCGCGGCGTTCCAGCTCACGCGGCTCCAGAAACAGGTCTTGTCGGTACTCATCTCTATGGCCGAGGCCGAAGGATTCAGCGTATAGCTGAGCTCGGGGAAGCTGAATTCGATGTCGAAGACGCGGTCAACCACTGTCCGTTGTAGGCCGGGAATGTCGAGTCGTGGAAGTGGATCCACTTGTCACCGTTGTCGGTGTCGTGGATACAGAAACGGTCGCCGTTGTTCATGACAACGGCGCGTGTGAAAGTCAGCACGTAGTTTCCGTCTTCGATCTCGGTGAACTGAATCTGCTTGTTGTCGCCTGTCGTTGGAATACCTTTTTCAGTCGCGTAGGCTACTAATGCACTGCTGCCTCCCTTAGAGGTCTGGCCTGTCGATGAATCCCAACAGACAAGAGTGACTGCGGCGTTCCCTGCCGTAGTCCCCATCAATGCCGTCAAGGTAAATAAAAGTAGTTTTTTCATTTGGATAAATAGATTTAATCAGGTTTGTGATGCAAATTTACCTTGCTCCATGCGCGCGACAATCCTATAGGCCCGGAATATAGCCTATACAGCAGCTAAGCGGCTGACAATCAGCCGCCGCGTTCCTGATTAATATAGTGGCAATATGCGCCCGTCAGAGCTCTTCACGCAGGCTGTAGCCGTTGCGCAGGGCCTCGAACTCGGCCGTCCGGGCGCGAAGGAGAGCAGTGTCGGCTACGATGTCGTAAGACGCCGCGGCCTCGGCGAGACTGACAGCTTCGGGCACGCTGTGGACACTTTCCGCAGCCCCGGTCGGAGCCATGCCGAGATAGCGGCGCAGGGCGTCGGCGGCCATAATCGAGGCGCGCATTTTTCCCTGACGGCTGTAGCCGGCGATATGCGGGGTGGCCACTGCCGCGCGCTCCAGAAGAGCGGCGCTGATATTCGGCTCGTTCTCCCAGCAGTCGATGGCGGCGGCGCCGGCAAGACCCTTGTCGAGGGCCTCGACGAGGGCCGGCGTGTCGACAATGGCGCCGCGGGCGGCATTGAAGATGGCCGGACGGCGGCGCAGTGCGGCGAAGAACTCGCGCGAGGCGAGATGGCGGGTGGTGGCGTCGAGCGGTGTGTGGAAGGTTATGACGTCGGCCTCGCGGGCTATCGTCGCGAGGTCGCAGAAGCCTCCGGGGCCTTCGCGCATAGCGCGCGGCGGGTCATTGACGAGAACGCGCAGTCCCATTGCCCTGCCCCACCGCTCAACGATAGAGCCGACATGGCCGCAGCCGACGATTCCGAGCGTCTGCGCGTCGGGACGCACGGCGGCGAGGGCGGCGAACACCCATTGCGCCACGGCCGGGGCGTTGCAGCCGGGCGCCGACGCCACCGTTATTCCGCGCCGGCGGCAATAGTCGAGATCGATATGGTCGGTGCCGATGGTAGCGGTGGCGATGAAGCGCACCGCAGTGCCGTCGAGCAGCGCGGCGTCGCAGCGTGTGCGCGTCCTGACGATAAGTCCTTCGGCATCGCTTATTGCATCACGAGTGATAGCCCCGGGAGACAGAAAAAGCGGTTCTACGGGGAGCTCCGCCAAAAGCGGGGCTATATGCGGAATCTTGTTTTCGACAATTAGTTTCATACGGCGGCCATCCATGCAAAAAATCCGACATATACAACCGGCAGCGCCAGAACGAGCAGATAGCTGCGGCGCCGCTCGTAGAGCTTCATGAAATAGTTTGCCTGAAACGCAGTCAGGGCGTTGAGAAGCACGATATAGACCGGCATATTCGTGAAGTCGATCACAGTCATCGCGGCCGTGATGAACGACACCGTCGACAGCAGACCGTTCAGGGCGCGCGAACGCGCGTTGAGGCTGTAGATCTTCAGCAGATTGACGATGCCGAGCGCCGAGCCGAACACGATGGTGAACCCTACCGTGACCCAGAGCCTGACGATGTCCTCGCCGGCCCACGACTGATAGATATTGACGATTTCGGGGCGCCGCAGGCCGTCGATGCCGAGCCACAGCGCTAAGCATATCGCCGGAAGCGGCGCGGCGGCGATGCCCAAAAGCGCCGCCGTCAGGCTGCGCTCGGTGAAGGCGCGCAGTTGTATGAGGCCGGCCACGAAGATGACGGCGTAGGCCACGAAGGCATATTGCGTAAACGACGCCACGGCTACGACATAGAAAGCGAGGAAGATGCGGCGCGACAGGCGCGGCTCGCTGTAGACCGACATCAGCATCGCCACCGCCGCCAGAACCACGAGCGCCAGCATCGTAGCCCCGGTAAAAGCGGCGACAGCTATCGGAGTGGCGGCCGTCATGACGAGGAAGAAGCCGATAAAGGTCGCCGAATAGTCGCGCACGACGCTGAAGCGCGCGTTGATCCACACCATCAGCATGGCGACAGCCGCCAGACAGGCGAGGTTGACGAAACAGCCGGTGGCGGGGCTTCCGGCGAACCACAGGTTGGGCGACGGAAGCAGGAAACTGCGCAAGGCCGTAAGGTCGGGCACGGTCGTGCCGCCGCACTCCCACGCTATCATCGCCACGCCCGCCAGAGCGAGCGCGACGGCAAACGGGGTCGAGCGCAGCGTCGCCGACAGATTGGCCTCACGCGCTGTCATCAGCCCAGAGCAAGGAGGTCGCGGCCTATGTCGCGGCGGAAGTTCTTGTTTTCGAAGCTAACGGCGTAGACAGCCGCATAACTCGCTGCCAGAGCATCTCCGACGGTCGGGGCTATGGCGCTGCATGCGATAACGCGGCCGCCCGAGGTCACGAGACCGCCGGCCGTGGCGGTCGTGCCGGCGTGGAAGAGTGTCACCCCTTCAGGCAGGCTGTCGGCGATGGCTATCGGCAGTCCCTTGGCATACTTGCCGGGATAGCCGCCGCTGACGGCGATGACCGTAGTGGCCGCGCGCGGGTCGATGTCGACCCTGACGTCGCCGAGATCGCCGCGCGCAGCGGCCTCAAGGGCCGGAAGGAGGTCTGAGGCTATGCGCAGCATGACGACCTCGGTCTCGGGGTCGCCCATGCGGGCGTTATATTCTATAACCATCGGGTCGCCCCCGACGTTGATGAGTCCTAAGAAGATGAATCCGCGGTAGTCGATGCCGTCGGCTATGAGACCGTCGACTGTCGGACGCACGATGCGCTCTTCGACCTTGGCCATGAAGGCGTCGTCGGCGAACACAACGGGACTGACGGCGCCCATGCCGCCGGTGTTGGGGCCTTTGTCCCCTTCGCCGACACGCTTGTAGTCTTTCGCCACAGGCAGAATCCTGTAGCCTCCGCGGCCGTCGGTCAACACGAAGACCGAACATTCTATCCCGCTCAGAAATTCCTCGACGACAACCGTGGCCGAGGCGTTGCCGAACATTCCCGACAGCATCTCGTCGAGCGAACGGCGCGCCTCTTCGAGATCGTCGATGATGAGCACACCCTTGCCGGCGGCGAGTCCGTCGGCCTTGAGCACGTAGGGGGGCCTGAGCTCGCCGAGGAATGCGCGCCCTTCGGCGGCGGTGGCGGCGGTGAAGCTGCGGTAGCGCGCCGTAGGAACACCGTGGCGCGTCATGAATTCCTTGGCCCATTCCTTGCTTCCTTCGAGGCGTGCGCCGTCGGCACCGGGCCCTACGACGAGCACTCCGGGACGCTCCTTGGCGAGGTAGTCGCGCAGACCGGCCACGAGCGGGTCTTCGTTGCCGACAACAACGAGGTCGATAGCGTTGGCGTCGATGGCGCCGGCCACGGCGTCGAAGTCGGTCGGCTTCAGAGCGATGTTGGTGCCGAAAGCGCCGGTGCCTCCGTTGCCGGGAGCTATGAAGAGGCGCCCCATACGCGGGCTCTGCGCCATTTTCCAGGCCAGAGCCGACTCGCGGCCTCCCGATCCGAGCAGAAGCACATTGAGCGGACGCTCGCGCTGTTCGGTCCTGGGATCCTGAGCCACAAACGGATTTTCTTTCAATTCCTGCTTAATGAACGCGCTTGGGTCAACGCGATATTGTATTGCCATTGTCGTTGTCGGTTTAATGAGGTTATCTGTCGGAATTATTGTCGCTGCCGGGACGTTTCCAGCCGCGGCGCGGACGCATGACGGTCTGGCGGCCGGCGCTGTCGCCGAGCTTCGGCTTGCGCCCGATTATATCCTTGAGGGCATGGGGGTTGCGGCGCTTTGCCAGCGGATTCTCCGATTCTTCGTCGTCGAAGTCGCGGCGCGGCTTTTTCTTGCTTCTTTTAAAGTCTTTAGAACCTTTAAGGTCTTTAAAGTCCTTAAAGTCCTTAAAGCTTTTCTTACGGCGGTCGGCGCGCTTGCGCTCTTCGCGCTCGGCTTTTTCAACCGAAGCTTCGGTGCGGAGCGAGCCGCCCGAGGCGCGGAAACTGTCGTAGTTCCCCTCGAAGATGACATATTCGCGCAGCTCGCATTCGAGCGAACCGTTGAGGGTCGGCAGCTTGACGCTCGGCGCAAGCCCTATCTTGTTGAAATAATCGTCGCGGTAGCCGATAATCCAGGCGTGGTAGCCCTTGAACACGTTCTTGAGCTTTGTGCCTAACAGGCCGTAGAGCCCTTCCATATCCTCGACGCGTATGCGCTGTCCGTAGGGCGGGTTTGTGACCATTATTCCGGGAAATCCTTCGTCGGGTGCCTCAGTCCACTGAACCAACGCCTTACGCTCCAGTTCTATGAAGCGGCCGACTCCGGCGCTCTTTATGTTGCGCTCGGCTATGGCTATGGCGCGCGGATCGACGTCGGCGCCGTAGATCTTGAACGGAATCTCGCGTTCGGCGCTGTCGTCGTTATAGATGCTCTCGAAAAGCTCGCGGTCGAAGTCGGGCCACTGCTCGAAAGCGAAGTGGCGGCGGTAGATGCCCGGCATTATGTTGGCGCCTATCAGGGCGGCCTCGACGAGGAATGTTCCCGAACCGCACATAGGGTCGACAAGCGGGCAGTCGCCGCGCCAGCCGCTGCGCAGAATTATTCCGGCGGCAAGAACCTCGTTGATCGGAGCCTCGGTCGAGGCCACGCGGTAGCCGCGCTTATGGAGCGATTCGCCGCTCGAATCGAGCGACAGCGACACACGCCGTCCGGAGATATGGACGTTGAGCATGACGTCGGCGTCCTGAAGCCTTACGCCCGGACGCACGCCCTCGCCCAGCCGGTCCTGGAAATAGTCGACGATGGCGTCCTTGACCCGGTAGGTCACATAGCGCGAATGGGGGAACTCGTCGCTGTAGACGGTGACATCGATCGAAAAGGTCTTCTCGGGCGTGAGAACCTTGTCCCATTCCTGAGCTTTGACGCGGTCGTAGAGCTCATCGGGGTCTGAGGCCTCGAAGCTGAACAGGGGCTTGAGAATGCGCAGGGCCGTGCGGCAGCACATATTGGCGCGGTAGAGCATCTCGAGATCCCCCTCGAAAGATACCATGCGGCGCCCCGGCTCTACGTTGTCGGCCCCGAGAAGACGGAGCTCTTCGGCGAGAGTGTCTTCAAGACCCTGAAAGGTCTTGGCGAGCATCGCGAATCGTTGTTGTTCGGTTGACATTTATTAGGTGTTTTGGGAATTTTGGGAGAATCGGGAGCTACTCGCCGAGAAGGTCGGGACGCAGAAGGCGCGTGCGCTCGATGGCCTGCTCGTGGTGCCACTTGTCGATGTTGGCCTGATGGCCCGACAGAAGCACTTCGGGAACGCCCCACCCTTTGTATTCGGCCGGACGGGTGTAGACCGGCGGAGCAAGGAGATTGTCCTGAAAAGAATCGCTCAGCGCGCTCTGCTCGTCGCCGAGCGCGCCCGGCAGCAGGCGCACGATGGCGTCGGTGATGACAACGGCAGGGATTTCGCCCCCGGTCAGCACATAGTCGCCAATCGAGATCTCGCGCGTGATGAGGTGGTCGCGGATGCGCTGGTCGACCCCTTTGTAGTGGCCGCAGAGAATTATTATGTTCTCCATCAGCGACAGCCGGTTGGCCAGAGGCTGCGAGAACACCTCGGCGTCGGGAGCCGTGAAGATGACCTCGTCATAGTCGCGCTCGGCCTTCAGAGCGCTGATGGCGCGGTCGACAGGCTCGATCTGCATCACCATTCCCGCCTCGCCGCCGAAGGGATAGTCGTCGACCTTGCGGTAGCGGTTGGTGGTATAATCGCGGAGGTTATGAACCTGAATGTCGACGAGCCCGCGACGGCGGGCACGGTCGATGATCGAGCAGCTCAGCGGCGACTCAAGCATCTGGGGCAATACGGTCAGAATGTCAATGCGCATGGCGAAAGGTCGTTTTCGACCGCAAAGTTACAAAATTCCCCGAAAATAAAACACGAGAGGGCGCGCCTCGACGGCGCGCCCCCCAAAAAAACAATATGCAAATGATTTTATCTTATTTCACGAGAAGTTTCGATACTTCGTTGCCCTGACGGCGGATAACGATCTGACCGGCTACGGGCTCGTTGACGCGAACACCCTGGAGGTTGAAGTATTCAACAGGAGCGTTGTTGTTGTCAACAGCTACGTCGTTGATAGCACCTGTGCCACCGAAAGTGATCTTGGTGTTGGTGAAGGAACCGAGTTCATGACCGTTGCCGCGAAGCCAGCTGAGCTCATCATAGCTGAGAGTCTTGGTGTCGCCGTTTTCAGCGAAGCTGCCTGCAGCTGTGAAGTTGTTGGCAGAATTCTGAGCATCGCCCCAGTAGATAGCGCTGCCGGCATAGTAGATAGCTACGTTGGGATAGCAGGTAGCGTCATTGCCGTCGACAAAGCTTATGATAGCGCCGCCGCAATCAGCAACGCCGTAGGTCTCGTAACCGCTGCCTTGCTGATAAGTAACAGGCCATACATAGCATTCGCCCGAGACCTCTTCATCGCCTTCATCACCTACCATAGTTGTGCTGTAGCTGGCGTTGTTCTGATAGTATACGGGATCCATGACGTCGAGACCGATGTCATAAGTCTTGCCCTGAATATCAGCGGCAAGCCAGATGCCGTTGACGGGAGCGGTTGTGCCGTTCCAGTTGAACTGGATGAGTCTCAGGAAATCGCCGTTTGCCGAGCAGTCGAACATGGGAGTGATTGCGCTGGAATTGCCTAAGTATGCATAAGCGCCGGTGGTCTGATCCATGTCGTAGATAGCGTAACCGCCGATATAAACGTCGACCTTGCTACCGTCGTTAAGCTCAACCTGATTCATCACAACCTGATCCTTGGGAATTCCCCAGAAATAGGTAGTTGTGCCGTCGTTACCCTGATAGGCGACCTTCTCGAGCTTCACGTCATTGACAGTCAGATCGGTGAAGAGGCCGTTAAGACCTAAGTCGAGAACATAGCCTTCGCCGTCCTTTGTTATTTTGGCAGTGCGGGGGTTGGCCGAGCTGAAGCCATTCGAAAAGTCCATAGCGAACTGGGCAACATACTCGCCGCCGGTGAGTTCGGGAGTTGTTTCATCAGCGCGCGAAGCAACCGACATTGTTTTCAGAGAAGTAGCGGTGAGCTGATTCTTCGACTCTGTCAGTTTGATCTGAGGAGCGCTCTTGAAGCTGAGCGGAGAAGCACTTGCACCGACAACTGCTGCGGCTGCCAAAGCGAGAGTAAAGATTTTTTTCATAAATTAACCAATTGTTAGTTAGTGAGTTGATTTAATACTGTAGGCTTTCGGGCCTTATTGTTTGTCGCAAATATAACCGAAATTGATATAAAAGCGAGCAGCAAGCCAAAATTTTAACATCATTTCACATTATCGGAGAGGGCTTGCGCGGCTGTTATAAATCTTATAATTCTTCTAAGTCTTCTAAATTTTATAAATCTTATAAGTCTTATAAATCTTATTCGCTATCTTTAGATAAGATAGGAGGCGGCTCGGCAAAGGCAAATAAAAAAACATGTTTTTCATTTGCCTCTGCTCTCGCCTTTCGCTATCTTTGCCGAGCTATGCAAAGAGTATTATTCCATTCTACTGTTTTCGGGCCTATCCGGTCGCGGCGCCTCGGAGCGTCGTTAGGGGTCAATCTGTCGCCTAACGACGGCAAGGTATGCAGCTTCGACTGTCTCTACTGCGAGGCAGGCTACAACGCCCAGGGCCCCGGCACGACGGGCCTGCCGGCACGCGCCGACGTCAGCCGCCTGCTCGGCGAACGCCTTGCGGCGCTCCACGCCGCCGGCGACCCGCTCGACGTCATCACCTTTTCGGGCAACGGCGAGCCGACGCTCCATCCCGATTTCGCCGCCATTATCGACGACACCATTGCCGTGCGCGACCGCTTCTATCCCGAGGCGAAGATAAGCGTATTGAGCAATTCGACACAGCTGCGGCGCCCCGACGTTGTCGAGGCCCTCAGGCGTGTCGACAACAATATCGTGAAGCTCGACAGCGCCGTCGAAGCCACGATGCGCACCCTCGACCGTCCGACATCGCCGGCGTTCACCGTCGACCGCGCCATCGACGACCTCTGCCGGTTCGGCGGCGATTGCATCATTCAGACAATGCAGACACGCGGCTTCCACAACGGCGTGCGCGTCGACAACACTACCCCCGGCGAACGGGCCGCGCTGCTCGAGGCATACCGCCGCATACGCCCGCGCGAGGTGATGCTCTACGGCATCGACCGCAAGACCCCCGAAGAGAGCCTCGAAAAGGTCGGCCGCGAAGAGCTTCAGGCTTTCGCCGACATGATAACCCGCGAACTCGTCATCACAGTCCAGACCGTATGATTTAATGCTTAACCTGAATATAACATCAACAATCAACCGTCGTATTGTAGGGACGTGCCTTTGGCACGTAGCATTGCAACACACTGGTTGTCAGACGCATGTGAAACGTGCCAAAGGCACGTCCCTACGCCCGGACACGCTATCCTTTGACGCGTTAAGTATATAGTATCACCGTATGATAATACCCCGTTCACTTGGCCCGGGGGCGAAGATCGCCATCGTTTCGCCGTCGAGCATTATAAAGCCCCAGAACGTCTATAACGCCCTGCCGGTTCTGCGCGACCGCGGCTGGGAGCCGGTAGTATCGCCCCACGCCTTCGACCGCCACGGCTCGTTTGCCGGCACGGACGACAACCGCTACAGCGACCTCGCCGAGGCGCTGACCGACCCCGAGGTCGACGCCATCCTCTGCTCGCGCGGCGGCTACGGCGCCGTCCACCTTCTCGAGCGCCTCGCGCGCCTGCCGCTCGAAGATACGCCGAAATGGCTCATCGGCTTCAGCGATATCTCGGCGCTCCACGCCCTGCTGACCTCGCGCGGCATAGCCTCTATCCACGCCCCTATGGCGAAGGCTCTCGCCGACAACGGCGCTGACAACGCCGACAACCGCGCTCTTCTCGACTTCCTCGCGGGCGAAGGACTGGAATACAGCCTCGATCCCTCGCCGATGAACCGGCCGGGCGACGCAACGGGCCTTCTCGTCGGCGGCAACCTGTCGGTCATCAGCGATCTTGTCGGCACCCCCTTCGACGTCATCAAACCGCGCCGCATTCTCTTCATCGAGGATGTCAACGAGCCTATCTATAAGATCGAGCGCATGCTCTATCAGCTGCGTCTGAGCGGTGTGCTCGCCGATCTGGCCGGACTGATCGTAGGTAAATTCTCGGGATGTGCCCCCGACGCCGATTTCGCTTCGGTCAACAATATCGTCGCCGACCTGACCCGCGACTACTACTACCCTGTCGCCTACGATATTCCCGTCGGACACGTCACCCACAACATTCCTCTGGTTTGCGGCGCAGCCTGCTCGCTCAGCGTCGGAGAAAGCTCAGTCGAAATTTCGCAATAAAAATTTGACGAAAAATTTGCACAGTTCGACAGAAGTTAGTAATTTTGCAGCGCAATTGACCGGAGGGTCAAACTTAATGCTTCAGTAGCTCAGTTGGTTAGAGCACCTGACTGTTAATCAGGGGGTCGTTGGTTCAAGCCCATCCTGAAGCGCATTGCAGAAGCCCGAGGATCGCCCCGGGCTTCTGCTGTCTTTCCTGAGTTTTGTATAAGTTTTATAAGTCTTATATCTTTAAGGGCCTTAAAGGCGAAGACAGAACAGACAGTTGAAACGTTATATAAATAATAATCACTATATTTGCGGCAGCAACTATATATCCATGAAGTTAATCGAAATCAACCTACAGCGTATATTTGACCTTTGCTTGAAATATAAGGTCAAAACATTATCGGTGTTCGGCTCTATACTGACAGACAGGTTCAACGAGCATAGCGACGTCGATCTGCTTGTTGATTTTGTGCCACACAATCCCGACAACCCGGAATTCGATTATGTCTCGAATTATTTCGGGCTTAAAGATGCACTGGAGCAATTATTTAACCGAAAGGTTGATTTAATCGAATATGGCGACAATCTCAATCCGCTGTTCAAAGCATCTGTCGACCGAAAAAAACAGCTGATATATGGATGAATATATAGCTGTTTGTCTTTACGACATCAAGAGAGCCATCGACGAAATGGATAGTTTCTTTGCAGACTATCCTATGAGATACGATGTGTTCGAAAAGGATTTCTTACGCAGAAGCGCTGTTGAGAGAAAGGCTGAAATAATGGGCGAAGCGATCAACCGCATATTGAAATACCAGCGCGACTTTCCCTTACCGAATGCAAAAGAGATAATCAACACCCGCAACCGCATTATTCACGGAACGACTCTGTAAAGCCCGAATTTCTGTGGAGCCTGGTAATACGGCATATACCTGAGCTCAAAAAAGACATTGAGCGTTTAATTACCGAATATACGGCAAGATAGCCGAAGTGGTTCAGGCGCGAACCTTTAGCTTTAAGGACATTAAAGACCTTAAGATACTGTTTCTTTGAGTGTGTCTAAGAAAGGGTACTAAAAAAGGACCAGCCAAATTTTGACCGGTCCGAACA
>ENA-ORKV01000835-ORKV01000835.1-human-gut-metagenome-genome-assembly--contig:-NODE-835-length-30174-cov-2.858923_pt1 | contig 30174 bp, 28 predicted proteins | sample MGYA00243058_ERZ508805 | MGnify/ENA primary metagenome ERZ508805 (study PRJEB26277, sample SAMN04329770) | human gut metagenome | biome: human-associated habitat | host: Homo sapiens | place: USA... | reverse complement strand
TGATTGATCAGAAATATTTAAATGATGATTATGTTATTGATCTTGCTGGTATAAAAGATTATCCTAGTTTTTATTTAACTAATACAATAAGTATGAGAAAAAAGGTAGAAAAATCTCCTTATATTATTCAGGCTAAGATAAAAAGAAAATTTTATCATGTATTAGAAATTGATTTAGATGTTAATCATCCATTATTTATTAATAATTCTACTAATATGGTTGTTTTTGAAAATGAAAAGACAGTAGCTACTAGTTCTGAGGTTGATTTATTTAGAGTACCTAGACTTATAAATTATGTTCCTGATGATAAGTACCAATCATTTATTAAAGGAATGGCTAAAATAGATAAAGGAATATTAGGTAAGATTTCTGATATTGAGTATACACCTAATGATTATGATAAAGACAGATTTCTTTTGTATATGGATGATGGTAATATGGTTTATCTTACTTTGACAAAATTTAAGCAAATTAATTATTATAATGAGGTACTTGGACAGTTAGAGGGCAGAAAAGGTATTTTATATTTAGATTCTGGTAATCACTTCCAAATTAAGGAGTAGATTATGAAGCTGGTTGATTATAGAAAAGTAATACAGTATGTATTGATGTTTTTACTTTTCTTTTTGTGTTTACAGTTTTTTTATAGTTGTTTTCAGGGAGACCAAGTATATAATTTTGGTTTTAGTTACGATGTTAGTAGAGGAGAAGTTCCATATCGGGATTTTAATATGATTGTTACACCAGTTGGTGCTTTTCTTTATGCAATACCATTTTTAATATTTGGAAGCCACATGATTGTTTTTAATCTTTTTCAAGCTTTACTGTTATGCTTAATGTTTCATTTTCTATTTAAATTATATGAACAAAGGACTTGGATATTATTTGTTTTACTATTTTTTCCTTATCCAATACCTTTTCCAACGTTGTTGTTTCAAGGGTATAATTTTCTGTTATTATTTGAACTTATACTTTTGCTTTATTTGGAAAAAACAAAAGCTGATGATTATTTGATTGGCTTTATTATAGGACTTTCTTTTCTTACAAAGCAAACTGTTGGCTTTGCTTTGGCTTTGCCGAGCTTTTATTACTTATTTAAGAATAAGGATTATAAAAAGGTTCTTAAAAGAGCTGGAACATTTTTATCTATAAATATTGTTTTTGTTATATATTTATTTATAACAAACAGTTTTAATCAGTTTATCGATTTATGTTTTTTAGGATTGTTTGATTTTACTAAACAAAATGGTACTATTTTTGATGCTAATTTTATTATATTTTTAATTGAAATTATTTGTATTTTGGTATTTATAATTAAAGACAAAAAGAATATTAATAATTATTATGTTCTGGCTTTTAGTACAATAGCTATTCCTTTATTTGATTTTTGGCATGTTTCTTTGTTTACTTATGCATTTTTATTTTTAATCGTTGAAAAACTCCGAATGAGGGAATTTAAAAACATTGAATTTTGTTGTATCTTACTTACGTATGCTTTACCTATTACTTTGTTTATATTAATTTATGACTTTAATTTACCTGAACTTTCTAACTTTAAAGGTTTAGAATTATCAATTATATCTTCGGATGTTAAAAGAGAATTTGCTGACATAAGTAATTATATTGACAATAATGAGAATAAAAATATTATAATTTTATCAAATAATACTTATTTTTTAAAAATTATTAATGATTTGGACATTACTTATTATGATTTACTTAATTATGGTAATCATGGCTATGATGGAAATAATAAAATTATTAATAGAATAAAAAGTGAAAAAAATCCTACTTTTATTGTTAATGTTGATGCTTATAAAGAAAAAAGTCGTAGACAGCAATTTAATAGGGAAATAGTTAAGTATGTTTTGGATAATTATAAGCAAGTTGAAATATTGGATAATTATGTAATATATGAGTAGTAATGGAGAATGTTATGGAAAAATTTAATTATAAGAGTTTAATTAAGTATGGTTTAATTTTTATTTATTGCTTTTTTGCACTTGCCTTTTTTTATACAGTTTTAAGAGGAGACTTGTATGTTAACTATGGTTTTAGTTACGCAATTAGAATGGGAGAAGTTCCATATGTTGATTTTAATTTGGTAATACTTCCTTTTGCTCCAGTTTTATATTCGGTATTTTTGATGTTTTCAAAGTCGATTATTTTTTATTACTTAGGCCAAGCTTTTCTTCTTACTTTATTTTCATATTTTATATTTAAAATTTTAAAGAATAAAGCTTGGATTTATTTTGTTATATTATCATTACCATTTCCGACGACTATGGCGTCAGTATTGTTTCCAGGATATAACTTTTTGTTACTTTTTTTAACAGTAATTATTATTTATTTAGAAAAAAATAATAAATCTGATTATTTAATTGGTATTTTATTGGGATGCCTTTTCCTTACAAAACAGACTGTTGGAGGTTTATTGTGTCTTGCTTCTATTTATTATTTGTTTAGTGATTATAAAAAAGTTTTAAAAAGAGTTGCTGGTTTTTTAATTCCAATTTTAATTTGTTTTTTATATTTACTTTTTTCACATAGTCTACAAAATTGTTTTGATTTATGTTTTTTAGGACTATTTGATTTTGGACATAGTAATTTTTATTATGATAAGTATTGTTTAATATGTTTTATTTTAGCTCTTATAGTTTTAGTTTTTAGAATTATTAAAAGACCAAAAGATATTACTAATTACTATCTATTATTATTTAGTAGTTGTGTTTATCCTTTAATTGAGCATTATCATGTATCTTTGTTTTTTGCTTTATTTTTTTTAATATTACTTGAGGACTTTAATTTTTCAAAAGATGTTTCTAAACATTCCATTATTTTTATTCTTGTAATTAGTTTTACTTGGATGTTTTCAGAATTTTGTTATTTTAAGAATGCAAAAATTATTAATTATCATAACTTGGAACTTTCTATTTTTCCGACTAGGTATATTGAAAGCGTAGAAAAACTTGATAGATATCTTGAAAAAGAAAATAAGAATGTTATATATTTTTTAAGAGGATCAGAAAACTATTTTTATAAGATTAAAAATGATTCTTTTATTACTTATTTTGATTTACCTAATTATGGTAATTATGGATATAATGGTACTAAAAAAATAATTAGTAAGCTTGATAATTTGAGTGATGTTTTATGTGTTGTTGATGAAAGTCTTAATAATGATTCGAATGAAGCCCAACAATATATTAAAGAGGGAATGGACTTAATAGTAAAAAAGGGAAAATTAGTTAAGGAAATTAATAACTATTTAATTTATTATATAGGAGTGGAGGAGTAAGTAGTAATGAAAAAATATTTAAAAAATAATTGGAAGAAGATATTAAAATATATCATTATTTATATTTTAGTTTTTCTATGTTATCAATTTCTATTTTTTTATTTAAAGCTCAGTGATTCTACTAACTCTTTTGCCTTTGGACATGCGATTAGAAATGGGGAGGTTATTTATAAAGACTTTAATACTATTACAACTCCCTTATATGCATTTTTTGTCGCTTTAGGTTTATGTTTTTATGATAGTTTTATTACGTTCGTTTTAGAACAGACTTTATTAGTTACATTGACTATTTATTTTTTAGAAAAGATTATACCTAAAAAATGGTCTTTATTTTTAACTATCTTTTTATTACCTTTACCATTGTTTTCGGCTGTATTTTATATGACTTATAATTATATGATTTTATTTTTTATTGTTATTTTGTATTATTTGGAAAAAGCACATCCTGATAAAGATTATTTAATAGGTTTTATTATTGGCCTTGCAATACTTAGTAAACATACCATTGGTTGTTTATTAGTAATTCCTTTAGTTATTATTTGTTTTCATGATAAGAAGAAGTTATTAAAAAGATTTGTGGGACTTCTTATACCCTGTATTATATTTTTAGTATATTTAGTTCTTTCTGATAGTTTATGGGATTTCTTTAATTTATGCTTTTTGGGATTATTTGATTTTAAATCTAAAAATGGTCATTTATTTGGAGTTTGTTTTTATATTAGTATTTTCTTATTTATTTTTATGATTTTATTTATTATCAGACATAAGAATTTAAAGTATAATTATTATTTATTATGTACTTTCTTTTTTGCTTATCCATTATTCGACTTATATCATTTTTCATTATACTTTTTCTTTTTCGTTTTAATGATTTTTAGTTACTATGATGATTTTTGTGCAAAATATTTATTTAAGTTAGGACTAATTCTTGATATTTTAATTCTTTGTCTTTATACATTTATGTCTTTAAATTATAAGTTTGTTTCACGGAATTATATGAAATATTATGATACTCTTGTACTTCCTGATTTTGAGGATAGTAATTTTTCACCAGTTTTTAAATTTCTTGATAAATATTGTGAAGATGGAAATTGTATTATTCTTAATTTTATGAATCCATATTACAATATTAGTAATGATTATGGGATTGATTATTTTACTGTTCCTTTAAGAGGCAATCATGGTTATGATGGGACTAATAGGCTTATAAAAGATTTAAAAGATGACAAAAGAAATTACATTGTTTTAGATGCAAGACTTAATGTGAATAGAAATTACAGAGAACAGTATAATTATGAATTGTTTGATTATGTAATAAAAAATTACGAAAAAATAGATTCTTGGAAATGTTTTGATGTTTATTTAAAAAAGTGATGATATAATAAATTTAGGAGTAGGTGTTTTATGAAGAAGAAGTTAGGCTTGATTTTAATATTTGTTTTTATAGCATTATATATATTATTTTTTAGTTTAATGTTAATTCCAATTAATAATGATGATGTTTGGAATTATGGCTTTGCATATGATATTTCTTTAGGATGTGTTCCATATCGTGACTTTAATATGGTTATTACGCCTTTATATCCTGCCCTTATGGCCTTGCTTTTTTTGATTTTTGGACATAATATATTGGTTCTTTATATTGTTAATGCTTTATTTTTAACTGCCTGTCTTTTTCTTGTCCTTAAAATGCTTGGTAAAAAAGGTTTATTATTGTTTATTTTTCTATTTGCACCTATGCCTATTATTATGCCAAGTTATAATATCTTTGCCTTTTTTTTATTAATGATTATTTTTTATTTAGAAAAGAGTAAAGATAAAGATTTTATAATTGGAATAATGTTGGGACTTTTAATTTTAACTAAACAGAGTATTGGAGCAGCAGTTTTGATACCTGGAATATTTTATTACTATAAAGATAAAAAGAAGATGTTAAAAAGAGCTCTTGGATGTTTTTTAGTACTAGTGATATTTACTATATATTTACTGGTTACAAAATCATTTATGGCATTTTTAGATTTATGTGTGTTTGGACTTTTTGATTTTGCTGGTGGGAATGGTTTATTTTCTATATATACTGTGTTTACTATTCTTATATATGTAGGAACAATATCTTTTATAAAAAAACATCCTAAAAATATATATCATTATTATGCACTTGCATTTTATGTTGTTGCGATGCCATTATTTGATTATTATCACTTTCATATTGCTTTCTTAGTCTTTTTATTCTTATGTTTATATTATTTACCTGATAAGGTAAAACTTCCATATACATATATTGCTTTGTTTTTTATTATAGCTATGCCAACAATTGTTTATTTTAGGGATTTTTATAACAAAAAAGTAATTTATCCAAATGATTTTAATAATTATCAATATCGCCTTATTGATTATAATACTTATATGATTTTTAAAAGTCTTGATGAATACTTAGATGAACATCCCAAATATAACTTTGTTTTTCTTGATGAATGTGGATATTTCCTTAAGACAATAAATGATAAAAAAATTGATTATTTAGATTTAATCAATAAAGGTAATTGGGGATATAATGGTAATAAGAAAATGCTTGATGCATTGAAAAAGAAAAAGAATGATACACTTATTTTTATTAATCCAGCTAAATTAAAAATGGAGACACAGACAAATCTTGATCTTATTCATTATGTAATGAAGAATGGTAAGAAAGTAGATAATGTATTATTTTATGATGTATATATATTAGAGTAGAGGAGTTTATATGATGGATAAATTAAAGAAAAATAAATTATTTATTTTATATTTTGTACTTATTTTATGTTTTTCCTTATTTTCTTTGGTTTTCTTTGTTTATGATTCAGATTATTTTTGGCATATTAAGGCTGGAGAAGTAATGGTTAAAAATTCTAAAATATTAACACATGATGTTTTTTCTTGGTATATGAATGGAAAGTATTGGTTTTCACATGAATGGTTGTTTGAAGTTTTAATTTATGGTATGTCAACTATTTTTTCAAAATATCATGTCTATATTTATTGTTTTTTAACATTCTTGATGTTGCAATTGATGCCATTTTTAACTAATAGGGAGTCGTATTTAAAAAATATACCATTCAGTATGTTATGGATTTCTTTATCTGCAATTCTTTTCTTCTTTTTACAAGCAAGACCACATATGATAAGTTTTTGTTTATTTTCAATTACTTTATTAATACTTTATGATATTTATAATAATGAAAAATCTAAGAAATATTTATTTTTTCCTTTAATTTCACTTTGTTGGGTTAATTTTCACGGTGGAAGTAGTAATTTAGTTTATTTGTTACCAGTACTTTTTCTAGTTGCAGGATTATTTTCTTTTGAATCTTCTAAAATTAGTGCTAAAAGGTATACAAAAACACAAATAAAAAAGTATATTCTATGTATTATTTTAGGATTCTTTCCTTTATTTTTAAATCCTCATGGTGTAAAGATGATACTATATCCTTATCAAAACATGGGAAATAGTGTTATGCTTGCTAATATTGTTGAATGGCATTGTAGTGATCTTAATAATTTGAGTCATTATCCATACTTTTTATTAGTATTTTTAATTTTTATTATTTTAATTTTTAGTAAGAAAAAAATTAGATTTTTAGATTTTATTTTATTTCTATTTACTTTATATTTGGGACTTAAAAGTATAATATTTTGGCCTTTTATTTATATTTCAATGTCTTACTGTATTTGGTATTATATTCCAAAACGAAAATTAGATACTGGTACTAGTTTTGTCTTAGTTTCTTTATCAGTAATTTTTGTTTCTTTATTCTTACTTTTTAAACCTGGTACTGTTAATTATAAAATACTTGATGATAAAGCTATTAATGTCTTAAAAAAAGAAAAAGTAGAAAGATTATTTAATTATTATGATTATGGTGGTTATTTAATATACAAAGATGTTTTAGTATTTATGGATGGAAGAGCTGATTTATACTCTGGATATAATTATGAAGATTATTTAAATATTTCTTCATTAGGACCTAATTATGATAAATTACTTAGAAAATATGATTTTGATTATTTTATTATTCCTAAGGATTGTGGGCTAGCTTTTTATTTAAAAGATATGGATCATTATAAGAAGATTTATTCTGATTGTGATGTTGTTGTTTATAAAACTATTTAGATATAGATTGTAGAAAAAACTTTGCAATCTTTTTCTTTTATAGTATAATTAATTTTAAGAATAGGAGATGCAGGTAATGAGTGAAGTTTATACTAGTGTAGATATAGGTACTAATAGTATTAAAGTTGTTGTGTGTTCTAAGTGTAATGGCTCTTTTCATACTTTAGCAGCTGTTAGTAGTAAGTCTCAAGGTATTAAAAATGGGCAGATTGAAGATACTAAATTGGCTGCGGTTAGTGTTAAGACGGCTATTAAAAAAGTTAATGCTATGCTTGGTATAAAAATTTCTAAGGTTATTGCTTGTGTTCCTCCTACTGGTTGTTCTATGGATATAGTGGTTGGTTCTTGTGATGTTGATGATTATGAATGTATTACTGGCAAGGATGTTAGAAATGTATTAAAGGATGCCTTGGTTGGTCATATAGATGAAGAATATGAGGTAATTACGGCTTCTCCTATTAGTTTTACTGTAGATGAAGAAGAAAATATTAAAGATCCTAAAGGTATGGCTGGTAAATCTTTAGAAGCTAAAGTTGTTGTTAGTACATTGCCAAAGGAGCCATTATATAGAATATTACAAGTTTTAAAGTTAGCAGGACTTGAAACTATAGATATAGCTTATAGTTCTACTGGGGATTATTATACGATTGCTAATAAAAAGACATTTGAATCAGTTGGAGCAATTATTAATATAGGAGAGAGAAATACTAATGTTTCTATATTTAATAAAGGTATTCAAATTAAGAATTCTACTATTCCATTAGGTAGTTTTAATGTTGATCAAGATATTTCATATATCTTTAAATTAAGATTAGGCGATAGTCGTAAAATAAAGGAGACTTTTGCTGTTGCTTTAGCAAGTTATGCTGATAATAATGATGTTTGTGAGTTTTTAACTATGGCAGATGAAAATAAGGAAATATCACAAGTTGGAGTTTCTAAAGTAGTAGAGGCACGTCTTATGGAAATTTTAAAACTTGCTAAAAATGAAATAAAAAACTTAACAAATAGAGAAATACGTTATATAATTGTAACAGGTGGTTTAAGTGAATTAGCGGGATTTCAATATTTAGTAGAAAATGTTTTTGGAATTAAAGCTAAGGTTTGTAATATTTCAGTTATTGGATTAAGGAACAATAAATATAGTAGTGCATTTGGTACTATTAAGTATTTTGATGATAAACTTTCACTTAGAGGAAGAACCTATAGTATGATTAGTGAAAATGATATGAATAGTTTAGTATCTACTGGACAAAAGGTAGCAATTAACGATAATATAGTAAGTAGAGTATTTGGACATTTTTTTGATAATTAAGGAGGTCTAGGATGATAGGCGGATTAGAAATGGATATGGTAACAACAATAAAGGTTATTGGACTTGGCGGAGGCGGTGGTAACGCTGTTAATAGAATGGTTGAGTCTGGCGTTAAAGGTGTAGAATTTATTGCTGCTAATACTGATAAACAAGCTTTAAATCAATCTAAGGCTGATGTTAAAATACAATTAGGAGCTGCTTTGACTGATGGGCAAGGAGCTGGTGCTAATCCAGCAATTGGTAAAGAAGCTGCTATTGAATCTAAAAAGGAAATAGAAGAAGCTTTAACTGGTGCCGATATGGTATTTGTTACATGTGGTATGGGTGGCGGAACCGGAACAGGTGCTGCTCCTGTAGTTGCTGAAATAGCTCAAGGATTAGGTGCTTTGACAGTAGCAATTGTAACTAAACCTTTCTCATTTGAAGGCCCAAGAAGAATGAAGCAAGCAGTTGGTGGTATTGAAGAGTTAAAAAAACATGTAGATACTTTAATTGTTATTCCAAATGACCGTTTAAGAGAAATTATTGATAGATCAACACCAATGTATGAAGCGTTTAAGGAAGTTGATAATGTATTACGTCGTGGTGTACAATCTATTTCTGATTTGATTGCTGTAGTTGGACTTATTAACTTGGATTTTGCCGATGTTAAAGCTGTTATGGAAAAATCAGGTCAGGCCATAATTGGTATTGGTATAGGAATGGGAGAGGATAGAGCAATTGATGCTGCTAAGCAAGCTGTTTCTTCACCATTACTCGAAACTTCTATTGAGGGAGCAACTGATGCTATTATTAATATTACTGGTGGAGTTAATTTAACATTGTTTGAAGCTGAACAAGCTGCTGAAGTGGTTAGAGCAGCGGCTAATACTGATATCAATACAATATTTGGTTCAGTTATTAATGAAAACTTATCTGATGAAGTTATAGTAACTGTTATCGCAACAGGCTTTGATAAAAATAAGAAGACTGCTCCAGTTAATACGCAAGAACAACCTGTATTTAGTAATACACAACAAACTAGAAGAACGACACCTTCTAAGGATGATTTTAAATCAACTGAGATTTTACAAGACGATGATTCTAATGATAGTGATTTTGATATTCCAGCATTTTTAAGAGATAGAAATTATTAGAGATTTGTATCTCTTTTTTATTTTATTTTTTTTTAAATAGATTATAATTATAATTTTGTTAGAGCTTTTAATTATCAAGATGGTGCTTTTATTTATTAAGAGATGAATTGTACAAATTTAAAAGAGGTTTTATTTATTAGTGATGTAGAAAATCATAAAAAAGAAAATATTTGTTGTTGATAATAGTTTTGAAATGCTTAATGGGAATGTTATAATTAATGTTCTTTTTAAGAAAACATAAATAAAAAAGGTTTTATGAATTTCTCATAAAATCTTTTTTTAATATTTCTTATTAGGATCTTCTTTTGTTTCAGTTGCTTTAATTATTTGTGCTAGTATGTTTAAAGCAATTTGTTCTGTTTTTCTATCAGTGTCACGTAATGGATTAAATTCTACAATATCATATGAAACAATATCTTCTATATGTTTAATAATTAAACTGTTTATTTTCATTATTTGTTCTTCAGTTAAACCGTCAAATACGGGAATTGATACACCTGGAGCGATGTCCGGATCTATTAGACCTAAATCAAAACTTATATGAACACCTTTTGTTTTGTCATGAGCAATTGCAAATGCTTCTTCAATTACTGTTTCTAGACCTTTTTCTTTGATATTATCATTAGTAAAAACTGTTAGTCCGGAATATTTAATGTTATCTTTTTCCCAATCATCGATGCTTCTAGCACCAACAACTACAGCTTTCGTTGCTTGGATAACATTACCATCATGATAATATCTAAGTTCATTATCTTTGTAACCAGTTATTGCGGCAAGGGAGAGACCATGAAGATTTCCGGTAACGGTAGTTGAAAAGGTATTATAGTTAGCAAAAGGAGAAAATACAATTATACCAATATTTTCATTTGCTTTAGAACTTGCCAGAGCAATAGGAATAGTTGTGGAACTATCTCCACCAATTAGAATAGGAAAATAATTCTCTTTCATCTTTTCAAGTACTTTTTTATATATCTTTGTATTGAAACTATCTACTTCATATTCATTTTTTCTTAAGTCTGATAAATTTCTACTTTTTAAAATATCTTCATCTTGGAGAATTGTAATATTTTCACCTTTATAAAATCCTTTAATATCGTTGATTAGCTGAACTGGTCCTAAGGCAGCACCATCAATATGGACTCCTAAATCACTACCAGCTCCTATTATAAATGTTTTCATTATTTTCACCTTGTAATAATTTTAACGTAAAATAAAAGGCTTATCAAGAAAAATACTTTGATTTAGTTTTTATTTACTGTATAATTTGTATAGGTGAGGATAATGAAGAGATTAAATGACTTGTATCCTGGAATTGGTACAGATATAGTTATTAAGAGTATTAAAAACAATGCTTCAGAAGTTTCTGAAAATTGTTTGTTTGTTTGTACTGTTGATAAGCTCCTTGATGGGCATAATTGTATTGATGAGGCTATTAAAAATGGAGCTGTAGCAATTGTTGTTAGTAAGGATATTTTTGATTCTAGGGTGGCAGTTATTAAAGTTCCAGATACTAACAGGGAGTTTCCATATTTATGTCAAAAGTTTTATGATTATCCAGATAGAGCACTTACAATGATTGGGGTAAGCGGTACTGATGGAAAAACTTGTACTTCAACAATTATTCAAACATTACTTGGTAGTAATCAGTGTGGATGTATTAGTACTAATGGTAGAAGTTGTGCAGCTTTTAATGATAACAGTTTTAACACAATTAGTGATGCTTCAAAGATATATAATTATTTAGATGAATTTAGAAAATTTGGTTGTAAATATGCAGTTTTGGAGGCAAGTGATTCTGATTTAGAAGCTAAAAAATTTGAGGCTACTAGTTTTAATATAGGAGTTTATACAAATATTATTAATGGGTTTTTTGATAATAATAATGCTTTTTTGGATTATTTTAATACGAAGATGAAATTATTTGGACAAGTTGCAGATTCTGGTTTTTGTATTTTGAATAGAGATGATCAATATTTTGAAACAGTTAAGGAAAAATGTACGGGTAAAGTTTTAACTTATGGTATGAATGAAGAGTCAACTTTACAGATAATTGACTATAAAGCTAATAATACTAAGACTTTAATTAGATTTAAATATAATAATGAGGATCTTGATGTACTTAGTCCATTACTTGCTGACTTTAATGTTTATAATTTGGCGGCAGCTTTACTTACAGTTTTAACACTTGGTTATAGATTTTCGGATTTGAAAGAAAAACTTGAAAATATTTTAGTACCAGGTAGAATGGAAATGTTAAAGACTGATGGTGATTATTATGTAATGGTAGATTATGCTCATACTTATAGTAGTATTATTAAACTTATTAATTATATACATACATTAGATATTAATAATATTATTGTTGTTATTGGAAATATTTTAGAAAATGATCATTCTAAATTAGATATGATTGGTAAGACGGTTTGTGATATGGCAAGTTATGTTATATTTACATATGATGATGTTAGTAATATGGAACTTGTTAATAACGTTAATATGATGCTTCAAAGTGTGACTAATAATTATAAAAACTATACAATTGTACAAGATAGAGTTGCTGCTATAAATAAAGCTATTGAATTAGCACAAAGTAGAGATATTGTTCTTGTTTTAGGTAAAGGAAGGGAAAGTTATAATAAATTAGGTTTTAATGATATAGACGTTTCTTACCAAGGTATTGCTGATAGAAAAATAAAAGAAGAGAGTAATATATAAATGAAGAAAGTTATTAATACTATTTTGATTATATTGTGGATGGGCTTGATATTTGTACTTTCTAATGATACGGCAGAAGAATCTAGTAAAAAGAGTGATGGATTAATAGTTAGGTGTGTACAAGATATAATAAAGAGGGATTTAAGTACTAAAGAAAAAGAAAAGGTACTTAAGTATTTAGTTAAACCAGTTAGGAAGAGTGCTCATTTCTTTTTGTACTTTGTGCTTGGAATTTTAATAATTAATTTATTTAAAAGTTTTGAATTGTTTAATTATAAAACGATTCTTATAGCAGTATTACTTTGTTTTTTGTATGCTTGTAGTGATGAAATTCATCAGTTATTTATTAAGGGAAGATCATGTGAAGTAAGAGATATTTTAATAGATACAATTGGTTCGTTAAGTGGAATTTCGGTGTATTATTTATTCAGTAAAATAAGTATACGTAAGACTAATTAAATGACAAAATTAGACATATAATTTTCTAGGAGGATTATATGTTTTTTAATATTTTAAATGTTTTGAAGAATTTATTTTGTTTTACTGGTTCTTATTCTAATGATGTTTTTCCAGAACCTTTAAGTCCAGATGAAGAGGAAAAATGTATTGTTGGGAAAATGAATGGTAATATGGAAGATAGAAATAAACTTATAGAGCATAATTTAAGATTAGTGGCACATATTATTAAAAAGTTTGATAATAAATACGTTGATTCTGATGATTTGATTAGTATTGGAACAATTGGTTTAATAAAAGGAGTGGATACATTTTCTAATGATAAGGGAGTTAAAATAACAACATATTGCGCTAGATGTATTGAAAATGAGGTGTTAATGTATTTTAGAAGTAATAATCGTTATAATAATGATATTTCTATAAATGATGCAGTTGGGTTTGATAAAGATGGAAATGAGATTGCTATTATGGATGTTTTAAAGACACCTAATCCAGATTTTGTATCAGACATTGATTTAAAGGATAATATTTTGTTATTGAAAAAGTATATGGATGTTTTGACTCCTCGTGAAAGAGAAATATTAGTTAGAAGATATGGTTTAGATAATCAAGATGAACAAACACAGAAAAATATATCTAGGCGACTTGGCATTTCAAGAAGTTATGTTTCAAGAATAGAAAAAAGAGCTTTAACTAAATTGCTTAGAGAATTTATGAAAAATAATAAATATGACAAATAGGAATTATGGACAAATAGGAGTTTTTTTAGTATAATTATGTCAGTGATGGTGATACTTTGTGGAAGAGAAAGATATTAAAAAATATAGTAAAAGTTTTGTTAGATTTTTTAAGAAAAATAAATATTCTGTATATGTATGGTTGTTTATTGTTATTTTAATAGGTGTGGCATTTTTTATGTATAACAATTTATTAATGCCTACAATTACTTTAAAAGGATCTAAAAATGTCAAATTAAGTTATAAAGAAGAATATAAGGAAAAAGGCTATAAAGCTAAGTTTTTGGGTGATGATATTACTAAGGATGTTAAAGTGATGGGTAAGGTTAATTCTAAGAAACTTGGTACTTATACATTAACTTATAGTGTAAAAGAAGGGGTATTTGAAAAAAAAGTTACTAGAAAAGTTAATGTTGTTGATAAGGATGCTCCTGTAATAAAACTTAGTAGTAATGATGATATTTATGTTTGCCCTAATAGTGAGTATAAAGATGAAGAATTTAGTGCAATTGATGATTATGATGGGGATGTTACTAAGAATGTTAAAGTTTTAAAGGGAAAAAATAGGATTACTTATACTGTAAAAGATAAGCATGGTAATAGTTCTACAGTTAGTAGAAATATTATTTATAAAGATAATTCTAAACCTACAATTACTTTAAAGGGAAGCGATACAGTTTATCTTTTAGTGGGAGATAAATATAGAGAAATTGGGTATGAGGCAAGTGATAATTGTGATGGTAATATTACTGATAGTGTTAAAAGTAATGTAAAAATAGATGTTAATACACCTGGTGAATATAAAGTGGTTTATAGTGTTAGTGATAAGGCTTCTAATGAGACTGTTATTGAAAGAAAAGTTATTGTTTCTAAAAGAGATTCTAATGGAACAATTTATTTAACTTTTGATGATGGACCAAGGTATGGAACTACTGATGTAATTTTAGATATATTAAAAGAAGAAGGAATTAAGGCAACATTTTTTGTTACTAATTCTGGTCCTGATGAATTAATAAAGAGAGAATACGACGAAGGACATACTGTGGGACTTCATACAGCTAGTCATAATTATAGTATTGTTTATAATTCAGTTGATTCATACTTTAGAGATTTAGGAAGTGTTTCTGATAGAGTAAAAAGAATTACAGGAGTAGAATCAAAGATTATTAGGTTCCCAGGTGGTTCTAGTAATACAGTTAGTAGAAGATATGTTCCTGGTATTATGAGTACCTTAACGCGTGAAGTTATAAATAGAGGTTATCGTTATTATGACTGGAATTTATCATCAGGTGATGCTGCAGGTGGAGCTCCTCCTAGTTCTAATGATATTTATAACAATGTTGTTTCAAGATTATCTAAGGATAGAGTCAATATGGTTTTAATGCATGATATTAAACCATATACTAGAGATGCTTTAAGAGATATTATTAGATATGGTAAGGAAAATGGTTATACATTTGATAAAATAGAAATGACTACAGAAATGATTACACAAAGGGTTAATAATTAGATATTGCAGGTGAAAATAGATGAATTTATTTAGACCAAATATGTATAAAAAAAACATATTTGAGATAGATTATAAAAAATTAAAAGAGAATGGTATTAATTGTTTAATATTTGATTTAGATAATACCTTAGGATTAATTGAACATAAAAGATGCCCAGCTAAGACTAAAAAATTACTTAAGAGTTTACAAGATGATTTTTTAATACTAATAAGTTCTAATAATACTAAAAAAAGAATAAAGCCATACTTGGATGAGTTGGGTATTGGAGGATTTGCTTTTAGTTTAAAGCCTTCTACTAGAGGACTTAGAAAAATTAAAAGACATTATAATCTTAAGAAAAAAGAAATGGTAATGATTGGAGATCAAATAGTTACAGATATTGTTTCTGGTAATAAGTTTAAGATTATGACAATTTTAGTTGATCCATTAGGCGAAAAAGATTTAAAAATTACGGGATTAAATAGATTAGTAGAAGCTAGAATAATTAGGTATTTTAAAAAAAGAGGACTGTTTGAGAGAGGTAAATATTATGGATAAAGAAGTTAAGACCTGTACTGGTTGTGGTGTTGTTTTACAAGATGAAAATGTTTTACAGGCTGGATATACGACTAGTTTGGATAATGATATATGTCAGAGATGCTTTAGAATGAAAAACTATGGAGAATATCAGATGGTTATTAAATCAAATGATGAGTATTTGAAAATATTAAAAAGTGTTGGTGAGACTAAAGATTTAGTTTTATATATTACAGATTTACTTAATTTAGAGAAAAACATAGAACAAATTAGAAGTATTATTTCTAATAAGATGATTTTAGTTTTGAATAAAAGAGATGTATTACCTAAATCAGTTAATGAGAAAAAACTCATTAAATACTTAGAAGAGAAAGATATACACTTTGAAGAAGTCATTGTTGTTAGTGTTAGTAAGAACTATAATATAGATTACTTACTTAAGAGAATTAAATATTTTCAAACATCTAGAAATGTATATGTAGTTGGACATACTAATGCAGGGAAGTCTAGCTTAATAAATAAATTAATTCAAAATTATTCAGATAATTGTCAAGAATTAACAATGTCTCCTTTACCTTCTACTACTTTAAATACAGTAAGTATTGAAATTAATGACTATTTAACTTTAATAGACACACCAGGACTTGTAGATCCAGGTTCTATATTAAATCATGTTGATACAGACTTAATTAAAAAAATATCTCCTCGTAAAGAAATTAAACCTAAAACTTATCAATTAAGACCTAATCAATCAATTATTATAGAAGATTTAATTAGAATAGATTATGTAGAAGGAGAAAGAAATAGTTTTACTTTATTTGTATCTAATGACTTAAAAGTAAGAAGACTTCTTAATTTACTTAATAATAATGAACTTAAGGATAAGAATAAAATTACTTATGATGTTAAGTATGACGAAGATTTAGTTATTAATGGATTAGGATTTGTTAAGATTGTTAGTAAAGGATTAATAGATGTTTATATAGATAAAGATGTTGAGACGTTTATGAGAAAGTCACTTATATAGATTAAAGTAGAGAGATGAACTGGAGCATGGGCTCTGGTTTTTTTATTTATGAATTTATACTTGGTCTTTATTGAAAAAAGTGTCAAAATATGATATAATATGTGTTGTTTAGAAGGAGTGGTGTCAGTTGAATAATGACTTAGCGAATGAAATTCGTAGTAAGACAGATATAGTTGACATCATAGGAGAGAGAATACCTTTAGTAGCAAGAGGTAAAAACTTCTTTGGAGTTTGTCCATTTCATGATGATTCTAATCCTTCAATGTGCGTTTCAAGAGAGAAACAAATTTATACTTGTTTTTCTTGTCATGCTACTGGCAATGTTTATACCTTTTTAATGAATTATGAACATATTGATTTTAGAGAAGCTTTAAAATACTTGGGAGATAAAGTTGGAGTTAATGTTTCTTCTATTAATATTAAGAAAAAAAGTACTAAGTTTGATAGATTATATGAAGCTTATAATTTTGCAGTTAAATACTATCAGAATAATTTATCTAGTACTAAGGGAAAACTTGCTCGTAGTTATTTAAGTAATAGAGGCATTAATGATGAAGCTATAAAAGAGTTTGAGATAGGTTTATCGTTAGAAAGTCGTGATGATTTAACTAAGTTACTTGTGAGTAAGAAATATGAACTTAGTACATTAAATAGAATAGGTTTATCTAGTGATGACCATGATATATATGATGATAGAATTATGTTTCCATTATATGATGTTTCTGGACAAGTAGTTGGATTTAGTGGAAGAATATATAAAGATGTAGATCAAAATAAATACTTAAATACAAAAGAAACTGAGATATTTAAAAAAGGGGAAATGTTATACCATTACCATGTTGCTAGAGAAGAGTGTAGACTTAAAAAGTCTGTTATAGTAATGGAAGGTTTTATGGATGTTATTAGAGCTAGTACTGTTGGAATTAAAAATACAGTTGCTTTAATGGGTACGGCTTTAACTAATAATCAGTTTAATTTAATTAAAAGACTTTCTAATAACATTATTCTATGTTTGGATGGAGATGGACCTGGAGTTCATGCTATGCTTAGTATAGGAGAACATCTTCTTGATGAAGGTGTTGAAGTAAAAATAGTAGTACTTCCTAATGATGATGATCCAGATTCATTTATCCTAAAAAATGGAAAAGAAAGATTTATAGGACTTGTTGAAAACGCTTTAAACTTTAGTGACTTTAAGATGCAACAATTACGTAAAAATGTAGATTTTAGAAGTGATGAAGAAAAAGCTAATTATATAAATACAGTTTTAAAAGAGACTACTAAGATTAATGATACGATTAGAATAGAAATAGTATTAAAAAAACTTGCAAAAGAGTTTGATATAAGTTATAATACACTGGATAAACGTTTTAAGGACTTGATAGATTTTAAAAATACAACAAAAGAAATTGTTCCAGAAGTTAAAAATAAAGTAGTTAAAAAAACTAAGTATGATAAAGCAGTTGAACAGATACTTTACTTTATGCTTAATAATGATTGGGTAATTAGTCAGGTAGAGAAGGAAAAAATAATATTTCCTAGTGAAGAGAGTCGAATACTTTCTAGTGAGATTATCTATTATTATAAGATATATGGTAATATAAATGTTGCTGATTTTTATACTTATGTTCAAGGTAAAGAAGATATTCTAGTTTTACTTAATAGTGTATTAGCTGGTAATTATAATGAGAATACTACTAAGGAAGAGTTATTCTTATATTTTAAGGTTATTAGAGATTATCGTTGTAACCAAGAAATTAAAAGATTAACTGATTTAATGAAAAAAGAAGTAGATCCATTAGAACAAGCTAAAATAGCTAATAAAATTAGAAATTTAAGAATGGGAGAATAGACATGGTTGGAGAAATAAAAACACTTGAAGAAAGAAAAAAGAAATTACTAGCGAAGGGTAAGAAACAAGGTTTTATTACTTATGAACAACTAGCAGAAGAATTAAAGGGACTTGAAGTTGATAGTGACTCATTAGATGACTTATACAATGCATTGGTAGAAGAAGATATTGATATTGTTACTGAAGATGGATCTGATGATGCATCAGGTGAGGAGATTACTGCTGATGCGGCAGTTGAAGATTTAACTTTAACAAAAGATGTTAAAATTAATGATCCAGTACGTATGTACTTAAAAGAAATTGGACGTATTAATTTGCTTACTTCAGATGAAGAATTTGAATATGCTAAAAGAGCTGAAGAAGGTGATGAGGAAGCTAAGAGAATGCTTGCTGAATCTAATCTTCGTTTAGTTGTTAGTATTGCAAAAAGATATGTTGGACGTGGAATGCTATTTTTGGATTTAATTCAAGAAGGTAACATTGGATTAATGAAAGCTGTTGATAAGTTTGATCCAACAAAAGGATATAAATTTTCAACATATGCAACTTGGTGGATAAGACAGGCAATTACTAGGGCTATTGCTGATCAAGCTAGAACTATTCGTGTTCCAGTTCATATGGTTGAAACAATCAATAAACTAGCACGTGTACAAAGACAATTAACACAAGAGCTAAATCGTGAGCCTACTGATGAAGAAATAGCTAAAAAATTAGGCATTTCTATTGAAAAGGTTCGTGAAGTATATAAGATATCTCAAGATCCAGTTTCATTGGAAACTCCAATTGGTGAAGAGGATGACTCTCATTTAGGAGATTTCATTAAAGATGAGAGAACAATGGGACCTGAAGAGTATGCAACAGTTGAAATGTTAAAAGAAGAATTGTCTGGAGTTTTATCAACACTTACTGATCGTGAAGAAAAGGTACTTAGACTTCGCTTTGGACTTAATGATGGTCAATGTAGGACTCTAGAAGAAGTTGGACAAATATTTGGTGTTACTCGTGAGAGAATTCGTCAAATAGAAGCTAAAGCACTTCGTAAATTAAGACATCCTTCTCGTAGTAGAAAATTAAAGGACTTTTTAACTGATTAATGAAAATTAATGATAGATTAAAAAAAATAGGGGATTTAGTAGAGGCTAATTCCTTTTGTTTAGATATTGGTTGTGATCATGCTTTTTTAGATATTTATTTAGTAAAGAAAAATAAAAATATTAAAGCAATAGCTTCTGATATAGCCGAAGGTCCATTAAATCAAGCTAGAGAGAATATAAAAAGAGAAGGTTTAGAAGATAAAATAGAAGTACGATTAGGTAATGGACTTGATACTTATACTGATGAAGTTAATACTATTATTATTTCAGGTATGGGTGGAAGAAATATGATTGGCATATTTAAAAACAATATGAAAGTATTAAAAAATATTGATACTATTATACTTAGTCCTAATAATTATCAGATAGATGTAAAGAAATTTTTAGTGAAAAATGGTTTTTATATTGATGATGAAGAATTAGTAAAAGATAAGAAGTTTATTTATCAAATTATTAAGTTTAAAAAAGGTAAAAGACATTATAGTAGAAAAGAATATTTCTTTGGGCCAGTACTTCTTCAGAAAAAGGGTGCTTTATTTGAAGAATATTATAAAAGAGAAAAATTATCTAGAGAGATACTTATTTCGATATTGCCTAAGAATTATAGATATAAAAAATTTATAACTAAAAGAGAGATTAAAATGATAGAAGATGAGGTTTAGTCTCTTTTTTTTGCCGTAAATTTCTTAAAATGAAAAAATACGCTGTTGTGTAATAAATCGACAAAAATTTATCATGTAACTTTGTATAATTATTTAGATTATATTATGGTACTAGTTTTTTTCTCTTTACATATAATTTTTAGTGTGATATAATTGTGAGGCTTTGTCTCTAAAGGAGGGGAATGTTATGAATATAGAAAAAAGAGAAGATTCTATGAGTAGAATTATTAATGATTATGTAGATAGTGCTTTTCCGTTAACGGAACATAAAGGACCAAAAAACTTAACGTTTGGAGAAAATAAAAGAGTTAAAGATTTAGTTAGATCTAAAATTAGAGCGGGAATTGGTTATGTTGATGTATTTAGAGATATTTTAGATGAAAAACCTTTAGTATCTTTAAGTGAAGAGTTTTATGCAGGTTTATTAAACAGATATATTAATGTAATAGTTCCAGTAGATAATTCTTCTAATGGACAATTAGATTTACGTGATGCTTATAGAGAAAAAGCTTTAGAAGTATTTGCTTTAGGGTATGATGCTTGTTCTACATTTAGATATATAGCAGGTGATAAAGAGTTACCTTCTACTACTGTTGTTATGATAGAGACACCTGCTAAACAATATGCTAAAGCAGTATAAATTCTCTTATAGATAATAAGAAAAAGAGTTATGACTCTTTTTTCTTATTTATACCTATCATACTTCCAAGTATTGATGTTATTACAATAATTAGATAATATATAATAACTTTTAGACTTAGAGAAGATGTTATTAGGGAAAACATTATAAAGATTGGTATAATTATTAGAGCTAGTTTTATTCCTTCTAAATAACCATTCTTATCAGTACTTTTACCTAGGATAAAACTACTGATAAATATATTTATAAGAATTATGATTATTTTTAATACTTTGTTAGTAGTTGGACTAATTATATTAAAATAATATAGTGCTGTTAATGCTAATAAAGATAGAATTATTGATAACATAGTAAATAATAGTCTTTTTCCATATTTCATTATATAAGTCATGTTACACCTCAATAAATACTATGTTATTGTAGGTAAAACTTGACTATTTTTGACTTTTATGATATAATCTGCAGTACTAATGGGTTGGTATATATTAGTGTGAGGGAGTTGAAAATATGACGGTTGATAAGGAAAAAGTTTTAAAATACAAAGAATTGGCTTATGAATATGTAGATAGAGTTTATCCTGACATGGTACGTAGATCTTTAAAATATCATGATTCTGATTTTGCTGATGTAGTTATTGCTAAAGCAATTAGAGTGGCACGTAACTCGATTGAAAATATGGATCTAGAAAATGTTAAGCCTGAAGAAATATTTAATAAAACTGTTCATTATAAAATGATGATGGAAGCTAGATATCCTCAAAATGAGGATGGTAGTTTTGAATATAGTCAAGAGCTTGATGACTTTTATGTTGAAATTTTAAATAAATACTTAAAACTTCATTTACCAAGTGATGAACCTTTTGATAAAGGCACAATTGATGATGTTCAAAGATTAAGAGAATTAGGTAGGAAATATTATTGTGAAGGTATTAGTGCTGAAGCATTATTAGAGGCTTTAACTGTCAATCAGGCAATTGATAAAAATAAAACATTAGGATGTTTAAGTCTTACTGATAGTATTGAAAGAGCTAAGAGATGGGATGGTTTAGTACAAAGTATTGAAATGAGCGAAAAAGAAAAATGTAGTGTTACTACTGATAGAGAATTTTGTACATTAGCAGCAGAATATTTAGATGTTGTAATTCCTTATATGGTGGCATTTTCTGTTGATGCAACTGATAAAGAAGAAGTAGAAAGAAGAACCAATTCATTAATTAATTATGGAAAACATATAGTTGCTGATGAAATACGATATAATGGAGTAAGAGGTAAGGCAATTTTAGATACTGCAGTTAGATTTAAAGTTTTAGAAGAGAAAAAACATCCTGCTATATATGATGGAACATGGGTTCAAGGACCAGATGAATTAGAAACTTTTTATGTCGGAATGTTAAATAAAGCAATTTTGGCAGTAGAAAAAGGAAAAGAAGATGAAATGGCTAAACGAGAAGCTTATCGTGATGAAATAGTAGATTTATATGCCGATGGTTATTCTGCAGAAGCAATATTTGAAGGATTCTGTGAACAGCCATTAACCGATAGAAAAAAGACAAAAAATGTCTCATATAAAGATAGAAAATATAGAAAAACAATATATGAATGTAAAAAAAATGTCGCTAAATAAAGCGATATTTTTCTTTTTGTATAAAAAATATGAAAAACTAACATTATATAAATAGGTGATAAATGTGCGATATTTTTTAGTGTTAGGTAAAAGTTTATTATTTTATGTATTAATTACAATAGTATATAGAATAATGGGAAAAAGAGAAATAGGAGAATTATCTATAATGGATTTAATAGTATCTATATTTATAGCGGAACTTGCAGCTATATCAATAGACAATTATAAAGAAAATGTATTTTTATCAATTATACCTATAGGAGTGTTAGTTATATTACAAATAATTTCAGCAAAAGTTTCATTTAAAAATGAAAAAGTTAGAAGTGTAATAGACGGAAATCCTTCAGTTATTATAAATAGAGGAAAAATAAACTTTGATGAGATGCTAAAACAAAGATATAACTTAGATGATTTACTTACACAACTTAGAGCTAAATCAATTAAATCTATAGAAGAAGTAGATTATGCAATACTAGAAACATCAGGAAAACTATCAGTATTTAAAAGTAGCGAAGATAAAAAACATACATATCCATTACCAGTAATTATAGATGGTAAAATACAAGAAGATGTATTAATACAAATAAAAAAGAGTAAAGAATGGTTAGAAGAAAGTTTAAAAAAAGAAAATTATTTATTAGAAGATATATTTTATGGGTTTTATAGAGATAAAAGATTATTTTTAATTAGAAATGAAAATATAAAATGACAAATTATTTAAATTATTTTTAATATATTTATTTTGGTGAAGAATATGAAGAAAATAATTTTAATAATTTTTTTATTTTTAGTGGGATGTTTAGTAATTTTTAATAAAAATAATGATAATAGGGAGAGAAAAATTGAAAGTAGTGATGAAAAAAGAGGAATATTTGTTAGTTATATTGATTTAAGTAAATATATTAAAAATAGTAATAGTGATATTAGTCAAAATAATATTATTAAGTTGCTTGATAATATTTCTAGTTTAAATTTTAATATGATAGTTTTACAAGTAGTTAGTTTTAGTGATTCTATATATAAGTCTAATATATATCCTTGGAGTAGTGTTATTTCCTCATATGAGGGTGTTGATCCTGGATATGATGTTTTAGATTACTTTATAAAAAAGGCTCATGAGAGAGGAATTTTAGTATATATATGGATTAATCCATATAGAGTTAGAAGTAGTAATAATATTGATAGTATTACAGAGAGTAATCCGGCTTTTAAATATATTGGTACTGATACTTTATATGTAAATAATGGAATTTATTATAATCCGGCAAAAAAAGAAGTTGAAGATTTAATTGTATCAGGAGTAGAAGAAGTTGTTTCTAATTATAAAATAGATGGTTTATTATTTGATGATTATTTTTATCCTTCTTTAGATGTATCTAGGAATGATTATGAAGCGTATTTAAAGGAAAATGTAAATATAACATTTAATGAGTATAGATTACTGATTATTAATAGATTGGTAGAAAGAGTACAAAATGTTTGTAAAAAACATGATGTTTTATTTGGTATATCACCAGATGGAAATATTGAAAATAATTATAATAAAGTGTTTGCAGATGTTAAACTTTGGTTAAATAGTGATAAGTATGTAGATTTTATAATGCCCCAAGTATATTATGGTTTTCATAATGAGACAAAGCCATTTTTAAAAACTGTTCATGATTGGAATAATTTAATTAAAAATAATAAGATTACTTTATATGTAGCTTTAGCTTTTTATAAAGTTGGTTCAATTGATAATTATGCTAAAACTGGTAGATTAGAATGGCAAATTAATAATGATATTATTATGAAGGAAATTCTTTTAAGTAGAAATTTAAAATATTATAAAGGCTTTGTTTTATTTAGATATGGTAATTTATTTGATGAGGAGTTATATACAGAGGCTACAGTAAAGGAAATTGAAAATATGCAAAAGATTGTAAAATAATATTTTAATATTTAAAAAATTTGTTATAATTAAGTTATGATAAGGTAGGTGATTTTGAGTGTTAAAGAATAATAAAGGTGGTTTTACTTTAGTAGAACTATTAGCGACAATGGTTATACTTGGTCTTATTATGGTTGTTGCGGTACCTAATGTTATTGGTATTTTGTCAAAAAATAGGGCTAATACTTATGTTGAGGATGCTAAAAAGATGGCAACGCTTGCTGAGTATCAATTAAGAACGGGTAACAATCTTATAGAAAAGCCTAGTGCTAATAACTGTGTTGTTATAAGCTTGTCATATATTGACAATTCAGAGTTTGAAGATCCACCTAATGGAGGAGAATATTTAAAGGATCAGTCTTTTGTTGTTATAAAGAAAGACGCTGGTGAATTTAAATATTATGTTAGATTAGTTGAAAAATTTAAAGCTACTAACAGAGGTGTTAAGTTAACTGAGTCTTCTGAACTTTACAAAGAAGGTGCAGCTAACAGTGTTGTTGATAACTTTACAAGTAGTGAATTAATAAGTCTTTCTGATATGACTACTAGTGATTTTAAGACTAAATATAGTAATGCCGTTAGTACTATAGGGTGTGGAGATATAACTAAAATTTATGCTTATTGACATATTTCGTAAAATTTTGTAAATGTAGAAAAAAGCAGTTGAATTTTGAAATTTGATATGCTATTATTAAATTGTAAACAAAATAGAAAGAGAGAGTGAAATTTAAATGAAAAAGATTAATGACAAAGGTTTTACATTGATCGAACTTTTAGCTGTTATCGTAATCATGGGTATCTTAATGATGGTTGCTATTCCAGCTGTTACAAGAACAATTGAAAATTCAAGAAAGGATACATTCTTAGATGTAGCTAAACAATACATTAATGCTACTAAGACATTATGGGCTGCTGATGGTGTAAAATGTCCAAATGGTGAAGATACTTCTCACAATACAGTGTATACAGTTTCTTCTGCATTACCTGCTGGTACATATTATATAGAAATTGATTCATCTAAGACTGATCCTGATGTTGTTTTATTAGACCAAGGTGGTAAATCTTCTTGGGGTAGTTCTAATGTTAAGGGCTATGTAAAAGTTACTACTAGTATTGCTACATCTGGAAATGTTAAAACAACGTATTCTATAGCTTTAAAAGATGATGGTGGTCATGGATTTGTAAATGATATTGCTGAATCTGCACTTGGTCGTAGTGATGTAAAAACAACTGGTGCTACATTTACTGCTCTTACTGCTGCAACTGGAAATGGTGGAAAGATTTACTGTAAAGAAGTTTAATCAAGTTAGATTAGAAATATATAATTTAAGACTTAAGATAAGATACCTTAAGTCTTTTTTTTGACTTTGTTTTTTGATATACTTATGGTGAGGTGGATTTATGTTAATAATTGGAAGCCATGTTGGTTTTAAAAAGGATAGTCAATTACTTGGAAGTTTAAATGAGGCTTTAGGATATGGAGCAAATACTTTTATGTTTTATACTGGGGCTCCTCAGAATACTAATCGCTATCCAATAGATGATAATTTGACACGTGAGGCAATTACTAAAATGAATGATGCGAAAGTTGATTATTCTAAAGTAATTGTTCATGCTCCTTATATTGTTAATTTAGCTAATGATGATGAAGTTAAGTTTAATTTTGCTGTTTCATTTTTAAAAGATGAATTAAAAAGATGTAGTCAATTAGGTATAAAAAATGTTGTTTTACACCCTGGTAGTCATGTTGGGCTTGGAATTGATAAGGGAATTCAAAATATTGCAAGAGGTCTTGATATGATACTTGGAGAGGCTGATGTTAGAATTCTTTTAGAGACTATGGCTGGTAAGGGTAGTGAAGTTGGCTCTAAATTAGAAGAATTAAAAAAAATAATTGATTTAGTTAATGATAAAGAACATATTGGTGTTTGTCTTGATACATGTCATTTAAGTGATGCAGGTTATGATCTTAGTGACTTTGATAAATTTTTAGATGAGTTCGATAAAATTATTGGAATTGAAAAAATTGGCTGCATACATGTAAATGATAGTAAAAATGAATTGGGCAGCCATAAAGATAGACATGAAAATATAGGATTTGGAAAGATTGGTTTTGATACATTACTTGATGTTATTTATAATAAACGATTAGAAAATATTCCTAAAATATTAGAAACACCTTATGTAGATAAAGAGTTTGCTCCATATAAATATGAAATAGAAATGATTAAGAACAAAACATTTGATGGGGATTTAATTGATAAAATAAAAAAACAGGTCTAAGATAAATACTTAGTCTTGTTTTCATTGTAAAGAGAGATAATTTTATCAAATAAAATTGGTCTAATTTGAATTTTTAATATTTTAAATACTGAAGTATCATTATCGAGAAGTTCTTGATAATGATTTTTTATAAAATTATAAATTATTGTTACTTCTTGTTGTGTTACTTCTATATTTTCTTTTAAAGCATACTTTTTAATATCTTCTGGAGTTAGAATATTTATGTATTTTTTTATTAATTCTTTATAAATAGTATCACCTCTTTTAAAAATATATGAAATAAGATTTTAAATATGTGATAAACTAATTGTGAGGAGAAAATTATGGGTAAAAAATATAAGAAAATTAATTATGAAAAAATTATTAATAAGAGAATTTATGCTTTTTTTGTAGTGATTATTTTTTTATTTAGTATTTTGTTTTTTAAATTATTTATGGTTATGATTGTTAATTCTAAGGAATATGATAAAAAATTAGCTTCTTTAACTAATAAAAATGTTACTTTGAGTAGTGCTCCTAGAGGTAGAATTTATGATCGTAATTATAATATTATTGTAGATAATAAGGCTGTTAATACTATTTTTTATAAGAAAAGTAAAGGTACTAAAACTAAGGATATGGTTAGGCTTGCTTATAAAGTAGCTCCTCATTTGGAGCTTGATTTTTCTAAAATTACTTTACGTGCTAAAAAAGAATTTTATTTGGCGAAGTATTCAGAAATTTGTGATAAAAAGATTACAGATGATGAAAGGGAACTTGTTAGACAGAGAAAATTATCTAATAATGATATATTAGTGTTAAAAATTGATAGAATTAGTTTGGACGAGGTAAATAAATTTAATGAGGATGACTTAAGGGCTGCTTACTTATATTATTTAATGAATAAGGGTTATACATACGAAGAGAAGGTTATTAAAAGTGAGGCTAGTGATAAGGAGTTTGCATATATATCTGAGGCTAATGAAGAATTGGATGGCTTTAATACTAGAGTTGATTGGGAAAGAGTTTACCCGTATGGTGATACTTTAAGAACTATTTTAGGTAGTGTTTCTTCATCTGATCAGGGTTTACCAAGGGAGGAAAAGGATTATTATTTAAAACTTGGTTATTCTTTAAATGACCGAGTTGGTCTTAATTACTTAGAAAAAGAATATGAGAAGTATTTACAGGGAGAGAAGAGTGTATATGAGGCAGTTAATTCTCATGAGTTAAAATTAAAAAAAGAGGGAAAGGCTGGTAATGACATTGTTTTGACAATTGATATTAATTTACAAAAAGAAATTGAAAATATAATAGATCAATATATATTGCAGGGTAAAAGGGATGCTAATACTGAGTATTATGATCATTCTTCTGTTATTATACAGGAGCCTAAAACTGGTGAAATTTTAGCTATGGCTTCTAGAAAATTAGTGGGTGATAAGTTTGTTGATAATACTAATAGTATTTTAATTTCTCCTATAACACCTGGTTCTGTTGTTAAGGGTGCATCAATGTTAGTGGGTTATGAAACTGGTGCTATTAAGTTTGGAGAGAGGATGCTTGATGAGTGTATTAAGATTGCTGGTGCACCTGAGAAATGTTCTTCTGTTTTAGACTTAGGAGTAATTGATGATATTACAGCAATGGCTAAGAGTAGTAATGTTTATCAATTTAAAACAGCAATTAGAGTTAATGGTCAGGAGTATCATAGAGGAATGAAGCTTAATTTTAATCAGAAATCTTTTGACATTTATCGTAATATGTTTCGGGCTTTTGGATTAGGTGTTGCAACTGGTATTGATTTACCAATTGAAAGTAAGGGTTATTCTTCTGTTGATAAGACTGCTGGTAATTTACTTGATTTTGTTATGGGACAATATGAAACTTATACACCAATGCAGTTATCTCAATATATTTCAACAATTGCGAATAGTGGAAAGAGAATGAGACCACATTTATTAAAAGAAGTTAGAAAGGCAACTGATGATTTGTCGCTTGGCGATATATTAATGTCGTATAAGAGTGAATTATTAAATACAGTGAATGTACGGGAAGAAAATATGAGACGAGTTCAAGATGGCTTTTATGCAGTTATGCATATGGCTGGTGGATATGGTAGAGGTTATACTGATGATAGATTAGATGCTGCTGGTAAGACGGGAACTTCTCAGAGTTTTATAGATACTGATAATGATGGAATTATAGATACTGAGACAATCACAACTTCGTTTATTGGATATGCTCCATACAATGATCCAAAGATAACATTTATGGTTACTTCACCTAATAGTTCTCATTTGACTTCTTCATCTAGTTATATGAGTTTAGTTAATTATAGACTTAGTAGAGCAGTAACTGATAAATATTATGAAATGTATGGAATATAGTTTATCTTTTTAGCTAAAAATAGTAAAAATCTTTTGCAATTTGGGAAAATTTTGGTATAATACCTATAGACGTAAGGAGGGATAGACATGGCTAAAGCAGGAAATAGACAATTTAAGACTCTATTTTGTACTGAATGTAAGGAAGAAAATTATAGAGTTGAAAGAAATGTTAAGAAAACAGACCGTCTTGAATTAAATAGATACTGTCCTAGATGTAGAAAACATACTGTACATAAGGAAAAGAAATAATTAATTGGTGAATTTTATGAATAAAAATTTAAAGGCACCAGAAAATATTGATAAGTTGATTGAACGTCAGGCTAGGGTTCCTAGCTTTTTAGACGGAACTATTTCTCCTATTAGTAGTTATGGTGAGAATACGCGTGAATGTGTAAGAAAAAGAGGAAAGGTTTATCAAAAAACAAGATATACTGAATCTAAAAAAGAAAGATAGGAGGTGTTTATAGTGATTAGTACTAATGATTTAAAAAATGGTATTACTATTGAAGTTGATGGAGCTATTTTTGTAGTTATGGAAACACAGCATGTTAAACCTGGAAAAGGTGCAGCTATTGTAAAGGCTAAGTTAAAAAACTTAAGAACTGGAGCTATCTTCGAAAAGACTTTTAATGCAGGTGTTAAAGTAGCAACTGCTAGAATTGAAAAGACATTAATGCAATATCTTTATAATATGGGTGATACATATTACTTTATGAATATGGATACTTATGAACAATTAGAACTTGATAAAAGTATTGTTGGAGATGGAGCTAAGTTCTTAAAAGAAAACTTAGAGGTTTATATTACTACATATGAAGGTGAAGTATTAGGAATTGATTTACCAGATAAAGTAGAATTAA
>ENA-ORKV01000821-ORKV01000821.1-human-gut-metagenome-genome-assembly--contig:-NODE-821-length-30560-cov-4.331529_pt1 | contig 30560 bp, 33 predicted proteins | sample MGYA00243058_ERZ508805 | MGnify/ENA primary metagenome ERZ508805 (study PRJEB26277, sample SAMN04329770) | human gut metagenome | biome: human-associated habitat | host: Homo sapiens | place: USA... | reverse complement strand
TCCAGTATTTAATAGTGCTACTACAGAATATAATTGCATAGTTAAGAATAATGTAACAAGTGTAACAGTAAATGCAACTGCTACTAGTAGTAAATCAAAAGTAAGAGGCTTAGGAGCAAAAGATTTAGCAGTAGGGAAAAACACATTACCAATTAGAGTAATAGCAGAAGATGGTAGTGAGAAGATATATAATGTTAATGTGACAAGGAAAGCAGGAGCAACTTCATTAAAAAATGAAATTATGAAAAACCCAGTAATTGCAGCTAATCCAACACTAACAACATCAAGTAATAATACGACAGATGCAAGTGGATTATATGCATCAACTGATACAAATACAGGTAAACCAACTTACTATTTTAGAGGGAATGTTACTAACAACTATGTTTTATTTGCAGGTCAAATATGGAGAATAGTAAGAGTAAATGAAGATGGAACAATAAGAATAGTAATGCAGGATGGAATTAATAGTAATACTGAATATGAATTTAATTCTAACGATAATAATTATACATATATGTACTATACTAATAGTAAAGTTAAATCTCCACTGGAAAATTGGTATCAAACGAATATAGGAAGTAAGAAAGATTTAGCAAGTAGTGTAGCAAGTGGTAATTATTATTGTGAACAAGCAAAAGCTAAATATGGAGATGGAGATGGTGGTACCTCAGGAAATGCAGTAATGGCTACTTATAATAAATATACACCAGACTTTAAATGTATAGCTGATGAAAATGGAAAAGGAGTAGTAAATGCCAGTGTAGGATTACTTACTTATGATGAAGTGGTCTATGCAGGTGGTTATTATGGACAAAATAATAGCAATTATTATTTAAATAATTCATCTATTATTTGGTGGACTATGAGTCCCGCCGGCTTCTCGGGTTCCTATTCCTATGTGTGGTACGTTTATCCAGCAGGTAACATCAGCTACAACAGTGTCATTACTACTCGCGCCGTCCGTCCAGTTTTAAACCTGAACGCTGACACGCTGGTAACGGGAACTGGAACAAGTTCTGACCCATTTGTAATCAGTTAGGTTTGAATGAGTACAATATGCAAAAGACGCTCTCGTCTTTTGCCCGTCGTAAGACGGCAAAAAAATTAATTTTGGTAACTATTTTTTAAATATAAATGGTTATAGGTTATGGTCGTAAGTGGTACGTTAGGTTTTAGGGGCCTGCTTTAGCTGGCCCCGCCGGCTTTGCGTCTGGTAATTCAAATGTATGGAACGTGTATACCTCAGGCTGTATCTACGAAAACAATGTTACAGATACTTACTGCTTCTGTGCAGTTTTAATCATGAACGCTGATACACAAATTATTGGTGGAGATGGTAGTAAAGATAGTCCATTCGTGGTTGAATAATTTAATATAAATAGCTTAAAGTGAAGACTTTAGGTTATTTTTTTAACTTTTTTATAGTTTTTGTAAGTATTTTTGAAAGTTTTTTAAATAATATTATAGAAGGTAGCCAGTACCTTCTAATATTATAAAGGAGATTTAGATATAAAATTATGATAGAATTATTAGAAAAAAATTAAGAAAAAATAAAAGAACAGAAAAAAGATAACTTTGTATCTTTATTATCAGATACTACATTTAAATATCTATTTAAAAATGAAGATACAAGAGAGTGGTTAGTAAATATCATTAAGGAAGCATTCTTTTTAGATATTAGTAATTATTACTTAGTAGATAATGAATCCAATACAGGGAATAAAGTAAATGATTATCGTTATGATTTAAAATTAAGTGATGGAAAGAATACTGTTATTATAGAAATGAATCAGGATTATTATGATTTTTTAGAATCTAAGAATCATCAATATCTATATAAAGAAGCAGGAAGTATGTATGATACAGGAGAAAAATATAATGGTAAACAGGCCAAATTATTATTATTTAATAATTATAGAAACAAAGCATTACCATATTTAAAACTAGGAAATTATGTATTTTAAGACCAAAGACTGGTTTAAGAATAGAAGATATAGAAAGTTTACATCTTTATTTACCAAATTATAAAAAAGTATGTTATGATAGTAGTGAATTAGAAGTTAGCCTATCGTTATTTTCAGCAACAAGCTTTAAGAAGATGAGAGAGTTAACGAATAATCAAAAAGATATCAAAATAATAGAAGAATTGGAGAGATTATCTATGGACGAAGAATTTAAACTACATTATAATGCTGAAGCAGTAAGAAAAAAGACAGAGAATTCTATTAAGATAGAATCTTTTCAGAATGGTTTAGATAAAGGATTTTCTCAAGGTATAGAACAAGAAAAATTGGAAATAGCTAAAAACTTATTAAATCTAGGTACTGTTTCATTGGAAGATATTTCAAAAACTACTGGATTAGATATTGATACTTTAAAGAATTTAAAATAAACTGTTATTAGAAAGGAAAATATCATGTTAGAATTAAATAAAATAAGTAAAAGTTATAAAACAGGAAGTTTCGTTCAGCAAGCACTAAAAGAGGTTTCTATTCAGTTTAGAAATAATGAATTTGTGGCTATTTTAGGTGCTAGTGGTAGTGGTAAAACAACATTATTAAATATAATAGGTGGTTTGGACCAATATGATAGTGGTGATTTAATTATTAATAATAAATCTACTAAAAAGTTTAAAGCTATAGATTGGGATCGTTATCGTAATCATTGTGTTGGCTTTATTTTTCAAAATTATAATTTAATTCCTCATATTTCAATATTAGATAATGTTGAAATGGGAATGACTTTAAGTGGAGTAAATAGTAAAACTAGAAAGAAAAAAGCAAAAGAAGCCTTAAAAAAAGTAGGATTACTAGAACACATTCATAAAAAGCCAAATCAATTATCAGGGGGTCAAATGCAAAGAGTAGCAATTGCTCGTGCGTTAGTAAATAATCCTGATATCATTTTAGCAGATGAGCCGACTGGGGCGCTAGATACCAAAACAAGTATTCAAATTATTGACTTGATTAAAGACATTGCAAAAGATAAATTAGTCATTATGGTAACACATAATCCAGATTTAGCAAAAGATTATGCAACTAGAATTATTGAATTTAAAGATGGTACTAAAATTAGTGACTCTAACCCAGTAACAGAAAAAGAAAAAGATACCTCTATTTTAAAAATTAAGAAAACGGCTATGAATTTTAGAACAGCTTTAAAACTATCTTTTAATAACATTAAAACTAAAAAAGGTAGAACTTTATTGACAGCCTTTGCTTCTAGTATTGGTATTATAGGAATTGCTTTAATTTTATCATTATCAAATGGTTTTAAAATAGAAGTTGATAATTTTGAAAAGAATACTTTATCACAAGCTCCAGTTATTATTAGCACACAAGCTATGACTATGAGTGAAGAAACAGTAAGTCAGATAAAAAAAGAAGATAGTCCTAAATATCCAAAGGAAGAAAAAGTTTATGCTTTAGAAGATGTGATGGAAACAGTCCTTCATACTAATATACTATCAGATGAATATATTGAGTATGTAAAAAAATTAGATACTAGTTTATTATCAGGTGTATCTTACCAACAAGCAACTAATTTTAATATTATCACAAAAGCAAAAGATGGTTATAAATTAGTAGCAGATAGTAGTAATTGGATATTGCTACCAACAAATCCTAATAAAAATGAAAATGGCATCATTTATGATAATTATGATATCTTAGCAGGTGAAATCAATGAAAACGAGCCGGGTTTAATCTTACAAGTAAATAGTAAAAATCAAATTTATCAATCTACTTTAGAAGCACTAGGTTTATCTGGAAAAGAAGTAAGCTTTGAAGATATTTTAAATCAAGAATTAAAAGTAGTAGGAAATGATGACTATTATTTACAATATGGTAGTATTTTTGTACCAAATCAAGATTTAGAAAAATTATACCAGAATAAAAACAATATTACTTTAAAAGTACAAGCAATTATTCGTGGTAAATCCGATAAAGAAATGATTACAAACGGTAGTGGAATTGGTTATACAAATGCTTTAACTGAGTTAGTAATATCTAAAAATAAAGATTCTAAAATAGTATCTTATCAAGAAAAAAGTGATTATAATATTTTAACGAATCAACCGTTTGATGAAAAAGATGGTAGTATGAACACAAAAGAAATAATGTTAGGATACTTAGGAAAAGATGTAAAACCTAATGTAATTTATTTGTACCCAAAAGATTTTGAATCAAAAAAAGAAATTACTACTTATTTAGATAAATATAACGAAGGTAAAGAAGAAAAAGATGTAGTAGAGTATACCGATATGGCTGCTATGATTTCTACTTTATCAGGAAATATTATGGACGCTATTACGGTAGTGTTAGTAGCATTTTCTTCCATTTCTTTAATTGTATCTAGTATTATGATAGCAATTATTACTTATATTTCAGTATTAGAAAGAATAAAAGAAATAGGAATTTTAAGAGCATTAGGAGCAAGAAGAAAAGATATTAAGCGTGTCTTTAATGCAGAAACCTTTATTATTGGTTTAACTTCTGGTATCTTAGGAATCTTAATTGCTTATTTATTAACAATTCCCGCTAATCAAATTATTGAAAATCTATCAGGTCTTGCTGGAGTAGCAAAATTAAATATTTACCATGCTATAATTTTAGTAATTATTAATATTATCTTAACCATGATAGGTGGTGCGATTCCATCAAGAATGGCTAGTAAGAAAGATCCAGTAGAAGCTTTAAGAACGGAGTAAAAGATTACTCTTTTCTTTTTAATAAAAAAATTGTAAGGCTATTGACAAATTTTAAAAATAATCATATTATGGTATAGGTCATTCAAAAAATAGTAGGTGTAATTATGAAAAAGAATTCTGTGTTATTAGAAATTAAATCATTAGAAAAGATGATTTTTCGTTCTCTTATCAACTGTGATAAAGAAAAAGTTAGTAATTTTATTTCTGTACCAACTCCAACCCAAATGCAAATACTTGAGTATATCTTAAATCATCAAGAGGAAGAAATTTATCAAAAAGATTTAGAAAACATCTTAAACTTAAGACGTGCTACAGTATCTGGTGTTTTACAGACAATGGAGAAGAATAACTTAATAGAAAGAGTAGTCGCTTCCAATGATGCTAGAGTAAAAAAAATAATTCTTAATCCTAAGACAAAAGAATTGTTTTTAGAGAAAAGAAAACAGATGGAAGAACTAGAAGAAATAATAATAGATGGAATTAGTGAAAAAGAAATAGAAGAGTTTTTGAATGTTTTGAATAAAATAAAAGGTAATGTTAAAAATTATAATATTTTAAAAGAAGAAAAGAAAGGAAGATAAAATGTTAAAATTAATAAAAGATTTTAGAAAAAAAGATATTTTATATATTTTAATTAGTTTTGTATTAATCGTAGTCCAAGTATGGTTGGAATTAAAAATGCCTGACTATATGAGTAGTATCACAAGATTAGTACAAACTGAAGGAACTACAATCAATCAAGTAATAGAACAGGGTATCTATATGCTTGTCTGTGCTTTTGGTAGTTTAATATCTGCTGTTATTGTAGGGTATTTAGCTAGTCATATAAGTTCTAGTTTTTCTATGAATTTAAGAAATAAAATCTTTAAAAAAGTAGAAAAATTCAGTACACAAGAAATTAAGAAATTTTCTACTAGTAGCTTAATTACTAGAACGACTAATGATGTTACTCAAATTGAAATGTTAATTGGTATGGGCTTACAGTTATTAATTAAAGCTCCTATTATGGCAATTTGGGCTATTACGAAGATATTAGATAAATCGGTAGAATGGAGTATGCTAGTAGGTATTTGCGTTATTATATTATTAATGACTATAGGTATTATTATGATAATCGTTATGCCAAGATTTTCTAAGGTACAAAAACTAATTGACCGTGTAAATAGTGTAATTAGGGAAAATTTATCAGGTATTCGTGTTATTCGTGCTTTTAATGCTGAGAAATACCAAACTAATCGTTTTGAAGAAGTAAATAGTAATTTGACCAGTATGCAACTATTTAATCAAAGATGTTTTGCTTTTTTAATGCCAATTATGAATATTGTTATGAATGGTTTAACTCTAGGAATTTACTTTATTGGTGCTATTCTAATTGAGAAAGCTATGATGGGTGATAAACTTTTAATATTCAGTAATATGGTAGTTTTTACTAGTTATGGTATGCAAGTAATTATGTCATTCTTAATGTTAGCTATGATATTCATGATGTTACCAAGAGCTAGTGTTTCTGCTAAAAGAATAAATGAAGTATTAGATGAAAATATTACGATTCAAGATGGTAGTTTTGATACTGATACAACTGAAACAGGCACAGTTGAATTTAAAAATGTATCCTTTAAATATCCAGATGCTGATGAATATTTACTAAAAAATATATCATTTAAAGTAAATAAAGGTGAAACTATTGCTTTTATTGGCTCAACTGGTAGTGGAAAGAGTACCTTAATCAATCTAATACCAAGATTCTATGATGCAACAGATGGTGAAGTATTAGTAGATGGTGTGAATGTAAAAGATTATAAACAAAATATTTTACATAATAAAATGGGTTACATTCCTCAAAAAGCAGTAATGTTTACAGGTACTGTTAGTAGTAATGTTACTTATGGAGATAGTGGTAAAGTGATTACATCTGAAGATATGAAGAAAGCAATTGAAGTAGCACAGGCACAAGAATTTGTTGAAAAAATGAGTGATACTTACGATAGTCATATTGCTAGAGGTGGAACCAATGTATCTGGAGGACAAAAACAAAGATTATCTATTGCTCGTGCGATTGCTAGAAAACCTGAAATTTATATTTTTGATGATTCTTTCTCAGCACTTGACTATAAAACAGACTTAATCTTGCGTAAAAAATTAAAAGAATACACTAAAGATGCAACTAGTATCATTGTTGCTCAAAGAATTGGTACGATTATTAATGCTGATAAAATTATTGTCTTAGATAAAGGTGAGTGTGTGGGTATGGGTACTCATCACGAATTATTAAAGAACTGTCCTATTTATCAAGAAATAGCTTTATCACAGTTATCAAAGGAGGAGTTAGAAAATGCCTAGACCTGGACCAAGAACAAATGAAAAATCTAAAGATTTCTTTGGCTCTATGAAAAGATTATTAAAGAACCTAAATCCTTGGAAATATGTCGTAATATTTGCTTTAATTTTAGCTATGGTTAGTGCTATTTTATCTTTGATAGCTCCTAATAAACTATCTGATTTTACAGATATCATTACAGATGGATTAAAACCAAATACTACGAAATTAGAAGAAATAACGACTTCTATTATGAATAATTTTGATACCGATAAACTACAAAATAAAACCTTTCATATTTTAGCAGATTCTTCCATTTCACAAGAAGATAGTAGTAATATTATGAATTTGTTAAATGAATTAAAAACTGTAACATCTCAAGAAGAAGCTCAAAAATTATTCTTATCTTTACCAGATTCTACTTTATTACTATTAATAGATGATATTAAAGTAGATAATCAAGTAATTTCCAAAGAAGATGAACTTGCTTGTATAAAAGTATTATTAACTGCTGATACCAAAGATACAAATAGTATGCTTAAAAAGTTTGATGAATTACCAACTTCTGTTTATAACTTAGTAAAACCAAAAATTGATATGGATTTAGTATATAAATATGTCTTTTTCTTAGCATCTTTATATGTAATTAGTGCGATATTTAGTTATATCCAAAATTTTTCTATGACGACAGTATCAAATCATTTTGCTAAAAAGTTAAGAAGTAGTATCAGTACAAAAATTAATAAACTTCCTTTAAAATTCTTCGATACTCATGAAACAGGTGATATCTTATCTAGAGTAACTAACGATGTAGATACTATTAGTCAAAATCTAAATCAAAGTTTAGCTAGTTTAGTTAGTAGTATTACTTTATTTATTGGTTCTGTTATTATGATGTTTGTAACCAATTGGATTATGGCACTTACTGCAATTTTATCTAGTTTAATTGGTTTTTCTCTTATGTTCTTAATTTTAGGAAAATCTCAAAAATACTTTACGGAAAAACAAGAACAGTTAGGAGAATTAAACGGTTATATTGAAGAAATTTATTCAGGACATAATGTTGTGAAAGCTTATAATGGTGGAGCTAGTAGTATTCATCACTTCCAAACTTTAAATGAAAAATTATATAATTCTAACCGTAAGAGTAACTTCTTATCAGGACTTATGCAACCAATTATGGGCTTTATTGGTAACTTTGGTTATGTAGCTGTTTGCATTGTAGGAGCATTACTTGTAATTAATAATCAAATTTCCTTTGGAGTAATAGTAGCTTTTATTATCTATGTTCGTTTGTTTACAAATCCTTTAACCCAAATTGCACAGGCTATGACTTATTTACAGTCTACTGCTGCGGCATCAGAAAGAGTATTTGAATTCTTAGATGAAAAAGAAATGACTGATGAAAAAGATATTAAAAAGCATTTAGATAAATCTAAAGTAAAAGGTGAAATTGAATTTAAACATGTAAAATTTAGCTATGATAATACCCGTGAAATTATTAAAGATTTTAGTGTTCATGTAAAACCTGGAGAGAAAGTAGCAATTGTTGGTCCAACTGGTGCCGGTAAAACCACAATGGTTAACTTACTAATGAAATTCTATGAAATTAATGATGGTGACATTTTAATCGATGGTGTTTCTATTCATGACTTATCTCGTGAAAATATTCACGAATTATTCTGTATGGTTCTACAAGATACTTGGTTATTTGAAGGTACTATCTTAGATAACATTAAATTTAATAAAGAAAATGTAACAGAAGAAGAAATATGGAATTCTTGTAAGACTGTAGGGGTAGACCATTTTATTAAAACATTACCTGGGGGATTACATTCAGAAATAGGAGATACCGATACTGTTAGTGGTGGAGAAAAACAACTTCTTACAATAGCTCGTGGTATGTTAGAAGATGCACCATTCTTAATCTTAGATGAAGCAACTAGTAATGTAGATACTAGAACAGAAGAATTAGTACAACAAGCAATGGACAAATTAACAGAAGGAAAAACTTCATTCATTATTGCACATCGTTTATCTACCATTAAAAATGCTGATATCATTTTAGTAATGAAAGATGGTAATATTATTGAAACAGGAAATCATGAAGAATTAATTGCTCAAAATGGTTTCTATGCTGACTTATATAACTCACAATTTGAATTATAAAATAATCGTTTATAAATAATAAGTAATAGTAATGATTCCTTATGGGAATGGTTACTATTTTTTTATTTCTTTGAAATTAAAAAGAATGAGATGCTTTTTGGTGAATGTAATAAAAAGATTATAAATTTATTTTTCTTAGTTTGGTAAATGGTTAATAAATATCTTTTATCAAAAAAACTCACTCAATTTTAACAGAATAGGTTAATTTAACAGAATGTATTTACATAGAAAATCAAATGATGTATAATATTAATTAAATTTTATGAGGAGGCGTTTTATGTTAAAAGATAATATCTATATTGGCAATATTAATATTGTTGAAAATGGGGTAATTAGGTTATATCAAAATACTAGTCCATTATTATCATTAGGAAATGGAAGTTATGTAAATTTAGAGTGGGTTGTTTCTTTAAAAGATTATTTAGAATTTTATAAAGGAACGTTAACTGGCAATTATGGTAAAAAATTAACCATAAGTAGTAAGATTCCTGAAAATGGAATATATATTGATGAAGATTCTTTAATTCCATATTACGATGAAAATGATAAGAAAAGGGTTAGTATCAATAAAGTAAATCAAGATATAATGATTGATCCTAGAATTCCAAGAGGTATTGACTTCTGTCAACCAGATGGAACAATGTTACCAGATGGAACAATGTTAAAGTATATTCGTAGAAAAAATCCTCAAAAATAAAAGCTAGTATACTTTTAACAGACTAAATAGTAGTTAATGATATAAACTATCAACTACTATTTTTTTATTTAAATTTATACATTTATATTAGTTAAAAGGAACCATTTAATGTAATTAAATAGCACTCCATCTCATATCCATTTGTTTTATTTTTAAATGTGCCATAACTTTAACAAGTCAAATAACCTATGAAAAATTTATCTTAATTTTATATAAAAATTTATTGACAAACAAATGTTCTATCTATAATATTAGAATAAAGAAATGAAATAAATATAATAGGATTTAAATTATTAGAAAAGATGTGATAGTATGATTTTAAATGTAAGTGGAAGATGTGATATTGTAGCTTTTTATACAGATTGGTTTATGAAAAGATATCAAGAAGGTTATGTTGATGTTAGAAATCCATTTTATCCTAAACAAGTAAGTAGAATTTATTTTGAAGATGTAGATGCTATTGTGTTTTGTACTAAAAATCCTATTCCTATTGTAGATAAACTATCTTCTATTAAAAAGCCAATTTTATTTCATGTAACACTAACCCCTTATAAAAAGGATCTAGAGCCAGGTGTAATTAGTAAAACTAAAATTATAGAATCTATTAAAAAAATATCTACCATAATTGGTAGTGATAACCTTTATGTACGCTATGATCCTATTTTAATAAGTGATCATTATACATTAGAATATCATATCAAAGCATTTTCTAAATTATGTAGTTTATTAGATGGATATGTAAAACATATTATTATTTCTTTTGTTGATGACTATAAAAATGTTAGAAATAATTTAAAAATTTTAAATATAAAGCCTTTTACAAAAAAAGATTATGAAGAAATAGGAATTCATTTTAGTGAAATCGTAAAAAGACATCATATGAGTATTCAAACTTGTTTTGAAGAAGAAAATTTAGTAGAATATGGATTCTTAAAAAAAGATTGTGTCGATGGTAATTTAGCTTTTAAACTAACTGGTAAAACAGATTTTAAGAAATGGAAAGCACGTGGGTGTAATTGCATTGAGATGGTTGATATTGGTAGTTATAATTGTTGCAAACATTTTTGTAAATACTGCTATGCAAATTATGATGAAAAAATGGTAATCGAAAACACGAAAAAACATGATGATAATTCTTCTTTGTTAATTGGACACTTAGAAAATAGTGATATAATTAAAATTAGAAGGAAGTAAGAATATGCAAAAAGAAAAAATAAATAGTATTTTAAAACGGTTAGAATTATCAAAATTTAGAAGTAGTTTTCATTTAAAAGAAAAAGATAAAAAATATGTTTTAGAAAAAGGGATCGCTACCATAAAAAGCCATGCATATGATTTTATTAGAAAAAGACTTGCTCCTCGAGTAATATTAAACGATGGAAAACAAACACCAATGCGTGGTCACCCTGTTTTTATTTCTCAACATGCTACTGCTACTTGTTGTAGAGGTTGTCTTTCTAAGTGGCATAAAATTCCTAGTGGTAGAGATTTAACAGAACAAGAAATTGATTATGTTGTTAGTGTGATTATGGCCTGGATTTATAAAGAAATGGAAAAGTAAATATGAAAAACTTGTATAGATTTATGCAAGTTTTTTTGAATTTGACACAAACTAATTTTAGGTGATAGCTATGAATATTCAGAAGTTAAATAAAAAACTTGATATTTTAGAAATAGTTATTATTTTTCTTTTTTTGCTTCTAGCTTATTTTTTATTTAAGACTATTTATCTAAAAGAAGATTTTTATAAAGAAAAATTAAACAGTTTAACGAATGTAATAGTATATGGAGAAAGTGCTCCTCGTGGTAGAATTTATGATAGAAATTATAATTTATTAGTAGATAATATAGCAGTTCCTATTATTTATTATAAAAAGGTAGATAAAATAACGAAACAGGAAGAAATTGAACTAATTTATGAGGTTATTGATAAACTAGAGTTAGAATATGATAAGTTAAAAACTAGAAATTTAAAAGAGTTTTATCTTGTATTATATCCAAATAAAGGAAATGAAAAAATAACGGAAGAAGAATGGGATAAACAGAAACAAAGAGTTTTAAATAGTAGTGATATTGAAAATTTAAAAATAGCTAGAATTACAGATGATGAATTAAATACTTTATCAGAAACTGATAGAAAAGCAGCATACTTATATTATTTAATGAATCAAGGATATTCTTATAGTGAAAAGATAATTAAATCTAGTAATGTAACAGATAGTGAATATGCTTATTTTTCTGAAAATAATTATAAATTAAAAGGTTTTGATACAAAGGTAAATTGGGAAAGAAATTATTTATATCAAGATACTTTAAAGAAAGTATTAGGAAGTGTTGGTAGTATTCCAAAAGAAGAAAAAGAATCTTATTTAAAAAAGGGTTATGAATTAACAGATATTGTGGGGTTAAGTAATATTGAAAAACAGTATGAAGATATTCTAAAGGGTACGAAAGCAAAATATAAGAAAGTAGCAAGTAATAAGTTAGTTTTATTAGAAGATGCTAAAAGAGGAAACGATATTGTTTTAAGTATTGATATTAATCTTCAAAAAGAAGTGGATAGTATTATCGATAGAGAACTAATTAGAGCAAAAGGGGAAGCAAATACTAAATATTTAAGTAAAACATATGCTATCATTCAACAGCCAAGTACAGGAGAAGTATTAGCAATTTCAGGTAGAGAAGTAATTAAACAGAATCAGGAATATATAACCTATGATATTACCCCTTATAGCTTAACAGATCCCATGACACCAGGTTCTGTTATCAAGGGTGCTTCGATGTTAGTAGGGTATAATACTGGCGCTATTCAAATAGGAGAATATACTACTGATGAATGTATTAAAATTAAAAATTTGCCTGCTAAATGTTCTTCTCATAGAGTAGGTAGATTAAATGATATTATTGCTTTAGCAGAATCTAGTAATGTTTATCAGTTTAAAATTGCAATGAAAGTAGGAGGTGCTACATATTCTTATAATGAGCCACTTACAATTAATCCAGTAGCATTTGATATTTATCGTAATACTTTTAAAGAATTTGGACTAGGTGTGAAAACTGAAATAGATTTACCAGTTGAAAGCTTAGGCTATAGTGGTACTAAAACAGCCCCTGATTTACTTCTTAACTTTTCTATTGGTCAATATGATAGTTATACACCAATTCAACTTTCACAATATATTACGACCATTGCTTCAAATGGAAAAAGATTAAAACCCCATTTATTAAAAGAAATTCATGAAGCTACTAGTTATGAAGAACTTGGAAAGACTTTAGAAATAAAAGAACCAGTTATCTTAAATACAGTTTCTACAAAGGAAGAATATTTAAAAAGAGTGCAAGAAGGCTTTGTTGCTGTAATGGAAGTGGGTCTTGGTAAAAAGGTTATGGGTAATAGTCCAAATCCCGCTGGTAAAACTGGAACCAGTGAGAGTTTTATTGATACTGATAAAGACGGAAAAATTGATACTGAAACCACTAGTAATGCTTTTGTAGGGTATGCTCCAAGTGATAATCCTACTATGACGATTACTGTAACTTCTCCTGATGTAGAAGATCCTAATACAGGTTATAACTATAGAACTTATATGAATAGAAGAATTGTCAGAATGATTTCTAACAAGTATTTTGAAATGTTTCCTATTAAAAATAACTAGAAAAGAAAAAAAGTTTTTGCATTTTTATAAATACTAATGTATAATACATATAGGAAACAAGGAGGGATTATTGTGGCAAAAGTAGGAAATAGACAAAATAAGACTTTAGTTTGTACTGTTTGTGGTAAAGAAGGATATAGAAAAAGTAAAAATGTAAAAAATACAACAGACCGTTTAGAACTTAGTAAATACTGCTCTAATTGTAGAAAACATACTACACATAAAGAGAAAAAGTAATCAAAATATACTAAAAAGGAGAAGAATATTCTCCTCTTAATTTCTAAAAAGGAGGTTTTAAAATGATTAACACAAATGATTTAAAAGTTGGAATGACAATTCAAATGGATGGTAATATTTTTACAGTTCTTGAAACAGGTCATGTAAAACCAGGTAAGGGAGCAGCTTTCGTTACAGCTAAATTAAAAAATTTAAGAACAGGTTCTATCATTGAAGAAAGATTTAATGCTGGAACTAAAGTAGAAGCAGCTCGTATTGAAAAGAGAGATATGCAATACTTATATGAAATGGGTGGCATATACTATTTCATGAATATGGAAACTTATGACCAAATTGAATTAAGTAAAGATACTTTAGGTGATGATGCTAAATTCTTAAAAGAAAATTTAATGGTAAATATTACTTTCTATGAAGGAGAGGTATTAGGTATTTCCCTTCCTGATAAGATTGAATATGTAATTACTCATTCTGAACCAGCTGTTAAAGGTAATACTTCAAGTGGTGCTATGAAAGATGCAACTCTTGAAAATGGTATGACGATTAAAGTTCCATTATTTATTGGTGAAGGAGAAACTGTTTTAGTAACTACCAAAGATGGAAAATATGCATCTCGTGCTTAAAAATTATTTAATATCGTAAAAAGAATCTTCTAGTAAAATAGAATATTCTTTTTTTTCTGTCATATCTTATACTAAAAGGAGAAATGGATATGATAAATAAACAAAGTCTGTGGTTTTTAACACTATTTAGTTTAATTTTGGTATTAAGTGTATATTATATTACGATGCCAAATGAGTTACTTCTTACCAATAATAGTAATTATTTAGAAAGTAAGAATACAAGTAAAGAAGAAGATAGTGATACGAAAGTAACGATAGAAGAAAGTGAACTATTAGTAACGATGCGTGTAAATTTGGAAGAAGAAAGAAGCGAACAAATAGCCGATTTAAAAACTACTCTAACTAGTAGTGATGCAACGAGTGAAGAAAAAAATAATGCGTATGAGAAAATCAAATACATTACAGATTTAAAAGGACAAGAAGAAGCAATTGAAGAAAAAATTAAGAAAGAATATAATTTAGAAAGTTTTGTAAAAATTGATAATAATGAGGTAAAGGTAGTAGCTGTAAAAGATAAACATGATAGCACTCTTGCTAATAAAATTATGAAAACCGTTCAAAGTGAATTTCAAAATAAAGTTTATGTAACGGTTAAATTTGAAACCTAGCTAGGCAATTTTACTAACTCCTATATATCTTTTTACATACAATACTATAGGTATCAATGTATAAAAGAGTAGGAGTGAAAAAGTGAATACAAAAATTTTAACCAAAAGAGAATATGAAGTTTTCTCTTTGCTTATTTTAAATAAGACTACAAAAGAAATAGCAGAAAATCTAAAAATTAGTGAAAAAACAGTAAGAAACCATATTTCTAATGTAATACAGAAATTAGGCGTAAATGGGAGAGCATCAGCAGTAATAGAATTATTAAAGTTAAAGGAAATTACTTTGTAGAGAAATAGAATTTTCTATTTCTTTTTTTTCTACTTCTAAAAGATTTGAATTATCCATATATTTAATTAGGTAAGGTGAATTTATGTTAAAAAGAAGAGCACTTAGAAAAATCATTATTACGACATTTTCTTTACTAACTGTTTTTGCTATCTGTATTATTCCTAATAGTTTAAATAGTAAAGATAATTTTTTAGATACTAAAATTGATTTAGAATATGTAAATAATTTAGGTACAAATGAAATTTATTTATTAGGACCAAACAAATATTTAGTAAAAACAAATGTCTTATTAGAAACAGATAATATGAATACTAAAATTCGTAGTATTTTGGATTATTTAACGATTCAAAAAAGTGATAAATTACCAACGGGTTTATCTGGAATTATTCCAATGAATACAAAGGTTAATAATGTTGAGATAAAGGAATCTATTGTAACAATTGATTTTTCTAAAGAATTATTAGAGGTAAAAGAAGAGTTAGAAGAAAGACTAATAGAAGCAATTACTTATAGTATTATTAATATTGATGGGGTAGAAGCAATTAAGATTAAAGTAGATGGAAATTTATTAACAGAACTTCCAAAAACGAAAAAGAAGCTACCAGAATTATTAAATAGAAATTTTGGTATCAACAAAGTCTTTGATATCGATAATCTAAATAGTATTCAGAAAGTGACTTTATATTATTTAGATAAAATCAGTAATCAAAATTATTATGTACCAGTAACGAAGTATTTAAATGATGATCGTGAAAAGATTAATATTATTATTGATAATTTATCTAGTAATTATATTTATGAATCTAGCTTGGTATCTTTATTAAATCAAAATACGGAACTAATCAATTATGAAATAGAAGATGAAATCATGACCCTTAATTTTAATAATAGTATTTTTACTCATGATAAAATCTTAGAAGAGGTAACTTATACCATTAAAGAATCAGTATGTAGTACCTATCCAGTTAAAAGTGTTATTTTAGAAGTAGAGGGAAATGTAGAATCCACTAATAACTGTAATTAAATGTAAATAAAAAGCTCAGATGGCAAATTGAATGACTATCTGAGTTTTATGTTCTAATTTTATTAAATAGAGTTTTAAGCAGTAATTTTTGCTTTTTATCTAAAAGTTCTGCCTTCTTAAATGTCATTACTGGTATATTGTAGGGTTTACATATTTTAGTAAGTTTATATATAGCTTCATCTTGTAAATCAACAAGTCCAACTAATATTCTATAAACATTAGAAATATCTATAAATTTATATATTTGTCTTTCACCTGGTAAATGTCTATAAGGTTCTTCTCTAAAAGTACATTTTTCAACAATAGTTGGTTTAAATTCTATGGCAATTTTAGGTCTAACATAGCGATAGAATGATGAATCAAGTTCCAAATTATCACCAGTAAATTCATCAGCTGTTGGATTATCAATACAAATAGAAATATAATCATAATCATTAAACCTTGCTTTGTGATTATAGTATGTTATTTCATATTTATCTAAACTATTGCGACAATAAATACCACCAAGTGCAAATATTGAATTTAATGTTGCTAAACTTTGATCTAAAACTTCTTGTTCTTCATAGAAGGGAATATCACCAGCTAAGCCATGATAATATCTACTTTCCATAAGTAATCCTCCTAAATCTGAAAATATTATAATAATCAAATATGCTTGTATCAATATTATATCATATCAATTATACTTTAATGGCTTTATGCATAAAAAAATAGTACTCAATCTGCATTAGATTAAGTACTGAACCAACTATTAGGGCAAGTATTCAACACGCAAAAGTTAAGTATTTCCCTTATTTATTGTATGAAGCTTCCTTCATCTATATACATAATATCATAAATACAGATTATATTCAAGTACTTAGAAAGTTGATTATACCTAAAATATTAATTATAAGTAAAAATCTAAATTACCGTAAAAAGGTAACAATAACTTTCTGCTATTTTTTAGTAATTTTTAAAGTTTTAGCATTACCTGTTAATTCAGAATATTTATTTACTGCACTTTCATTTAAATCATCACTACTTGATTCTAAATCTGCCAATAAATATTCAACTTGTTCTTCTGTTAGTAAATCGAGTGGGCTTAGTGTTGTTCTAGGTTGACAATTACGAGGTAGATAACCAGCTGTGCCACAAACACTACATTCTGCAAATCCCTCATAATCCACTGAAAAAGGAACTGCGTGTTCCAAAACTGCTGGAACTAATTGTTTTCCATAATTCTCACTATTTGGATTTATATCTATATAAGTTAAATGATTGTTTACATATGCAGTAACTGATTTTAAATTGTTTCCAACTATTTTATCATATAAAAGAGGAGCAACAACTTTTTCTCCCATTGGAATTATATTTCCTTTTTCATCTCTTTGTATTTCAATAATGCCATATTTAAATGAAAATTTTAAATCATCAAAATTTTTTAAATACTCTAAAAATTGACTATAAACTATGTCACATACTGCATTACATACAATATAAAGTTCTTTTAAACCTTCCTCATATATTGGTTCCATTGAGTAATAATCTTTCGATAATTTTTTTATTACTTTTTTGCCCTCAACAATTTCTTCTCTAGCAAGACAAATTTTATCTGAACTATCAATATAAGAAATATTTCCATTTTCATCAATATAAGAAATTTTTTTGGTACTACGAATAAGTTTTTCCATATACTAATCCTCCCTTTACACTAATATATTATAACATTAAATTTTTTATAATTTAATGTTAAATGTGATTTCTAACTAAATAATACTATCATATTTATACTATTTCAACTAATTTTATAGATATTTATGTTTAATTTATACAAATTATACAAAATTGCATACAGAGTAATAAAAAAGCATTTAGCTTAAACTTGCTTCTATACAAATTTTTTTCAAAAAACACTTTATTTTTCTTAACTATGTTCGTATTAATAGCACTTTTTCAAATTTTGCGAGTTGAAGATTTTTTCCTAAAAGTATTGACAACTTTACTAGAATAGTTATATAATTTAACTGTTCATTTGAGCAAGACGCTCTGTTAGCTCAGCTGGATAGAGCAATGCCCTTCTAAGGCATCGGTCTGGGGTTCGAATCCCTAACAGGGCACCATATTGACACTAAACTCGAACTTTTTATAGTTCGAGTTTTAAAATACTTAATTTTTTCAATTTGGAAATACATTTGTATAATGAAATAATCATTATGATAAGGAGGAAAAATCATGAGGATATTATATACAGCTTTTAATGGAAAGGCTAATTCATCAAAGGTTTTACTTGATAATATTAAATGTAATGAAAGTGATAAATTATATCTAAAAAATAGTTTTGTAACAAGTGTTGACCAACTTCAAAACAAATTGGTTAAAAATAATTATGATTTGATAATATCTTTTGGGCAGGCACCATTAGATTATAATAATATAAAAATAGAGATGCAAGGCAAAAATAATACTAATGTTTATAGTACTACCTACGATTTTTCTAAACTATGTTATAAATTAAAGGTAAATGGATTTAACATAATTATTTCACATGATGCGGGTAATTATTTATGTAATAATATCTACTATTATGGATTAAAATATATTGCAGAGCAAAATTTGAATTGTGATATGATATTTGTTCATATTCCACAATTAGATAATATAGATATAAGTTTGTTGTCCAAATTGTTTTGAATGGGTAACCCTACTTCTTTACTTAGGACACCATTATGAAAATAAACTCGAGTTTTTACTCGGGTTTTATTTTATTTGATTTTTTGATTTTATGATAAGATTTTTATAAGATTAAATTGATAGAAGTCAATTTTAAAATAAACTTGTAGCATTATCAATGAATATGTTACAGCAAAATTTTTACTTCTGATTCTTTTAAAATTGTTATAGTTAGTGTATAATATCTATAGATGGGAGAGAATTTTAAGTGGAAAATTTAAACTTTGATTTTTATTTTGAACATACAAATAGTCAATATTATGATGCTAAATATGTTATAACAATTTTAGAAAATATTTTAGGAAATAAATTTGAAGATATTAAAAGTAAAATTAACGATACTCAAATTACAGTTACTAAGGAACAAATAACGGATTTTTTAGAGAAAAAATTTGAAGAAGAAGACCCAGAATTAAAGAGAAGAATAGAAAATCCAAAGCACAAAAAAACTAGTAATCTTATAAAATTGACTGATAAAAATATAGAAGATTCTATACAAGCGTTTATTGATGAAATTAGTGCTTCAAGATATTATTTTGAACCATATACTTTACAATATTTTAATAAATATACAAGTATTGTAAGAGATAAAATTCTTTTGTTATTAAATATTATAGAACAAATTGGAAATAGAAATTCTATGCCTATTAAAGACTTAATAGCAGAACTTGATATTCGTTTAGATGAAAATGGAAATATTTCAAAGGAAGATATTATTCGTTTAATAACACCAGTTGTATATAATATTGAAATGTTAGAAGAAAAAGTGTCTGAGGCGAATGATTTATCAACCTATTTAACTTTTAAAATGTCAAAAGATTCTTTGTATAAAGATGGGTTATCAGAAGGAGAAATATATCCATCTACTTCACTTCAAATAAAAAGTTCATTTTATGGCCATGTTAAAGGTAATGTACCATTATCAAGTACTCAAAGAGATGAATTAAAGCAAGAACGAGGTAAAAGTATGAAAAAAATTTTAGAAATGTTAAGAAATTTTTAGACCTTATTTAACACTACTAGTCAATAATTATTACTCACGATTTCTATCATGTGTTGTATATTCTTTCAAAGTGAACCATTATGAAAATAAACTCGAGTTTTTACTCGGGTTTTATTATGTAAAAAAAGAGCTTACTTAAGCTCCCTTTACACAACTTTCTAGAATATTAAGAATTTTATTTTTCATATCTTCATCAGATTTTTGCCAAACAAGTTCAAAAAATACTCCCATGCCTGGTAAAGTAATTTCATCATTGTTTTTGATACTTTCTTCAATTGCGTCTTTTAATACGCTTGTATCATCACCCTTAAAATTATTAATAATATGACTTCTAATATCTAAATTCATAATTATTCTCCTCCTCAATTATAGTGTGGTAAAAATAAACAGTTTTATACTAAAATATAGTAATTTTAATCTTACTATGATAAAATAGTAAAAGATTAACGTGGTGATTTTAATGAATATCAATATAAATAATCAAAAAGTAGAAGTAATTATTTTAAAAAAAAGAGGAAATAAAAATACTTATTTACGAATTAAAGAAGATTTAAACCTATATGTAACTACTTCATCTTTCATGAGTGAAAGAAAAATAAAAGAAATTATTGATGAAAATATGCCTTCTATTATTAAAATGTATGAAAAACAGGCATATAAACAAGATTTAAAAAAAGATTTTTACTATCTTGGTAAAAAATATGATTTTGTGAAAACGAATACCGATAAACCTATCATTGGAGAAAATAAAATATTTGTACCAGCTGATTTTGATAGTGAAAAATGGTTAAAAAAAGAAGCAAGTCTTCTTTTTAAAGAAAGACTAGATTATTGGTATCATAACTTTGATAGAAAAATACCTTATCCATCTTTAACCATTCGCAAAATGACTTCTCGTTGGGGTGTATGTAACTCTAAATTAAAGAGAGTAACACTTAACTTAGAATTAATAAAAAAAGAACCATTTTGCTTAGATTATGTTATCGTCCATGAATTATCTCATTTTATAGAAATGAATCATTCTAGTCGTTTTTGGAAAGTAGTAGAAGCAAACTACCCAAATTATAGAGAAGTGCGTCGTATTATGAAGAATTATTAAAGGAGAAAAATATGTTAATTACTAGTTGTGATAATGAAAAAATTAAAAAATATTTAAAGTTAAAAGAAAAAAAATATCGTGATTTTTATAATGAATTTTTAGTAGAAGGAGAACATTTGGTAGTAGAAGCATACCGTAGTAATTTACTAGAAGAAATTTTAATTGAACAAGATGAAGTAACTATTTTAGATGTACCTATTACTTATGTAAGTAAAGAAATATTAAATAAACTATCTTCTTTAGAAACTCCTACCCATATCATTGGTGTTTGTAAAAAGAAAGAAGAAAATAGCGAATTAGGAAATAAGTTACTATTATTAGATAGAGTACAAGATCCTGGTAATTTAGGTACTATTATTCGTAGTAGTAAAGCTTTTGGTGTTGATACGGTAGTGCTTGGAAACGGCTGTGTTGATTTATACAATGAAAAAGTAATTCGTTCTACGCAAGGAATTGGTTTTCATATGAATATTGTAAATAGAGATTTAAAAGAATTGATTCCTAATTTAAAAGAAGAAGAAATTCCGGTTTATGGCACAAAAGTAGAATATGGAACAGACATTAGAACTCTAAAAAAGCGTGACAAAGAAAAGTATGCTCTTATTATGGGAAATGAGGGTAGAGGAGTAGATTCTGATATTTTAGATATGTGTGATAAATTTATTTATATTGAATTAAATCATGAAGTAGAAAGCCTAAATGTCGCAATTGCAGCTAGTATTTTATTATATGAACTATCAAGGAGGGACTAATAAGTGGAAGAATATATCTATATTGGAAAAATAGTAAATACTCATGGTATCAAGGGAGAAATTAGGATTTTATCTGATTTTGAAAAAAAAGATAGTGTTTTTGTAGTTGGTATGCCTATTTATATTGGTAGAAAAAAAGAAAAAGAAATTATTAAAAGTTATAGACATCATAAAAATTTTGAAATGATTACGATGGAAGGCTATAACGATATTAATGAAGTATTAAAGTATAAAGGTTTATATGTATATATTAAAAAAGAAGATTTAAAATTAAGAGATGATGAATACTTAGAATCTGATATGATAGGATTAAATGTTTATGTAGACGGTAAATTAGTAGGTGAAGTAAAAGATATTTACGATTCTGGTAATAATAAAGTAATGACTATCCATGTAGATAATAAAGATGTATATATTCCTTATCAAAAAGAATTTATTTCTAATGTTGATATTAAGAATAAAAAAATAGTAGTAACACCAATTAAGGGGATGTTTGAATGAGAATCGATATTTTAACACTATTTCCAGAAATGTTTCAAACTTTTAAGACAGAATCTATTATCAAAAGAGCAATTGAAAAAGACTTGGTAGAAATAAATATTATTGATTTTAGAAAATATTCAAAAGATCCTCATCAAAAAGTAGATGATACTCCTTATGGTGGTGGCTCAGGTATGGTTTTAATGTGTCAACCAATATATGACTGTATTGAAAGTATTAAGAAAGAAAATAGTAAGGTAATTATGCTAACTCCTGATGGTACTTTGTATAAACAAAAAATAGCTTATGACCTAGCACAAGAAAAACATTTGATTTTGTTATGCGGTCATTATGAGGGGTTTGATGAAAGAATTAGAAATATTGTAGATATGGAAATCTCAATTGGTGATTATGTATTAACAGGAGGAGAAATACCAGCTATGGTAGTAAGTGATTCTGTTATTCGCCTTGTAGATGGCGTTATTGATAAGAATAGTCATTTAGTAGATAGTTTTAATGATTCTCTATTAGATTATGAAACCTATACTAAACCTTATGATTTTAGGGGTATGAAAGTACCAGATGTATTAATATCAGGGGATCATAAAAAAATTGATGATTTTCGTCGCAATTCGCGTTATAATAGAACTAAAGATCGTAGGCCAGATTTATTAGAAAAGTAGGTGTTACTATGCTAGATAAAAAGTATTATATTGTGAAAAATAAAAATGATAAAGCAATTACATATTTTGAATATGATAAAATTGAAGGCTATGACTTAACTCCTAAAAAAGGCATGAAGATAGAAGATGCTATTAATGTCAATAAAGTAGTTATTATTAATCCATCTCTAGCAGAAAAAGTAGCTAAAAAGAAATTTGATTTAAAGTTTCGTAAACTATTAACCCTTCTAAATGTTATCTTTGAAAGTGATGATGATACAGGTACTGCTTACCAAGAAGGATTAAATGAAGTTAGTAAATTAAGAATGGAACTAATCAATAAATATCGTAAACACCTAGAAAAAGAAGAAGCAGATTTAATGAATAAAAAATTAGATATTTTAGAACAAGAATTAAAATTAAGACTTTATTATTTAGAACAGAATTATCAAGAAAATTATCAAAATGAAAATGAGATAGGTAGAAGTAGATAATTTTGGGTTCAGGGGGAAATATGGATAAAGTAATTATCATAAATTATAGTGTAAGTGGTTATAAAACAGAAGTATTATGTAGAAAAATGTTATGTCGTATGCCTGTTAAGCATAATATATTACCTATGGATTTATATTCTAGTATTCAGTCATGTATGGAAGCTAATATTCATTTTTCAGTGTGTAATCTAAGTGAAGAAGAATTTAAACTCTTAGAGAGTGAGATAACACGATATGGAAATTTAGATAGATTAATATCTAGTCCTAGACATGATACTTATGTCTCATGTAGGTTTATGATTACTAGAGATAGTGATTATTCTAAAATTTTGTTTGCTGATTATGATAATCCTAGAAAAAGAGGTACATATTCTTTTGATTTTAAAGAAGAAACTTTTAATTACCTTGAAAATAGTATTCCATTTACAGAGTATTATGCTCCGTGGATAGCTAAAAATGGTTATACAAATGGCTTTAAAATTTATACAACAGAAACCTATAAAGATGTATTAAAATACTATCAGGAAATAGCTGATAAAAAACAGAATACTAACATGAAACAAAAACAGAAAGATTTAAAATAAAGAATTGTATCTGAAATAGTAAAGATATTTTTTAAAAGTATTTGCATATTCATTATACTTATGCTATAATTTAACTCGTTGGTAATCCGCTGTTACTAATGGAATATGATTACTGGTAAAACAGAAAGGAGAGATATCGTATGGCAAATGTAATTGATAAAATTACTGCAAAACAACTTAATCCTAATGTGCCTGAATTTCGTGTTGGAGATACTGTTAGAGTTGATGTAAAAATCATCGAAGGTAACAAAGAAAGAATCCAAGCATTTGAAGGAATTGTAGTTTCTCGTAAAAGTGGAGGTGTTTCTGAAACATTTACAGTTAGAAAAATGTCTTCAGGAATTGGAGTAGAAAGAACTTTCCCACTTCATTCACCAAAAATTGCTGGAATTATTGTTGTTAAGAAAGGCAAAGTTAGAAGAGCTAAATTAACTTTCTTAAAAGGATTAGTTGGTGGTTACAAAATTAAAGAAAGAAGAGATAAATAAGGTTATGCCTTATTTTTTCTTTATGTAATAGAAAAGGGGTTATTATGAATCAATTATTAAAATTATTAAAAGAATTACTTCCATATATTATCATTATTATTGTGGTTATTATTATTAGAACTTTTATCTTTACGCCTGTTGTTGTGAATGGACCTAGTATGATGAATACCTTACACAATGGTGATGTTATGATTTTAGATAAAATTGGTATGAAACTAGGCGGCATTAAACGCTTTGATATTGTCGTAATTCAAACTGGAAAAACTAAAATCATTAAAAGAGTAATTGGTATGCCAGGAGAAACTATATCTTACCATGATAATAAACTATACATTAATGGAAAAGAAGTTAGTGATAACCATAGTAATGAAATTACTTATGATTTTGAAGAAGTTAAAATACCAGATGGTGAATATTATGTACTTGGTGATAATAGAACAGATTCTGTAGATAGTAGAATTTTAGGTACTATTCCTAAAAATGAAATATTAGGACACGCCACTTTCATTATTTATCCATTTAATAGATTTGGTAGTAGATAAAAGGTAGAGAAATCTATCTTTTTTATGTGAAAAATAGTTTTATAGATTGATAATAATATTTAAAATATGTAAAACATGATACAATATACATAGAAAATAAAAAATCGTTAGGAGAATTAGATATGAAGGAATGCTTAGTTTTATTTTCAGGAGGAAAAGATTCATTTTTAAGTACAATTTATTTAATTGAGCAGGGATATAAAGTTATCTTAGTACATTTTGATAATGGACAGACCATTGGTATCAATAATGTTAAAATTGGTTATAAAAGATTATTAAAGAAATATGGTAGTGAAAAAGTATCGTATATTGGGACTAAAAATATAAGTTGTTTTTTTAGAAATTTTATAATAAAGACTTATAATATGTATTTAGAAGAGATTAATAAAAAATATGGTAATATAACAATATCTGAATTAAACTGTTTATCATGTAGATTATCCATGTATGTTGCAGCAATTATAATATGTATACAAAATAATATAAAATATGTTGCAGATGGAGCAAGAAATAGTCAATTGTTCGCTATAGAACAAGATGAAATGCTAAATTTATTTAAAAAATTATTTAAAAAATACAGTATTGAGTTACTATTACCATTAAAAGATTTAATAAATGATTTTGAAGAAAAAAATGAATTTATTATAAGAGGATTTGTACCAAAAGTGAATGAATCACAATGCTTGATAGGAATACCCTTAAGTTCTAATAACGTGGATCAAATATCATTAAAAACTTGTCAAAAAATATATAAAGAATTATATGAGAAAATAGTAGATGAAATAATACAAAAACAAAAGAATACTGCTTTAGGAGAAAGATTTATATAATGGAAGATAATAGAAGTAAAAAGTTTATATTTGTTCCTTTTTGTTTAATGGCTCAAGCCTATCAAGCCCAAGGTATTGTAAAATATGAACATAAGGCTACCATAAAGCCTATAATGAGATTATTAATAGAAAATGATATTAATATTATTCAAATGCCTTGTGCTGAAAGTATGTCACAAGAAGGACTTATTAGATTGCCAAAAGGAATAACGAAGTATGATACCAAAGAATTTAATAAATTATGTGAAGATTTAGCTCTTCAAACTTTTAACAGTATTCAAAGAATTATAGAATCCAAATATGAAGTAATTGCAGTATTGGGAATTGAACATTCTCCGTCTTGTTGTATTAATTATATTTATACAAACAAAGGAATGAAAAAAAGAAAAGGATTATTCATGGAAAAACTTTATAAAAAATTATCTGAAAATAATATAGATGTTCCTTTTATAGGTATTAATAGGAAATGCATAAATAAATCATTAAGAGAAATTCAAGACATTATAGATAAAGGTTAAGAATGTGAAAATTTTTGAAGTAAAAGAAAGAACAGTGACTCTAATAAATAATCTATTATTAGATAGATAGTATTTTTTATTGAAACTTTGTATTATTCCATTTATAAAAAGAACTTTTGTTATTCTTGAGTTTACAGCAATTATAACAGAAGTTTTTTTGATTATCTTTTACTTTTATACATTGTAAACAGGTATATTTTTCTTTCCTTTTATAAAGATTTATAATATAATATAGCCAATTTCGATAAATTACGACTTAATTGAATTAATTTATAGGTAATGTGAGGGGTTATAATGGAAAATGACATTATTAAAAAGAGGACAGAAGAAGTAATTAATTTTATAAGCTATAGAGAAACTAACGATTTTAGATATGATTATGTGAAAGCTTTTTTGATTGAATTAATACCATTTAGAAATACTAATGATTTATATAGTGAAATGGCTTTGTTTAGTCAAAAATATGGAAAAAATATTACCCAATATAGTGATCTAATTATTTATATATGTAGAGAAGTTTTTCCTCAATATGATAGTAGTTGGATAAAAGACTTTTTAAATATGTATAGAATCAATAATTTTTCATTTTCTAAAGATGGTAGTTGGCTTTTTGGAAAGAATGTTAAATATAAAGAAGAAGAAATCCCATTATATGAAGAAGAATTAAAAAAAGTTTATTTCACTTCATTAAATGATAATATAGAGATATTGGGTTATTATGCAGAGTATCTTGTAAAAGAATATTTAGCTAATCACCAAGATAAGTATTCTTTCTTTAAATGGGTGTCTCAAGATATAGGTGATGGACTAGGTTATGATTTTATTGCTTATAATAATGAAACCAAAAAATGGAATTATATTGAAGTAAAGTCAAAAGCTAGTAGTTATGATACAGTACTTTCTTATAATGAAACCAAAAAATTGTCTTCTATCAATAGTAATGATTTAGACGAAGAATATATTGTTTTCTGGGTTTCTTTAGTATTAAATAAAGACCACTTCGAACATGATATTGTAGAATATTATACGGATTCTGAAAATAAAAATCCTAGATGTGAATCGTTAATTACAAAATCAAATCATATTATATTTCACTCCTTTGATGCACAAGAAGAGGATAAAAAAGAAGTAAACGGCAAAGCCTATAAAAAAATAATTAACTTCTTTTAATTTTTTAAAGTATAACTTGTTCGTTATAGTAATTATTAAATGTTTCAGGAGGCTTTTTAATGGAAAGATATTATAAAATAGGTCAATATATTAATACAGTAGAAGATAATGATAATTTTTTTAGAAATTATTATTTTCATTCAATCATTGATTTGAATTTAGTGAAATTAGATTATATTTTAAAATATGGAATATTATCACGAAAAGAAATTGAAAAGTTAAAATTATTATCATTTTATGTGCATAGTATCAAAAGTTATGAGTGTAAAAATGGTATGAATTATATTTCTTTAGTTGATTATGATAAATTGTATAGAGTAACGTTTGAAAAAAGCCCAACTTTTTCTCAATTTTTTGAAGCTTTTTCATTGCACACCTTAACCTCATTATCGTTAATGATTAATAGAAATACCAAAGTTAATGAAGTTGGAGTTTTAGAATCGTGTTTTGATGATGAAGTGTTTGCTACTGAAAAAATTAATACAGAAAATATTATGGGTATAATACTTCCAGAACATTTGACAAATAAGAAATTAAAAGACATTTCATTTTTACCTGGTGATGAATACTGTTATACCATTAAAGCTATAAATCATCTTCTAGACAGTTTAGAAATATATTTTGGTAAAAAAATAAATAGAGAAGAATTATTATTAAGTGTAGAGCAAGCATGGAATATTGCCTATGAATCAGAACGCCCATCAATAACAGCAGCGGTCAGGGAACAAAGAAAAAGATATGGTATAGATATGAGAGATATTTTGTCTTTAATAATTCATGAATTATGGGAAGATAAAACCGGTATAACTGATCCCACTTACTTAGCAATAATAAAGTATTTAAATAAAGATTTACCAGTTTATGAAATTGGACAAAAAGAATTGGTTAAAAAATTTTAATAATTATTAATATGTAAAAGAAAGAAATTAGAAACATAAACAAACAAGGTTATTGCAACTTATGAAATTGATAAAGGAGTCAAAAACTTAATAAGAAAATAACATACAGAGTTTTTAATGTTTAAAGTGTGGCATAAAAAATAATTTGGTGAAAATAAATAAAAATTTGTAAATATAATTAATAATTATTTTAAATAAAATAAAATTTATAGTAAAATTAATAGAGAAGTGCTAAATTAAGTCTATAAAATTATATATTACTCACAAATGAGATATACAAAGGTTGGCTCGAAATAAAGGTAAGCAAATAATAATGAAGTTATAAAACTAATGTCAACTGGTATATATCAACTTTAATTAAGCTCTATATAAACTCTTATTTTAGAAGGTATTTTATTTGATTTTTGTTTAAATTTAAACACGAAAAAGTAATGAGACCAAAAAATTAGGTAATAGTGATTTAGCTAAAAATATTATGAAAGATCATTATATTTTGAATTTAACAACTTTGAAAGAAAATTATATTGAAACGGAATTAGAATCTGCTATGTTAGGAAAAATTTGAGATGTTTTGATTGAATTAGGTGTAAAATGATAAAATTTTAAAGAAAATAGGGGTGATAATGACTTATGGAAAACTTTTATATGAGGTAATAAAGAAGGAGATAATAATGAAGAAAATGGGAAATGAATATGCTAATAGTATTTTTGAGAATATTAAACATATAGATGATTATGGAAATGAATATTGGTATGCTAGGGAACTTTCAAAAGTTTTAGAATATAAAGACTGGAGAAATTTCTTAAAGGTTTTAAATAAAGCAAAAGAAGCTTGTAAAAATTCTGGATTTAATATAGATGAACAACTTGTTAAGGTCAACAAGTTGTCAAAAAGAAATAATAATGCCACTGCTAATATACAAGATTATAAACTTTCAAGATTTTAAATATTGATACAAATCAATATGTTTCTCAATATGTTAGTGGAAAAGTTTATAGTGAGCAGGAGAAAATTTAGTAATTAAAGATGGTAAATACACTTACAAAGATAAAAAATTAAGTGGCGTAACATTTGAGATCTATGCAGAAGAAGATATTAAATTTGCCACTGGAAAAATTGACAAAAACAAAAAAAAATATTACAATGAGCTAAATTGTTAACATTTTTAAGCAAAGAAATAAAAGATATGGCTGATATTATAAATAAAGCTTTGCCATATTTTTTTTAGAAAAAAATCTGAAGATAGGAGGTTGATGAAATGCTAAAAAATGCTATAGCATATATTTCGAGAAAAAGAAATAGAACAATTATAGTATTTATTATTTTAACAGTAGTTCTCTCTTGTTTATATTCATGTTTGAATATAACGAAATCGACAAGTAATTTAGAAAAAAACTTATACAAGATTTCAAATACATCATTATCAATAACTAAAAATAATGGTGATACTTTTGAAGCTAATCAGTTTAATGAATTAGATAATATAAAAGAAATAAAAGAAATTATAACTAAGTATGATGGACTTGCTAGAACTACAAACATCAAAGTTGTAGATGGAACACAATTAGTAGAACGAGATGATTTGTCAGATGAGTTCAAAAATATGCTTTCAGTAGAAGCTACTAATAATAGTGAAAAGGATAATTTATTCAATAGTGGTATTTTTACTATTATAAAAGGCAGACATATTAGTAATAATGATAGAGGAAAAATTCTTATTCATAATGAACTTGCAGAAAAAAATAACCTAAAACTTAATGATAAAATCAAACTTGAATTAATTGATTTTAATAATAGTGAAAAGAAATTAGAATATGAGTTTGAGATAATTGGAATTTTTTCAGGTAAAAAACAAGAAAAATATACTGGCTTATCATCAGACTTTAGTGAGAATATGGTATTTATTGATTATGAATCAAGCCAAAAAGCATTAAATAAACCTGAAAATAACAAAATTGTTAATAAACTTGCAATATTTTCAGACAGTTCAGAAAATAC